>Ga0100378_1000546_pt1 | contig 41501 bp, 35 predicted proteins | sample CryGeymeta201502_FD_81535 | JGI IMG/M metagenome (GOLD analysis project Ga0100378, IMG submission 81535) | Groundwater microbial communities from Crystal Geyser aquifers in Utah, USA - Crystal Geyser metaG 2015-02 | ecosystem: Environmental > Aquatic > Deep subsurface > Groundwater | place: USA... | reverse complement strand
GCGATATCGGCGGAACGTTCAAGTCCATGCCCCTGTGTCGGTCCGCTGATCAGACCCAATGTATCGTCGCCTATCGCAGCTTTCGCGCCGATAACGGGCCGGTCAACGATTACGCTGCCACCCAGCGCCCGGGCATGGAGATCGCTTGCGTCAATCCCGCCGCGCCGGGCGGGGGCAAGGCCATGCTGCATTCCTATCTCACGACCGACGCGCTGATGGGCGGGCCCACGCCGCGGTTTGTGACCGATGGGCGCGCGATCGAAACGCCGTTCGCTTCGGTACCGGGATTGTTGAGCGGCGAATGCGTATCGAACGAGGCCGGACAATACCTGGCAATTTCGATCAACGCGGATCCTTCCGACCCGCGAACCGACGACATCACCGGCGATATCTACACCGACGGCAAGCTCAACCCGGCGATGGGATTGCACCTGATCGATATCAATCTGGTCATGGGAAATCTGCTGGACCTGGCCCGTTCGCAAACCCGCGCCTATCGCGCCAGCCGCTGATCAGACACCGCACATCGGCGCGGGATGCGTAAGCTACCACTTCTTGCGTCCGGGACTATCGACGATCTCTTTTGCTGGGATTGCGCCTTCCATAATCATGTCGGCCCAGCGTTGAGCAAGTTCGCGTCTACGCGGCATGTAAGCGGCGCGGCTGTAGCGAAGCTCGCTGGCGCTCATTCCCTTTGGGGATGGGCAAGCATCAGGTCGATGATGATTCGGTCGGCTAGAAGGCGCACATCCGTCCCCAGTTCGCGCTCGGCCTGCTCGTTCGTGATCGTCAAGAAGCTGGAGCGCCAGCCATGCGGCACATGGCGCCCCTTGTATCCTTTGCGGTTGTACAGATAGCCGAATGTACTCTCGCTGATCGGCTTCAGGCCAGACCGTGCGCTGGGAAAAACGATGGGCCAGCGTCCTGTCAGCCAGCGCACAGCGCGTAACGATACAACTGATTGCGACGAGAGAGGGATGGGATGCTGGAACGCCTCATCGCTACGAAGATGACGCTCCTGCTTGATCTTGTCCGCCGGCACATTCCAGAGTGCATCGTTGATGTCCACCGCAGGGTTTTCGAGCCTTGCCCCCTCAGCATTCGCATATCGATAGATCGCGGCCACGCGCTGCTCGATCCGGCGGGCTATCTCTATGGCGCCGCGCCCCTCGATCTTGCGCAGAATTGATAGCAACAAAGGTCTGTCGATCTAAACCAACGGCATCGACCGGAGATGCGGGAAGATATCATGTTCGAGGCTGATGATAACATCGCTGGCATGGACAGGCTTCCAGGGTGCGATCTGCAGAGCATGCCACTCGCGCGCCACGTTCTCGAGTGATTTTACCGAACCACTTGCACTTGCGAACCGTCCGCGCCTTGCGATGTGCCGGAGATCGCGACCCTCACGCAGGATCTTCTTAGCCTCGTCCCGTTTTTCGCGAGCTTCGGCCAGCGAAACCTCAGAGTATACACCGAGCGTCAGCAGGCGCTCTTTCTTTTCGAAGCGATTTTTGTAGCGCCAACTTTTGTGTCCGCTTGTCGACACATGAAGGTGAAGACCTCGGCTGTCGGTGAGCTTGTAGGCTTTATCCTGTACGGCTGCCGTGCGCGCAGCCTTGTCCGTCAGAATTCGATACCCCCCTAGAAGCTGGAATCTTTACCCCCGATCTACCCCCACTTGCGTTTGGCTGAGGCTGGATCGCGTCGGACGGCACCGGAGGCGGAAATCGCGGAATTGTAAAGCTTTCCGAGCAATTATGGAGAAGTCTGGAGTAAGCTGGAAAGACCGGTGGCGGAGGATGCAGTCAGCTGCGAACCGCTCTCCCCAAGGAAATCCCTGCTTGGCGGGAATTTACAGCGAAAAAGACGAAAATCTTCTCCTAAGAATGCCCGCGAGAGACGCGCGAACCGCAGAAATCAGCCATCCACGAAATGGAGTTCCCTAAGACGCTAACAGGGAACTTGCAGGCGCGATTACGGATCCAATCAAGGTCGAGCTGGGAAATAAGATCGCGGTTTACGTCGACCATTTGATCCGCTCACCTTGACGATCAAAGCTGGCATTCCAACCTTGTCGCTGTCCTTCGAGGCAGAGGCACCGCGCCCATTGGCGCACAGCAGCAATTCTCGGGACAACCATCAGCAACCGCCGTGCAGTGCACTTGGCGGGACCTTGGTTGTCGCCCATGCGCTGCAAGCTTCGTCCCTCCTTTTGCTGCCTGTTCGGCAACGAAGGACAATTCAAATGACAAGCTCATCAAAGAAGCGGGCCGCCACCGGCATTCGCAATGACATTGCTGCGCTCGAGCAGAAACTCGGTTCCATCGAATATCGACCGCTAGGCTCGCTAAAGCGATACGAAAACAATCCCCGCGAGCATCCTGAGAAGCAGCTGGTCAAACTCGCCGCGTCGATAAGCGAGTTCGGATTTGCCATGCCAATGCTCGTTGATGAGCAGGACGTCATCATTGCAGGTGAGGCCCGCTTCGAAGCAGCTCGTCGCGCGGGTCTGACCGAAGTCCCCGTCATCGTCGCGCATCATTGGAGTCCGGCACAGGTGCGCGCCTATCGCCTGGCCGACAACCGGCTCGCAGAGCTCGGAACGTGGGACAGCGATGCTCTTGCAATCGAGTTCGCCGCGCTCATCGAGTTCGACGAGAGCCCGATCGAGGTCCTTGGCTGGGAAACAGCCGAGATCGACATCATTCTCGAAGACGAGCTGGAGGCGCAGGAGGGCAATTCTGTAGACCCGGCCGACGAACAGATCGAACCTCCAGCTGCCCCGTCAAGTCGGCCGGGCGACCTGTGGCTTTTGGGCGAGCACCGCCTCCTGTGTGGCTCAAGCCTTGATTACTCCAACTGGACCAAGCTTCTCGATGGCAAAACCGCCGCGATGGCCTTCACCGATCCACCTTACAACGTCCCGGTGTCGGGCCATGTCTGCGGGCTCGGCAAGGTGAGCCATGCCGAGTTCGCCATGGCCTCCGGAGAGATGAGCAAGGCCGAATTCACCGCATTTCTTTCGGAGTTCATCGCCGCGCTGCTTCCGCACTGCAAGGACGGCGCGGTTCTCGACCTGTGTATGGACTGGAGGCATCTTGGCGAGATGCTCGCTGCGATCGAGGGCAACAAGCTCTCCCTGCTCAACCTGTGCGCCTGGAACAAGAACAACGGCGGAATGGGTAGCCTCTACCGATCCAAGCACGAGCTCGTTTTCATCGCGAAGAAGGGGAAGGCCCCGCACACCAACAACGTCGAGTTGGGAAAGCACGGGCGCTATCGCACGAACGTCTGGGACTACGCGGGGATCAACACCTTCGGGAAAACCCGGATGAAGGACCTCGCGGATCACCCGACGGTCAAGCCCACAGCCCTCGTTGCCGATGCGATCCGCGACGTGACGGATCCCGGCGAGATCGTGCTCGACGCCTTCATGGGATCGGGCACGACCATCCTCGCTTGCGAGCGCACGAGGCGCCGTGGGTACGGGATCGAGATCGAGCCCGGATATGTCGATGTCGCGATTCGGCGATGGGAAGCCATGACAGGCGAGAAAGCCGTGCTGCTGGAAACCGGACAAGCCTACGCCGAAGTCGCCGCGCTCCGCTCCGACAACCCAGCCGAGAATGAAATCCCGACGGGCCACACAACTACCAGCGCTGCCTGATTACCACCTTAGCGCCGGCCCGATCAAGTGGCCGGCGCGCGTTCCCATATTTTCCGGAGACGACCCATGCCATTCAAACCTGCTTCCGACTGGATCAGCGCCTTCCCTGAGGAGGACGAAGACCAACCCCGCCGATTGCCCCCAGCCAGAACACGCACCCGGACAGTGCCGCCGATCGAAACTCTCGATCCGCGCCCGGAGATCGGCGAAGCCGAGCCTTCCGAGTCGATTCCAGTTGAAGCCGGCGGGGAGCCTGAAGAGAGTTCGTCAGGAGCTGAATACCAAGTCGGCTACGGAAAGCCGCCAAAAAGGACGCGATTCAAACCCGGTCAGTCCGGAAACCCGAAGGGACGGCCAAAAGGTGCCAAGGGCCTCAATACCATCGTGCGCGAGTCCCTTGGTGGGAAGCTGGCTGTCCGGACTTCCGAGGGAACAAGGAAGATCAGCAAGATCGAGGCAGTGCTGCAGAAAACACTCGAGAAAGCTCTGAAGGGCGATGCCCGCGCGCAGCTCGAACTGATGAAGCTGTGGCGGGCTGCTGTCCCCGACACGCCCGATGCCGACGAGACAGCCGGGAATAACGAGAACATGTCTGAGGCCGATCTCGCCATCCTTGCTGCCTTCGAGGCGCAACTGGCCGAGAGAGCAGGAGATGGATCGTGACCCTTCCCGCCCCTCCCCTTTCTGCCATGCGTCGCCAGCATTTCGAGCTGTTCCTCATCAAGGCGTTCGAGACGCTTCATCCCGGAGATCCTCCACTCGAGCTTGAGTGGTATCTTCAGGCGATCTGCCATGCACTGATGCAGGCCCGATCGGGCGAAGAGCGGCGCCTCGTCATCACCGTTCCACCGCGGCACCTCAAGTCGGTGACCGCGTCGGTGGCTTTCGTTGCCTGGGTCCTTGGTCACGAGCCGAAGGCCAAGATCATGGTCGCGAGTTACAGCCAGGACCTCGCCCGGCATCATTCGAACCAGACCCGCACGCTAATGGAAAGCGATTGGTACCGGAGGGATTTTCCAGGCACGCGGATAAGCGATCGCGGCAACCGTGCGCTGGAAATCGAGACGACGGCCGGCGGGGTGCGCAAGGCGGTCTCGGTGCAGGGTTCGATTACCGGCTTCGGCGCCGACATCATCATCGTCGACGATTGCATGAAGGCCGACGAGGCTAAGAGCGCTGTCGAGCGGCAGAACCTGCGCGACTGGTTCGACAATACCTTGCTCAGTCGCCTGAACAACAAGGCGACGGGGCGCATCATCTCGATTCAGCAGCGTCTCCACGAGGATGACCTGCCCGCCTACATGTTCGAGAAGGGATACCAACACCTCAACCTTCCCGCGATCGCCCAGAAGGAGGAGCGCATCGCGACCGGCAGGGGACGGTCACACCATCGATCGATCGGCGACCTGCTCAACCCTTCCCGGGAAAACCGCGCGACGCTTGACCAGTTGCGTCGTGATCTTGGCCCGGTGGTCTTCTCTTCGCAGTACCAGCAGGAGCCCGTTACCGCCGAGGGCAACATGATCCGGCTCGAGTGGTTCGGGGTCTACGATGAACCTCCCGAGCGGCACGACTTCCTCAAGGTGGTCCAGAGCTGGGATACGGGGATGAGTTCCGCAACTACCAGCGACTACTCGGCCTGCACGACCTGGGAGTTCGAGCGCCACGAGAGGAAATGGTACCTCCTCGACGTGCTCCGCAAACGGCTCGACTATCCCGACCTGTTCCGCGCGGTCCAGGAGCTCAGCCGACGCTATCGTGCCGACCGAGTCATAATCGAAAAGGCAGGTAGCGGGCATGCGCTGCTGCAGGAACTGCGAGCGACGAACAGGTTGCGTCCGATTGCAGTCGCTCCCGTGACCAGCAAGCAAGATCGCTTCAACGCGTGCCTTGCGGAAGTTGAATCAGGGCGATTTCTGTTGCCACGAGAAGCGCCGTGGCTCGACGACTTCCGGAACGAGCTGCGCGCCTTCCCGCACGGCAAGTACGACGATCAGGCGGACAGCTTTAGCCAGTTTGTCCGGCACCAGCTGCGACACTGGACGTGGCTACTGACCGAATACGAACCGGATGGCAGGGCTCACAACGTGGTGCGGCTGGAGCGGAGGCCTTGGTGAATAGGGAGACACGGCCACAGCGGTTGGCGAAGGACCGTCCTTCCCCAAGGTCAAAACACTTATGATATCTAGAAATCACTTTTCAGTTGACACGGCGAGCGGATAGAGTGATATGGAGATATCACAGCGGAGCGCAGTCATGGAAATTTCCTCTCTCACCAACACCGAAACCAATCTGAGGCACTGCCTTCTGCTCAAGGCAGATGATCTCTATTTCATGCTGGCGGCACCACTGGGCGAGGAACTTCGAAACAGTTTTCTCGGCATCGAGGTTGAGGGGCTCGCGGATGAGAACCTGTCCGAGGAAGCGATTGCTGCAATTGACCTCGATCGGTTCGACATCGCCGAGCGGGTCCGGCGACTTCACACCATGGTCTCCGCTCGCGGGCTGTCGATCGACAATGCAAACCGCCCGGACACCGAATTCGGCCGAAACGACAATCTTTGCTTCCTCGAGCACTTCCTCTCGACCCTGCCGGACGTCGCGCTTGGCGGCATGGATCTGACCGGAGCACGGAATGGCGCCGTCAGGCATCTCTACAGCCTCTCGTTTGCATGGCTCAATCTGATCGAGACAATTGAGAGTGCCTTCCATGGCGATGCAGAGACCCCACTGAGCGTGGGCGACCTTGCCCTACTTTCGGGCCTCGACATCCGGACAGTGCGCAACCGTTGCGGACCGGGAAAACAGGTCCGGACAAGTGCCGACCGTGCCTCCAGAGAGCGCGGCAAGGCAGCGCCGGCCTTCGTCTCTTTGAATGCCCTCGACGCGCTCGAATGGCTTGCCGGCCGGAGGGACTTCACGGTTTCGGAGATCGATCCTGCCTGGCTGACCCGCCAGCTGGCAAACTCGGATGTGTGTGCTGCAACACGAGGCCTGCTTATCGCCAGCATCGTCAATCTGGGCTCCCTCTCAACTCTCGGCAACGAGCTGGACTTCACCTTTGAAGACGCTCGTGAATGGTTTGATCAGGGTAGCGCTTTGCCCACTAGGATCATCACCAGCCTCACCACAAGACTTGGCATTCGAAACTAAATTCAGAAAACAGGAGATTGAATATGGACCACACCACCGGCCTCGGTCGCCAGACCGCTGAACTGCACACGCTTCTCGTCAGCCACCGCAACATTGAGGAGCACCCGAATGGACATTCCAAGTATGTCCTTCGCTATCGCACGGCGTGCGGCCACGAAGTGGCAGTCGAGAAACGCGCGGGGACGCCGCTGCTCTACTTCACACGATCGCTCGCCGAGGGACGGATCAACGACCTTGCGCCCGATTGGCTTCCGGGGTCGAAGACCGGCCGCAACAGCAATCTCAACACGCTGGAGACCTTTCGCAACAAGCCATTGGCTCGCCTTCGCGTGACCACGCTCGACACCGCACGCAGGGTTATTGATGCCTGCGTGAGCGGGTAGCGCGGCGCGAGCCCGCTCCCTGCAATAACAGGGAGCACGCGCAGCCGGCGGTCGCGGGAAAACACCGGCAGGCCGGTTGCTGGAGTCTCACCTTTCCTCCAGTGACTGGCCACCCCGACGTCGGGCAAGGCGTGACAGCACTGAGAGACGGCAACTGACCTTATGTTAAGCGGGGTTCGAATCCGAATGCCTCGACCCAAAAGGGTTTGGTTGGTTTTGTCAGATCGAATGCGCCTGCTAGTGACGTCGTGCTGTCAGTCTAGTCGCACTGACCTGCCATTTTTGTCGGGATTGGCAGCTGTTTGCCTAGGTTGGGCGAACAAATTGCGGAGGATCTTGCAGCCAATGGGCCCGAGCATTTGGTCTGACAACAGCGTTTAGCGCTTATTCGATTGGAGGTAATGGCGGATGCGTGTCGTTGGCCAGCTTCTCAAGTTCAACCGCCCCAGCGACAATGCGCTCCAGAACTTGGAGAAGGGACAGCTGTTCTGCCAGCACTATGCTGCGTACAACGACCCTTTTGAATTCTGGACGAGGATATCCAGCGGAATTCCTGACCCCGATCAGGAACCCGAGCGATATCTGGCTGCCCTGAGAGCTTGGGGTTTTCATTATCGGACGGTCGCCGAGGCAAAAAGTGACAAGCTCATACAAGAGTCGGTGGACGACTATTTTGACGAGTGTCAGTCGTACGCACCGCCGTTTGAGCAAATGCGGCGGCAGATGCGGATTTCCTGCTTCAGTGCCGAGGCTAATAATCTGCTGATGTGGTCGCATTACGGCGATGGTCTGCGGGGGTTCTGCATCGCATTCGATGAGGATGCCATCAAGGGGGATGATGGGGGCAGCTATGTGCTCGACGTTACCTATCTGGATAGGCCTCCCCGCGTGGACAGCTTCATCTATGGCGTGGCCTGGGATCAGGACTGGTACAGTGATGTCGCGATCGAGGAAGCGGAGCATGCTGCTCGGGCTCAGGGCAGAATCCTGAGACCGGATGAGGTTGCGATGTACGAGGATTCGGGCGCGGAAGCGCTCCGCACAATGCGCGAAATCTGGCAGCACGTCTTAGCGACAAAGCCCGCCGAGTGGAGGTACGAGCGAGAACGTCGCCTGCTGGTCCAGACCGACATGGACGACACACGTCCTTTGCTGCGAACCTACGACCGCGCAGCGGTCAAGGAAGTCATCGTGGGAGAGCGGATGCCGGAGGATTATCGGGAACGCCTGATCGCCGTAATGCGGGAGCACTATCCAGATGCACCCGTGAGAACTGCCAGTCGTGCAGAGGGTGTCTACAGCCTATCCATTAAATCCTGATTGTCATCCCGCGGCGACAGCAGCCTCCAGCTGCATCTTGAAGAACTGCCAGCGCTCTTCCAATGCCGCTCGGACCGGCCCACTTGTGCCGTTTACGAGCAAGGTCCGATCGCCAAATTCCGCGTAACCCGCCGCAAGCAAGGCGGGGTGAAGCGCGATCTGCAACGTACCGGGATCGATACCCAGCAGCCCGAGATCGAATAGTGTGTGGAGGTCGCTTCGCAGCAGCAAGCCGTTTCCAGCGCCGTTGTCCTCGCAAGTGGAAATGGGCCGGATGTGCGCCGCTTCGATTAGACCAGGGAGGTGGCAGCCGGTAATCTGACATTGCGGTCCGTATCGCTTGATTAGCCGGTCGCGAAATTTGCGCTGCCCGCGACGGAGAGCAATCTCGCGCAAGATGCGCCGTCGGGTTTCGACGACCGAAGCCGGAGGTGGCTCGTTCTCGGTGGCGAGTTCGGGAACTGCTACCGTGCCGGCGAAGAGCCGGATCAGGCTGGCGATTGGAAACTCGCTGCCCAAGAACGGCTCCAGAGCTGCAAGGTCAATCTCCTTGATCGACATTTGATCGCTGGGGCGCAGAACCGCTTCGTGCACGCGCGCAACGGGGAGAGACGGGTATGGGACGAAAGTGCCCCCATAGTGAGCCGTATACTTAATCACCGGAACCTGCTCGACTACGGGATCCTCAAATCCGTGTCCCGCCTTGCACATCCACGGCGGAAGCATCGTAACGCGCTTCTTGATATTGCCCGCTCCACAGACCGGGCAGTGCAGCCTCTCCTTTTCTCCGTGTTCCTTCTGGACCGTCTCGATCTCGGCCAATCCGAAGGTGGTTCGGGACGCTGCTGTCATATCTATAGGCGCTTGCGGGATCGTCGTCATACCCGGCGTTGCCGCCATACTGACGGACGCCTTCGATTGTCAGGAACGACCAAGCGCGACGCGCGGTCATGAGAGCCTTCGCGCCAGCATTATTCAAGCACTCGCTGAATGACCTTCCCGATCTGGAAGGCTAGGTAGGGGGGGACCGCATTGCCCACCTGTGTGAATTGCTGCGTGCGATTTCCCTCGAACAGATAGTTGTCAGGAAAGGTCTGGAGGCGCGCAGCCTCGCGAACAGTCAGACTTCGACACTGAAGAGGATCCGGATGGATGAAATAGTGTCCGTCCTTGGCTATGTGGCTTGTGACCGTGGTCGAAGGCTGGTCCCAGCACTGCACGCGGAAGCGATCAGCGAACTTGCCCGAGGTCCAGTTACGGTGGGCTGGCGCTAGGCCGGCTGGAAACTCGGACGCTTTTGGGGAGCGGTCGAACATCTCCGCGAACGTGGCAGCAAAGGCATACCGTGCGAGGTCGCCTTCCATGTGTCCGCGCGTTTCGTGGTTTGGTAAGTGATCGAGTTCGGGATCGATCAGCCAATCTGCCAACTCCTTGTCATCCACAATCGCGGATTCCGTTGATTTCGTCGGCAGGACATCGTTGCGACCACTCACTGCTTCAGCGTTGGCAAACAGCCTCAACGCGACCATATCGAGCTGCTCGCTTTCCTCGTCGAATGCCGCTCGGGCAGCCAGCCGGAAGGCTTCCACAACGATCGCGCGCCATGCGGACGGCGAGTCCTTAATCTTGCTCAGCCGGCTGCGCAGGACGGGCATCCCGCCCAGAACCTGTCTTACGCTGGGCGCAACATCGCGCGGCCGCAGATGGTGTTCGGGGAGCTGGAAGACCGACATCTGGCAAGGGAAGTCATGCCGGATGCCGAACAGAAAAACCCTATGACGACGTTGCGGGACCCCGTGCTCCTCTGCCCGGAGAATATGAGCAGAGCCGCCCCGGGCATTGCTGACGACGAGTGGCAGGATAGTGTAGCTGTCCTTGGACCCGCCAGCCGCCATCAGATCGAAGACGACCTTAGAGAAGATGTTCTCGCCATCGACGCTGGCTGACAAGAAGCCCTTCACGTTCTCCATTATGAACGCGACGGGCCTCAGGCGGGCGAGGATGCGAATGTATTCGCGGTAGAGGAAATGCCGATTGTCCTCGCTTGCTACGTAACCGGCATTACCCCGATTCCGTGCGCGTCCCACGAGTGAATAGGCCTGACATGGCGGACCACCGACAAGGATGCATCTGTCGGGCGCTTCTGCGGCAATTTTGTCGATCAGCGGATCGATTTGCGCCGCGGCCTCCGGTGTCCCTAGCTCCAGCTGTATGGTTTCCTCGCAGGCCGAACGCCACTGATCGGGGAAGGCGCCAACCAGCTGCTCCCGCGAAAGCTCGCCACGGATGTATTCGTGATATTCACGCGGCGCCCGTTCGAACTGGCGGAAGAAGCTCCGCATCCGGAGCGTGGAAAAGGCCGAGGGTTCCTTTTCCACGGACAGGGCGATGTCGAACACGCGATTGCCGTTCGCGTCGCGCACTGAGGCGAACCCTTCCGCAAGCCCGCCGGGTCCGGCAAACAGATCAACGACCTTGAACATCACGTCCTGCACGACCAGACTCCATGGAGACTGGCATTACCAGGTATGGTGGTTTCCTCCAGGGAAAAACATGGTCGACGTCGTAGATAGCGCCACGCGCTCGAGGATGATGTCCGGCATCCGGGCGGCGAACACCAGACCCGAGCTAAAACTGCGCCGGGCGCTGCATGCCCGTGGCCTGCGCTTCAGGCTTCACGACAAATCCCTACCCGGCCGGCCTGACATCGTGCTTCCGCGCTGGCGCGTCGTCATCGAGGTTCGGGGCTGTTTCTGGCATCGCCATAAGAATTGCCGCTTGGCAACCAAGCCATCGACTAGGCCCGACTTCTGGGAGGCCAAGTTCCGCGCGAACGTCGAACGGGACAAGCGGAACGTGGGCCTGCTGCGCGATGCTGGCTGGAGAGTGGCGATCGTCTGGGAATGCGAGCTGAAGGCGAGAGACATCGATGCCGTGACAAATGCGATCCTCACCTGGATGCAATCGGACGAGGGAATGCTCGAAATCCCTAGTATGCCAAGGCCCGTAGGAGCCGATTCGGCACTGCTCTCCTGACAGGCCCACGGCCTTGGCGCCACGACCTCGACCTTTCAGGCTTTCTCCGCCCTTTCGAAGACCCCCTGCACTCGAGCCGACCTCTCCTGTTCGCTGAGCGCACCGAAGCAAGTGATCTCGTTATCCCGCCGGATCATGCGCACAGCGCGCCGCGTGAGCGGCTCCATGCGGTTCGAGCCGACACGGGCCGAAGTCACCACCCAGGCTTCAGCCAGCGCACGCGCAATATTCGAGTCCGCGCCGATGCCGGGCCGTTCGGTAATCTGCACGGAAGCATCTTCGGACAGGGCACGAAGCAGACCCCACCTGTCCTTGTGACCCTCGCCGCGGTCTACCGCACAAGCCCTGAGCCAGAGCCTCTGGAACGTGTTCCGCACTCCACCGCGAAAGCGGTCCGGATGCCCATCCTCGAAGCGCCAGAGGACAATACCGGGCGCAATGCAGCACGCGACGCAGGCCCACACGTCGTCCCGCATTGCCTCGGCTCCGTGGAGAATGTCCCCTTCGCCCAGCCAAGCGCCGCAAGCTGCATCAAAGGTAGCCCGGTCGTTCGCCCCGCCCCTGTTCGGAAAGCCATGTTGCACCGCCAGCGCGGTCAGGCCATCGAGAAGCGCTTGGAGATCCTCCTGTGATGCCCGCGACCCACCGCTGGCCGCGTGAGTGATCGAGCTCGCTGCGGCCGCCAGTCGCTCAGCCATCGTACCCTCGCGCAAGAGGTCCGGAGAGCCCAGCAGCCTGCGAACTCCGATCTCGTCGAGGCGTGGCATGAGACGTACATCATTCGGCATCGAGCTCTCCTTTGAAAAGGCTGCCGATCGACAGGTCAAAACGCGCCGGATCGTTTTCGGCGAGCGTGCGCACCGAGCCCACCGATTGTCCCGGGAAAGCCTGTTTTATCCATGCCTCGACCACCGAACCCGTCGAACCTGGCGTACCGATGGCCGGGTCAGGCGGGAAGTGGTCAAGTGTGATCGCAGAGCGGATCATCTGCCCGGCAACCGAGCAGATGAGCATTCTCAGAACAATGTCCCCCCCGTTCTGGACCGCCTCCACGAATTCCGGACGGTCCTCGTTAAGATAGAGGCGGACAGAGCTGGTGAACTCCTGATCGAGATGCTGCGGAGACCAGTCAAGGAACCATAGGGCATCCCGGTGACCTTCCGAAAATGCCTCTGCAAAGCTCACGGTCTCCATCGGGAAGCGCATGCCCCCCGGATCGACGCTTATTCGGATGCTGTCTTTCCAGAGCCGGGCTCCGCGATGTTTCGGGGACAGGCGGCCGATTGTCGAACCTGCTGAAAAAAGAACAAGCTCGGTTGCCAAGTGCAGCGATCGTGACACGTCGTGACCATGAACCGCTATTTCGAGATTGGCGGAAGGGTGTTCTGCGTCCAGCAATTGGCGCGCGACAATCTGTTGGCCTCGGGGAATACGTTGATTGCCGGTGCCCTGCGTGACGATGCAGAGAAGCTGGAGGCTGTCGGCAGCAATGCCGATCTCGTCCGCAGCACGGGCGAAGTCCACGCTCACATCACGCTCCATCCTTAGCGACGCAGAATAATCGAAATGCTCGATCTGATGGTTGTCGATAACGCACGGCTCGCCGTCGAGTGTTGCGAGCCAAGGGCCCGCCGCCACGGCATCGCCGTCCAGGCGAAGGTAAGGAAATGCAATCTCGACCATCAGGAAACCTGCTCGGTTGCGGTCACCCGGATTCCGGCCGCGCCATCGTCGGGGAAGGCAATCCGTGCGAAAAAAGTAGTGTCGGAGTTTGACGCGGCTACGATCCCTGTCGAAGTCGTTAGTCGGGATCCCGCTTCGTCCTCCCAGCATACGAAGGACACATCCTGACCGTCGTCCTCGGCGTCCGCGAGCGCGCCGTCCATCACTGCGGCAGGCGTGGCGACGAGTCGCAACGAATGGCCGCTGCTGTTGGCGACATCTATCTGGAATACTGCCTCGACACCGTCAGTCCCTTCCTCGATCCTCCGGAACCGAGGATCGCCGATGTGCCATTGACGCCGACCCGCTCCCCGGCCTCCGGAACCTCCACCGCTACCGCCGGAGCCCCCGCCGCCGGGACGTCCGCCCCCCGCGCCCATGTTGCCGAATGTCGGAATGCAGTTGCCCAGTCGGTCTGCGGTCAAGGCAAGCGGAGGTTGCTCCGATCCTCCGGAGGCCGCGTCGGGCCCCGGATAGGCATATGACGTCGCAAGGTATCTTAGTCGAGACAGTGCGACCCGTACATACGTCTTCGCCCGGCTCTTTGGCATCTGATCCGGAATCCAGTCATCATGCGCCGGCGGTTCTGCATCCGCGAAGGCCCTTTCGACCTCGGGGTCATCATTACAGATGAAAACCCCGGCCCACTCGACCGTGTCACTCGGAAGCTGAGTGCCCTCGACATATTTCACGACAAGCTCGACCGGCCGCATGAGGGCGATATGCGCACTCGACGACGGCAGCAGGCTTTCGTCCTCCGGGACCAGATACCGGCGGGGCTGCCGGAATCCGCGCCGGATCGAGCATTTCCCAAGGTGCTGTATGGGGCGCTCGGAATTAATGTCGTACAGGTTAGGGCCGCCATCCTTCACGCAGCGATAGGCTTCCACAAAAAGGTCCAATGGTGGAAACTGCTCTGGTGTGGGCAGCGGCAGAACCTCGCCGTCAATCTCGACCTCGAACTCTATCGGCAATTCACCGTCAGGTCCGGGCAGCATCTTTGGCCAGAAGTACCAGAGCAGCGCCTCTTGTATCTGCGCACCAATGTCTTCCAGCGAAAGATCGTCGTCGAAGTCCGGATCCAAGATGATCAGCGTGGTTCCCGTAAGGCCTTCGTCGCGCTCGGGCAGTCCCAGCAGCCGGCGAAGGCGAGCAGCCTGCTGCCCGGTTACCGGGTCCACCACATCCTCGTCTTCGACTTCAGCGCCCCACCAGTGCCGGCCAGTCAGGCGACCATGCTTCTTCATGTCGTGGGCCTCGCCGAGGTGGCAGGCAATGAGGCGATTGATGGGCTTCTCCCTAGAGGAAAGCGTCACCGTGTCGATCAGCACGGTGCTGCACCGGCTCAGCTGATAGAGCGAGCTCTTGCCATATCCGTAGGTGCCACCTCCTCCCGCGACATCGCGTCGCGCGCCCATGTTCCGGACGAAGTTGACGAAGTCGTTGGCTTCGCCCGGTTCGGGAATACGGTCAGCCCGGACCGGTCCGCCGAGACCCGCCGTCTGCCAGTCGGAAATCTCCATGACCACTTGGCGATCGGCATCGAGGAACTCCCGGATACCCTTGGCGGAGGACTTGTGAGGAGGCAGTTCGTCGAACACTTCCTCTTCCAAGATCGCGAGTTCCTTCGGTCGGAGTTCGCGCAGGCGAATCCGGTAGCCGACACCGAAGTCCTCCCGTCTCGCATCCCACGAATTCTGGACAGTCTCTCGGATCACGGTCTCCAGCAGGCTTAGTGCCGGCGTGCCGAGGAGCTTCTTCATTCCGTCGGCCGTCATGCCTCCGGCAGCCTTGAAGCATTCCGCGTGAAGGGTCAGGGGTTCAGGCATGCGACAATCTCCTCAAGCAGGCCGTCGACGGAAGCCGGCGCAACGCGGAACCTGGAGGCGAAGTCCAGATCGACGCGGTACCGGAAGCGGCTGACGCCCGCGGGGAGCGGGTCCTCGGCAAACGAGGCCGGCGTGAGGCGCGGGAAACCATCCGCCACGGAATAGAATTCGGTGGAAAGCATTCCGAACCTGTATGCGGTCCAATCATTGGCAAGCTCCGGAACATATCCGACCATCGCCAGACGATCGGCCACCGCGCCCGGGTCGCTCGCAATACGCTGTGCACGTTCGGCCTCACCCGGGATCGACAGCGCGCCAGCCGCATCAAATTCTAGGACGAGATGCGCGAGATGAAGGGAGCCATCCTGCGGTGCCATCAACTGGTCAATCGCCGATACCTCTATCGTCCTCGATTGCGCCCGTAGCGACGTCTTGACCTCGATCGCCCTGCCTCCGCCCCGGAAGTCATGGCGAGCTCCCGTCGGCCCGAGCCAGAGATCCCAAGCGTCGTTCCGGACGGCGAGCAGCCGGTTCAGGATCACGAGCTCACCAAGCAACCCGAGCGCGACCTCCAGCGTCGGCCGATCGCGGTTGGCGCCAACCAGTAGGCTGCGGAAGTCGGTGATCGCTTCCTCAATACCGCGGGCAGGCTCGCCCCCGGTGCCGAGGCGCCGGATTATGTCGGCAACTACCTTCTCGAACACTGCCTCCAGTCGTTCGCCGCGACAGGTGAGGTCGATGAAGCGGACCGGCAAGCCTCGCTGAAGGAGGACGTTGTCACGAAGTTCGAGACCGTTTGTGTCGTCGATTGCGGGGAATCTCTCGCCCGGCATTAACGGGACGAGAAGCCGGGCTTCGTGCTCGGTTCCGATCGCGAGCCTGACCGGGCCAGCCCGGACTTCGACGTCAACGACTAGGGAGGGGACGCCTAGGTCGTAGTTGCGACCCGTCTCCGCCCTCAGGCGCTTCCACCCTACACCGGCAAGCGTGTCCGTCATGCGGCTTGCCCGTCAGCGCCGACGTCCGCCTCGACATCCTCTTCCTCGCCATCGTCGTGATCGATCGGCACGCGGACGTAGCTGGTCTTTGTCCCGCGATCAGGGAGTGCCAGTCCGACTGCGAGGATGTCACTTACCGCGTCCAGCGGTTCGCGGAGCTTCTCGGACCTGGGCGTCGAGTTCGCGTCGATCGCGTACAGCAGAAGAAGCGGGATACGGTCACCCACCTGCGCCTGCCGGAACTCCTTGATTGAGTCCCATGTGAGCTCGTCCGGGCTGCCGTGCACGTCCATGAGCAGGTCTTGGCGCGACATGAGGCCCTTGATGTCGGCAAGACCATCCCGGGTCAGACCCTTGAGGCGGGCGCGATTGACGAGACCGACCTTTCCGAACGCGCCGAGCGGCTCGTTGGACTTTTTCTTCCCGCCAGCCTCGACGATACCCACATTCCACGTTTTGTAGGGCTGATCTGCCCTTCCGGCCTCGAGGCGGATGTACTCGAGCAGCTTGCCAGAAACGAGATCGCGCTGATCGCTCCGGTAGTTCTCGAGGAACGCCATGGCGTCCTCGTATGTGACTTCCTTAATGAGCCGCCCACGCGGTATCGTCGTGATGCCCTCACCGGCGGCCGCGTCTATCAGCTTGGAGGCCACCTTCCAGTTGTGGTCGAGCGTATCCTTATCCCGGTGCGGAAAGCGGATGGTCTGGAGATGCTCGCCGGAGAAGCTGACGTCGCATGCCTGCGCGGCGTACATCTTCTTCGCTGCAGTGATCGCCATGCCCGGAATCCGCCGCACGCGGATCGAGAAGTCTGCCGGTGTTATGTCACGCTTGCGGTAATGCTGGATATCGGCGCGGATTTCCGCTTCGACAGTGGCGAGGTCGCGAAAGGCAACCCGCAGGTCATCTGTCATCCAGATGCGGGGAAGGTCCGCATAGCCGAGACGAAAGCCGAACCAGCGCCCCATCTGGAGAAGGGTATCATACTGGTTAGACGACCGGACGAAGTAGCTGACCACCAGCCCCTCGATGGTAAGGCCGCGTGCCAAGACCGAACCGCCGACCACGATGTATTTTTTCGGCCCTTTTGTGTAATCGAGGCGCGTCTCACTGTCGCTGTTTTCGACGACGATCTCGATGTCTGCGAGTACCTGCCCAAGCTGCTCGCGGACGGTTGCGAAGGAAACAGTCGCTAGCCCGAACCGGGACGAATCCACCCTAGCTGTTTCGTCGTGCCAGAGCTTCTCGAGCCGTTTCAGGACGGCCTTGTCGTTCTTCGCTAGTTTTGCCGTGATTTTAGCTTTCCAGTCGCTGATCTTTTCGGCGAGCGCGTGATGGGGGTGCGTGTAGACCGTGGTGTGCACGAGCATAGAGCTGTGGTCGGCGGACTGACCTCGCACGTACCGGCAGGCTGTCGCGAGCAGGAAGTAGCAGAGGGAATCCGCTAGGGAGCCCGGAATAGCCGGTTCGAACGTGAATCGATCCTTCGCCGACGGCGGCCGTACCAGCGGCACGTCTGCGTCGGGCACGTCCCGGATCATGTCCAGTCCGGCCTCTTCGGGGGTTTCCTCGTCAGCCTCGATGGCGTCTCTGCCGAACAGACTTTCCGGACCGAAATATCCGTCGGGCTTTGGCAGGTCGGTGATGAAGTCCTCAGGGTAGAGGTCGTCCAGACCGCCCGTCGGCTTCTCAGGATTGATCAACACGTTGGCAAATGGCGTCGCCGTGTAGCCGACATACTGGGCCTTCGGCAGTGCGGCGAGGATCCTGCGAATCCGTTCGTTAATGGCGGTCATGTTGTACTGGCTGCCGGCCGCGTTGACACCGGCTTGGTCGCACTCGTCATCGATGATGAGTACAGGCATGCGCGCGCGATGGGTCGGGGGCGTCTTCTCGATCGTAGCTAGCAGTGCATCGAGCGGCGCCACGTTCTTCTTTACCGCGGCGATCTGCACGGCATCCATGATCGAGAACCACTTACTTGCCGGCTTGTGAAAATCGGTATCGCTCGTCGTGTGGAGGTGCCAGCCATACTTGTTACGGTCGAGCAAATCGAGTTCGAGCCTGTCCTGCGTCTGCCTGCGTAGGGAGTTGGTCATTCCCGTCAGGACGATCACAAAGCGATAGCCTGCGTCCACGGCCTTGGCGATGACGGCCTCCATGTTCGCCGTCTTGCCGCTCTGAACGTACCCCACCACCAAGCCGCGACCACGGAACTCCGATTGCCCAGGGTTCTCGAGCAAGGAGACGACCTCCGTCGACGTGGCGTCGATGCTTTCAACGGTCTCCTTCGGCCACTTCTTCCTCGTGAGGAGGTAAGACTCCAGTTTGGGCCAGTGTTGGTCCCCCACGCGCGGGCCATCGTACCAGTGCGGACGACGCGGCTTGCGCAGCGAATAGTTGCCGAGGAATTCGATCTTCTTCTCGTATGCCGCCTCGAGCTCCGCGACAGCAGCCTTCCAGTTCGCTTCATGCTGTGCGTCCAGCGGCCCAAGGAAGCGCTCGAACGAGGCCCGCGCTTCGTGTGCAGCCGTTTCGAGGTCCAAGCCGGCAGCCTGTTCCTTGCGGATGTTTGTCACCCAAGCTTCGACCTGTCCGGCAGCGGGGGGCGGGAGAGGCGGCGCATCCGTTTCACCGATGAGCGATGCTACCGAAACACCGTAGTTCTCGGCCAGTGCCTTCAGGATGTCGATGCCAGGATTGGAAGCGATCCCGCGCTCGAGTTCCGAGAGATAGGCTTTCGATGCGCCGATCTTATCAGCCACCTGCTGAAGCGACTCGCCCGTTCCGGCGCGCAATTTCTTGAGGAGGGTTGGAAGGGACATTTTTTCTCCGTGATCTGCTTGGCTGGGCTCATGCCCTGATAGCTCGCGATGGGCCGCCGTCCGTTGTTGCAGATGCGCATTCCACATTAGAAGACGAATGTCAATCGTCTGTCAAAACGTACAATGTGTTCGCTGAAACGTCCTTCCACAGCGCGTCGTAAGTCGGGGGCAGTATCGCGTTGTCCTTGGGCTTGAGCGCCGGGATCATCAGGCCTGCGGCGGTCTTTCTGTCCCAATCCGCCGCGCGGAAATAAGGAATGTCCTCCGCGAGCGAGTAAAGCGCCTCCAGAAGACAATCGGCGAGATGCACAGTCAACGCGGCGGGGGTGCCTGATCACTCGACCTTGTCGAAGAACCGGCACGGGCGGTTCGGCGACAGCGACCTTTTACGCAAGCTGTTCGAGATGATCGTCGAGCGCTGCATGGCCGAGGGTCTAGTGGGCGCAGAGGGCTTCGCGGTCGGTGCAATACGCGCCATTCTCAAGCTAGTCCGGCCCTGAATTCGATACAGTGCACTTTCCATTCGACTTCGGTCGCAAACGAAGCATTGGTGTGATCACTGGATCGCAGCCGCCTCAACCGGCTGCCGCCCCGGCGACACGCTCGGCCGGGGCCTTGGGTGGTGGGAGAGGCATGTTGCCGCCTTGGAACAGGAGAACCACCCATGACGATGCAGACTACAAAGAGGCCGACAGGCGTCACCACGAAACCAGCCACCGAGAAAACTGCGGCGAAGCCGCGCGAGACCAAGATCGGCAAGGTCGTCGCCCTCCTCAAGCGCAATGACGGCGCGACGCTCGACGAGATGGTCGAGGCCACGGGCTGGCTACCTCACACCACGCGCGCCGCACTGACCGGCCTCAAGACGAAAGGGTACACGATCGAGCGCGACAAGCGCGGCGAGACGACCTGCTACCGCATCACCAAGAGCGCGTGATCATGGCAGGGCTCGAAGACCAGCTTGCCGAGCTGGACACGATGGCAAAAGGGGACCTCAGGGACCGGTGGGCCAAGCTCACCGGTCGCCCAGTCCCGCAAGTCAGCGCCAAGCTTCTCCGGCTGGCGCTCGCCTACGAACTTCAGGCGAAAGCGCTCGGTGGCCTCTCCCGCAAAACGAGGCAACGTCTCGACCAGATTGCGGCTGCAAAAACCGAGACCAAGGATGTCCGCCCCGGCATGCGGCTCGCCCGCGAGTTCGGCGGCAAGGTCCATGTCGTCACCATCAGCGACGCGGGGGAAATCCTCTGGAACGAGCGCGAGTGGCACAGCTTGAGCGAGGTCGCGCGCGTGATCACCGGGACGCGCTGGTCGGGACCAGCGTTCTTCGGGCTCCGACAAAAGAGGAAGGCAGCATGAAAAAGGTTCGCTGCGCCATCTACACCCGCAAGTCCTCCGAGGAGGGTCTCGAGCAGGACTTCAACTCGCTTCATGCGCAACGCGAGGCATGTGCCGCCTATATCCTTAGCCAAGCGTCGGAAGGCTGGTCGCTGCTCGATGAGGAATACGACGATGGCGGCCTCTCGGGCGGAACGCTCGAGCGCCCTGCTCTCCAGCGCCTGCTCGGTGATATCGAGGCGGGCAAGATCGACATCGTGGTGGTCTACAAGGTCGCCCGGTTGACCCGCTCGCTGATCGACTTCGCCAAGCTGGTCGAGACGATGGACAAGGCCGAGGTCAGCTTCGTCTCGGTCACCCAGTCGTTCAACACAACCAACTCGATGGGGCGGCTCACGCTCAACATGCTGCTGAGCTTCGCGCAGTTCGAGCGCGAGGTGACCGCCGAGCGGATCCGCGACAAGATCGCCGCCTCCAAGGCCAAGGGGATGTGGATGGGCGGCATTGTCCCGCTTGGCTACGAGGCCAATGGTCGTACCCTCGCCATAGTCGACGAACACGCCGCGGTAATTGGCGATCTCTTCCGGCGCTATTGCGAAGTCGGTAATGTCCGTCTGCTCAAGGAGCAGCTGGATGAAGAGGGGATGATCATACCCGAGCGCTTCACCTCATCCGGTCGCAAGATGGGCGGCGTGCCGTTTACACGTGGGCAGATCTACAAGATACTGTCAAACCCGATCTACATCGGCGAGATCTATCACAAGGGGCAGACCTATGACGGCCAGCACGAGGCCATCATCGAGCCTGACCGGTGGGCAAACGTGCAGGAGCAGCTCGCGGCCAACCGGCAGGGTGAGCAGCAGGCGCCCACGATCAAGGCGCAAAGCCTGCTTGCAGGAAGGGTGTTCAACGAACACGGCGAGCCGCTCGTCGCCAGCCACGCCTGCAAGGGCAAGGTCCGCTATCGCTACTATGTGGCTCGCGAGCGGGAGTCGGGCAGCACCGCAACAGATCGCATCCGTATCCCCGCCCGGGAACTAGAGGCAGCGGTAGTCGGGCGGTTGGTTGCCGCGCTTGATGACCCGCTATCGCTGCTGGTCTTGCTTGGTGCCGAACTAGATCGATCCACCATCGAGGCGGCGGGCACTCTAGCAAGTGAACTTGCCAACCGATTGCGGTCCAGAGATCGGAAACTTGTCCGCGACTTAGTGAACTCTGCAAAGGTAGGTACCGAAGAGATTGTTCTGACGGTCGATGCGAACCAACTGCGCCAAGCTCTCTCGGTACCTTTAGGCGAGCATGACGAGGCTCAGCTTACACTCGACTGCAAGGTTTGCCTGAAGCGGACGGGCATGGCCATGAGGCTGGTGGAACCCGATGGGCGGGGCGTGCATGACGAGCTCGACCGCTCGTTGGTCGAGCTACTTGCTCAAGCGCGCAATTGGTGGGATCGCCTATCCGACGGGGAAACGACTATCGCCGGGCTCGCCCGCGAGCAAGGCATCAACGACTCATGGATTAGCCGGGTCGTGAGGCTCGCCTTCCTGTCGCCGGAGATCGTTGACCGCATCCTCGCCGGGACGCATCCGGCCCCTTTGAACGGCACAACCCTGACTACGGCCAATCAGATCCCCAGGTCTTGGAATGAACAGGCGATGCTTCTGCGCCTGACCTGACCGGCGACAATTCCAGCGATCCGCAAGGGGCAGCGTGATACGCTGCCCCTTCTCGTTCCAGCTCATCGCCGGGTCCGGTGTGGCGAAATGGCCGCCAGAGAAATCTGCTCGTTTCGGCTAAAAGAGAGCGAATTGCGAAGTCTCCCACACCGGACAGCGTCGCGGAACCCCGCGGGATTGCGGGCTTCATGGGGACGGGCCGCAAATCTGTCGCAAAACCCAGACTAGGTGGCGGAGCGGGAGGGATTCACTCTATGCAGACACGTCGTTAATATTACAGTCTTTCTACAACGAACTTACGGTCTCATACCCCCAGCAATACCCCGCTTTTTTGAAACTGAACTCGATATCATGAGCTCGTGCTCCAGGTACGATAGACAGTATTACGGGATGGCAGCTTTGCGTCCCAATTCCAGTCATCCAGTGAGGGCCTCGAATCGCCCAAAACCCGCCACTCGTTGATCCAAATTTGCGCTAGCGGTTTAGCGGTTGGACGATTAGCCATGGAAGCTGCCCAGACCGCCTTCAAAAGCAGTTGCCTTTTTATCTTCTCGCAGAGGTGGCCAAGCGCACTCACTTCGCCCGCATGGTCGCGATGATCGCTCGATGCTGACAATGGTGGCGAACAGGAGAGGCCTGGGTTGAGTTCGCGACATCGGAACCGGTGAATTCACATATTTCTGACGCTAATCAACCCGGATCGTCGGGATCGCCATTGGCCACACAGTTGACCGTCGGGTCCAGCGTATTGATCCTAGTTCCTTGCGGGCCGCGTCGCCCGACCACGAGCCGTACATAGGCATCGAGCGAGTCGGCCATCGTGTCACCCAGATCGAGTGCGGCCCTCGCGCGCGTTCCCGCATAATGTGTCATCAGCTTGCGCGCCGCGTCGCGATCTCCCTGCACGATCATGGCCTGAGCCGTGCGCTCGACCCACACGAGATCACCGCGTGTCTCCCGCTCGAACGCGGTCAGCATTTCGATGACCGGCGGCAACAGCCGCGCGGGATCGGAGCAGGCGTAATACATCACCCGCTTGAAGGTACGCCCGGCGAAACGCGTGGCCTCCTGCACCTGGTAATCGGGGTGGAGGAAGGTCGCCGCCGAATCCTTGGTCAGGTAGCGGTGCTGCGCATATTCCATTGGCACGTCCTCGACGCCCAGCCACCACACGTTGAATGGCGCTGTGACCGATCCGGTCGGCGCATTCCAGACGCGGATCATATCCGGGTCCGGAAGGTCGCTGCGCAGGCTGACCACCTGGCCGTAGCCGCTGTCATCATCGACCACGCGCGGATCGCGCACACGCTCCATAAGGTCCGCCTCGCTGACGGGCGCCATCGCGCGCGTTGCGGTTTCCATCGCAGCGGGCGACATCAGCTTGATGCCCGGATCGCGATAATCGCGGATGCTCTGTTCGCCATAGACATGCTGGACGTTGAACGGCTCGCCCGAGGCAGGATCATGCCAGCCCTGCTCAATCGCGAAGGAGATGAAGTTGTCCGAGGCGAGGTAATCTGGATTATCAGCCAGATCGATTGGTATCTCGCCGATCCCGCCGGGATAGAGCACGCGCACATCGTCCGGCCCAAGCCTCTCTGCGACCCACAGGCCCTGACCGCCCGCAAACTCCCAGACGACCCAGCCTTCGTTCGGTTCGGCGATCAGGTGCGTGTTGCCACCATAGGTCGCAAAGCCATGCTGCGCGATCAGGTCGCCGATGATCTCGACCCCCTCGCGCGCGGTGCGGGCACGTTCCATCACGATTCGGGCGAGGTCGGAATACTGCAGGCCGCGCTGCGGGCGCGGGGTCATGTCGATCAGTTCCTGGCGGCTGGGCGCCCACACGTCGCGCACCGCCACCTGATGCTCGTTCACTCCGCCATTGGTGAGTGGCGGGGGGAAGCCTTCGAAATCGGTATAGGCCATTTGCATGTAGCGGAAGGTATGCGCCACCTGCGGGATCTCGATCAGCTCGCCCGGGATAACCGCGTCTTCGGTGACGCCCACCGTAATGGTCTCGCCAACGCGATGGTCTTTTGCAGGCACAATCTCGAGCCAGTGGCTGGAGACCTCCTCGCCCGTGCCGCCCACCATCACACTGCCGTCCTCGGTCAGGTTGCGGCCGACATAATAGGCATAGCTCGCCTGAGCGGTGGTGGTCGCGACCAGCGCGGCGCAGGCCAGCACAATGGAGAATACGCGTAGCAGGGATGACAAGAAAGGGGGCTCCTTCAGCATGGGGAGCCCCGGTTCTCTCGCGTCTGCAGCGAAGCGTCAATCGCACCTGTCGTCAGAGTGCGTCTCCGCCGACCTTGTAGGTAAGTTGCAGATAGAAGCGCCGGCCGACCGCATCGAACCAAGAGCTGTTGTAATAGGGGTAGCTTGCATGGGTCGGGTCTTTCACCGGGTTGCGATCGAACAGGTTGTTGATCGTTCCCGAGACCCGCAGGCGATCGGTCGGATCGTACTGGGCTGAAAGGTTGAACCAGTAGCTTTCGTCGATCTTCCCGTCCCAGTTCCAATTGGTCATCTCACCAATACGGATTCCGGTAAGTGTGGTGGAGAAGCGAGGCATGCTCCAGGTGACGTAGGCCTTACCCTTGTCGCGCGGAATCTCGTAGCCGTTGAGCGGCACGTACTTGTCCAGTGTCGGATCGCCGGGGTACTGCTGGATCTTGTGGTCGAACACGTAGGTGTAGCTGGCACCGAGGGCGATATCGCCCGCGCGGCCAATCCCGAACCGGCTGTTGAGCGCAACGTCGATCCCCTCGACCCGCTCGCGCGCCACGTTGATCGGCACGACGCTCACCGATTCCAGCTCGCCCGCCGAGGCACCGCTCTGATAGCGTTGAACCCGATCGAGTGCGTCCACGCAGGTCGGTGAACTGGTATCGATCTGACCGCCATTGATATCGGTGCCGAGGCGGCAATTCGCCTCGTCGATCAGCAGGCTGTTGGTGTCGAGATTGAGAACTTGGTTCTCCATCCGGATCCGGAAATAGTCGACCGACACATCGAAAATGCGGCCCGGTGCCCATACCAGACCCGCGGTGACCGACTGCGCGGTTTCGGGCAACAGGTCGCGATTACCGCTGCGCCGCTGTATGAACCCTTCGTAACGCGTGTTGACGCAGTCGGCGAGGGTCGGGTCGGCCTGTTCCAGCCGGCAATTGTAATAATCCGCCCCGCCACCATTCACTGTACCCGGCCCGCGATAAACGTAGTGCAGGTCAGGCGCCCGGAAGCCGGTACCGATCGCGCCGCGGACCAGAATCGTCCTGGTGGGCCGCAGTTCCGCCCCGAGGTTGTAGGTGAATTCGCCGAAACTGTTGCCCGCGTAGTTGTAGCCGTCGTAGCGGCCGGCCCCGGTCATGCTCAGGAATTCGAACACCGGAACGCGCAGTTCTGCGCCGACACCCCAGTGTTCGCGGTCGCCTTCCCCGTCGGAATCCTGAATGCCGACGTAATACTGCGTCAGCGCCTTGGGATCGGGATTGATCTCGTACCCCGCCTTGTCGATTTCGGCGACCGCCGCGAAGCCGACCGGACCAGCTGGCAGCTCGAACAGGCTGGTAGTGCTGATATTTGCCTGGAAATTGTCTACCCAGGACTTGGGCTTGTAGACGGTATATTCCTGGATGGTCGCGTATTCGGCCGGGGTGAGCGCGGTGAACAGGCGGGTGGGATCGGCGTCGAACCGCGGGTATCCCGTCGTATTGCCGGGATCGTCGACCGGCTGGCCAAGAAAGAAATCGTTTGCCTTGTCGATCACGATTTCCGGCCACGCCATGCGCGAACGGTACTCTGCGTGATTAAAGTACACCTCGTAATCCCACTCTCGCCCGGCAAGATCCATCTGCCCGCGAATGCCCGGTGTGATGTTGACCGTGTAGGATTCGTTCTGGATCATCCCGTTTTCGAACCCGCCGATCTCTTCGGGGGTGAACGTACGGTACCATCCGTCGAGCTGGTCGAGCCAGTAGGTGTCAATCGGGGCGAGGTATTGTGGATTGTAGAACAGCCCTTCCTCGTTTCCATCGGGTGCGACGTAGAACCAAGTCTTGAAACCGTTGAACAGTTCGAGGTCGGAATAGCCGAACTGCGCATCGAGGAAGAGATTGGTTCTGCCGTTCAGCTCGTACCCTGCAGAGGTGTAGAGGCTTACCTGGTCGCGGTCCGACAGGATCTGGCCATAGGCGATCGCTTCGTTGCTGCCGCAGAAATAGCCGTCGGTCGCGGCGTAGCCATTGTCGACGTCGAAGCCGTAACCATCGCGCGGTGCGTAATAGGTCGTGCCCTGGTTGGTAAAGCCCAGGTCCGCGCAGGTCTGCGCGCCGGGATCGATATAGTAGCCGCCTGAATCGTAGCGGAGGAAATTGCGGTAGGCGAGCGGATCGTCAGTAGTCGGATTGTCGGCTGTGGAATCCTGTATCGCACGCTCGTAACCCCAGAGCGGGCGCTGGGCGCTATATTGCGCACCGATCAACGCATGGAACGGTCCGGATCGGAATCCGGTCGACCCCGTGATGCGGAAGGATTCGCCGCCGCCATCTTCGGTCAGGCCGAACTGCGCGTCGATCCGGGTGCCGTCAGGCTCCTGTTTCAGCTGGAAGTTGACCACCCCCGAAATGGCGTCGGAGCCATAGATTGCGGATGCCGCGCCGCTGAGAATCTCGACCCGCTCGATCAACCCGATGGGAATGTTCGAAATATCGGCAACATTGCTGTTTCCCCCGTAAGGCATCGGGAAGTCCGCGATCCGGCGGCCATTGACCAGAACCAGCGTGTGGTTTGGCCCCAAGCCACGCAGATCGACCTGCTTTGCACCGGGGGTGAAAGTATTTGCACCATAGCTCTGCGTGCTCTGTGTCTCCCCGCTGTTCTGGGTGACCGACCGCATCAGGTCCGGCACATCCTGATAGCCCTGCCTGAGGATGTCTTCGGCGTCGATCACGGTGACAGGCGCGGGGCCTTCCATTTCCGAGCGCGGAATGCGCGATCCCAGCACGACGATCACATTGTCTTCCTGGGCGGGCGCGTCGTCGTCCCTCAGTTCCAGCGTTTCGTCGACCTCGCCCTGCGCATCCTGTGCAGCGGCAGCGGTGGCAAGCAAGCTGGTGCCAGCCAGCGCGATGGCGATAGAGATTCGGCGCATAGAATTGTCCCCCTCTCGAGCGCGGTACGCCCGTGATCTTGATCTTCGCCTGAGCCGGCGTCCCTCCCGTACCCGCAGAATGACGGGGCAGCGTCACGATCACACCATGTCGTCGCGGACATCCGAAGTGTGACCATGTCTGCCCGAAAAGTATATCGTGACGATTACGGCTCTTGGAGCGAATCCGGCCTCTGATACGACAAATCCTGTCGTTTGTTGCCAAAAATAGTCAGATTACAGCTCGTCATGGACAGGGAGCGGCCCGTTGGTTTTCACCACGCTCATCACCACGCAGGTCTTGAAGGTTTTGATCGGGTGTCGATCGTAGAAGAAATCGCGCGTGAATTCGTCATATTCGTCCATATCGCGCGCGACGACGGTCAGGATGAAATCCGCGTCTCCGGTGATGTAGTAGCCATTGGTCACCTGCGGCGTATTGCGAATATCCTGCTTAAACCGATCGATCACCCCGCGGTCCTCGCGGTCAAGCGTCACCATCACCAGCGCCATGATGTTGTATCCCAGCGAACGGGGCGAGACCATCGCCGCCTCGCGTTCGATAATGCCGTCGGAGCGCAGACGCTTGAGCCGTTTCAGTGCCGCAGTGGGGGAAAGGCCGCAGATCTCCCCCAGTTGCTCTGCTGTAAGATGGGTATCGGCTTGGACCGCCTCTAACAGGCGAGCGTCCGCTGTATCGATTTTCCTCAACTTTGTCTCCTTGGCTGCCCGAACGACAAATTCGGTCAATATATGCCGCTAATCGTCCAGATATGGTTGGGCCTATCTGCGAAGCTGGCGCCGGTCGAATCCTTTGTGGGGGGGCGAGCGTGGCGGTCGATTGGACGCCGGAACGCCATCCGCCCATGACGGATCCGGTCAATGTCGGAGATCGTTTCATGCATCCCATAAAGTTCTTCATCGCGTTCGTGGCCGCATTCGCACTGCTCTTGCCGGGCCAGGCCCATGCACAAGAACCCCGCGGCTATTCCTATTTCGAGAGCGGCGATGTGACCGCGCCGACGCCCGGGGCGCCGTCGTTCGGCCTCCTGTTGATTGGTGGGTCCGAGTGGAGCGAGCCGGCCTGGCACTGGTTTGCGGACAAAACCGGCGGTGGCCATTTGGTGATTTTGCGCGCCTCGCAAGACGGCAGCGATGGCGAATGGCTGATGGAAAGAATCGGCGGTCTGGCATCGGTGCAAACCCTGATTTTCAACAATCGCGAGGCTGCCTCCGACCCGCGGGTGGCTGAAATCCTCCGCAATGCGGACGGCATTTTTATCGCCGGGGGCGATCAGTCCAAATATGTTCGCTTTTGGAAGGACACGCCGGTGGCGGCGGCGCTAAACGCGCACCTCGCCGCCGGTCGACCGCTCGGCGGCACAAGCGCGGGTCTCGCGATCCTCGGTGGCACGGGTTACGGCGCGATGGCGCAGGAGGCGGTCGACTCGCCCGAAGCACTCTCCGATCCCAATAGTGAGAAGGTGACGCTGGTAAGCGATTTCTTAGCCACGCCCTTCCTCGCGAACGTCATCACCGACACGCATTTCAGCGAGCGGGATCGGCTCGGCCGGCTGGTCGCCTTCGTGTCGCAGGCGCGCGCGGCAGGCAATCCTGATGCGATCGGTCTCGGTATCGACGAGGATACTGCGCTCGCGGTCGAGGCGGATGGCAGCGCCCGGCTCTACACCACCAGTGACGGGCATGCTTGGCTGGTCCGACCCCTAGGCATGCCGACATTCGAAGACGGTGGCGCGCTCGACTGGGCGGCGGTGGAACTGACCGGGATCGGTCCGCAAAGCCGCGTCGATCTCGCCACGATGACCGTGGCCAACCCCGCATTCTCCGGCACCGCACAAGTCGAGGCAGGCGAACTGCGCGACGTGCCCGCTCCGCCCGAGAGGCGCGAATGGGCGCTCGCGATCCACGGCGGTTCGGGCGTGATCGAGCGCGGCGACCTGACGCCCGAAACGGAAGCAGACTATCGTGCCAGCCTGCAGGCGGCGCTGGCAGTGGGCTCCGCGGTTCTCGAGAACGGAGGCACCAGCCTCGACGCGGTCGAAGCGACCCTGCGCGTTCTCGAAGACGATCCGCTATTCAACGCCGGGCGTGGCGCAGTGTTCGATGCCGAGGGGCGCAACCAGCTCGATGCCTCGATCATGGATGGTAAGACACTGAACGCAGGCGCTGTCGCGGGTGTGAGCACCACCAAGCACCCGGTGACTCTCGCCCGCGCGGTGATGGAGAACTCACGCCACGTCCTGCTGTCGGGCGAAGGGGCAGACCAGTTCGCCCGCGAGCAGGGCGTGGAGCAGGTCGATCCGTCCTACTTCCGAACCGAGCATCGCTGGCGGCAGATCGAGGAGTGGCGCAAGAACAATCTCTCCGCCCTCGCACTCGACCCTACGCATCGCTTCGGCACGGTGGGCGCGGTTGCGCTAGACAAGGACGGCAACCTCGCGGCGGCGACCTCGACCGGCGGGCTTACGGGCAAGCGTTGGGGCCGGATCGGCGATTCTCCGATTATCGGCGCGGGCACCTATGCCGCCAATGGCAAGTGCGCCGTCTCCGGAACCGGCACGGGCGAGTACTTTATCCGCGAGAATGCCGGGCGCCAGGTGTGCGACCGGGTCGCATGGAACGGGCAGAGCATCGCCCAGGCCGCCGACGACACCATCGGTGCGATCGGCGCACTGGGCGGCGATGGCGGGCTGATCGCGATGGACGCGATGGGCCGGATCGCCTTCGCCATGAACACCGAGGGAATGTACCGGGGCGCAGCCAGCAGCGATCACCCGGCAGAAGAGGCAATCTACGCCGACGAAACTTTGGCAAACGAGGACTGATCAATGGCCGACTACTCCCCTGCAAATTCCTCCGCCAACGGGGAAGATAGCATGTCCATCACCAGCCAGAAGCCATCGACCATCGCGGTGTGGGCCGGCGAGGAAAAGCCGCTCGCCTTTGGGGCCGCACAGGTGCCGATCGTGCAGAGCGCGCCCTTCGCCTACGAGGATATGGACGAATGGGCCGCGGTCGCGCTCGGGCAAACCGAGGGCTATATCTACAGCCGCAACACCAACCCCACCGTCGGCGTGTTCGAGGAAAAATGCCGCATCCTCGAAGGGGGGGAGAAGGCGATCGCCTTTGCCAGCGGGATGGCGGCGATTTCCAACACGCTGCTCTCCCTGCTGTCGCCGGGCGATCGCGTTGTGTCGATCAAGGATAGCTACGGCGGCACCAGCCGACTGTTCATGGATACGCTGCCCCGCATGCAGATCGAGGTGGATCTGGTCGATACGAGCGATGGGGACGCGATCGACGCCGCGATCGCCAAGGGCTGCAAGCTGGTCTATCTGGAGACGCCGACCAATCCCACGCTGAAGATCATCGATCTCGACCGCGCCATCCGCGCGGCCAAGGCGCAAGGGGCGGTCACCGTGGTCGACAACACCTTCGCCACCCCGATCAACCAGCGCCCGCTGGAATTCGGAGCCGACCTCGTGCTGCATTCGGCAACCAAATACCTCGGCGGTCACGACGACGCGATGGGCGGCGTGCTGATCGGGCGCGAGGATCTGGTGCGCAAGGTGTACGAACACCGCGAGATCTGCGGTGCGGTGCTGTCTGCCTTCTCCGCCTATCTGCTGCTGCGCGGGATGAAGACGCTCGACCTCAGGGTGAAGAAGCAGAACGAGACCGGCCTTGCGGTCGCGCGTTTTCTGAACCAGCATCCCAAGGTCGCCAGCGTGTTCTACCCGGGGCTCGAAACGCACGACAAGCACGATGTGGCCAAGCGCCAGATGTCGGGCTTCGGCGGAATGCTCAGCTTCTCGGTCGACGGCGATTTCGACGCGCTCAAGCGCTTCGTCGGCGGATTGAAATATGTCCACCGCGCCGCGAGCCTCGGTTCGGTCAACACGCTGATCGGCCCGCCGTCGGTCACCAGCCATGTCGAATGCACGGCCGAGCAGCGTGCCGCACTCGGAATATCGGAAACACTACTGCGCTATTCCTGCGGTGTGGAGGACGCGGACGATCTCATCGCGCAACTCGACGAAGGCCTGAAATCTGTCTGATAGTCGCACCGGCAGGTGACGGACGTGGTGCTCGATTACTAATGGATATATCCATGCAGGCCGTGCCGGAGGGAATTGCTCGCTTTTCGAAGAAGAGGCTTATGACGACAATGCAATCTTTGATCGTTGATAGCTGACTGTCTGCTTGCGGCCCAACAAAGGACTTTGCAATGGGGCCAGCCCCTGCATAGGCCCTCATTTTGCTAATTACCCAGTGGCAGTATTATTTCGATTCCTAGATGCTCGTTGCATCCAGTATCACGCGAACAGTCTCCTCTGGCCGATCCCACATCGGGAAGTGTCCGCTACGCTCGAACCAGTGCAGCGTCGCTCCAGGGAAAGCCTTGATCGCGCGATCCGCCTGCTGCGGTAGACACAGCCGATCCTTTCGTCCCCAGCCGATGACAACAGGCGCAGCCGTTTTCGCAGGACCCTCCTGCATCGCGCCGTTGGCGAGATCCTTCACAAGCGAATTGACGGTGCGCGTGTCAGCCAACGACTTCAATTCGCGCGCGACGAATGCCCCGTCGAGCGCCCACGGCCTAGCAGAGAGCTGGGCCAAGAGCGCGGTCCGGCCTGCGACATTTCCGGTGATGGCAGAAAGCGCCGGTCGCAGTGCGCGAACCAGAGCAACCGATGGCATTAAGGTGGCTTTGAAGAAGGTGCGCTCCCACCCTTGCCAGAAGCCGCCCGGATCGAGTGCGACAACCGCGCCCGCTTGGCCGCGCCGCGCCATCTCGAGCACCAGGCGAGCCCCCAGCGAGCTGCCAACCATATCAATACCTGTGAGGTTCTCCGCGCCGAGCCAGTTGTCCAGACTGCGCGCAAGTCCGTCAAACGTGCCGCTGTCGGCCTCGTCGGGTGTTTGCCCATGGCCGGGCAGGTCTATGGCAATTACCTCCCTGACTTGAGAAAGCGCAGGCGAGATCGTGTCCCACGAGCCGCAGGTCGCCCCCAGTCCGTGGACAAGGAGGAGGGGTTTTCCGCGCCCCGTGCGCGTGTAGTGTATGGTCATGTAACGGCAACGTCTCGCACCGACTTATGGGCCCGTAGATGTCCATATTGCCGAATGTGAGGCCAAGAGCGGACGGTCCGCTTCCGGCCCAAAATCTTCACCTTCTTCGATTGCTCTATCTTTGGCCAATGACGGCCAAGGAGATAGACAATGGGATACTCACGATTTGACCCTGCCATGCAGAGACGCGTGGCCTGGAACGCTGGCAAGAATGTCGGCACCAAACGTCCGCTGACGCAGAAACAGATATGGGCAATCCGCTTTCACCTGGATCGGGAAGGACGGTTGAGAGACAAGGCACTCTTCGACCTTGCTATCGACAGTAAGTTGCGCGGCTGCGATTTGGTGAAGATCAAAATTGGCGACATTGTTGCCGGCTCTGACATCCGCAACCGCGCGACCGTCATTCAGCAGAAAACCAATCGACCGGTGCAATTCGAACTCACCGCCGATGTGCGAGCGACGCTACTAGCCTGGTTGGAACGGCGGGGCGGCTCAACGGGCGATTATCTATTTCCAAGCAGGATCGATCATGCCGGACACATGAGCACGCGCCAGTATGCCCGCCTAGTTGATGAATGGGTGACTGCGATTGGTCTTCGGAAGTCCGAATACGGAACACACTCGCTTTGAAGGACCAAGGCCGCGATGATCTATCGGGCCACGGGCAACATTCGGGCCATCCAGATCTTGCTGGGTCACACGAAGATCGAGAACACAGTCCGCTATCTCGGTGTGGACGTCGAAGACGCCTTACTCCTAGCAGAGCGCACCGAAATCTGACTCATCGAGCGGTCGGCCGTTGATCCTCGGTCGACCGCTTTGGAGCATCTGCTTGGCGCGGTCGGGCGGCCTGAATTGGGGTGGGAAGCAGACTCATCTGGGTAACGAAAAGCGGGGTTCACTTTCCAACACCACGAACACGCAATCAAAGCGGCCTATAGGATCCTTTGAGGTCGTCAAATGGTACCATTGCATTCTGTAGGTAAGCTGGCCGCTGTTGGAGTTTCTCATAATAGTCCCGCAACAGTGGAAGGTCGGGACGGTCCCAATCCAGACAAAAATAGCGATGGAGGATGTGGCCACATGCAATATCGGCGAAAGTAAAGTGATCCCCTCCCACCCATTCCCTACCCCACAGAAGTCCCTCGAAAATTTTAGCTAGAGGAATGAGGTTTTCGATGGCTGCTGCCAAGAATGCAGGATCGCGAGTAGCAGCTGACATTCGCACTTCGTATACGAATATCCTGAGGACTCCTTCGGCAAAGGTATTCTTACCCCATTCGGCAATAGCGTCGAGTGAAGCGCGGGATCGAGGACAAGCCGGCCAGAACGTTTCGCTGCCGTATGCGGCACCAAGGTAGCGCAATATCGCTGCGCTTTCGAACATAGTAACAATCCATCCTGCAAAACGGGAACTCTGCCCATCGGGTTCATAGCTAGGTAAGCAGGAGTATTGGTTGTCGCAAAGCCGTGCCCATAGTCCAAACGTTCAAATTCGACACCGATCTCATTGATAGCCCACATAACGAGTTGCACACTACTCGAATTGCGACGCCCAAGAATAGTTATCATCACAGCGATCCAATCGTTCATGCACGATGCCGAGGCAGCGAGCGTCGAATCATAGTTCGGATATCTCTCATGTGGAAAGTCTGTAATGGGATCGTTTCCCGAATAGCAGCTTTCTTGTCTTTAAGCTCCAGAAGCGGACGGTCCGCAATCGGCCCACAAGCCGCCAGACCGCTACCAGTGAGAGCTGCCGGTCAGCAAAGCGCCCCAAAAGCCGGCCATTCGACAGGTCGCGATTTTCACCCGAAAGCTGCCGTTCGTTTGGGATCGAGCGGATCGCACCTACGGGCGCTAGTCCCAAACGTTCCGCTGCGCACCTGCGGGGCCTGAAAGCCGCAGTTGACTTATCTCCATACCCATGCGGAATTCAGCCCCATTTGTGGGTCAGCGTCGCCCTTATGAATCGACGAGGAGTTCCAGCCAGCTAGCCTGGGCTCGGTTCGCGACAGTATTGTCAGCGCCAGCGAGGGCCCTCGAACCAGGCGACGAGCGAGCGCCGCGTGCCGTTGGAGAGGGGCGCAACCCGGTGTGTCAGGTAACTAGGGAAGACCAACACGGTTCCCTGGCCGCGAGAGTTTTCCGGTGTCGGCCAATCGCCGAATTCGAATGCCCCGCCGCTATAGTCGGCGGGATCGCTGAGCTGGACGGTGATACTGATTTTGCGGTCGAACGAGCGTTCCTCGGTCCAGATCACGTCATTGTGCCAGTTGTATCTGCCCTTATTGTCGCCACTGTATTCGGTGTATTGAATATTTGCGATATTCTCCACATCGACGCCAAAGGCGATCCTGTTGGCTTCCATGACGTAGCCGAACAGCAGATCGCGCAGCCAGTACTGATCGCACAGCCAGGCGATCTCGCTTTTTCTGCCGTCGGTCTCTTTTCCCTGCGATCTCCTGGTGGTCGCGCCGCGTCGGTGAACCTGCGCAGCGGCCTTTTCGATCTTGGCGATCGTCGCCTTGTCGATCGCCTCACGCCACATCAGCCAGCCCTGTCGCATCAAGTCCCCCAGTCGTCGCCGCGCAACCTTGTCGCCCGCGCGGACGGACCCGGCAAGGGCCGGGCCCGCCGCCCGCTGCTATTGCGCGAAGCGGACCTGTACCGCGCCGGTCGTCTCTTCGCCGGCATGGCCCACCGTCATGCCCAGGCTCCAGTCGTTGTCTGCGCGAACCGACAGGCCGAGACCAAATCCCAGATCGCCCCGATAGACGCTCATGCGACCGGTGAAGGCGATACTCTCATCCGAAGACAAGGTAAGGTCCGGCATCGCCCCAAGGGCCGCAAGGCCGTTATTGAGCCGCCGCATCTCGGCCGAGTTGTTCTGCAGCGCGAGATCGAGATCCTTAAGCTGCTGGTTCATCTGCGCAATCTGGCCAGTGTTGGTCGCGATTGCCATCGCGTTCAGCTGGATTTCGTTCGCATTGAACGCAATCGCACTGGTGTTGCGGTTGATCGCGCCGACAATGGTGAGCGGCGGTGCCGCCGTGGCGGCGAAAGGCCCGATCTCGCTAACGCTACCGCCACTGCTTCTGGTCGGCGTCGAAGGGGACCCTGCCACCCGCACAGGATCGCCCGATTGCTGGAACCGGGCATTGTCTTCGTCCGGTCCTTGCAGATCGTCGAGATTGCCGATCCGTGCCGACAGCGTGTCGATCGTCTGCTGCATCACAACGATCGCCTGCTGGTTTGCCGTGGTTGTCGCCTGGATCGACTGGATGGCTTCGGGAGACACGCCGTCGTTGCCGGGAGGGCCTGCTGGGCCTGCGGGCCCTGCTGGGCCTTCCGGACCGGTCTCGCCCTGCGGACCGGCAGGGCCTTCGGGACCCTGCGCGCCGATCGCACCATCGGCTCCGGCGGGGCCTTGCGGACCAGCGGGACCTTGCGGGCCAGCCGCACCATCCTCGCCATCCTCGCCATCGGCGCCCGCAGGCCCTTGTGGGCCGGCTGCACCGATCGCCCCCGCCGGACCTTGAGGGCCTGCAGGTCCGGCAAGACCGGCCTCGCCTTGTGGGCCAGCAGGTCCTTGCGGGCCCGCCGCGCCATCGAGACCGTCCGCACCCGCGGGGCCCTGTGAGCCTGCCGGACCGGTTGCGCCGTCCACGCCTGCTGGGCCCTGGGGACCTGCCGGGCCTGTATCGCCTTGTACCCCTGCGGGGCCCTGCGCGCCGGTATCGCCCTTGGCGCCAGCCGGACCGGCAGGACCTGCCGGGCCGGTCGCGCCGTCCGCACCTGCGGGGCCTTGAGGACCGGTCGCACCATCCGCACCATCCGCACCATCCGCACCATCCGCACCAGCCGGGCCCTGAGGACCTGCTGGGCCGGTTGCGCCGTCCACGCCTGCTGGGCCCTGGGGACCTGCCGGGCCGGTTGCGCCATCCACGCCTGCGGGCCCTTGCGGACCTGCTGGTCCTTGCTCTCCCTGCGGGCCTGAGGCGCCAGTGTCCCCGGTATCGCCCTTCAGCCCCTGCGGACCTGTCGCGCCATCTTCACCTGCAGGTCCTTGCGGGCCAGCCGGGCCGGTTGCACCCGTTGGCCCGGCAGCGCCCGTCGCGCCGTCGTCGCCTCGCGGACCCTGTGGGCCTGGAACGCCTTGCTCGCCCCGTGGTCCGGTCGGACCGGGGACACCCTGCGCACCAGTGTCGCCGGTATCGCCCTGCGGCCCTTGCGGCCCGGGAGGGCCCGATGGACCGGTAGCGCCCGTCGCGCCGTCATCGCCTTGCGGACCTTGCGGGCCTGGAACACCTTGCTCACCCTGCGGTCCGGTCGGACCGGGGACACCCTGCTCACCCTGTGGTCCCGTCGGACCGGGGACGCCTTGCGCGCCAGTGTCGCCGGTATCGCCCTGTGGCCCTTGGGGTCCGGGAGGGCCCGATGGACCGGTAGCGCCCGTCGCGCCGTCATCGCCTTGCGGACCTTGCGGGCCTGGAACACCTTGCTCACCCTGTGGTCCGGTCGGACCGGGGACACCCTGCTCACCCTGCGGCCCCGTCGGACCGGGCACGCCTTGCGCGCCAGTGTCGCCGGTATCGCCCTGCGGCCCTTGCGGCCCGGGAGGGCCCGATGGACCGGTAGCGCCCGTCGCGCCGTCATCGCCTTGCGGACCCTGCGGCCCGGGAGGCCCCGGTCGCCCGGGCTCGCCCGTTTCACCCTGTGGGCCCTGCGGCCCGGGAGGCCCGGGAGGGCCCTCTGGCCCGGCAGGCCCCGGCGGGCCCACCTCCTGTGCGAAGGCGCTATACTCGCCCGCGGTCGGTGCGACGGCCAGCAGTGCTGCCATCGAAGTCGAATACATAAGTGTGCGGACCAAGCCCGGCCCCTTCGATGCCGTGCGCTGCGAATAAGTGCTCATTGCTTCCCCCCCGGATAGCGAACTCAGGCCATTGCCTTGAGCTGCCGGGCTATCAGGAGCAAAGTTCGGTCACTATCACCCAAACGGGTGGTTGCCGTTTGCGTCCGAAAACCGCACAATTACGGCTGCTTTAGGGGGAATGATGGCAAGCCGGGGAAGCACCGCAAAAGTTCGGGCGACGCAGGTCGGCACGCTCGGTCTGCCCCTCCTGTTCGCCTACGGGCTTCTCACCATGCCACTGGCGATGAGCGGGCTCGTGCTGCTGACCTACCTGCCGACATTCTACGCGATCGACATGGGTCTGGGCCTCGCGGTGGTGGGGGCGGCAGCCGTTCTGGGCCGCCTGCTCGACGTGGTGACCGATCCCTTTATCGGCTACCTGAGCGACCAGACGCGCACTCGCTTCGGGCCACGCAAGCCGTGGATGGCGGCTGGCGTCGTGGGGTTCTGTCTGGCGATCTGGTTCCTCCTGAACCCGCCGGAGGGTGCGGGCGTCCTCTATCTCGTACTGGCCGGTGCAGGGTACTTCCTGTTCCTGACACTGCTCGACGTGCCCTACTCTTCGGTCGGACTGGAGCTTTCCTCCGACACGCGCGAGCGGACCACGCTGGCCAGCGCGAAAGCGGTGTTCCAGGTGGCCGGCGCAATCCTTGCAGGTTTTTTCCCGCTGATCCTCGCGGTGCCGATTGCCGGGGCGCTGCCGAGCCTGGCCTCGACCATCATCGCGCTCGCCATCGCCGGCTTTCTGCTGTTCGTGCTGTTCATCCCGGTGCCGCACCGCAATGCAACGCCCCCCCGCGTGGGCGCACGAACCGCGATCCGGTTCCTTGCCCGGCATTGCCGCTTTCGCGAGTTGCTGACCCCCTTCGCCCTTGTCCAGACGGGCAATGCGTTCTTCAGCGGGCTGGCGGTACTATACATAACCTTCATCCTCGCCGCCCCTGCGCTGGTCGGGCTGCTGATCGGGCTACTTTTCCTCGCCACCGCAGCCCTGCTGCCCGTCTGGCAGTTTCTCGCCGCGCGGATCGGCAAGGCCGGGGCCTGGAAGGTGGGGATCATGACAAGTTGTGCCGCCTTCGCGCTGCTCCCGCTGTTCGGGCCGGGCGACACGCTCGCCATCGCGATCCTGTTCTTCGCGGTCGGCAGCACCTTCGGGGCCGACGCGGTGATGCCGACATCGATGCTGGCCGACATCGCTTATGCTGACGAGGTGGCACAAGACCGGCGCCAGTCCGGGCTGTTCCTCGCGATCAAGAACGCGGCCTCGAAACTCGCCTTCGTCGTTCCCCTTGCCGTCGCATTTCCGATCCTCGACCTGATCGGGTTCGAAGCGCGCGTAGCGGACGATAGCACTGTCCGGTCGATCTTCCTGCTGTTCTTCGCCGGCTTGCCGATCGCGTTCAAGCTGTCCGCGCTGGCGGCACTCAACCGATCCGCTGCATTCTCCCGCTCGCCGGCCGAGGGACCTTGGGGCACCTGATGGCGCCGAGCGATGCCCTGGAAGCAGGTGATCTGGGCCTGCTTCGGATCGAGCAAGCCAAGTTGCTCAAGAAGCGTGTGGTCGGCTCCTGCCTGATCGTCGAATTCATTATCGCCTACACGGCCATCGTCATGGCGCTGATGAACTCGGCGGTGGCGGCCCTGGTCTGGTTCGCGCTAGGCTCGGCAATGGTCCTGGTGACCTTCGCCTATGCCCGGCTGATGGCACGCGAGGGCATTACCGAAGCGAATTATCAGAGATACCTGCTCGGCCATTGCATCATCTCCGCCCTTACTGGCGCGGTGTGGGGCGCCGTGGCGATTTTCCAGATCGACTATTCGTCCGAATTCACGGTCTTCATTGGCACGCTGATCGTCGGCAGCATCACGCTGGGCGGGATCATACCCAGTTCGGCCTACCGCCCCACCTATATTGCTCTGGCCAGCACCTCGCTGCCGCCGCTGGGCCTCTATCTCGCCTTCACCGCCCCCAATGCGCTGCGCTTCGTGGGGATCGGGATGCTTGTCTATTTCTTCTTCGTCATGACCGTCAGCGCGCGGGTGGAACTTGATACGCGCGAGACGATCGCGGCACGCAACGCCCGGCGACTGAACGAGATGATCAGTGCCAAGAACCGGCTCTTTCTCGAAATGAACGAGGAGAAGTCGCGCTTCCTCAATTTCATGGTGCACGACATGTCGCAGCCCCTCCAGTCGCAGCGCTTTTTCCTGCATGCCTTGCGCGAATTGCTGACCACGCCGCTGCAGCGGCGCCTGTTCGCGCAGGTGGAAGAGGCATGGCGTGCGCAGCGCGATCTTGTGCGCGGGCTGGTCGATGTTGCGCAGATCGACAGCGGCGCGCTGCTGATGCGCCCCGTGTCGCTGTCGCTCGACAGTGAATGCTCCAGGCTTGCCGCGGAATTCGCTCCGCATGAGGGAGAGGATCGTCCGGTTCTCGAGACCGACTTCCAGCCCGTTCCGGTTCGCACGGACCCCGCGCTGCTCGCCCGCATCCTGCGCAATCTGGTCGGCAATGCGATGAGATACACGCCGGCCGGGGGGACCGTGCGGTTCTCGCTGCGGGACGATGGCGAAAACGCGCGAATCGTGATCGCCGACACCGGGCCCGGCATTGCCGATGCCGATTGCGAGCGGATGTTCGAGGAGTTCTCCCGCGGGGACAAAAACGAGACGGCTGGCGGCGCCAATATGGGCCTCGGCCTGTCGATCGTCCGGCGGCTAAGCGACTTGCTCGATATAGAGCTGGCGCTGCAAACGGGAGCGGGAGAGGGCTGCACTTTCACCCTGACGATCCCGAAGAACGGGCCTTCCCAGCCGGCGCCGGCGGATGCGCCCGGCGGCTGGGGCCAGTTGGAGGGATCGCCGCTGATCGTGGTGGTCGACGATATGGAGGACGTGCTCGCGTCGATGTCGGTGGTCCTTACCGGGTGGGGCTGCAAGGTCGTGTCCGCGCGCAGCCGCTCACTGGCGGTGGAGGCACTGGGCCATGTGCGCGCCGCCCCTTCGCTACTGATCGTCGATCTGCAGCTGGGCGAGGATGACGGGCTGGAGACCATCGCCAGCCTGCGCGAGGAGTGCAACTTCGATATCCCCGCAGTGTTGATGGGCGGCAACCTTGCCGGTGCGAAGGAGGAGGCGATGCGCCAGCGCATCCTGTGTCTCGACAAGCCCGTCGATCCGCAGGACATCCGCCTGATCCTGGAGGGTGGCATGAACACCATGCCCGAGCCGACCCCGGCATAGCGGCGTCGCCCGTCAGATTACTCCGAGCGAGCGCGCCGCGCGCACGCAGGCGGTGCGTTTGGTCACCCGCAAAGCGTCGAAGATCGCCTTGAGATGCGACTTCACCGTATTCTCGCTGATCCCCAGCTGGCCCGCAATTTCGCCATTGGTGGCCCCGACTGCCAGTAGCCTGAGCACTTCCATCTGCCTTGCGGAAAGCGCCGGTATCAGCCCTTCATCGCCCGCGAGTTCCACCTGACGTCCGAAATCGCCGGTTGCCCGGCCATCCTCATCGATCGTGTAATCGGTCGGAAAGTAAAGTCGCCCTGCCAAGACATGCTCGATCGCTTCGAACAGCACATCATCCTCGGCGGACTTGTGCACGAAGCCGAAGACCCCGAGCTTGCGCATTTCGGGAATCGGCGGCGTGGCGTTGATCCCGGACAGGATGATCACCGGAACCCGATGGTACCGGCGAATCGCATCGACGAAGGCGAGCCCGTTCATCCGGCTCATGATCAGATCGCAGATAATCAGATCGAACCGATCCCCCCGGCCAAGCACTCCGATGAGTTCCAGCGGGCATTCGAAGGGTGACACATCGTGGGGGTCTGGCCTGTTCTCAATCATCATAACTAGGCCGTTGAGGAACAGGCGATGATCGTCGACGATCGCAATGGATGGGGGACAGGTATCGGATCGGGTTGGAAGCTGGACGCGCATGCTCACGACAAGGTTCGATCCCAGGCGGCAACGCTCTCCCGTCGCGTGCTCGATATCCGCTTCTGCCCCGAACTCATGGCCTCAGACAAGCGCGAGCGGTCGCAAATGTAAAGCATAAGCCTCGGACAGTGCTGCATTGGCATGGATTCGACCTGGCATCGGCTGCCATCGATCTTTTCTCCTAGCCCACATACTTCGGTGACTTTCCCCGGACGGCGACCATTCAAATCATTGCCCACGCACCCGATGTATCGCTATCGGACGTGTGAAAGTCGGTCTGCTCTTGAAAGTCTCAAGCTCACAACCGAACGTCGGCTTCCGGCCCATAAGCCGCTAGGCCGCTACCAGCGTGAGTTGCCGGTCAGCAATGCGCCCCATAATTGGTCACCCCGGTCGGAACGGCGAACGCCCGAAAGCGGTCGTTCGTTCAGAAGCGCCCTCG
>Ga0100378_1000533_pt1 | contig 41796 bp, 46 predicted proteins | sample CryGeymeta201502_FD_81535 | JGI IMG/M metagenome (GOLD analysis project Ga0100378, IMG submission 81535) | Groundwater microbial communities from Crystal Geyser aquifers in Utah, USA - Crystal Geyser metaG 2015-02 | ecosystem: Environmental > Aquatic > Deep subsurface > Groundwater | place: USA... | reverse complement strand
TTACAGGGGTGTTTGGATATATTTTTTCTCCAATTGCTTCATTGTTTTCGTATTTTTCATATATTTTTTTGAAAATAGTAATTGAAATAGTTACCTGGTTTGCTAGTCTGTCTTTCTCTCTTGTTTCTATCCCCGAGATTCCATTATTTTGGGTTGTTCTTGCTTATCTCTTGATCGGTTTATATATCTGGTTTGAAAAAGATAAAAAGGGGTTATAATAAAAGCCATGATAGCTGTAAAAAAATTAGTTATTCTAAATGCCGCACTCTTTGTTGCTTCTGGTGTGTTTTTTGTTACAAATAGACCTGTTGAAATTGATGCAGCTATTTCTTTGGAGGATCTAGCCCCAGCTACAGAGCTTGTGGATTTGCCTTGGGATGATGAAGGTGCTGGGAACTGTAGTACTGATCTTGGATCAGGTTCTATTGAAGGTGATTATTGTGTTAGTGAAGAGTGGCACGCCGTGGATTCTACTGGGAGATCAGAATATGTAGAAGCTTTGGAAGCTAACGCTCAACCTTTAGACGAATCATGGTCAGATGATGGAGCTGGAAACTGTAGTATAAATTCTGGTAATGGGAAAATTAAAGGTAATTACTGTATAAGTAATAATGATGACTGGTATGCAATTGGAACTACAGATGCTCAAGAAGCATTAAATCTAGAACTTGAACTCATAGACGAATCATGGTCAGATGATGGAGCTGGAACTTGTAGCACAAGCTATGGAAACGGTAAAATAAAAGGTGATTATTGTATGGGTAATAGTGACACATGGTACGCAATTGGAACTACAGATGCTCAGGAGTCTCTGGAAATAGAGCTTGAGTTTGTGGATGAATCATGGTCAGATGATGGAGCTGGAACTTGTAGCACAAGCTATGGAAATGGAACTATTGAGGGTCAATACTGCATGGGTGACAATGATGATTGGTATGCACTTGGACTGAGTGATGCTCAAGCCAGTCTGTCTCAGCCCTCTGAATTATTAGATGGTCCTTGGGATGATGAAGGTGCTGGGAATTGTAGTACCAGTAGTGGTAATGGAAGAATTCAAGGTGACTATTGTGTAGGTGAAGGTTGGCATGCAATTGATCTAACAAATCTTGTAACTAATTAATCACAGATTAACTTTTCTTCTGTAGTATTCTCATTTTATGAAAATAGGTTATAAAAAAATATTATCAATAGCGACCTTGATATTTGTCGCTATTTTTATTATTTCTTTTGAAAAAGGTTTATTGAATAAGGTGGAGTACTTACAGGTTTCTTTTTTGGACGTTGGGCAAGGGGATTCAGTATTTATTGAAGCTCCAAATGGTGTACAAATGATTGTTGATGGTGGCCCAGATGATTCTGTTTTACGAGAGCTCTCAAAGGTGATGCCATTTTGGGATAGATCTATAGATATTGTTGTTGCCACTCATCCAGACAAGGATCATATTGGAGGTCTACCTGAAATATTTCAGAGGTTTAAGGTTGGAACCTCTCTTGATACAGGTGTTACCTCTGATACTGGTATATATAATGAGTATAAAAAAAGAAGAGCATCTAGCAGTGCCAATCTTGTACAGGCTCATTCCGGACAAGTGATATCTCTAGATGAAAAATCTGGAGTGTATGTTGAAGTTCTTTTTCCTGGAGAAAGTTTAAACGAGATAAAAGATAAGAATGATACATCAATCATATTAAGGGTTGTTTATGGTGAAAGCGAGGTTTTGCTAACAGGGGATGCCTCTGTAAAAATTGAGAGATTTCTTTTGAGTAAATACGGAAAAAATCTAGAATCAGATATTTTAAAACTAGGGCATCATGGTTCTAAGACCTCCACAAGTAAAGAATTTTTAGAGAAGGTAAATCCAGAATCGGTTGTAATATCTGCTGGAGTGGATAATAGTTACGGACACCCTAGTAAAGAGACTTTATATATAGTAAATAACTTTGGATCAAAAATATATTCGACTATAGACTCTGGGATTGTAAGCTTCTATCTTTATCCAGATATAATAGAAGGTATTAAGCCTTATATTACAACTTCACTCGAATATCATGAAAACTGGCTTCCATGAGCTTCTCGCTTATTATAATAAAAACCCCACTTAAGTGAGGTTTTTATTATAATATTATTTAATGATTCCAGCTTTTTTGAGTGTAGCGTAAGCTCCGTTCTTTGCTATGGTCTTGATTGCTTTAGCTGAAATTGTTAGAGAGAATGATCTATCCATCTCTGGAACATAAACTCGTTTCTTTTGAAGATTTGGATATTGTCGTCTTTTCCCTGTAGGGTTAAACTGGGTAGCTCGAACACGGTTACTGTATCCACCAGCAACTTGAGAAGTCTTACCTGTAATTTCGCATTTTTTTGACATATATATTGTGTAGACCAACAGTTAACCCGTAGTCATAATTACCAAGCCATGCTAACATGTGAATATATTTTATGCAAGGTATTGAATCACTATTCTACATAATAATCCTTATAATGTCTGTTGTGATACATGAGGTGGCTCATGGGTATGCGGCTCTTCGTTTTGGAGATAAGACAGCTCTCTATGCTGGTAGGTTAACACTAAACCCAATAAAGCACCTAGATATTTTTGGTTCTATTATAGTCCCAGCCCTACTTGTTCTTTCTGGGACAGGTCTTGTTTTAGGGTGGGCTAAGCCGGTTCCTTACAATCCAAGCAATTTGACCCCACGAAGAGCTGGGACCCTTTGGGTGGCAATGGCTGGAATATTTGCAAATATTGTAACAGCTATTTTATTTGCAATAATTCTTAGAGTCTTGGTGATGGTTGGGTATTCATCTGTACCTGTATATTTTATATTACAGGGGATTGTCCTTATAAACATTGTTCTGGCTATATTTAACCTAGTTCCTATTCCACCACTAGATGGCTCAAAGGTGTTATTTGAACTTCTACCTTATAAATATTTTCATGTAAGAATTTTCCTAGAAAAATACTCATTGGCTATATTTTTAGCATTTATTTTCTTGGGATGGAAGTTCGTAGCCCCTGTAGTTTTAACATTATTTTCTATAATGACTGGACTACCTTTAATATAGTCAAAAAAGACTTGCCTTTTTTCTCAGGCTTTGGTAGAGTATCCCCGTTAGTCTTCATGCAGGACTATTTCTTTTTAACAAAGATATGCCAACAATCAATCAATTAATTAAAAACCCTCGAAAGAAGGTTGTAAAGAAATCTAAAGCGGTCGCTCTGGCTCGTGGTTTTAATAGTATTAAAAACCGACCAACATACTATGCGTCTCCATTTAAAAGAGGTGTTTGTACAAAGGTAAGTACTACAACCCCAAAGAAACCCAACTCTGCTATCCGAAAAATCGCTCGTGTTCGACTTACAAACGGTATGGAGGTTACAGCATATATTCCGGGTATGGGGCACAATCTACAAGAGCACTCAGTTGTTATGATTCGAGGAGGGCGTGTGAAGGACCTTATTGGAGTACGATATACAATTGTGCGAGGAGTACTTGATTCACAAGGAGTGGACGGACGAACAGTTTCACGATCTAAGTATGGTACAAAGCGACCAAAATAATAAATAATTATGCGACACCCAGTAAAAAATCGAAATATCCCAAATCCTGACAATCAATACAACTCTGTTAAGTTGTCACGATTTATAAACTACGTAATGCTAGACGGTAAAAAGTCGGTGGCACAAGATGTTGTTTATGGTGCTTTTGAAATTCTTAAAGAAAAAACAGGAAACCCAAACCCACTAGAAGTATTTGATATCGCTATAAAGAACGCTAGTCCACTTATGGAGGTGCGATCACGACGAATCGGAGGTGCGAACTACCAGGTTCCACGAGAAGTTAGAGCTGAGAGAAGGATTTCTCTAGCTATGCGATGGATACTTACTGCAGCAAGATCTCGAAAGGGAACAACTGTTAGCAAAGCTATCGCTGAGGAACTATTAGCAGCTTTCAACAACGAAGGAACAGCTGTAACTAAGAAAGAAAACACCCACAAAATGGCAGAGTCAAACAAAGCATTTGCTCACTTCGCTTGGTAATAAAACAAAAATAAAAACAACACCAAAAGGTGTTTTTTTATTTTGCTTACTTACTAAATATTTAGCTGTAGTGGTTGCGAAAATCAGCCTTATATACTATAGTACGGGAGACCTTTTTGGTCGGTCTTTTTAATTATAGTCATACTATTATGACTATTTACTAACTATTTACTAATAATTAAAATATATTTATGTCACGAGACTACCCCCTACAAAAAGTCCGAAATATCGGAATTATCGCCCACATTGATGCTGGGAAAACTACAACAACAGAGCGTGTATTGTTTTACACTGGTGTTTCTCACAAGATTGGTGAGGTTCACGACGGTGCTGCTGTTATGGACTGGATGGAACAAGAACAAGAAAGAGGAATCACAATTACTTCTGCTGCTACAACTTGTTTCTGGACACCAAGTTGTGACCCTACAAACCCAAGCCTAAAACATCGATTTAATATTATTGATACACCAGGTCACGTAGACTTTACCGTAGAGGTGGAGCGGTCACTGAAGGTGCTTGATGGTGCCGTGACTGTGTTCGATGGTGTTGCTGGAGTAGAGCCACAGTCTGAGACTGTTTGGCGACAAGCTGACAAATACAAAGTTCCTCGAATTTGTTTCATCAACAAACTTGATAGAACAGGTGCTTCTTTTGACCGATCATTTAAATCAATTATAGACCGACTTACTCCAAACGCCGTTAGATTCCAACTTCCTTGGGGGGAAGAGGGAGACATGCAAGGTGTTATAGATCTTATGAAAATGAAAGCATACTCATTCGAAGGAGAGATGGGAGCTATTGTTACAGAGAATGAAATCCCAGAAGAATTTAAAGCTGATGCAGAAAAATACAGAGGAGAGATGATTGAAAAGATTGTCGAGAACGATGAATCTGCTATGGATAGATATCTAAATGGAGAAGAGATTCCAGTAGATGAACTAAAAAAACTTGCCAGAAAAGCTATTATTGCAAACCAACTTGTTGCTGTATTTGCTGGAACAGCTTTGAAGAACAAAGGTGTTCAACTTGTACTTGATGGTGTAGTTGATTATCTTCCTTCACCGCTGGATATCCCTGCAGTTAAAGGAAAAGATGAGGCAACAGGAGAGGTTGTTGAAAGAAAAGCTTCAGATGATGAGCCATTTTCTGCTCTTGCTTTCAAGCTTGCAACAGACCCATTTGTAGGGCAACTTATATTCTTTCGAGTTTACTCTGGTTCTGTAGAGGCTGGATCATATATTTACAACCCAAGAACACAAAACAAGGAAAGAATTGGAAGAATTTTGAGAATGCACGCCAATGAGCGAGAGGATGTAAAAAAAGTTTATGCTGGAGAAATTGCAGCTGCTGTTGGTCTAAAAGATACAATCACTTCTGATACTCTTTGTGATTTAGACAAAACTATCATTCTTGATGAGATTGAATTCCCAGAGCCAGTAGTTTCTTTGAAGATTGAACCAAAAACAAAAGCTGACCAAGAAAAAATGGGTATGGCTCTGTCTCGACTTTCGGCAGAAGATCCAACTTTCCGAGTTACTACAAACACAGAGACAATGGACACTATTATTTCAGGTATGGGAGAGCTTCACCTAGAAATTCTTGTAGACCGAATGAAAAGAGAGTTCAACGTAGAAGCAAACGTTGGAACACCTCAAGTAGCTTACCGAGAAACAATCCAAGGAGAAGCCGAAGAGGAAAATAAATATGTTAAACAGTCTGGAGGTAAGGGGCAATACGGTCATGTTAAGATTCGAATAAAACCACTTGATATGGACATAGATCCAGAAGCAAAAGTTGCAAAAAATATCAAAAGAGAAGAAGGGTTCGAATTCATTAATAATATCAAGGGAGGAGTTATTCCTGGAGAATTTATCTCAGCTTGTGAAAAGGGATTCAAAGAAGCTATGGCTAGAGGAGTTGTTGCTGGATACCCAATGATCAATGTCTCAGTAGACTTGTATGATGGATCATCTCATGATGTTGACTCATCTGAGATCGCCTTCAAAATTGCATCTTCTATGGCTTTCCAAGACGCTGCTAGAAAAGCAAAGCCAGCTCTACTAGAGCCGATGATGAAAGTGGAGGTTGTTGTCCCTGAGGAATTTATGGGAGACGTTACAGGGGATATTTCTTCAAAGCGTGGTCTTGTAGAAGGTTCAGAGGATCGAGGGATGGTAAAGGCCATCCAAGCCACAGTCCCTCTATCATCTATGTTTGGTTACATGAATCAACTGCGGTCTATGACTTCAGGGCGGGGAACATTCTCTATGGAATTCCTACGATATGATGTTGTTCCACAAAACGTGGCAGATGATATTAAAGCTAAGAAAGGGTAAGGATTAAAAAACAAAAAACCATCTGAGAGGATGGTTTTTTGTTTTTTTTTGATATACTTAAGCCATATGAAAATCCAATCATCTATATCAAAACAAACAACTCTACTTCTAATCCTTGCAATATCTTTTGCAACACTATTCTTACCTTTAACTTCTTTAAAAGCTACAACACTGACAAATGGGATGAATGCAGAAGAAATAGTTTTTGGATCTACTGCTGCGAGTCAAGATTTTGGTAGTGTTGGGTCATCCACAGCTTCTATTAACTCTGGTTATGTGTACTCTTCGAATATAGACACTATTAATCATAGATTTTTCGTGACAGGATATTTAGATAATCGTGTTCTCATTTATAATTTGAATGAAGATAATACGTTTCCTGATTATGATGCTGATTATGTGTTAGGACAATCTGATTTTACTTCTACAGCAAATACGACAACCCAAAGTGGGCTGTATTATCCACTTTCCACAGCTCAAGATGAGAATGGTAACTATCTTTTTGTAGTTGATGCGTTTAACAATAGGGTGCTTGTCTACGACTTGTCAGGAGGAATCACAAACGGGATGAACGCCTCTTATGTTCTTGGTCAAGATGATTTTGTCTCAAGGGATGCAGGGGTTTTCCAAGATTCTTTTGCGGGTTTTCTCGTAGATATTTCTTATGATAATGACAATGACCGCCTTTTTGTCTCAGACCTTATTGGGAATAGAGTTCTTGTTTACGACCTATCTGAAGGAATCACAAGCGGGATGAATGCAAGCTACGTCCTTGGTCAAGAAGACTTTACATCAGACGTTGCGACGACAACTCAAAATGGATTAAACTATGTAAGTTTTATTGATTATATACCTGAACTTGAATATCTTTTTGTAAATGACTCAAAAAACTTTAGAACGGTTGTCTACGATCTCTCAGGTGGCATTACTAATGGTATGAACACCTCTTATGTCCTTGGTCAAGATGATTTTGTTTCTGCTGAGATTCAGCCAGTAACAGCATCTACTTTTGCTGTTATTGATGTGGGTCAAGGGAATGTTTCATATCAAAGATACTCGTATGACTCCTTAAATCAGAGATTTTTTTTGAGTGATGGGGGAAGTAGTCGAGTTCTCATCTATGATGTTTCTGCTGGGTTTTCAAGTGGCATGACTCCAGAGCATGTTATTGGTCAAGATGATTTTGTGAGCAGTTCTGCAAACAAGGGTCAAGTCTCTCCTGGACAAAGCACCTTTGCTTCTCCAAACGAAGTACAATATGATTCTGTTGCGAGTAATCTTTATGTTTCTGATTTTCAAAATAATAGAGTTCTTCGCTTCAACCTCACCCCAACCCCCACAACCTCTGGCTTCTCATACACCCACCCTCCACTCTGCACAGCAACCATAACTCCAAACACAATAACCAAAGGAGAAGAAGCAACTCTAAGCTGGAACATAAACTGGCCAACAAACAGACAATCAAGCTACTACATGAAAGTACCAAAGAACGGTATATACTCACATAGAGTAAACTCAATAAGAATAAACCCAAAATACACTACAAACTACAACCTAGCAGCAATTAACATGTGGGGAGCTAACTTCTGCGATACTACAGTAACAGTACTAGATGAAGAGGGAGTAGAGCTAATCAATACAAATACAAACCTCTCTAGTCTATCAGCCTCTGCTGGAAGTAATCCATTCTTCCGAGCTATTACTTCTTTCTTCGCTAGGTTGTTTGTGAGGTAGATTAAATATACAAAAAACACCCAGATGGGTGTTTTTTGTATGGGAAAGAAAAAATAATTTTGTGCGTATAATAGAATATATGGAAAAAGAGCCAACTGACGAGAGATTGGTTGAACTGTCGTTGCAAAATCAGGGATTTTTTGCAATTCTTGTTTCTCGGTATGAAGAGAAATTTCTAAGGTATATAAAGAGAAGAACAAGAGTTTCAGGCAAGGATGCCGAGGACATCCTCCAAGAGATTTTTATAAAGATCTATATCAATCTGAATGGATTCGACCCTTCTTTAAAATTTCTTCATGGGGGTATCGAATTGCTCATAATGAAATAGTGAGTGCTTATAGAAAGCGTGCTCTTCGACCTCAGAATGAATTAATAAATTCTGATGAAGATATATTTGAATCCATTGCTTCAAATATCGACATAGAAAAAGAACTAATTAGAAAAGAAGATGGTAAAAGCATAAGAAAGGCCGTTGATCTACTTCCTGATAAATATAAAGATATATTAATACTAAAATTTTTTGAAGGCCAGAATTATGATTCAATTTCAGACATTCTACAGATTCCACCAGGGACCGTCGCCACAAGAATAAACCGTGGGAAAAAACAACTAAAAGAAATATTACAAAAAGATTATGAATAAAAAAAACAACACAGTAAAACATATTCTCGAAAGAATAGAAAAAGAAAACCTTCAGCCAAAAGCTAAATGGCGTTTTGTTGCAGAGCATACTCTTCTTTGGGTACCTGGAATCATGGCAACAGTCCTTGGGGGGTTTGCTGTCTCAATAATAATATTTGATATAAGTCATGCGGGTTGGGAATATTGGGGGATTACCCATCGTAATCTGGGGTCGTTTTTTGCTGATTCATTGCCTTATCTCTGGATTTTAATTTTAATAATATTTCTAATCGTTGCAATTTGGAGATTCAAAAAAACAGATAAGGGTTATAAGTATAGTGCTATTGTCTTGGTTGGTTCTAGTGTTTTGATTTCCTTGATCTTGGGTATAGGTGGATTTGCTTTCGGTATTGGTGAAAAACTAGACAGAGGTTTGTCTGGATTACCTATTCATAAAGGAGTAGAGGGAAGAGATATTTCTTTGTGGGTTAATCCAGAAGATGGGAGACTTGCTGGTCTGATATCAGATCTATACTCTGGCGGACTTGAGATATATGATTTTGACGGTCAAGTATGGCAGGTAAAATTTGGTGATGAGGGCATGTCAGATCTTCCTTTCTTATCACTAAATAAAAAAATCAGAATCGTAGGGTTTGTAGATGGTAATAATCAAAAAGAATTTACCGCATGTATTTTATTCCCTTTTGAAAAACCAAGGCCTGGTATGGCTCCGCTTGGAGAAAGAGGTTTTGTTCCACGTTTTGGATTTGAAAGTGAAAGAAAACTTTCTGAGTTGCGTATTACTAAATGTAGCGACCTAGGAAAACAGTTACATTTTTACAAACCAAATTAAAATATATTAATTATGACTAAACTACTATCAGGTAAAACAACACTTCTTGCAGTAGCCTTCCTTGTTGGAGCTGTAAGTATGACAGCTGTTGGAGCTTCAGCCTTTGGTGGAGCAAATCTTACAGAAGAGCAAAAAGATGTTATGGAAGAAGTAAGATCACTTCATGAGGCAGGGGATCACGAGGAAGCCAGGGCCTTACTTGAGGTTTCAGGGATTGACATGAAGTCGCTTCATAGAAGGTTTAAGGGGGATTTTTCAGAACTAACAGACGAACAAAAGTCAGCTCTAAAAGAAGCTAGGATTTTAGGAGAATCTGGAGATAAAGAAGGTGCAAAAGCTCTTCTAGAAGAAGCAGGTATTAAATTCCACCCAAGAATGGGTATGGGAGAAGATCGGCCAGAACTAACAGATGAACAAAAGTCAGTTCTAGACGAGGTAAAATTACTAATGGAATCTGGTGACAGAGAAGCTGCAAAGGATCTATTGGATAAAGCTGGGATAAGGCCACCACACAAAAGAGCTCACGGGGAGTGGAAATCGGAGCTTAAAAAGCAATCATAACTCTAAATATCTATCTGGCAACTTAAAAAAGTATATACACAAATATCCCACCTAAAGGTGGGGTTTTTGTTTGACAAAGAAGGTCTCAACATATAATATACAGGGGACCCTTTTGGGTGTTTTTATGTGTTAATTTTAGAAATGAAGTCACAGCTTTAATCTCGCTGGTTGAATCTTCTTTTTTAGAAGTGGTACATCTAAATTTATTATTAAAGTTATTTATAATATCTTTTTATTCAAGAAATTGCGTATAAAGATAATCAATCAATATGGCAGAAGCTTTTGATCGATCAAAGCCTCACGTAAACGTGGGAACTATTGGTCACGTTGACCACGGTAAGACAACTCTTACAGCTGGTATTCTAAACACACTTGCACTGAACGGACTTCTTGCAAGTAATAAAAAGTTTGCAGACATCGATAATGCTCCAGAAGAGCGAGATCGAGGTATTACTATCAACATCTCTCACCAAGAGTATGAGACTGCTGCACGTCACTACGCGCACATTGATGCTCCAGGTCACGCCGACTACATCAAGAACATGATTACAGGGGCTGCTCAGATGGACGGTGCCATCCTTGTGGTTGCAGCTACAGATGGAGCCATGCCTCAAACACGAGAGCACGTACTTCTTGCAAAGCAAGTTGGTGTTCCAAAGATGGTTGTTTTCATCAATAAGTCAGACATGGTAGAAGATGAAGAAATGATCGAGCTTGTAGAAGAAGAGATTCGAGAAATTCTTACAAAGAATGGATTTGATGGAGCAAATACTCCTGTTATCAAGGGTTCTGGTCTAAAAGCTTCTGAAGCTACAGACGCAAGTGATCCATGGTGTGGGAAAATAATGGAGCTTATGGAGGCTCTAGATAACTGGATCCCAGTTCCAGAGCGAGATCTTGATAAGCCATTTCTTATGCCTGTTGAGGATATCTTCTCAATCGAAGGACGAGGAACTGTTGTTACAGGAAAAATTGAAAGAGGTGTGATTAAGGTTGGAGAAGAGATCGAAATTGTTGGTCTTAAAGATACAACAAAGACAACTGTTACAGGAATTGAGATGTTCAACAAATCTCTTGACTCAGGTATGGCAGGAGACAACGCTGGAATTCTTATCCGAGGAATCAAGAAGGAAGATGTGACTCGAGGACAAGTTCTAGCGAAACCAGGAACAGTAACACCTCACACAGAATTTGAGTGTGAAGTATATGTTCTATCAAAGGAAGAAGGAGGACGACACACACCATTCTTCTCAGGATATAAGCCGCAATTCTACATCCGAACTACAGACGTTACAGGTGATGTAACACTAAACGAAGGAGTAGAGATGGTTATGCCAGGAGATACAGTTACTTTCAAAGTAAAGCTTGTAGCTCCAGTTGCTATGGAAGACAACATGAGATTCGCTGTTCGAGAAGGAGGACGAACTGTTGGAGCTGGTGTTGTTACAAAAATCGTAGCTTAATCAAACTTACAAAATAAAAAGGTCCTAGGAGATCGTCGAATCCAATTTTGGGTTAGGGGAATGGCCTCTCTTTAAAGAGAAAGACTAGAAAAATAAAATGGCAAAAGCAAAAGAAGAAACAGTAAAACTAAGAATCAGAGTTAGAGCTTATGACAGCAAGATCCTTGATGCTTCAGTAAAACAAATTGTAGAGACAGCACTTCGGTACGACGCAGTAATTGTCGGACCAGTACCACTTCCTACAGAAATCAAAAAGTATACTGTAAACAGATCAACATTTGTTTATAAGGATGCTCGAGAGCAATTTGAGATTCGAATTCATAAACGACTTATCGATATTATGAATCCAAATCCAAAGACTATAGAATCTCTTACAAATCTAAATCTTCCTTCGGGAGTAGATATAGATGTGAAGATGATGTAATCAAACAAAAACAACACCACTGGTGTTGTTTTTGTTTTTATCAGAACATCTTTCTTTTTTCATTACTAAAAAAGAAACAAAAAAGCTAGACCTATTTAAAATATCTAAAACCAAGGAGTGTTTTTGCTACGACTCTCTAAGCGCTATCGCTACGAGTTCGTCGTTTAACGCAAAAGCACCCCTGGTTTCTTAACGATCTTTTGAAACGGTCAAAAAAGTAAATATTTTTAAACCCAAAGCTCAAGTGTTGAAGCTTCTTAACAAGATTGTGAAAATGTCCAGAAAAAAGAAAACCTTGACCCAAATATAAATTCTATGTAGTATTGGTAAAAATTGAAACAATGGAGGATTTTGTTAAAGAATATCTTGAGGAGTATAGAATAAATCTAGAAACCATTCATAATTATATGATGTCGTCTTCAGATCGCCATAAAGAACTCTGGGTGGAAAATCTGGGAAGTATCGAGGATGCTCTTTCTCTAAAAAAAGAAAGTATCTTTTGGAAGGTTGCTTTAGGTAAAGACCTGAATGATGAAGAAGTTAAAAGACATGTAATGCTAGAATGCTCTGCAAGTGACTTCGCTTGTCATGGACACCATCAGGTTGATTCTAAAGAGAGCGCTGACAGATATTACAAATTCTATATTGCCTATACAGGTAATGAGGCAATAGAAAAATTTATTAAAAACCTTAAGTAATAAGAAAAGCTTGGCATTATCCAAGTTTTTTATTTTCTTGACATGGCTCAATAAATCCGTAATATATGAGCTATTGTTGTATGTACCTCTAGGGAGTCCCTAGGGAGACCAATGCAGATCATAAGCCTATTTATTTAGACTGTGCGCATGACATACAACGTTATTATTAACGTTGTTTTAATTTAACTATATTTTAATGAAAGCAATACTAGGAACAAAAATAAAAATGACACAGTTCTTTGACGAGGATGGTATGGTCCACCCAGCTACTATTGTCTTGGCTGGTCCTTGTGTTGTCACACAGGTTAAAAATCAGGAAACTGATGGCTACACTGCTATCCAGGTTGGATACGGAGACCAAAAAGAATCTCGAAAAACAAAGGCGGAACTTGGGCATACAAAGGATCTTGGATCTTTTGCCAATCTGTCTGAGTTTCGAATAGATGACTCAGCTTCTTTTAACCGAGGTGACAAGATAGAAGCATCTATTTTTGAGGTAGGAGACAATGTTGCTATTTCAGGAACTTCAAAAGGAAAAGGTTTCCAAGGAGTTGTGAAGCGACATAATTTTGCCGGAGGACGACGAAGTCATGGTCAAAAGCACTCAGAGCGAGAGCCTGGTTCTATTGGAGCTACAGGGGCGCAAAGAGTTTTTAAAGGGACAAAGATGGGAGGACGAATGGGTTCTGACCGAATTACGGTTAAAAATCTAACAGTTCTTGCTATTTCTCCTGAAACAAATGAAATCCTTATAAAGGGAGCAATCCCAGGTCGACGAGGTTCAGTTATTGAAATTAGAGGCTAATTTTAGCGAAATATATTATGGAAGCAAAAATCTACAATCAAGAAGCTAAAGAAGCAGGAAAGGTGGTACTCCCAGAGTCTATCTTTGGGCTTAATTGGAATGCTGACCTTGTTCACCAAGCGATGGTTTCTTCAATGTCAAACAAAAGAGCGAACACAGCTGATTCAAAAGATCGAAGTGAGGTATCTGGAGGTGGAAAGAAACCTTGGAAGCAAAAAGGAACTGGACGAGCTCGTCATGGTTCACGTCGGTCACCAATATGGGTTGGTGGAGGAGTTACTCATGGGCCAACAAATGAAAGAAACTACAAAAAGAAAATAAACAAAAAGATGAAAGCGAAGGCCTTGTTTACTGTTCTTTCAGAAAAAATGCGAAACGGTGAACTTATTTTCATCGACAAGCTTAATTTGTCAGAAATGAAAACAAAGAATGCTCTTGGAATTATGAGCGCATTTGCAAAAGAGCTTAAAAACCAAAGAATCGAAGATGGTCGGAAGCCATATATTCATCTAGCTATAGATGAAAATGATGTAAACGTTGTGAAGAGTTTCAACAACCTACCACAGGTAGATACTGATGAAATGAGAAATCTAAATCTTCTACAGCTTTTGAATCATAAGTATGTTTTTATTGTTAATCCAGAAAAAACTCTTGAGTTTCTAGGAGAGAAACTTAACTAGTCAAAAATATTATGGGATTACTATCAAAAAATAAAGAAACAAAGAAGGTAGAGAAGAAGGTGGAACCAAAAGTTCTTAAGGGAACAAAAGAGGTTTCTTCATTGGATCTTACAAAGATTCTAAAAAATCCACGAATTACTGAGAAAGCAGCTCATATGTCAGAAGGAAATGTTTACACATTTGATGTAGCTGTTAGATCTACAAAAACAGAAATCAAGAAAGCTATTAAAGCTCTTTATGGAGTTAATCCATTAAAGATCAATATAACTTCTATTCCAAAGAAGCCAGTTTACCGAAAAGGTGGAGCTGGTATGAAAGGTGGAGGTAAGAAAGCTTATGTTTTCCTTGAGAAAGGACAAACAATAGAGTTCGCCTAAAAATTATAAACTATGGTTAACTCGCCGATAATGAGTCATTAGAAAGAAATCATGAAAAAATATAAACCAACAAGTGAAGGACGACGAGGAATGACAGTCGTTTCATACAAGGAAGTTATCACTAGAAGCACACCAGAGAAGTCTCTTACAAAGGGATTCCGACGTGGTTCTGGGCGAAACAACCAAGGGCGAATTACAACACGTCACAAGGGTGGTGGAGTAAAGCGAAAGTATCGAGATATTGATTTTAACTACAACAAGATCGATATTCCAGCAAAGATCACTTCTATTGAATATGATCCAAACAGATCAGCATATATTATGCTTGCTGTTTATGCTGACGGAGAAAAGCGATATGTTATTGCTCCAAAAGGTATGAAAGTAGATGATAAGTTTGTCGTTTCAGAAGACGCTCCTATTGAGCTTGGAAACCGACTTATTCTAAGAAACATTCCAGTAGGTACATTTGTTCACAATGTAGAGACAAAGCCAAAGGGTGGAGCAAAACTTGCTCGATCAGCTGGTAACTTCCTACAGGTTGTAGCGAATGACAATGGTTACACAAGTATCAAAATGCCATCAACCGAAGTTCGAAAGGTGGTAGATTCTTGCTGGGCTACAATTGGAACAGTTTCAAACGATGAGTGGAAACTTACAAACTTTGGAAAAGCTGGACGAAACCGACATAGAGGTATTCGACCAACAGTTCGAGGTTCTGTTATGAACCCAGTGGACCACCCTCATGGAGGAGGAGAAGGAAAGCAGGGAATTGGTTTGCGACGTGGTCCAAAGACTCGGCAAGGAAAGCTTGCTTATGGTGTAAAGACACGACGAGCAAAGAAGTACTCAAACAGACTTATTGTAAATCGAAGAAAAACAAAGCGATAAAAAACAAAAACACCCGAAAGGGTGTTTTTTATTTTTTTGCTATAATAAATATATGAAAATTAAATCAACCACCTCAAAACAAACAACATTGTTTATAATTCTTGCAATTTCTTTTGCAACTTTATTTTTACCATTAACTTCATTACAAGCAGCAACGCTTACAGACGGAATGGATGCTAGCTATGTGGTCGGTGCTGGTTCTGGTACTCAGGACTTCACAAATGGTTTCAGTGGAACATCTTCTTCGGAATTCACTTCCCCAGGGGAAGCTCTTGTTGATACGGTTAATAATCGTGTTCTTGTAGCCGACGCTGGCAATAACCGAGTTCTTATTTTTAACCTTAATTCTACAACAAAAAAACTTGACGATTACACAGCTGACAATGTGCTTGGACAAGCAGATTTTACATCCACTTCTGCAAACAGAGGAGGGTCAGCTGCAACGAATACTTTTTCAGGAGTAAGAAGTCTTGCCTGGGATGCGTCCAGTCAATATTTATTTGCTTCTGATTTGACGAACAACAGAATTTTGGTATTTGACTTGTCTGGTGGAATTACAGACGGAATGGATGCAACCTATGTGCTTGGGCAAGCAGATTTTTCTTCAACAAGTGGTAACCGAGGAGTATCAGCAGCAGCGAACACAGTGTTTGGCCCAGAAGAAGTCCATTACATTTCATCAACAAATACTTTAGTTGTTTCAGATGCGGTTAATCACAGAGTTCTTTTTTATGACACATCTTCTATTATAAACGGTGAAGCTGCTACTAATGTGCTTGGGCAGGCAGATTTCACCTCTTCTTCTTCAAACCGAGGAGGATCAGCAGGTCAGAATACGCTGCATAGTCCAGCAGGGCTCGCTTTTGACTCAAGCACCAGTTACCTTTACGTTGCTGAGGGGGCAACACCCACCTCTAATGCTCGAATTATGATTTTTGATGTATCCTCAATATCAGATGGTGAAAATGCCATTAATGTTTTAGGGCAACCGGATTTTGTCACAACAGGTGCAACAACCACGCAGTCCGGCCTTGGGGTTATTTTGCCAGGTTTGTTTATAGATGAAACTAATAACAGATTGTTTGTAGCAGATTCCTCTAATGCTCGAATTATGATTTTTGATGTATCCTCAATATCAGATGGTGAAAATGCCATTAATGTTTTAGGTCAGTCTGATTTCATAACAGGAATGTCTCCAGGAGCAACACAGTCCTCCTTTTTTGCTCCGACCTTTAGTTACTTTGAAACAACAAATGATTACCTCTATGTTGCAGATGGGCTTCTTAGTAGAATTCTCATTTTCGACCTCTCATCAGAAGAAAGTGAAGGTTGTCCTTCAGGTCAAATATTAAACGCAGGTGGTGTTTGTACTCCTTCTTCCTCAGGCTTCTCATACACCCACCCTCCACTCTGCACAGCAAACATAACACCAAACACAATAACAAAAGGAGAATTAGCCACACTCTCATGGAACATAAACTGGCCAACAGACAGACAATCAAACTACTACATGAAGGTACCAAAGAACGGTATATACTCACACAAAGTAAACTCAATAACAATAAACCCTGAATACACTACTACCTACAATCTAGCTTCAATTAACATGTGGGGAGCAAACTTCTGTAATACTACAGTAACAGTCCTAGATGAAGAGGGAACAGAACTAACATCACCAAACAACTCATATCTCTCAGCCTCTGCTGGAAGTAATCCATTCTTCCGAGCTATTACTTCATTTTTTGCTAGATTGTTTGTGAGGTAAATGCACAAAAACCACCTTCTGGTGGTTTTTAGTTGACTTTTAAAAGGCTATTTGCTAGTATACTCCGTAGCCAAAGAAGGCTATTTATTTTTGTAAATATGGCAGTGATTTAATTCACAAGACCTAGCCATCACTTTACAGCCTAAACACTTATTATGACAAGATCACTTAAAAAAGGTCCATACATTGATGCAAAGCTTCTTAAGAAGATTGCTGGTAAAAAGCCACAGGAGACTGGGGTTATTAAGACTTGGGCACGAGCGTGTCAAATCTCACCAGAAATGGTTGGGTTTACGTTTGGAGTTCACAATGGTAGAAAGCATGTTGAAGTATTTGTTACAGAAGACATGGTTGGTCACCGTTTAGGGGAATTTTCTCTAACACGAACATTCTACCGACATGGAGGAAAGCTTATGAAGGAGCTTGAGCAGAAGAAGCGAGAATCTGAGATTCAAGCCGCTAAAGCCGCTAAAGCATCTAAATAATATATATAATTATGAAAGCATATCTTAAAAACTACCGACAGTCACCAAGAAAAGTTCGCCTTGTAGCGAGAGCTATTTCTGGTAAATCAGTAGCAGACGCTCTTCTTATTTTATCTTTTATGCCAAAGCGAGCAGCTCTTCCTTTAACAAAGCTTATTGCTTCTGCTGAAGCAAATGCTAAAGATACAGGAGTAAACACTGAAGGTCTTAAGATTTCAACACTTGAAGTTAACCAAGGTGTTACACTTAAGCGAATTCGAGCACGAGCTCGAGGTTCAGCTTTTCGAATAAACAAAAGAACAAGTAATGTTACAGTAACTCTTAAGGGGGCAGAAGAAGCAAAGCCTTCGAAGAAAACAGCTGTAGCTAAAAAGCCAGCAGAGAAAGCCGTTGAAAAAACAGCTTTAGCTAAAAAGCCAGCTGCTAAAAAGAAGGTCGCAACCAAGAAAACTGCTAAAGCAGCTAAATAACCAATAATATCATGACAAAAGTAGTTCACCCATATGCACAAAGATTAGTAATCCTACGAGACTGGAAGTCACGGTGGTTTGCTGCGGGACCCAAGTATCGAGAATTTCTTAGAGCTGATATTCTTATTCGAGAATGGCTAGAGAAAAGACTTCGAGGTTCTTACGTTTCATCTATTGATATTGAGCGATCACGAAAGTTTGTTCGAATTATAATCAAGACCTCACGACCAGGTATGATTATTGGACGACAAGGAGATTCTGCTTCAAAGCTACGAAAGGATCTATTTAAGTTCATGAACAAAAACAAGATCACAATCGCTGAAGAAGTGAAAATTGATATTGTGGAGGTTGCTAGTCCTGACTCTGACGCTGCTGTTGTTGCATACTCTATTGTAGAGGCGCTAGAGAAGAGAATGCCATTCCGACGAGCTATGAAGATGGCTAAAGAAAAAGTTATGGCTGTTCGAGGGGTAAAGGGAGTCAGAATTCTTGTTACTGGACGTCTAAACGGAGCTGAGATGGCGCGACGAGAGGAGGTAAAAGAAGGTTCAATCCCTCTTCAGACATTTAGAGCAGATGTTGACTACGCAATGGAACGAGCAAATCTTCCATATGGTGTATTGGGTGTAAAGGTCTGGATTAACAAGGGAGAAGTTTTTGATACTAATAATAAATAGGCTTATGTTATTTCCAAAAAAAGTAAAATTCAGAAAATGGCAAACAGGCCGAAAGAACCCAGATAAGCTGGCTCGACCTGATACTCGCGGTACAGAAGTATCTTTTGGGTCATTTGGTCTTAAAGCCGAAACACCAGCCAGAGTTACATCAAACCAGATTGAGGCTGCTCGTCGAGCAATGACTCGACACCTTACAAAAGTTGGTAAGGTTTGGATTCGAATCTTCCCAGATAGACCTATTACTAGAAAAGCTGCCGAAGTAGGTATGGGTAAGGGTAAAGGAGACCCTCAAGGATACTGTTTCGAGGTTAGACCAGGTAGAATCATCTTTGAAGTAGATGGAGTACCAGAAGAAGTGGCAAGAGAAGCCCTCAGAAAGGCGGGAACAAAGCTTCCTATTAAGACTAAAGTAGCCACAAGGAATTAGTATTATGTCAAAAGATATCAAAACAATGAAGGCGGAAGACCTTCAAAAAAGCTTGAACGAGAGCCGAAAGAAGTTGCAAGAATTTAGATTCGCAGTTTCTGGGGCTTCAACAAAAAATTCAAAAGAAGCGAGAGATCTGAAAAGAAGTATCGCTCAAATTTTAACAGAGCAAAAAGCTCGACAAAAGTCTTAAAATAAGTAAACTACAAACTATTAAACTATTATGGATGCAAAACAAACTATAAACAAAAAGCAATTCACAGGAACTGTTGTAAAAGACAAGATGGATAAAACCGTGGTTGTTGCTGTTCCTCGGTTTGTTAAGCATCCAAAATATCAGAAGTTTTATAAGCAAACCAAGACTATTAAGGCTCACGATGAGAATAACCAGTTTAAGGTTGGTGATAAGGTAACTATCGAAGAAACTCGACCTATTTCAAAAGATAAGAGCTTTACTGTTATTGCATAACAATATAAATCATGATTCAAGACGGAACACAAGTAGTAATAACGGATAACTCAGGAGGGAAAATCGGAAAGGTTTTCAAGGTTCTTGGGGGTTCAAAAAGACGATATGCTGGTCTAGGTGATCTAGTTGTTATTTCTGTTAAGAAGGCTGAGCCTCGAAAGCAGGTAAAGAAGAAAGATGTTCACCATGCTGTCGTTGTTCGAACAAAGAAATCTTACAGAAGAAAAGATGGTACATATATTCGATTTGATGACAACGCTGTAGTAATTATTACAAAAGAAAAGAAAGAGCCAAAAGCAGGGCGAATCTTTGGCCCAATACCAAGAGAGCTTGGAGATCGAGGTTATCAAAAAATTGTTTCTTTGGCCCCAGAGGTTATTTAAGAAATTTACTTTATATATTATGAAATTTAAAACAGGCGACAACGTAATAGTGATTTCCGGTAAAGATAACGGAAAGAAAGGAAAAATCCTTAAGATAGATCGATTAACAAATCGAGTGGTTGTTGAAGGTATTAATATTTCAAAAAAACATGAGAAGGGGCGAGAAAAAGGAAAGGGTCAAATTATCGAAGTTCCAATGCCTCTTAACGCATCAAATGTTCAGCTAATTGATCCAAAAACAAAGAAGCCAACAAGGATTGCAAAAAAGATTGTTAACAACAAGCGAGTTCGTGTTGCTGTTAAGAGCGGTCAAGAAGTATAACCTAAAATATTATGGAAACAGTAAAACAAAAACTAGATAAGGTGTACGACCTAATGAAGGATGAGTTTGGATATAAAAACAAGCTTGCAGCCCCTAAGATCGAAAAGATTATTGTATCTGTAGGAACAGGTAAGCAAATTAAGCTTGATAAAAACAAGAATGAATTCATTCAAGATAGAATTGCAAAGATAACTGGACAGAAGCCAGCTATCAAGCAAGCTAAGAAATCAATTGCTACTTTTAAGCTTCGAGAAGGAGATCCAATCGGAGTTGCAGCAACTCTAAGAGGAGAAAGAATGTATTCATTCTTCGATAAGCTGATAAACGTTGCTTTTCCACGAACAAAGGACTTCCGAGGGGTAAACAATACTATTATAGATGATATGGGTAATGCCACTATCGGAATCAAGGAAAACTCTATTTTCCCTGAAACAGGAGAAGAGGAATTGCGAGATGTATTTGGTTTCGCTGTAACAATTGTTACAACAGCTAAGACAAAGAAAGAAGCAAAAAAATTCTTTGAACTTATCGGAATTCCATTTGCAAAAGTGGTAGAAGCTAAGAAAAAATAAAGGAAAAACACTCGAGAGAGTGTTTTTTTGTTAATAAGATATAGTTTATGGTGCTAAAATTTGGTATTATTAATGTTAATGATAATCTCCAAAATAGTAAGAACTCTTCTAAAAACCTCAATAGTTGGTTTTATTTTACTTTATGGCTTTATTTCTTTTTGGCCAGCTGATGCAGTAACTCTTAATTTTGTGGCTAATGATATAGCGGGAGATACAGGTTTCGGTTACGCAACAGAAATGCTTGATGTAGACGGTGACACGGATCTTGATATTTATGTGGCAAACGGCAGTTACACCCAAAACAATCTTTGGATTAATGATGGATCAGGAAATTTTACAGCAAATGATATTTCTGGAGATACGGGTCACTCTATTGCGGTTGCATATGGTGATATAGATGGTGATGCGGATCTTGATATTTATGTGGCAAATTTTTCTGGCACCCAAAACAATCTTTGGATTAATGATGGATCAGGAAATTTTACAGCAAATGATATTTCTGGAGATCTCGGCTCTTCTCAGGGGGTTATAATGCTTGACGTAGACAGTGATACTGATCTTGATATTTACGTGGTAAATGGAAACAACGAACAAAACAAACTCTGGATCAACGACGGATCAGGGTCATTTACTGCTAATGATATTGCCGGAGATACGGGTTCTTCCAGAGGTGTTTCATTTGGTGACGTAGACGGTGATACTGATCTTGATATTTATGTGGCAAATGCTGCTGGTCAACAAAACAAACTCTGGATCAACGACGGATCAGGGTCATTTACTGCTAATGATATTGCCGGAGATACGGGTTTCTCAGCTGGTGCAATAATACTTGACGTGGATGGTGACGCTTATCTAGATATCTATACCACGAATAGTGGACAAAACAATCTTTGGATTAACGATGGATCAGGAAATTTTACAGCAAATGATATTTCTGGAGATGCAAGTGGTGGTACCTCTATAAATGCTATCGCGGTTGATATAGATGGTGACAATGATTTAGATATTTATGTGGTAAATAGTAGTGATAATCAAAACAATCTTTGGATTAATGATGGATCAGGAAATTTTACAGCAAATGATATTTCTGGAGATCTTGGTTATTCATCAGGGGCTACCGCTGGTGATATTGATGGTGATACTGATATAGATATATATGTTGCAAATGGAGGTGGTGGCGGCCAAAATAAACTCTGGATTAATACTACACCCTCATTAAATGATTTCGTAACCACCTGGAAAACAGACAATACAGGATCATCAAACTCAACCTCAATTACTATTCCAACAACTGGATCAGGTTATAACTACGACGTAGATTGGGACAATGATGGTACTTTTGACGAATTCGGACTAACAGGAGATGTAACTCATGATTTCGGTGTTGCGGGGACATACACTATTCGAATTCAAGGAGATTTTCCAAGAATTTATTTTAATAATACTGGAGACAGGCAGAAGATTCTCTCAGTGGATCAGTGGGGAAATCAGGTCTGGACATCCTTAGATAAGGCATTTTATGGAGCAAGGAATATTCAGATTTTAGCAACTGACGCACCAGACTTGTCTGGAATGACAAACCTAAGTTACGTTTTCCAATCAACCTATTCCTTTAATCAAGATATTTCTCATTGGGATGTGTCTGGTATAACAGACATGACGGGGGCATTTTATGGAGCCTTTGCTTTTAATCAACCTTTAGACAATTGGGATGTTTCAAACGTTACAAATATGACCAGTATGTTTGGTCAGGCATTTGCCTTTAGCCAGCCTCTTAATTCCTGGGATGTTTCAAATGTTACAAATATGACCCGTATGTTTAACAACAGTAGCTTTAACGGGACAATAAGCTCCTGGGATGTTTCAAATGTTACAAGCATGTCCTCTATGTTCGCAACAAATGCATACTTCAATCAAGACATTTCTGGCTGGAATGTATCATCTGTTACTAACCCTGGTGAAATGTTTTATAATTCCACAGCCTTTAATCAACCTTTAAACTCTTGGGATACATCTTCTTTTGGTAATACGAGTTATATGTTTTTTGGAGCCACCTCTTTTAATCAGGATCTAAACCTTTGGAACACCGCATCTACGACAAGTATGGTTCAAATGTTTTATAATGCCACCTCTTTTAATGGGAATATTTCAACCTGGGATGTTTCAAATGTTACAAATATGAGAGGTATGTTTGAGGGGGCTTCTAATTTTAATGGGAATATTTCAACCTGGGATACTTCATCTGTTTCAGAGATTTGGAATATGTTTAAAAATGCTACTTCTTTTGATCAAGATCTGGGTGGTTGGGACGTGGCAGACGTGACGAATGCCTACGAAATGTTTAATGGAGTCACCCTTTCAACCTCAAATTACGACTCACTTTTGATTGGCTGGAATTCACAATTATTACAAAACTCTGTTTATTTTGATGGAGGTAATTCTCTGTATTGTGCAGGAACATCAGCCAGATCAAACATGATCTCTTCTGACTCTTGGATTATTACTGATGGAGGAGGGGGCTGCCCTTCAGAGATTACATACGACACCACAACCTTTGTAGAGTCTATAGCCAATGATGGGACAATCTCTACAACAGCCACACTTACTCTATCTGGAGACACATTCACAACGACAAGTGGTCCAATGGCTGGGACTCTCGACTACGCAATATCCAATGTTCCTTCAGGGCTTACCTTCTCTGTTGTTGGGACGAGCTCAACTACAGCAACTGTCACTCTTACAGGATTAGCCGCAGCTCATGAAAATATTAATGATATTTCAAACCTGGGTCTTGAGTTTACAGACAATGCATTTACTGGAGGAGCTGCTGCCGGTATTACAGGATATTCAAACCAAACTCTCGCTGTTGATTTTAATGATGCAGCTTCTCTTTCATATTCAGTTTTAACTCTTAGGGAACCCATCGCAAACGACGGTTCTGTTACTGGAGGTATTGAGGTTACTCTAACCGGCGACACTTTCACCAACTCAACTTCAACCCTAACCCTGGGTGTAGACTATACAGTTGCCAACGTTCCATTAGGGTTAACCATGGTGGTTACCGGCACTTCGGCTACCACAGTAGGTGTTGGGTACTCAGGAAATGCCCTTGCACATGAAGATATAAACGATGTTTCAAATATAGAACTAACCTTCCTAGATGCAGCGTTCACATCTGGTTCAGCCTCTCTTGTTGGGGGGTATTCAAATACTAGTTTAGGAATTGACTTCCTTGATGCTAAAACCTTTTCATATGACACTGAAACTTTTGCCGAGGCTTCAGCCAATGACGGAACCGTAGATACTACGATTACCATAACACTTTCAGGCGATACTTTTGCAACCCCAACACTATTACTAAATACTCACTATACTGCAACCAATGTTCCATCAGGGCTAACTCTTGTTGTAACTCCGACTTCAGCTACAACAATCACTCTTAACTTAACAGGATCAGCTGCATCTCATGCTGATGCAAACGACATATCAAACCTAACTCTGACATTCTTAGACAGTATATTTACTGGAGGATCTGCATCCTTGATATCTGGATATTCAAATACAAGTCTTGTTGTAGACTTTGAAGATGAATCTGTTAATACAAATCCATATACTCCACCACCTATTTGTTCTCTAAAAGCTCCGAGCTCAATTTCTCTAGGAGAAATACTTAATCTTGCATGGAACGTTACCTGGCCAGGAAGAGCTTCTTCTTTCTACTACAAGCTCTCAGACGACAAACCAAAAATATCTGAATATGAAGGAATGCATTCACCAATCTCAAAAGGTATTGCGATTAATTCACTTCTTGAAAGAACAACATTCACCCTGGCTGCCATTAATCAGTGGGGGGCAACTATATGTGATGCAGAAGTGGAAGTGATTGAGCCACAGCCAAAAGAAATATATCCAGAACTAGAAGAAACCATAGATGAAGAAAAAATAGATGGTGGAACAGAAGTAGAAGAAACAACCTCAAATGAAGAAGTGATAATAGAACCTACTCCAGAACCAGAACCACAAGTATGTCTTCCATACATAAATTCATATATTCAATTAAACAACAAAGCTAACAACCCAGAAGATGTAACTAAACTAGAAACCTTCCTAAATACTTACGAAGGAGAAGAATTAGCAGTAAATGGAATATATGAAAGAAAAGACTACAAAGCTGTGATTCGTTTCCAAGAGAAGTACAACAACTCTGTTCTAGAGCCATGGAAACTAATTAAAGAAGGGGACCAATACCAGTATGTTCCAACCTTTAAAGAAAAAGCTATCAGAACCCTTTCTAAAGGTACAGGATATGTATATATCTCAACTAGGTTACAAATAAATAATCTTTACTGTGAAAACCAAGGGCTAACTCTTCAAGATGAGATTGAGATTCTTCCAGAATTAGAAACAAACCAGAACTCAAACCTTCAGGCTTCAGTAGGAAGCTCATCATTTGCTAAAGCAATATGGAATTTCTTCAAGGATTTGATAGGGGTCGTCTAATAAAAAACACTCGAGAGGGTGTTTTTTTTGTTAGATTCTAGGTATTGACTTATATCAATATATGTGATACAGTTGTTGTATGAATATATTAAGAAAGGCAAGTATTTTGTTGCTAATAGCCGTAATTTCAGGCTTTTTTGTAATTACTTACTCTTTTGCAGAGGCTAAAACCCTACCATTAAACCCAGAGATTAAAACCTTAAATACTGAAAAAACCATTAAGCACTCTCTTCCTGTAAAAAATACAGAGTTTTCAGTAAAAAGGTCAAACATTTCGATAATAAAAAATAACCCTAAGAATAACTCTCAGAAAACCAATACTTCTATTAAAGGCATTTTAAATAATGCTGTATCTAGAGTTTTAGTTTCAAGACAGATATCAACTCCTGTGACATCAGGTGCGCTTTTCGGTGAGCCTAATTCTCTCGGTCAAATATCTATGTGGATTGGAAAGGTCAATATGCATAAAGAAATAGAGGGAGTGTGGCTAACAGACCCAGATGGCGTTTCAGGTGCTGGAATAGACAAGCTAACTTACTGTAAAAAGTTTTGGCCAAATACTACTCATATTGAGCAAAAAAATCCACAGACTATTTCAGGCTGGATGGGTGCATATGGATTAGGTCCATACACAAGCACAAAACCTGTTTGGGATTGTCTGGATGGGTTGATTCCGATGGATATGATGGATGCGTCAGTTACAACAACTCTCTCAAATAACACAGAATATAAGGTTCTTGTGGTTCTTGTTAATTTCCTGGACTCAGAAAATGCAAACAACTTTACTCTATCTGAGGCAGAGAGTTGGTTTAATGGATATCCTCTTCGAGATTTTTTCTTTGAGCAGTCATATGGGAAGATGGATATCATAGCTGACGTCCATGGGTGGCTTACAATGCCACTTAATTCTGCCGGGACTGGATGTAATCCAATGGATGATGACTACTCAGGGAATTTTGGAGGCCTAAGTAATCCAGATTTAATAAATGCACTAGATCAAAATAATATTTCCTTTGCTGGTTACGACCACCTTGTAGTTCTTTCTGATTGCCCAAATCAAACATGGGGAGGATATTCTGATGACGCATCTTTAAATGGTGTAGAGCTTCCTGTGGCTGTAGTGAGAGGTGTCTCTAATGAGCCAAGTTTGCACTTCATAGCTCATGAGATGGGACATGACCTTTTTGACGTTCAATCAGGTCACGCAAACGGTATTGACTGTGATACTTCTGACTATAATGCAGCTGACTGTAGTACTGTTGGATATGGAAATCTTTTTGATGCTATGGGTGGATGGCAGGCATATTCTCATCATTTTAGAGCGCAACTAAAAGACATGCTAGGTTGGTTTGATAGCTCAAACATATTAGAGGTTACAACCTCTGGTGTATATACAATAAACCCACTTGAAACAAATGGTGGTATTAAGATGGTGAAAATAAAACCTTCATATTTTGGTGGAATGACTCACTATGTTGAATTTAGAAATGGCTATGGTTTTGACAGTAATCTCATTAACGACAGTTCGCTTACTTCAAACACCCAAGGTTTGTTTATATATAAAAGAGTTCTTGGTTATGAAGATAAATATAATTTAATTGACGCCACACCAACCAGTCAGTCCTGGGCAGATGATATAAAGAACACAACATTAAATCAAGGAATGGTATTTAATGATGATATCTGGGGTGTACAAATACAAACCTTGGCTGTCACACCTTCAGAGATTACTTTTCAGGTAAACATGAACGGTTCTGATTATCAGGCTTGTGATGGCCCAAATTTAAACCCTATCCACTATGAGGTGAACCCACCAAATCTTCCAAGTATAAACCCTGAACCAGGAGAGGCTGATAGATTTTATTTAAGCATAGGTCTTTCTCTAGATAATCCACTCCCAACTTGTTTGCATCAAAAATACTCAATAGAGACATTGAATTCTGCTGGGCTAAATGTTGGCTCATCTAGTCAGATTCTAACTATATATTTAGATGGTGAGTACCACTGGTTTATCCCCGTTGGAGTTCCAGAAAGCCTAGACCCGGGATCACACCAAATCCACTTTGGATTTACAAATCAAGATACTGGAGGTGTGGAGCATGGATACTACAGTGTAAATATACCTGGAGGCACATACCCACCAGCTCAGGTTCTATTATCTGACTTTTAAAACCACCGGGAGGTGGTTTTTTTGATATTGACCTAATGCTTTCAATAATGTAGTATGGTCAATACCCGAAAGGGCTTTATTAATTTATGTCAATCCGTAGTATTTCTTGTGGAATAGCCTAAAAAGTGGCTACATTAGAGGAAATAATACGCGATATTGCATTTAGAATGGCAAAAAAATCAGTTATCGCACGTCAATCAAAGCGGGAACGCCTTGTTGACCAATATGCAGACAAAAGAGCCGCTTTGAAAAAAGCCGGTGATTTCGAGGGTCTGCAACAATTACCTCGAAACTCAAATCCAGTACGTCTACGAAATAGATGTGCTATCACAGGTCGAAGTAAAGGATATCTCCGAAAATTTGGACTATCCCGAATCAAATTCCGAGAACTAGCCCGAGAGGGAAAAGTTCCAGGCGTTAGAAAATCTAGTTGGTAATCTTATAGAATATATATTATGGACGTATTAGCAAATATGCTTATTATGATTAAGAATGGTGGAAACGCTGGAAAGACCAGTGTTACCGCTCCTTACTCTGTATATAAGCACTCAGTGTGTGATGCTCTAGTTAGACTAGGTTACATCAGCGCTGCTCATAAAAAGACAGCAAAAGGTGGATTTTCAGAGCTTGTAATAGAGCTTTTGGTAGAAGGGACAGATCCAAAAATTAAAGGACTTCGAAGAGTTTCAAAACCTTCACGAAGACTTTATACAGCAGCAAAATCAATTAAACCTATCAAAAATGGCTTTGGTGAAGTAGTTCTATCTACTCCAAAGGGTATTTTAGGTGGTCAAGAGGCAAAACAACAACTGGTCGGAGGGGAATTATTATTTGAAATCTGGTAGGCTTATGTCAAGAATTGGAAAACAAATTATTGAAATACCAAAGGGGACAACTGTTACAGCTGATAATGGTGTGTATACAGTTAAGGGTCCTCAAGGAGAGCTTAAGAAGACTTTCCGAGATGATGTTACTATCACTATAGATGGTGACCAAATCAGCTTCGCCCCTTCATCAGCAAAGAGTGTTCTTTCAAAGGCTCTTTGGGGAACATATGCTTCTATTATGAAGAATATGGTTCAAGGTGTGAACACTCTATATGAAAAGAAGCTAATTCTAGAAGGAGTTGGTTTCAAGGTTGATGTTCAAGGTAAACAGCTTAAGTTTGCTTTAGGTTTTTCTCACGATGTGTTCGTAGATATTCCTGATCATCTTAATGTTACAGCAGAAAAGAATACTATTACTGTTACAGGAATAGATAAGGAAGAAGTTGGTCGATTTACTGCAAACGTACGATCTCTTAAGAAGCCAGAACCTTACAAAGGTAAAGGTCTTCGATATTCAGATGAGATTGTTCGACGAAAACAAGGTAAGAAGTCAGCTTAGTTAGCTAATAAAACGTATTATGAAAACAAAAGGAGAAATAAAAGATAATAAAAGACTTCGAATTAAGAATCGTATTCGAGCAAAGATTTCAGGAAGTGAAACAAAGCCTCGTCTGTCAGTATTTCGATCAAACAAGCACATACAAGTGCAGCTTATTGATGATGTTAAACAGGTTACAATTGCTTCAGCTTCAGACCTAAAAGACGGAAAGGGTTCTAAGACAGAACGAGCTGAAAAAGCTGGTGTTCAGATTGCAGAACTTGCAAAGGCAAAAGGTATAACAGAGGTTGTATTTGACAGAAATGGTTTCAAATACGCTGGTCGCATCAAAGCATTAGCAGACAAAGCCAGAGAAGGTGGCCTTAAATTCTAATATTATGTCAGAAGAAAAAACACAAGAAACAAAAGAGGTTGTCGAGACTCCCGTAGTCGCGGCCCCAGTAGCAGAAGCTTCTGCAACTGAAACAAAAACAGTAGCACCCGCTGCTGCTCCAAGAGCTAGAGCTCCTTATAAAGGTAGGTCTGGTGGCGGAAACAGAGGTCCAAGAAAATCTTTCGATAGACCAAAGCCAGAGTTTGATCAAAAGATCATCAACATAAGACGAGTAGTTCGTGTTATGGCTGGAGGGCGAAGATTCTCATTCTCTGTAGCTATGCTACTAGGAGATAAAAAGGGAAGAGTTGGTATTGGTGTAGGTAAATCTCCTGATACAGCTCTTGCTATTCAAAAAGCTGTTAAGGATGCAAAGAAAAACATGATCAAGATTGGTCTTACAGAAGAGATGTCAATCGCTCATGAGGTATCTACAAAATACGCAAGCTCTGCTATCTCTGTTTTTCCAAACAAAGGTAAGGGTCTTGTAGCAGGATCTGCTGTTCGAGATATGTTCAACTTGGCTGGAGTAAAAGATGTTACTGCAAAGATAACAACTAGAAGCAAAAACAAGATAAACATTTCAAGGGCTGTAATTAAAGCTATGATGATGCTTCCTGGTTCACAGAAAGTAACAGTAAGTTTGGTCGAAGAAAAAAGACCAGAGCGAAAGCGAACCTTCACAAGAAAGGTTAATAAATAATAAAACGTATTATGCAAACACACGACGTAAAACGAAAAACAAAACAAAAGAAATCTAAACTTGTAGGACGAGGTGGTCTTAGAGGGAAGACTTCTGGAGCAGGTCACAAGGGTCAAAAAGCACGATCTGGAACACCTAGACCTGAAATGCGAGATATCATAAAGAAGCTTCCTAAGATGCGAGGATATGGTAAGAATAGAGCTCGAACAGTAAATAGTGGTAGAGATATAATTGAAACAGTCACACTTGCTGTTCTTGAGGCTAATTTTAAAGCCGGAGACGCTGTTAGACCAAAAAACCTAGCAGATCTTGGTTTGGTTAAGACTCGATCTGGAAAAACTCCAAGTATTAAGATTTTAGGACAAGGAGACATAACTAAAGCTCTTGTATGCTATGATTGTGATGTATCCGCTACTGCTATAGAAAAAATCGAGAAAGCCGGAGGAAAAGTAATCAAAAAATCATAATATTATGAAGTTTACACAGAAAATAAAGACAATTGTAAAAGATAAAGCACTTAGAAATAAGGTTCTGTTTGTACTATTTGTCTTGGCTCTTTTCCGACTTCTTGCATCTATTCCTGTACCAGGGATTGATACATTTCAGTTAGAAGGATTTCTTGCAAACAACCAATTCCTTGGCATCTTGAATATATTTTCAGGAGGAGGTCTTTCGACAATTTCTATTGCCATGCTTGGAGTTGGTCCATACATTACTGCTTCTATTGTTATGCAGTTGGTTACAGCCATTTCACCAAGAATCAAGGCTATGTACCATGAAAATGGTCAAATTGGGCGAAAGAAATTCATTAATATATCACGTTATTTAACTATTCCATTTGCTATTATCCAAGGGTTTGGTTTGTTGCTTCTTTTGAAACAACAAGGGATCCTAGGAGACATGTCATTGTTTAGTTTTATTTCCGCGATTATTATCGTAACAGCTGGATCAATGCTACTTACATGGCTTGGTGAGCTTGTTACAGAGTATGGTATTGGAAACGGTCTATCTATATTGATCTTTGCTGGTATCGTAGCCGCTCTACCATCACAAGTAAGCCAGCTTGCTTTCTCATATGACCCAAGTCTACTTCCTACTTACATAGGATTCGTAGCAGTAGCTATAGCTATTGTTGCCGGTGTAGTACTTGTTTCAGAAGCGGAAAGACCTGTTGCTGTTACTTATGCTAATCAGGCTCGTGGAGGAGGAGGTTTAGCTAAGGGTTCACATACTTATGTGCCTCTTAGAATAAACCAAGCTGGTGTTATGCCAATCATCTTTGCGCTATCTATCATGCTATTTCCTCAAATGCTTGCGAATATTCTTGGTTCATTGAACGCAGGAGGATTCTGGGCAATATTGTCTGGATGGATTAATACATTCTTAGCTACAACATGGGCATATGCTCTTGTGTACTTTGTCCTTGTATTTTTGTTCACATACTTCTATACAGCAATTACATTTGAGCCAGATTCTATGGCAGAGAACCTTCAGAAGAATGGAGCATTCGTTCCAGGAATCAGACCAGGTGTTGCTACTTCAGAATATATTGGGAATATTGTAACTAGAATTACTTTCGTTGGGGCTATATTCCTTGGAATAATCTCAGTTCTTCCAATCCTTATGCAGCAAATTACTGGAATCAGTACACTTGCTATCGGAGGAACAGCTCTTCTAATCGTAGTGTCTGTTATCCTTGATCTTCTAAAGAAGATTGATGCTCAGGTAACAATGAGAGAATATTAATTCATAGTCAATTTATTAAAAAACACGGAACAGAGAATGTTTCGTGTTTTTTATTTGATATTTATTGCAATATGTAGATCCCTTAGGTAGTATGATGATATATATTATGACTAAGAAAGCAATCATTACAATTGGAGGTAAACCTGGAAGTGGCAAGTCTACAACAGCAAAAGCTCTAGCTAAAGTACTTGGTTATGAACATTATTCCACTGGGCATTTTTTTCGCCAGATTGCCATAGATCGAGGACTTACAGTTACAGAGTTAAATATTGAAGCTGAAAAAGACCCAAGTATTGATAATGAGATTGACACAAAAGCTAAAGCACTTAATGACAAATCTATGATTGTTGTTGATTCACGGCTAGCATTTCACTTTGTACCTGAGTCATTTAAGGTCTATCTTAGAATAAATCCAGAGGACGCAGCCTAAAGAATGTTTGAAGACATGAAGAATAATGAAGAAAGACAGAATACTGAGGCTTCGTACTCTGATGTTCTGGAGCTTGAAAAGGACGCTTTTTCGAGATATGAGAGTGAGAATAAGAGGTATGAAGCATTTTATAATGTTGACCCTTCAGACTATGATCAATACGATCTAGTTATTGATACTGGTGATAAAAAAAACTCAATTGATGTGGTTACTCAGAGAATAATGGAGGAATATCTTAAGCATATTAATGCTTAGAAGTTAAAAATTATCCTAGATTAAGTCAATTCGTGTATTTTAATTCACTTCATGGTATCCTTGTCTAGGTTATTACAATAAACGAGAAGCATGTAGAAGCGTAGCTTATACAGTGTTCGAGTGAAGTTGCAATATAAGGATTAATACCTTTTATTAATAAATATTCTTCATATAAATGTCAGAAAAATCAAACACATTCATATTTTTTGGGAAATCAGGTTCTGGTAAAGGAACACAAGCAGAACTCCTTATTGAAAAATTAAAAGAAAAAGGGAATGAGGTTATTTATATAGAAACGGGTAAGCGTTTTCGTGAATTTATTGAAAAAGAAGGAAATCACTCCTCAAAATTAACAAAGGAAGCACTTAATCATGGTGAGCTTATGCCAGTATTCCTTCCTATTTGGCTTTGGACCAGTGCTTTTGTTGAAGAATTTACAGGCACAGAGAGCTTGGTTTTAGATGGTCTTGCTAGAAGAATGACAGAAGCTCCAGTACTAGACTCAGCCCTTCGTTTCTATGATAGATTACCTTGTCATATTGTTCATATCGATGTTTCAAGAGAGTGGGCTTTTGATAGACTGAAATCAAGAGGTAGAGCAGATGATACAGATGAATATATTAACAGTCGTCTTGATTGGTTTGAAAAAGATGTAGAGCCAGTAATTGAATATTTTGAAGAAAGGAAGGGGTTTAGTTTACATACTATTAATGGTGAACAGTCGATAGAAGATGTTCACGTAGAATTAATTAAAAAACTTAACCTTTAATTATATGGATAAAAAGCTCGTTATTGCCATAGATGGAGTAGTCGCAAGTGGAAAGGGTACACTCGCAAGACTAGTTGCTGAAAAACTAGGATATATTCACATCGATACTGGGGCAATATTTAGAGCTATCACACTAGAAGTTTTACGGAGAGATATAAAACCAGATGATGTATCTAATATTGAAAATTTTCTAGAGGAAATAGATATTTCCTTCAAAAAGAATAATGAGACAGGTAAAAACGAAATCTATATAAATGGAGAGAATGTTGAATCTCAAGTTCGCGATCCTAAGATTTCAAAAAAAGTTCCGATAGTTGCCCATATTCCAAAGGTTAGAGAATTTGTAAGGTCTATTCAGCATACACAGGCTGAAAATGGCGGAATAGTATTAGATGGAAGGGATATAGGAACTGTGGTTTTTCCTGAGGCTGACCTGAAAATATTTCTTACCGCAGACGCTGAGGTTCGGGCCAAGAGAAGGTTTGATGAACTAAAAGAGAAGGTGCGAGATTCAAAATATGAAGACATTTTGAGTGATTTAAACAGTAGAGACCAATATGATATGAATGTGGAGATCAGTCCGCTGAAGCAAGCTGAGGATGCTGTGCTTATCGACAGCACACAAATGTCTATTCCTGAGGTTGTAGAGACTGTGTATGATCTCGCCAGAGAAAAGCTCTCAGTATAGAGTCTTTTCTTTTTTTATGGTAATCTCAAATAACAATATGGCGATACAATTAAAAACAATTGAAGAGGTGGAGGTTCTAAAAGAGGCTGGGAAGAGGCATTCTGCTGTACTTCGTGCTGTATCTGAAGCGGTGACCCCAGGGGTAAAAACTTCAGAGCTAGATGCTATTGCCGTTGAGAAGATTAAAGAGTTTGGAGATAAGGCGGCCTTTTTGGATTATACTCCAGAGGGCATTTCTTATCCCTACCCTGCAAGCTTATGTGTTTCTGTAAATGATGAAGTAGTTCATGGTATTCCAGGAGATAGAACTTTAAATGATGGAGATATTGTATCGCTTGATCTTGGTCTCACTCATAAAAATATGATCGTGGATGCTGCTGTAACTGTAGCTGTTGGACAAGCATCTGGTGCTGTAAAAGAGCTTATCTCAGTTACAAAAGGATCTCTTGAAGCTGGAATTGCTGCCTGTGTTGCCGGGAATACAGTAGGAGATGTAGGTCACGCTATAGAATCATATATAAATAAAAGAGGTTCTCAATATGGGATAATTCGAATACTTTCTGGTCACGGAGTAGGGCATGAGGTTCACGAGGATCCATATGTTCCAAACTATGGAAAAGTTGGTAAGGGCGCAAAACTTGTTCCTGGTATGGTTATTGCTATCGAGCCAATGGTTACACTTGGTTCAGAGGAGGTTTTTCAAGCAGACGATGAATACACTTATATCACTTCTGATGAAAGCCTGTCCGCTCACTTTGAGCACACAGTGGCTATCACTGAAGATGGGCCAATTGTTTTAACTCAAAGAGATTGGAATTAAATATATTAAAAACAAAAAAACAGAGGTTCAACCTCTGTTTTTTGTTTTATAGGATACTTTTTTGACTAAGCAGCCTTATTCCATTTGTCTGCCTCGTCGTCTGCTACTGACGGTGGCATTTCTGGGTTTTCTGCATTTTTAATTTGCTCTTCTAGTTCTGCTTCACTTTCTTCAGCGGTTTTATCTTTCAGGTCTTCAAACTTAACACCTGAATCGTACTCTCCTTCAGCTGGAGCTTCTGTTGATTGTACAATCTCCATCTCAGCTTCCTGTGGCATTTCTGCTACTGGTTGCTCCTGTTCTTTTTCTTTGCCTCCAAAACCTAACATGTCCATAAATCCCATATCGTTTATTAGTTAATTAATTTATAATTCGTGTTTATATTATCTCATAGATCAGTTGTTCACACTACAGGATAAAGAAACTAAGCTTTCTTGTTACAATAGTATTAATGGAGGGAGGAAATCTTAATGGGCAGGAGCAATTCAAGAACCCCGAGGAGGAGTTGGCTTTTCTGCGTGAGCAAGTAGCTCATAAAGAGAGGCAAATACTAGAAAAATCACCAATGGCTGATGTAGAGAAGGTGAAAGAAGATGCTGCTCGTGAGACAATTGAATCTTATAAAAGCGAGCCTCAAGAGGTTATTCATGAAGACATGAGGCACAGCCCTCAAGAATCTGAAGCCATATCTCTTCGTTTGAAACCAGAAAGTCATGATAAGCAGATAGAGGAACTTTTTGGGATGCTTTTGGAGAATGGTTTGAAGAATACACTTGCTGTTATTGAGAGAATGAACAACCCCCATCTAGAAGATGACTTTCATAGATTTTTGGTGCAATATTTTGCTGCTGTTAATTCACTGCCTGGATTAAAAGAGAATACTCCTTTATACAAGTCACTAAACCTAAGATTGTATGAAGTTACTCTGCCTGAGGCTAAGGATGAAGAAAAAGACTTTAAAACAGTCCTTGGTGCTATGCAGCAATTCTATGCTGGGATGCAATCTATCGCCACAGATGTTTCAAATAAAGACAAAAACTATTACACAATAGAAATCACTCAGCCTGTTGGCACTAGTGACGTTGTGATCTATGTGGCTATACCAAAAGAAAAATTTCACCTTTTTGAGAAACAAGTTTTATCTTTTTACCAAAAAGCTAAAGTCACAGAGATGCCAGATGACTATAATATTTTCGCAGAGCGTGGTGTGGTTGTGGCTTCTTATGCAAAACTTCGTGACTTACAGGCTTTTCCAATCAGAACTCATGAGAAAATTGATCATGACCCAATGAATTCTATAATAAACGTTTTTTCTAAGCTTAAGCTGGACGAAGGGGCGGCTATTCAGATTATAGTGTCTCCTGCGGGCGATAAGTTTATCAAGCAGTTTTCTTATGCTCTCGAAAAAATAAAAAAGGGAGAAAAGGCAAAAGATGCCCTAGCTAATGGTATGGGAGACATGCTTCTAAAAGCAGGAAAAGATATGATCTTTGGGTCAATTAAAAAAGATCCAGAAGCAGAATCGGAATCAAAAAGAGTTGATGACCGCGCCGTCGAGCTGGTTTCAGAAAAGATTAAGACAACAATCGTTTCTGTGGCTGTTAGAATAATAGGATCAGGGGAAAATCTGGATAGAGCAGAGGATGTTGTAGAGGGTATAGAATCTTCATTTAATCAGTTTGACCTTGCGGGTGGAAACAGTTTTGAATTTGAAAGAATAAAAGATAGCAAGATTCAGGATTTTGTAAGATTGTACTCTTTTAGAATGACGAAAGAAGAACAGTCAATGCCTTTAAATCTAGATGAATTGGCTACTGTTTTTCATTTTCCAATGGGTGTCACTAGTTCACCAAACCTAAGAGAGGCTAAGGCTGGTATTGCGCCAGCTCCAACAGGAATGTCTTCAGACGGTATTGTGTTAGGTATAAATAGTTTTAGAGGTCAGGACACAGAAATTCGAATGTCTAGAGAGGACAGGATGCGACACATGTATGTTATTGGTCAGACAGGAACAGGAAAGACCACAATTCTAAAAAACATGATCGCTCAAGATATAAAAAATGGAGATGGTTGCTGCTTTATTGATCCTCATGGAAGTGATATTCAGGATATTCTTAGCTATGTGCCGAAAGAGAGAATTGATGATGTTATATATTTTGACCCTGCATATACCGCAAGACCAATGGGGCTTAACATGCTTGAATATGACCCAAAATACCCAGAACAAAAGACATTTGTTGTAAACGAACTCATGAGTATCTTTAATAAGTTGTTTAGCAAGGAGGCTCTAGGTCCAATGTTTGAGCAGTACTTTAAAAACAGTGCTTTTCTGGCGATGGATGATCCAACAGAGAATGCAACCCTTCTAGAAATCACTAGAATTTTAGGGGACAAGACTTTCCGAGACTCACTTCTTGTAAAATGTAAGAATCCAATTATTAAGGAGTTCTGGGCAAATGCAGAAAAAACAACAGGGGATCAAGCTATCGCCAACTTTATTCCTTATATTACATCTAAGTTTGATAACTTTATTTCAAACGACATCATGAGACCTGTTGTTCTTCAACAAAAATCAGTATTTGATTTTAGAGATATAATGGATAATAAAAAAATCCTTTTAGTAAACCTTTCAAAAGGTAGGCTTGGAGAAATAAATGCAGACTTGATAGGTCTACTTCTTGTTGGGAAAATTCAGATGGCTGCGCTATCTCGAGTAGACATGCATGGTAAGCCAATGAATGATTTCTATCTATATATTGATGAGTTCCAAAACGTTACTACGGATTCAATCTCTTCTATTCTTTCTGAGGCCAGAAAGTATCGACTTTCTTTGACCGTTGCTCATCAGTATATAAAGCAGCTTGAAGATAATATTAGAGATGCCGTTTTTGGAAACGTTGGTTCTATGGCGATATATCGTATTAGTACAGAAGATGCAGAATATGTTGAACCAAAGTTTGAACCCACATTTACATCTTCAGATATTACAAAGCTAGATAACTTTAATTCTTATGTTTCAATGCTTGTAAATGGTGTTCCTGTGAAGCCATTTTCTATGACGTCTCACTGGAGTATGACACAAAGAGGGGATATGGATATGGTTGAGAAGATAAAGGAGCTGTCATACCTGAAATTTGGGCGCCCGAGAGAAGAAATCGAAGCAGAGATAATGGGTAGGTATAGAAGTATTGCAGAGAAAAAAGCGCTTTAGTGCTACTGGTATCAATTGAGAAAAGAGTCTTTATGTGGTAATCTAGCCATTATTAAAATTAATATAATTCAGATATATGGATCATCCAAAAAAAGAAAGAACCTTTGTTATTATTAAGCCAGATGGAGTACAGAGATCTCTAATAGGGGATATTGTAAGTAGATTCGAGCGAGTTGGTTTGAAGCTTGTATATATGAACATGGGAATCCTTGATGAGAAAAAGATCTGGGACCACTATGGTAAAGATGATGAATGGTTCTTAAAAAAGGGGACAGGAATCGTGGAGGACAGAAAAGCCTCAGGTTTGCCGATAGAAAAAGAAGCAATTGAGTATGGAAGAGATATTATTGGTGCACTAACTAATTTTATGACAGCTGGTCCAACAGTGACTATGGTTTGGGAAGGTAATCAGGCCGTTGCTGTGATTAAGAAGCTTGTAGGTGGCACAGAGCCAACAACATCTGACGTTGGAACAATAAGAGGTGATTACACAATAGATTCATATGCAATTTGTTCTGTGGATGACCGAGCTGTTAGAAACTTGATTCACTGTTCTGATGAACCAAGTGAAGCAGAAAGAGAAATAAACCTTTGGATAGATCCAAAAGACCTTATAGATTACCGTCTAGTTCAAGAGCAAATGCTTTATGATGTAAACTTGGATGGAATTCTTGAGTAGTTGATAACTTGCTTCTTGCAAATTATATAAAGTAGGAGTTATAATAAAAGTACAGTTATTTGGCGTAGTATCTAGAACACTTGTAACCAGGGTTATGGTTCGTTTGTCTAAATCGCGGTTTACACATCGTCCTACCCACTTAGCTTAAAGCTAGGTTACTCAACCCAAATAGCTGTAAATAAGAATCCGTCATCTGACGGTTTTTTATTTTTATTTATAAGTTTTCCACAAAACACATACAACTAAGGGTAACAAAGGCTGTGGGGGGTATAATAAATATATATAGAATTATTATTAACTAAAATCTATTATTATGACTCTTACAAAGAAAATATTATCAACAATCTTTACACTTCTAGCTATAGGGGGAATGATTCTTATGAGCACACCTGCGCAAGCTGGTTTTTTTGATTGGTTTAAAAGTACACCACTAAACCAAGAGGCGGCAGCACTTCGATCAGTATCTAAGATAGATACTTCTAAATATGAAGTAGATAAGACTGCAGAAGAATTTAAATACGAAGCTGAAAAGGCTGCCGAAGCTCAAAAGTATGAAGCAGAAAGGATTGAAGAAAATCCAGCAGCGGTAACTAAATTCTTTAATACACTCTTTTCAAGATCTTCTGATTCAATTAACGAGAGTTCATATAAAGAAGTGGAGATTAAGCCATCTATAACTAGGGTTTCTGAAAACACTCCGGTTGTATTAGATCCAGATGATGATGGAATAGACCCATCGGATCTTAGGTATGTAGATTGGGGGACCAGGAGACCTGGAACCCCTTGTCATGTTTACACTTTAAATGATGACGGGACAGGAAGCTTCGATTATACCGGAGAAATTCTTGAGACGGTTGGAGATGACGGGCTTAAGAAGCTTCACTGCATTGATGGAGGTGTTGCAGGTTATGTTGTACCAGTTTCTCCCACAGATCCTATTATTGGAAATAAATTCGATCTTGATTTTTTGAACAAGGAAGAGATTAGGATTGCTCAGTCCGTACTTAGTACTTCAGGGTTTTACAATGGAAGCATTGATGGTGATTTTGGCTCAAGGTCATCTTCATCCTTAGTGAATTGGCAAGCAAAAAATAGACTATCAAAAACTGGTAAGATTGATTCTGCTACAAAAAAAGCTTTGAATGACTATTTAAATAAGAATACAGTTCTTAGTAAAATTGTAAAAAACCCAGGGGTCTCAAGGGTGCAAAAATCGCCTGGAGGTGTGCCCGTTATTGATCCCATAGATGACGATGGGATTGATCCATCTAATTCATTGTCAGAAATATCATGTTCGCTTGCTGGGCCTTGTGAGACCCTTCAAGGGCTCTGTGCTGATTGGGATGGTGAGTATGTTCAAGAGACTTCTTCAACTGGATTCATTACTGGTACTTGTACTTATATGGTGCTCCCATCTACAGATCCAGATCCTGATACAACTGTTAACCCTACTGTAATTGATAGGTCATTTAGTTATGTAACAAGTAAGATTAAATTAGGAATGAGAGGTTCTGATGTTTATAACTTGCAAAGAATACTTAAGGCTAAGGGGTACTACTCTGGTCCTGTAGATTCGTTCTATGGTGAAGGAACAAAAGATGGGCTTAAAGAATATCAACAAAATGAACCACCTACACAATTCTTTGTTACTGGAGCGACTGTTGGGAAAAACACTCTTAAAAAACTTCAAGATACAGTCGATGAGTTGAATAAAAATCTAAGCCGCGCTACTTCGGTTACACCCTATGCATTAGGTCAGATATCTTACTGGTGGGGAAAGGTAAACTTGCATAAGGAGGTTGGAGGTATTTGGACTACAGATTCTGACGGAGTTTCTGGTGCAAATTTAGATAAGCTTACTTACTGTCAGAAGTTCTGGCCAGCCACAGCTAGTTATGAGGAGGGCGGTCTGGAGACCATAACTGGATGGTATCCAAGATATAATTTAGGTAACCCCCTTACAAGTACAAAGATGACTTATAATTGTCTTACTGAAGAGTTATCTCAAACACCACCAATGTCTTTTGAGTGGTTGATTGTGCCAAACACGTTTCTCTCAAGTAATTCAAACCACCTTTTAGGTAAGTTAAAAATTACCAACAACTCATCTCAGGATCTTACTTTTAAAAATAGTGATAATAATAAAATCGTAGTATCTCTAACTCAAACAGTAAATGATGATACAGATCTTACTCCAGAGAGTATTAGATTCTATGATCAAGGTGGTCAGCTTCTAGAAAATGGAATATTCTCTAGTCTTAATGGTACTTTCGATATTAGTAACACCTTTAGTTTGTCAGATATATCTATAGCTGCAAATTCACATGAGATAATATCTATCTTTGTTGATGCTACAGATAGTGAGGACATGGGAGATTCTCTACGACTATGGCTTAATCCAAATCTTAGCTGGAACAACGATACCATAGTTTATGGTCTTGATGGATCAGGAAGTTTTGTTGGAGATTCAGCCATTTCTAATATGGTGGATAATTATTCTCAGCTACACATAAATCCCTTTTAGGAGTATTTATTAGGAAAATTAAATAAAATGCGCGATAATGCAGGTATGAAACCTGCATTTTTGCTTAGTTGGGCTCTTAAATTAATTTTAGCTGTTTTAGTTCTACATATTTCCGCTATACTCCTGTATTTCTACGTTATCTTTCCTTGGTATGACAACATGATGCACTTCTTGGGTGGTTTTTGGATAGCCTTAGCAGCGATGACTTTTCTGTGGAATTTTATTTCTTCTCAGAAAAATCCATGGTTAAGATTTATTTTTGTAATACTTTGCGTGTTATTAATGGGTATTGTTTGGGAGATATATGAATTTGGAGTTCAAGACTGGATAAAGATAACTGGTATTGCAAGTATTCCCGACTCAATCTCTGATCTAGTTTTTGACACACTTGGTGGAATAGTCGCATTTTTAATTATAAATAATAAGACAAAGAATTTAAATCATGAATAAAGCACAAATACTTTTTGCAGGAGGAGCGAGCTCTGTTAC
>Ga0100378_1000527_pt1 | contig 42159 bp, 50 predicted proteins | sample CryGeymeta201502_FD_81535 | JGI IMG/M metagenome (GOLD analysis project Ga0100378, IMG submission 81535) | Groundwater microbial communities from Crystal Geyser aquifers in Utah, USA - Crystal Geyser metaG 2015-02 | ecosystem: Environmental > Aquatic > Deep subsurface > Groundwater | place: USA... | reverse complement strand
TGCTATGCGACCATAAAGAAGCAGTAACTATCATGAACCGACCGAGGCTCAAAAAATAGAAGAAGCTTAAAGAGATATCCTGCCAGAGACGTATCAGCCTCAGGGTGCGAACAGAAAAGGATCGGTCCCTCTCCAATAGCATGCCCAATATCATGAGCAGTATTCTGTGAGGCAGCCAATTAACCATAGAGAAGACTATCCCCGAACAACTTAAATGAAAGAAAAGCATGACTTGGATAGTCTTAAAAGTTACTCCGGGCATCTTGAAGGTCCTTACAAAATCAGAGCTATCTCTGACAATAAATCTTTCCATCAGGGATATCGGGATAGTGAAGCACATGCTATTCAACAACGAAGTATCGAGAGCCCCATTTACGAACAGAGAAACCAGCTCCGGCAGACTCGTTAACAACACAGGAGGTTCAATCCAACATTTTTATCTTATGGCAGCCAAGCCATCGGGCTAGCAGGGAGGAATATAGTGGGTGTATGAGCCTTTGATTTTACCTGTTCGTATCTTTACTAGTTTTGTTGTTTTAAGTGGCAATACAAGAATGGTGATATCATTTCGAGCTACTGTGAGCTTAGCTGAGATGCGAGAAGCAGAAGTGAATGCATACAGCTCGATATTAATTTAACTGAGGTGGTCCTTATAAATTATTTTTATTTAACGTGTTTGCTATCATATATAACTCTATAGGCCAGCTTGAAGCTGCAGTTAAACGTCTTGATATTTTTGGCAAAAAATGGATAAAACTATTCCACCTCCTTGGGCTTTGCAGCCTATTATCTCACAATTTAGAATAACATTCGATTTCCTTCTTCTTCACATGTCCTTTTTAACATTTTGGTTTCTTATTTTCTACCAATATTTTTATGGTAAAAGAACGCTTTCCTTCATCTTGTTTCATCGCTCCAGTTTGAGCATAAACGAACTGCTCCTTTTTCTATAACTTTTTTTCAGTAATGCAGGTTTTCAGTTTTGAGAGGAGCAATCAAGCTAAGAGTACTTTCTTGCTTGAGGGGAGACAGTTTGATAAATGTAGTGGGTAGATCAAAGCATTTTATTTAAGATCGCATCATTTGCAAAATAGTTTCCCGAAACAAAGTTTGCAAATTCAAATAAAGATCTTCGATTTTGGGACTTAGAAAGGACCAGTAAGAAAAAGAGCTATCTTGAGGAGTTAGAAGCTAGCTCAAAAGGAGTTCTTCGTATTCTTTGGATAGTTATATCTGTGAAGTTTAATTGGAATTCGAAGTGATGCGCGATTATAATATTTTCTCAACTCAACAACAAAACCTCAAAAAGCAATGAACCCATTCACTAATCATGCCTTCTACCCATACACATACTTCAATCCATCATCCTTCCACTCTGACTTCAATAACTTCGTTTTTCAAGTTCCTCATCCTTACATGAGCCTTCCTTTCAATTTCAACTCAAATACGCCCAACAAACCATAGATCTTCAAGATGAAGTCTGACATTGAGCACCACAGCCCCAAGAAGATGGAAAATATGGTCTTACAAAAATACGAGGAAAAAAATGAAGAATCAAAATGGAAAAATGGTGAGACAAAAGAGGAATTATAAAAGAACAACAATAGGACGCCCAACGTGCAAAAGGAAAACAGGAATGTAGCTTCGAACCTTCTCAGAATATTCTTCAAAAACATACTGGAATTGAACTCCTATGATGATATCATCATCTCAGTGATCTCAAAAAACCAACTTCAGTGCACTGTTGAAGATTTCCTCAGGTGGTTGGAGAAGTTTAAAATTAACTACAAGAACTACATCAAGCCAACCTAGATCAAGCGGATCCTTGGAGTGAAAAATAGTTCCCCATACCAGCTCATCTTCAGGGTGCTCCTCAACATCTATATGAAAGATATTGGCCTCAGTCATTGCTTGACTTCCAAAAGAATCGATCATTCGTGCATCAAAAGACATCTCGAAGGCCTTAAAAAATTGCTGGAGCTTGGAAGCGACAAGAAAAATTGATTTTTTTGTTTTTTCAATATAGATAAATTCTGATATTATAAATGTCCCAAAGCGTTTAAGAGAAGGATAAAAAGATAGCTGATTTGAGGGCTCTGCTAACCCAGGCGAAGGCTAAAATCGAAGAGTACAAAGGGCAGCTCATTCAGAAGGTAAAAATGAAGTTACAAAGGAAAGAGATCACGAAGAGATGAAGAAACAATATGAAAAAAGTAAGAAATCCAAGATTTAGAGATCAAAATTTTGTAAAGCGACTCATAAAATATCATAAAGCAATATGAGGAGAGGCAGCTGAGGTATCAAAAATCCCTAGAAGAAAGCAACCAACTCGTTGAAAAGCATCAGAAAGGCATGCAGTTCGCCTCAAAAGGATATGACTAGCTCATCAAAAAGATCGCCAGCCTCTATACAGTCACCAACAAAATATTTTTCCTGACTCCTTCAAAAGATAAGGAAAGTAATGATGCTGTTGAGGAGCTATGCTAAATCGAAAAATGTAAAGAGTTCATGGACAGTGTGGAAAAATTTGCTGCCATTCCTGACCTTGAGCTTGTCACAAAGATGTTGACTCACATTGTCAAGCATAATCAGCAGTCCCTCAACAAACGTCGGGAGCAGCGAATTCAATATGTCAAAAAATAAACAATCCTCTTGAAAAGCATCGAAGATGAGAAAAATAAAGTAAAGGCTCTTCACTCCGAAAGTACATTTGGCTCTATTAAGCTGATGCTCTCAAAAAAGAGATAGCCGAGATGTATTTGTGATAAAATTTAGTCGTGACAAGTATGAACGAAACATCGAGAGCATGTCTAAGAGTAAAGCTAAGAAAAATGAATAGAAGACCAACTAAGAATTCATGAAGCAGATGTTTATGAAGTTTATCATTGGTCCCAAATAAGCTTCCAAGATGGCTTTTGGCATTCTCTGTAAAATATTTAAGATGAACCCGGCTGAGATCAAAGAGTGCTAAACGAAAATTAAGTGAGGCTGAATAAACAACTAATGATATAAGTATGGAATCATCATCACTAGTTTTTATAGGTTTGGGTGTGGTTATAGGCATTGAAGGCTTTCTTCTTCATCTCCTGAGCCTTAAGCTTGTTGTACTCGTCCATTCCTTTCCTCACATCCTGAAGGCCTCTATTTTTAGCTTTGTCTTGAACAACTATTGCCTTGCGCTGAGCCTACATCTGCTGAGCGAACAGTCGATCCTCTTCGGCCTCTAGATCTTTCTGCATTTTTTTCTCGACTCTCTGTTTTTCTTGCTCTTCTAGGATCTGTCTTCTCTGATCATCGTTCATGCCTTTCCAATGATATGGTACAACTCTATTTCTGCTTAGCATCGACTGACAAGTTTGCTGCGTCAATTAACAGTTACTGTGTTTTCTGTGTAGAAATCGTTGCCGGTAAGGTAATCGATATGATCGAGTTTCTCTCTGTTATTCAACTCCCTTTCAAGAGCCTCTTTGTTGATTTTTTCTTCCATCTGTTGAAGGTTGTTCAGCTTGGTGGCTATTTCCATATCTTTCAATCTCTTGGCTTTTTCTTATTCAAGTTGCTTTCTGTATTCAGTTATCTGAAGTGTCTGGTCATCAAAAAATTCATTTTATGTTTGTTTCATCTTATTTCTTCTATCCTTCTACTCTTGTTGTTGCCTCCACCAAATGTCAGATTGAATCTGCTGCATTCTTCTACGATCGCCACTTGCTTCATCAATCATAATTTACTTAAATCTTAACCTGCAAAGATTTTGAGACCACTTGGACCATGAATCTGCCCCTGTAGTGTATGGTTGTAGCTCGTGCTTTGGAAAGAGGAGTGCATGTAAGTTTTAAATATAAAATATAATTAATCGACAACTCCTAACTTAAGTCATATCACATCATCAATAAGGGGTATTCTCGTTGACTTCATAAATCGGAGAAGATACCCTGAAGCCAGCTGGCTTGAGAGCTTGAGGATAAGCTTGGTTTTGACTCATCATTCTCAAGAAGTTCTTTTCGAAGTTATAAAGCTTACTCTCGTGCTCAAGTACCTTAATTACGTGATTCTTTTCTTCCTAGGTACTTTCAGAGTGAAGAGAGCCTTCTGTTTTTCTCGTTGGAACGTAAGCCTGGGGATCTGGAATCTGAACATGCACATTTCCTTCAGCAGCCAGCTCTCTCACTCTTCTTTTCTTTTATTCAGCCTCTTTTTCTTGTCTAGAAAGCTAGTTTTGAGCTGATCCAATTTGAGAGTCAACATGTTTGAGGTCCCTATCAACATCCTCAATTTTTCTTCTGAGAGAGTGGATTTCCTCTGTAAAGTTGGTGATGTTGATGGTGGCGTTATGAAGATGATCAAGGTCACTTCTAAGGTTTTCATTCTCCTCATTGAGGGCCTCAATGATCTCCTTTGCTTTTCCATTTTTGTCATTCAAATCATTAATCTCAGCTTTGTTTTCAGTCAGTTCGCTCTTGAGGTCATTGGCTATTGAGGAGTTGTTCTTGTTATCTCTTTGCAGACGAAGAATGGCATCTTCAAGGGACATGCTTTGCCTTCTTTCAGCCTCAAACTGTTTTCTCAGTTCAGCTAATTACCGCTCGTTGATATTGCTTTTTCTTCCAAATTCATTGATAATAGCTTCAAGCTCTCTATTTTTTTTTGTCAGCTCGGCATGCTATCCTTTGTGCTTGTCAATGTCACTCTTGTTTCTGAAAGCTCTATCTCTGAGTTCCTTATTTTATTTTTCCATCTGCTGAATTCGACGACTCACTAAGTCATTTTCAGCCATAGTTGTTCTTCTCTACCTTTCCAGTTCTTGTTTCAATCTTTCGATTTCATCAGCTGACAATTGATAGTTATCTTGAGCAGCGATGAATCTTTCATAGTGAGCACCAACTTAGTCGACTTTTGATTCAAGCTCTTTCTCGAGTTGACGAACTCGTTGCTCATCAAGCATGCTTTTACGTCTTTCATCCTCAATAGCCTTTTCAAGTCTTCTTATGTCAGTGTCTCTTCTCAAGAATGCCTCTTGAGCATCCTCGAGCTTTCTTTCTTTGTCAGCTATCATTTGCTCCATCTTTCGCAGTCGATTTTGGTCAACAGTGCTTTTTCTTCTTTCGTTTTCAACTTCGTTTCTCAAGAAATTTAGTTATTCTTCAGTAACTTGGATCTTGTGGGCAGCTTGTTCGAACTCCTCATTTTTCTGATCAAGTTATTGTAGTCTTCTTTGGAGCAAATCTTCAAGCTTTCTGATAGTAGCCTCATCAGCCAAGCTTTTGTTTCTTTCTCTATCAAGCTCGTCTTGAATAGCCTTGACTTAGCTTTAAAGAGAGGTGAATCTTCTCTTGCTATCTTCAATAGCTCTTTCTTTTTCCTTGACCAGGCTTTCCATCTTTCTGATTAACCCTTGATCAGCAGTGCTTTTCCTTCTTTCTTTGTCAATCTCCTCTTTCAAAAAGGCAATGGCTTGCTCATCATCTTGCTCTTTCTTTGCATAAACTGCCATCTGACCATTCATCTCGTTGGCTAGCTTGACCTTTTCATCGAGGAGCCTTTGCATTTATTGTAGTTTTCTTTCATCAACCATGCTTTTTCTTCTTTCCTCTTCAATAGCGTCCTTCAGGTTATGAATATCTGTATCATTTTTCATTCTTATTCTATTATTTTCAATTAGCTCCTTTTCTTTTTCCTTAACAAGACCGTCCAATTTTCGGATGGTTGCTTCATCTACCAAACTTTTGTTTCTTTCTTTTTCAAGTTAATCTCTCAGAGCCACCAATTATTGCTCGCCTTCAGATTTTCTTCTGTTGATTTAATTTACCAGATATATTTTTTCATTAAGGGCTCTTTCAATATCCTTCATTCTTTTTTCGTCTGCCATGCTTTTTCTTCTTTATGCCTCCAAAGCTTCGGTGAGCTATCTGATTCTGTCTTCAGCTTTGTACGTATTGTCTTTGAGAACTGCCTATATTTTTTTGATTTTTTGTTGATCTGCCATACTTTTTCTTCTTTCCTGATCTACCTATTGCTTCAAAAGAAGGAGCTCATCTTCATTGAGAGCACTTTTTCTTGTGAGTTCATCGATCAAAGCAGACATCTGCTGTTATTTTTGATTCATTTGGGTTTGCATTTGTCTGATATACTACTCGTTGTCTTATTTTTCCTTTTCGTTCATCTCGAGTAGTTTTCTCAGCTCTTCTCTCTCTTGGTTCAACTGCTCGAGACTTCTTTTGGCTTGATTTTCACTCATGACAGTCTTTCTTCTTTCTTATTCTCTTTCATCACCTATTTTTCTCAACATAGCCTCGTAATTCCTGACCCTTTCATTTTCACTTCTAATTTTTTCCTCCAGCCTTCTCTTTTCATCTTCCATTGAATTGATTTTTCTGCTGACACCTTCCTGATTGGTACTAGTCTGCCTTCTTTCGGCTTCCAGCTCTCTGATGAATAATTCAATTTATTTTTTGTTGACATCGGACTTTCTTGACATTTATCTGATGTATTTGTCAGCTCTGTCTTGTTCGGATTTGAGCTTGTTAAGATCGTTATTTCTTTGCTTGAGTTGATACTATCCTTCATCAAGTTGTCTCATCAACTGATTATTCATGCTTTCCAGCTCTCGAGCCTTCTTGCTGGCAATTTATGCAACTTCTTTTCTTTTGATTTTTTCTGCCTCAATCTATCTTGCTATTTATTGCATTTTCCTTTCATTCTATTGTTCTTTTCTGATCAACTCACGATTAGAGTTGGCTATTTCTTCGTTGCGTTTCTGTTCCTCAACCAAGGCACGCTCATATTACTGATATTTTCTGCGAGCGTACTCTTCGACCCCAACACTTTTTCTTTTTTACTTTTATAGTTCGAGCCTCAATGCTTATAACTACTATTCGTCTATATGGATTCCTCCTTCTATTTATCTATTCTTTCTCTCCAGGTTATCGCTTTGCCTTTTCATCTATTCACATACCTGCTGAGCCTTTCTGTTCTATTCTTATAATCTCCTCAGCTAGCTTCTAATCGCATCTTCGCCTTGCCCATACTTTCCGTTTTCTCTTCTTAGCTCTTAAAGTTATGCTTCAAGCCGTCTCCTTGCTTCAGTATTCTCTCGCTTGACTTCTCTGACCCTCGAGTTCTGTTCAGCAGCTCTCAGTTGTTGTCTGAGCTCTTAGTTTTCTTCACCTGAGTGAGCAACTTCTTTTTCCAGGTCCTCAAACATGAAGTCAAGATTATCTCTCAGGCCTGACAGTTTTCCCACAATACCTGAAGTTCTGTCTTCATTCTGGTGAAGGATCTATGCAAGGTAAGGAATGAGTGCTTGAACTTTCTGTAGCAGATATGATTTGTGTCTATTGTTTGAAGGAATGGGCTCCTGGGGTTGTCTGGCACTCGTGAATAGGTTGGGCTGATAGCCGGCCGACAAAGGACTGCGGACAGGATAAGGAGAATATGGCTGCATAAGTTCGTTGAGATATAATAATAACTATGTGATTTCGATTATTGGAAAAGTATTTAAAACTTCCAACTCATATCTTTTAAATCCTTTTGTATTTTTCAGAGCTGGCTGATGAGAAGACAGGAGGATTATTGGCAAGAGTTCTATAAAGTCTTTATAAATAAATGAAAAATCTTGACGAACTAATAGAAACCGTCTTGGAGTGCAAAATCATACCCGAAGAAGATGTCAGGGTCCTCTGTCGGAGAGTGAAGGCCCTCCTATTTTAGTAGTCTAACGTTCAGCCAGTTCAAGCTCCAGTCACTGTTTGCGGTGACGTTCATGGGCAGTTTTGGGACTTGTTGGAATTGTTTGAGAAGGGCGGATGCATTCCTGAGTAAAGATACATATTCCTGGGGGACTACGTTGATCGAGGCTACAACTCAGTCGAGACGATTCTGCTGCTTTTCCTTTACAAGCTCAAATATCCTTAAACAGTGGTGTTGTTGAGGGGCAATCACGAATCAAGGAACATTTCTACTGTCTACGGTTTCTACGACGAAATTGCAAAGAAATATGGCAATCACAATGTCTGGAACTACTTCACAGATACTTTCGATTATCTTCCTCTGGCTGCAGTCATTGAAGGGGAGGTCTTTTGTGTACACGGAGGTCTGTCTCCCAAAAGAACCACTATTGATACTATCAGGACTCTTGAACGAAATGTTGAAATCCCTCCCTCAGGGCCCATATGTGATCTGATGTGGTCAGATCCCGAGGACGATATTGAAGATTGGAAGCCCAGTTCAAGAATGGCTGGCTGGCTTTTTGGCAGGAAAGTTGTTGAGGAATTTGAACATCTAAACGAGGTTAAGTTGATAGTGAGGGCCCATCAATTGGTTCAGGAGGGGTACAAGTGGCATTTCAACAAGCATTTGGTGACAGTTTGGTCGGCTCCCAATTATTGTTACAAGATGAACAACGAGGCTGCGATCCTGAAGATCAACTCTTCATTTGAAAAGGAGTTCACAGTCTACGGGGCCAGTGAGGACAATAAGAAGAACGTGAACTACATGCAATTGCTCCCCTACTTCCTCTGATTCATTAATATACTTGTCCCACCATAATCAAGTCAATGCATAGAGTATCACACCATCAGTACATCGAATCAGCCTTAGAGCTCATAATACCTGTTAACTCGTCAATAAATCCCTTAAATTCGCTAAGCTTCTCCTCCACACAGTCAGCTGTAGTGCAGTTAGCTGGCCTGAGGTCGACTCCCAGCTCAGAAAGGCGATGCTAGTGGACCTCTTTCTTTTGACTGTAGAAGGTCATACATTCTTTATAGCTATTTTCGTCGACCTCCTGAACAATTTTATCGACGTTGGACTCAATGTCTTCCCTCATAGCCTTGAGCTCCTCCATTGTTTATCCAATCTCATCGGCCTAGATCTCTCCAATTTGTACGTTTCTACTTGCCTCTTCTTCTAAATAATTGAGATGTTCATCCTTGATGTATTCCAGGTACTCGAACATGGATGAATAAAAATTGGTGATTGTTTGTTTTTCTATTTCATGGCTTTGGATAGTCTTGACTACCTGCTCTTCACGTTCTTGATATCCAGCTTCGAGGTTTTTTAATTCCTCAATAAAATGGGCCAACTATTGCCTGCGTTTACTGTATGCGGGAGATCTCACTCTTTCTGGAATGATCCTGCGAGGAGATTTGCCACCTATGATTCTTTCGACCTTGAAACCATTGCTAGCCAAATGAGCCGCACATTTGCTGCAGTAGTTAAGACTTTCCCCATCGATTTATATTTTGAATTCAGCCTCAGTATCTAGATGGTTGACGCATGCTCTTGTGGGCAGGGAGGTTCTTCTTTTGGGCACGGTTCTGCTGTTGGCAACTGATGATTCATTGATGTAAGGATTGATGCTATCTTCTTACTCTTGTCGCTTGTGGTTGATTTATTTGAAATGATGCTGATTGTGCACCTTGTTTTATTTGTTGTGGTCTCTCTGTCGGATGGGAGTGTTGTTGATTTAATTTTTGTTGGGGATTGGTCTCACCATTTTTCTGAAGAACGGCTCCTGTATGTTTGTCATTCGATCCATAACTGCTAACTTATAATACTAAACGAATATACTACTCAAACAGTATCACATAATGCTATTCTGATCACTTTTCTTAGTTCAAATCGAAAAACTGAATACCTGCCCTCTTCGTTAGACTATTCACCTTCTATTGATGCTAACCTTTGCATTACAAAAAGAAAATGAAGTTGAACACCAGAAGTAGCAAACAGAAAATGGCCAAAAAGACCCAGAATGCTGAAAGAGTAATTATGTTGATGAGGACAATGGAAACCCAGAAAAGTATAGCGACGAGCTGACACAACCAGAAGACCATGACATTGCATGTGGCAGGCTTACGGGCATCTGAGGATTAAAAGCACCATTTCTAAGTGTTGTCCTCACTGAGTTTGGTGTACCACCTCAAAGCTGCCAGCTGTCTGCCTGCGATGTTCTTAGTCACCCAGAAATCAGCACTCACGAGAAGAGCGATCACGATGAAAGTTGATAAGTACTGGTCTGTTACTAGCTTGAGGATTAGATAACTATTTGAGAGAATACGTACCTGAATAGGACAATGAGTACATGATGATGGGGACAAACTTGAAGCCGAAGAGAAGCAGAGCGATTACAGGTTTGCATGAGTCTTCAATTTTATTCTGCCCAAAGTTGTCGGCACCTGATGATGCGTAGGAGAACTGGGGAGGCTCGCTGGTTAAGCTGAATGTTACTTGCCGGAGTATTGATCCATGATATTTAAATCTAATGGTTTGGATTATAAACTGCATGAGGATGATAGTAACAAATATCAGATCATGAAGGCAGCTGTTCCTGCAACAAAAATGAAAAAGACGCATATTATCCCTTCAAATAGCTTCTTGTTGTTCTTGGCCTTTTCTTTTTGACTGACGAGAGAGTTTCTGGGCAATTTTGTTGACCTGGAATCGCGAAGTTCTTGAGGTTTAGATTCGGTCTACTTTTCTGTTGTGACTCTCTTATTCTCAAATTTTAAACTGGACCTACTGATGCTTTCTCTGAATTAACTCATTTTTTCAGGGGGGCAGTTTCTAATAATTCTTGACTACCCAGATTTATTCTTGTTCCCTTCTGACACTCTTCTGAGGAGCTGTATGTCGTCTATTCGATTGATGACAATTCTTTCAGGCTCGAATGACTTGGCTTGTCTTTGCTGACTTATTCTGTTCAAGATTGATGAGCCGAAGGTTTTGATTGGAGATTGAGGTGGAGGGGCAGGAGTATTAACAACACTGTTCCTATCAACTTAACTAGCATTGACGGGAATATCATAGTGTCCAGGTCTGTAGGAAACAATGAAGCTGTGCCGATACTGCTGGTTGTTGAGATCATATTGAGTGTAGTTTTGCTGATGAACAACCACAATAGTAACTTTAGCTTCCAACACCATCGACAATGTAAATAGCTCGATTCCTTCTGACTATTAACCGTATGTGAGGATTCTATCCAAATCTTGATCGATGCCAGCATCTGAGAAAATTTAATAATCAGACCTGTGTCTCGCCAGATAGTTGTGATTGAGTACTCTGAAGTAAGCAATCAGAGATGCATCTAGGTTTTTTGATTTGTTCAATGATTCTTCAAGTCTTTTTTCTCTTTCCTTGGCGCTAAGATCCTCCAAAGGCCAGAGATAGTTGGTGTAGATATAGTCAATGATGCCTTCAGAAGTGATGCCGCCTCTTCTATCAAAGGGCAGTCCTTTGCATCTTAGGAGGTCTGCTCTTGGGAAAAGGCTGTTTTTGTTGGAAAGGTCAGCCACCTTCAAGTATTGAAAAATGATTGCTCTGTAGTAGCAGTTTCCATCTCCCGCGATGGCCCGATAATAGCTATAATTTTTTTGCAACTCGAAGAGGCTGTCAATCAGTTCTGGGTTCGGATATTCAGCAATAAAATACTGCAGCTCTTTGACTGGAGAGATGCTGAGGATATTGAATTTTGAAGGCTAGTTGAAGAAGCGCTCGTACTGCATTAAGTATCAATTGTTATATGAAAAGATTATCATCAATAAAAGTAGTTCTCTTTCTGAGGACGACTCCAAGGAGGGCATAACTTTGGTACCAAATGCTCCTGACCTTTCAACTCTTCTGGCATAAAGGAAAATAAATGAAGGCCGAATTGTTTTTGCAAAGCTAAAGCCATTGGTTCCTATCTCAGTTCGTCGAAAAACTAATGGGCCAATGCTTCAGCTGCGTTTAATCTATGAGTAGGAGAATAAATCATGACTTGCGACAAAAAATCTAGAAGCAGAGAGTCAGCTTTTGGAAAGACCTAAATTAAAATATTGTTACCTTATTCCATTATCTTTTCTTGACTTTGGGAAATTTGTAGTCATTGAGGTCGTAATTTGGATTCATATCGATGACCTGACTTTTCGTTGGAGTTCCTAAAACCTTTATTATTTCGATCAAGTGGTCGACGCTGTTCTCGCCGATAAACAGAGGAGAGCCTTGAATCATTTCCAGAATAACACAGCCTACTGACCAGATATCGATCATGGAGGTGTAGTGAGTGGCACCGAAAATGAGTTAAGGGGCTCGATAGCACCGAGAACAGATATAAGGTAAATTGGCCTCATTTGTCAATATTTTTGCTGATCCAAAGTCACAGATAGCTATTTTTTTCCCCTTGTAAAGAATGTTGTGAGGTTTGATGTCTCTGTGGGCAATCTTCAGCTGGTGGATATAGAGGAGTCCTCTAAAGATCTGGTAGCTGATGATTTTGATGTCCAGAGTGGACAGTCCTTTTCTTCCCTGTTGCTTGATGAGACTGTATAAATCTCCATCATAATAGGTCATGGCGATGTTCAAAAATTGGCCTCCTTCCTCGAAGGTTGCGTAGGTCCCGATGACCTTCATCAAAAAATCTCCTTTTAGCATGTTCACGATTTATACCTCACGATTTTTGTATTTTGGATCCTGAAAGACCTTCTTGACTGCTACCACTTCACCAGTTTTTTTGACTTTTCCTTTGTAGACTTTTCCAAAAGTGCCCTGCCCGATGATCTAGAGCAGCTATATATCATAGGAGTTGATCATGGGAGGAGTGGAGTCCATGGTACCCTCGGTGTGCAACCTTGCTTTCATGTAAAGATTGAGATTACTGCGAGAGTCCTTCTTGGTTAAGAGGTTTTCTTTCTTGTTTTAGAAGTAATGCTTGTCGTCTTGGAAGGAAAAGGGCATTTTCTATTTTTCTCTTTCTTGAGGACCCTTTGGGAACTCGTGGTTGACTGGCCGTTGGATGATGGGGCCTGTTTCTGTGAAGGCCTTTTCATTGAGGTTACTGGTTTTCTTGACTCTCTTTATTTTGCCGGGATTGTTGGCAAAGCAGAGTTTGTGAGTTGGGCTAGTCGTTTAGAAAAGCATGTTCTTTTTGACAATGGGTGATCCTCCCTTCGACTGCGGCTTAAAACCCTTGCTGCTGTACTTGATGAACTCATTAACAGTTTCTGATTCATTGTTCTCGGTATTGACCTTTCGATATACTTTTTCCTTCTGAGTCAAGAATGGTCTACCTTGGGAAGAGCATGATGGTTTGCGACGGATTTGCGAGTATTGTCCATAGCGTAGCTAGTAAGGAATTGAGATTGGATATCGGGTGCTGAGTACTTCGCTTTAGGCTTGAAGCCTGACGTATAGCTCATCATTTTTTGAAGATTATAGAAATCGGCTTATTAATAAATCCAATAAGAACATTATCTCCTTGTGGAGTAGCCCCCCTTCGGCAGCAATAAAAACATTCAAAATGGACTGACATAGATTGGTTCTGATTGTTGGCATATTATTAAGATTTAAATGACCAAAATTACACACATATCCATCATCTTCCTGACGTTGATGGCTCTGGTCTCATCCATCACCAAAAAAGTAGAAGAAGAGCCTAAAACAATCGTCGAAGCCAATCGCTTTTACAGCACGAAGGATAAAAAAGCATTCTACAACATCACAGGAGTCACTCCCAAGAAACCTCTTATTCTCTTGCTCAAGGCAAGCACCAACCTTCAACAACTCGTCAAGGAAGGACTTACCTTGATTTTCACTGGGGGAGATCAACACGTAGTTTGTCCTTTTGATGCAATAACAGATCTGTGCGTGGTGCCAAGTACTCCCGATAACTTGACTCTGCTTATAGACTGCAAGGCATTGCCCTGCGAAGTAGAATGGGTCATTTATCAGTTGTAGCCAAGAGATGTGGCTTCAAACATGCCAGCTTTGAACCTATATAGTCTATAGAACACCACGCATCATCTTATCGGGTAAATAACCTGCAATGATCCAAAAATATAAACTCTTGCTGAAGATGTTGTTGTCTACTCGCAAACCCCATACTCTCGGGCTTACTTCAACAACGTAGTTTACATATTCTTTAACTCTTTCCAGTATGGAAATGTGTATATCGATGTTGCTGAGGCTTCCAGAGCCTGTGCTTTTGTCAATTTTACCAATGTAGTTCAGGAGATCAGGCCCAATTAGAATGCTATCAAAGACTTCGCATAGAAAGGAGCAGATACAACCTTTGTAATAAAAAATGTGCCAACAACTGATTTTGCAGTGGAATGCTCAGCTATTCGGCTTGACTCTTATTCAGCTCTGAAGTCAGTCATCAAGCTGTATCTGTTGGGATGGAAAGGATAAAAATCAACGATAATTGTAAATCACCAAATAAAGGCTATTGCTAGATCATAGGCTAACGATTTTACTTTTGTCTTCAAGGCTCCTCCTGCAGGTTTCGATCAACTTACTCTCGAGTTTATGGTGGACAATGCTCAACTGTACTTGATAGACTTCAACGTCATAACTGGAAGTTTTTTCATGGTCGACCTCGGAACAACTACATATTTTTCTCTCAAGAAGGGGGAAAAAATAACATTGAAACTTGAAGGAGATCAAGAAATCAACGATATTGAGAAGTATTACCTGATTGAGAAGAGGAAGGCTGAGATAAATCTCAATACTCACTAATGCGATCCGAAGATAGGCTGTAACATTTAGATCGAAGCTCTGGCTGATACTGATAATTTGCTTTACCTGAGCAGCAAAAATGAAGAGTCCACCCATCTGGACGAGAATGGAAAGGGGCTCTTTGAGTTCTAGTAGATATAGTTTATCACGATCAATAAAAAAGCCAAAAGAAAAATAAGAATGGGGGACAATTTATTCTTCAGAAAGTAGATCAAGAAAGGTAACACATACAAAGTTCATGTCAACTCTCCTAATGTGCTGATCTATGCAGCCTCAAAGAGTAAATGCTAAGCTCCTTCAACCAGGTGCCGATAAAGGACGAGCAACTACAGGCATCCTTTTGTCTATGGAGCACTCGAGGATGATCAGCTGCATATCAATGTTGAAGGACTGTAAAACACTGAATTTGAATTGACTGTTGTTGAAGATAATAAACTGATAGAGTTGACTGATGGAACTCCTTTCAGCTATTCGATGGATGAGGAAGAGCAAAGGATCGATTTTTCATTTAAACTATCAAACAAAGCAGATATAACTTTTAATCTAGTTGCACCCTTGAATGCTCTCAAGCTGTATGTATCAAATACGCTCGCAGCTGAAAATAATTTATAAAATCTCGAGCAAAGTACTGATGGGTTTATCGAATTCAAAAAAGGAGATATTGATGGTCTAGACTTTACTGTTTCAGTTGTTAAGACCAGCAAAGATAAATACTACTCTCACTTTGTATTGATAGCTTCGACCAAAAATGCCAAGCAAAGGCTTTAGTCTTCAGTCACCAACTACGAAACCTTGCCTGCCAACCATCACAAGGATTTCATATTCGAGTTTGATAAAAAGGAATAGTACATACTTGGAATTTCAGTATTCAATTTGAAGACAAAAAGTGTGGATCTGTAAATCAGGGTCTCCCAGAGTGAAGAATGGAGCGAAGCTGATCCGATGAAAGTTACAAAGTAAGTTGACTTCATTGACATTTAGGATGTCAGTAGATCTCTGTGCCTCAAAGGAGGAGACCTATCTTGTTAGCTGTTTGTTAGAGTTTACAACAAAATGTCGATCGAGGTAGATTTCACCTTTACTCTCTATGCCAGAAATTCAGTCATGGAGCTAAAAGATGGAATCTGGCAAAGCTTTCCAGTTGATCTGGTGATGGCAACATCAAACTTTTATTTCTATCCGAGGCATAATCGCAGCGATCTTCTTTTGCTTTTCCATTCACCCTTGACTCGCACTAAAGTTTCATCTAAACTGTTCAGATACGACAGTGAGCATATAAACCCAGCAGAGTGGCCTTTTCCTTTCTTGATGGATCCTCATGACTAGGATGCCCTCCCCTACCGCACAAATCACTATATTTCAATATCAAAAGAGGAGCTGAACTCGCAGTGTTGGCCAAACTGCGTACTTCTGGTAAATTTTTACATTTAGCAAGCAGACTTGCTCCCTATGTCTTCCTACTAGTATTCTTACTTCAAACTGATGGTTTCCAATAATCAAGTTGAGCTACCATAAAACCAAAAAGTTTCGTTTGCCCTTGGCAAAAACTAGGACAGATAGGTCCTGATAGACCTGAAGTATATCCTTGAAAAGCAATACATGATTTTTTATACGACAAGCACAATTGGGGATTGCTCCATTTCTGCAAATGTCTATTCGGAAAAACATCAAGTTTGTCCTATTGTCAACGAAGATCCTGATTTCACGATCAACTGGGGTGAGCAAACACTGTACATTGACGATATCAAGGCATCTCTCAAAGACAAGGGCATGGAGAATGACAAAAATGTATACCTTTGTGCTTCTGTGCATTCTGAAAACAGCTGCAAATTTTCTCTATAGTACAGCACCCAAAATGATGGCTTCAAGGAAATAACAGTGGATAGCTATGAGGATATAAAACTTGCAGCGAATGAGACAAAATATTTCAAGATCAGTGGAAAAATGGAATCTTATTCCAAAATCACAAGACTCAGTGGTTTCCCTTTTATTTCTTTCAAAAAATGTGAGCAAACGGAAAGTATCCAGCAGTGCAAAGACAATTTCAAAGATTCAAATGACAAGGGTAGGCAGATTGTAGCAAAAACATAATCTTTTAGAGAAGAAGGTTGCGATAACTGCTAAATTTTATTTAAATTTCATGCTCAGGAGGCTGTAGTAATCAGTTTCCACTCTCAATCCAAGGCGTCGGAATTGGAACTCAAGGAGAAGATCACTTTAAGTGATTTTTTGAATGAATATGAGACCAATAAATATCAGGTCCACGTCAGAAACGGTGAAGATCTTAATGTAAATATTCATGTTCAGGAAGGAGACATTGAGGTTCATCTGAGCGATTCAAGAAATGTCAATCTCATGAAGAAGAGTAGCAATGAGCAGAGAGTTATCCAGTTCAATGTCAAAGACAACAAGGACTAGCATGTTGAAAAACAGCACTCTGAAGGAATGAAGGCCGGGCTGGGAAACTTTATTGTCTACCATTTGTCAGTGGCTTCTGTTGATGAGAAAAAAGCAGCTTCCTACACTATTGGGTATTCATCTGGAAATTCTTAATTTTTCCTTCAGGATGGGCTAATTGTCGATTATTAATTAAACCCGAAGACTCCCCACTCATTTTTCTACTGCAATGAAAGGACAAAATAACCTGTCATTTATACTTTGGCAACTGAATCAGCTCAGTCTTTAAAAGAGCTCAAAATTAAGGCCTTTACCTTCCAAGAGATCGGATAAGATGAAGCAAAGAAATAGATATAGCTTGGCAAACCAGCTACTGGTAAGAAAGCTCCAGGCCCCACGATCGTATACAATCTACCAACAAGTGTATGCTTTGAGATTCAACTGATAAATCCCACCAGCAAAGCTATCAAGGCATCGATGGGCATCAACCATCAATAGGTCCTATTCTTACCATTTAATCACGAATATCCTTTCCAACTTCACAAAAATTAATACCTGAGTATTCTTGCTGACGTCAATATTCCAGGTTTCATTGAGCTCCACATCAAGAAATGCGACCAAAGCAATCCAACCTTCAGCTATACCTTTGACTACGATAGTTTCATCAAGGGCGAATACATGTACAAAGGAGTGCTGGATGATCTGACAACTAGCATATCAATCAAGGCGCAAAGGATCGGTACTCTCTTCCTGATATTTTAAAGCGGAGACGAGGATTCCTTACTCTCAACCAAGCTAGTATATTCTGAGGAGAAGAAAAAGGTACACATCAACAGCCCAGGCAGACATGGATAGCTTGAGTATATGTTCTTAGACAATGGTAAACTCAACATTACATTGGGAGCCGTTTAGTGCGGTTCTTGCAAGGTCAAAAAATATTCTGCGGTCAGCTCAGAAAGTTAAGAAGATCTCTATCAGCATATGATGTGCCCCAACACCTATTTCGGAACACAAGAGAAAACTCCGATCAAAGCTGAGTCCATCAGTTTTGGTAAAAATGACAAATAGCTCCACTTTATGTTTGATATTACCTTAGGAGTGCAGTATGTTGGCGTCATAGCTGAACTTGATACAGGGGAGGAGATCTACTACCGCCCAATTGAAATAGCTACCTTGTGGGGAAGGCTCAACCAGAAGACCAGTTCCTCATATAAGCTGTGGCTAGCTTTGATAGGAACTATCTCTGTCTTCTGTTGCTTGATCTTCTGTAGAAGAATATCTAGGCAGGGCTACCGACCTCTCAATGAGGCTCCTGAGATTTGATGTGTATATGGAAATATTATGAAAATATATCAAACCAGGTTGAACATTTTGGGAGTCGGCAAGGTGACTGAATGGGGTAAGGATTGAGATTTGATAAGAAACAGGACAATTACCTCCTTCCCTGGGTGTACTGTAGCCTTGATGACTCCTTTTCCTCTGTAAGGCTTTTTTAAAACCATTCGCTTTTCGGTGTAATCACTACATTGAATATCGAGTACCTTTAAGTTATCTATATGCCAAGTCTACGGCTAGACTATCCGTTCAGGTGGAAGGCCAAATATCCATATCCACATTCCTTTAGCAGAAGTTCATTGCAAAACCAATCTCCGGGACCTAGAGATTGTCTTTTGGAGTTGCTTCTTGCGTGGTCTAAAAAAGTTTGATAGAGGAGTCCTTTGTGCTTGGATTGAGTCACATGCATCAAGTGGGTCGGCCGATCTGCATAAATGCCGATGTTTGCCTTATTTTATATTTTGTTAGGCCAATGAAATTTGGCATAAACTATATACTTTCCTTTGGGCAAATCTCCAAGATCAAAGAGATGCTCAGCTTTGTTGGCTGTACTTGAGGCTACATATCTGAATTGACGTCCTTTGATCGCCTCTTCCTCCTTCTTAGCCACTATAACAACAGAACGAGCACAGGGAGCATTTTGGTTGAGGAAAATAGTGATGGAGCTGCCTTCAGTGTCAAACTAAAAGATCTGAGCATTTTTTCCAGAAAACTGGCATTCGACGTTAGAATAACTTGAATTATCGTTAATTTTGCATATGGCTAAGGAGTCAAAGTGACTGAGAAAATCCTCCCATAGCATGAAGAACACTGAACGGTTTTGTTATGAAAAGGACATTCTTTGTCTATCTACAGGAGCAATGTGGGACCAAAATTTGAAATCGTTCTTCCCAGCTCTACCGCTCCACTCTTGATTTTTCCAGGGATTACGGAGCTTTACTAAACGATTAGGCCCTCTATATATCGACAGCTGGATAAAGAAAAGTGTACAATGGTGTATGCATGCCCGGACATTAGACCAGCATTTTCAGTTATTTGGTCATTTTTGCTGCTGCAAGAAAAAATAGCTCCTTCTTGGCTTGATTTCTCAAGCTAAGACCAAAGATCTTCCTGCTTTTACTTTTGATCGGTGACTTCAGCACAAAAAGTGGGAGCAGCAGAGAAAGCCTGAAGAACTTCATGAGGAAGTCCCCCAACGATCGATCCATATGAGCCATGGAGCTTGGCCCAACATTTTTCAAGAATCATGATCCAAATTTATCTTCCAGCAGCAGGTTTGGCAAAAAGGGGCTCTCCTTGCTGATTTACAGGGATGTAGTCATCTACAATGACCTATCTGAGTATTCCTTTGAACATTACTCTAGCCATGTAGATTCCACATCGATTCATGGTTAGGGAAGGGAAAAGGCTCTTTATTCTGATATCTTTCTCAGCCAATGTCGAAATTGCACTCAGAAAATAGCAGTCTCCCGTACTGCCTTGGAAAATTCCATTTGGGTCTATTTTGCCTTGAATGAATACTGGATCTTTCACCACATCAGGAATTCTCTTCCAGGTGGCCCGAACTCTCAAGTCTTCCACATTTCCAACCGAAGATTGATCAGGAGGAAAGTCAGGATCGATGAAATTTCGACCCGACTCTCCATACTGCCTCAGCAATTGCTCATAGCTAGATTTCATTATCTTGCGAATGTAGACCTCCCTAGGATGCTCGTTTGCCAAATCGTAGAAGGTATAGTCCCCAGCCACCACACTGTTGGTGGGCAGATTGCCAGAATATCCCTCGGCGATTGGTCTCACTCCCTGGTTGGGGATAGTGGATTATTGACGTATTTTATGGTAGGCTTAGTAAGCGTAAGTGCCTGGGGTCGGCTGGCTGGAGCAGAGCCCGCATGATGCCAGGAAGTTAAACATATAATTTATATGAGGGATAATGATGGTTTATACAAATCACAATTTTTGCATAGAGACCATGTCGACGGATTGGACGTCATCTTCCCAAGCAAGGATCTTGTCGAAGATGTCATCAGTAGGAACCTTGTCGTCTTCAATGACACATCCTAGCTGGAGTTTCTGGATGCCGAAAGCAACGTCCAATCTCTTGGGCTGGTTGTTCCAGGTCAAACCATCGATTTAGAGGGCCAAAATTCTTTGGGCCAACTCGTCTAGGCTGGTGGTCTAGGCATCGTAGATCTTCACGTCGAAAACAACGATGGATTTAGCAGCAGGTTTGGCCTTTTTGGCTTTCTCCTTAGGCTTTTCTACGGGCTTGGGCTTGGCAGCAGGAGTATCATCATCAGCAAAAGGATCGAAGTCGTCATCATCCTTCTTGGTTTCAGCTTTCTTCTCTTCCTTCTTACCCTGGGCAGCTTGCTGCTGTCCAGCCAAGGATTGGAGTCTAGAGAAGCTGTAGGTGCTAATGAAGAGATACCAGTAGTGAGTGTTTGGGTAGGTGGCTCTGTCGGGGAGATCTACATAGAAGGAAACTTACTGTTGTTGAGAGCGAGGAAGACGCTGGCATCAGTGGCACCAGCGACACCACCTTCTGAGAGAGTAGGGTGGTTAGCGAGATGTTCTTAGAGACCCTGGAGGTTATCAGCTGAGAAAGGCATCAACAAAGTAATTATAAATGCGTTCAACTTTGAAGATATGAAATGGGAAGCTATTTCTAAAATAACTCTCAGATTGAGGATATTGTTAAAAAATATCACCATAAGAGTAACTTAATTTTGTGGTATATTTCTAATCAGTCAATTGTAAAGACTCTACATTAACATCATTGTGGTCCAAAGAACAGCCGTTTTGATATAGACTGAGGCTTGGCATCTCCAAAGAAGATATGGGAAGATTGCATCGGAGAGTTGAGGCTCAGCATTTTAGATGGAGACAAAACAGAGATTGAGGGCTCACTACTCTGGAATAGAATGCAGGGCTGAAAAACCTTCTCCTCTCTGTCCTCCTTCTGCACTGAGGAGAATATTAACGGACTCATGCAGGTGTGAAGATTCGCAAAAGAGAAATTTCTCACTACTTTTGGAGTTTTGTCCAGCATGTCAGTCCTTGCAGTATTATCCTCCCTGACCTTCTTTCTCTTCTTTTTTGTCTTCTCAGCTTCATGGATTTCTATCTTTTAAAGATCGCCCTCCATTTTGGGCATCTCTCGTTTCAGGTGGACAAATCCGACATGTTCCTGGTTGGTCTTTTCCTTCTGTCCCTGGTGCTCCTGCTCAGAGTCGTAGTCGATGCAGTTTTGATCTTCCTAGATGCCAACTGGCATATTATCCATCAGTTATTTTTCAAGAGAGTTCATCCTGTTGATGAAGGTCATATTTTTGCTATCGTACTGCGCTTTCACTCTCTTGAATCTACATGGTCTCTTTCTTACTTTTAGTACAGCTACGGTATTTTTTTCTTCATAGATGAGTTCCAATGATTCTTGATAGAATTGTCGGTACGGCCTCCTAAGTACTTAGCGATCTCAGCCCACCTATTTCCCATACTCTTGTGAGCTAAATACAGCAGCCATTATTCCTGGTCCTTCCAATCTTCCTTCTTTATTTCCGGGTTCAGGTGATTGTGCCAGCGCTCTCTGCACTGCTTACCGATCCTTCCTGAGTCGCAACATGCTTACCTGGGAGGTTTTAGGATATAGTTGTCCATTTTTGTGCTCCATACTTTTGGACCAACTTGATGAGATAGGCATCCTCCTCGGCAGTCCAAGACCTTTTCTTGCCTGCGTTACAACAGAGTTACACTTTAGCGCCGAGTCTGCAGGGTTATAGCTGTTATTTTCAGTCACCCGAAGGTCATGGGTTGGTAGTTAATCCTGACTGGCTCTATACATTCAAATTCAAATAGATTAACGCTTTCTCAAATCAGCTCAATCACGTCTCAACTGTCTCCATTCCTTCTGAATGCCGTCCTTTGTCACTACCAAAATCTAAAGCTTGTCGCCTGTGTAGATGTCTCTCTCTGCTGCCGATCTGAATGCAGTGAACATAATTTCAGTAGCTCTGCTGATAGTCAGAGGAGGCTTTTCGGAGTGCTTAGGGTTGTTGTATCCGATGACTTCGGCATCCAAGTAGGGAATGATCATATGTGCTCCACTTCCTTGAGCCAAAGCTCTGTCTGTACCATAGCTACCGATGGCATCATAACCGTGGACAACGCCCTTGCCATTTTTATCAAGTCCTGCTACCAGGTTGAAGGTATAATAGGGGAAGAATCTTCTTCCGTAGAGGGTCTTGGAGACCAAATGAGCAATGGAGTCAGTGGTGGGTGCTCTTTCGATTTTGTAGTCATAAATTTCGAGCTTAGCCTTGAGGACCTTACTTAATGCACAAGTACTCTGGTGAGCTCACAGAAATCAGCATACATGCCTGAAGTGGCAAGAACTGTCTGCTCGGTCAAAGGAACCAGTTTGCTTTCATGACGGGTGATCAGACTGTAGCCTTCAGAAAGGCGAGTATCTCCTCCAACAACAACAAAGTCCTACCCTGCGATTGCCACGACTGTTCCCTCATTATTGACGTAGGGGCTGAATTGCTGCTTGCCTCTGCGGTGCTCGATGTCTAGTTTGTAAGCGGAGTACTAGGCGTGTTTTATAGGTATTTATGAGGCTGGTGGGCGAAGTGAGAGGGGAATCCGTTGGGAGCTTCAAGGGCGATCTTCATCTTTTCAAAATTATTTTAAATCTCTAATTAATCTATATTGCGTTTATATCGATAATAAATCCAGATGAGAAGCCACACTTTCGTGCTCTTCCTAGCCCTTCTGCTCACTGTCCGTCTCTCTGCTCAGAAAGACAAATAAGTCAACATTTCCTTCTTTGTTGAGCACTAAGTTGAAACCGATAAGGACTACCTGGAAATAGTGGTGGAGGCTAAAGCTGAGGATACCAGTCTCAAAACAGCTCTAGAATAAGCAGCAGAAACTGTAGCCTTCATCCGCAATGAGGTTGAAAAATTCTGCCTCCAATTTGCCAAAAAGAAAAGCGAATGTGAATAGGTCAGCGAACAAGGAAAGTTCAATGTTGAACCTCAGTATCGTACAATCAGAGGAGAGCCAGTCTTCATCGGTAACTATTCTCCTATAAAGCCTTTCTGGTCAAGTATGAGGTCACCACCAAGATTCTGCACCACAACAAAGATATTGGTCCTCTTGTCGACAAAATTGGTAAACGCAGTGGATCCATGATCCTTTCGGTTGAGTGGAAAGATGCCGATGTAAGTCATGCTCTAGTCAGTAATAGGACGAAGAGATGAAGGCCATCGATGCAGGCCTTGAGTAGGCTGAAAGGAGATGTAAGAACATCGGAGGAAAATTATCCGAGATCGTCAACGTTAGCGAATAGCCTCGATTTGAGTTAGACGAAAAGCCAGAAGAGGGGGAGGAGTAGGCTGAAGAGGATGATTAATAGCCCGAAATAATCAGGTACAACTTCTAAGTCAAATGCTTGCTTTCTGCCTCGAAGAAGTGATAAGTGTACTTGATCATTCGATATTATCTGACCGATTCATATCTTTATAGAGTTCGTTTATTTGCAAATATCAAGTTATATCCTATATCAACGAAAGTTGCTGAGAATCTACAGTCTTTGGTCAAACATGTTGCCGATCCTATTTGCTCTTTCCTCAAATTTTAGCTCTAATGCTTTGGCATTTTATAATCTCTCCATCTATCTCACGATCAAAGGTCTTAAAAAATCGGTCCAATCTTCCTCCATGACTTCTGGCCTGAAAAAGGTCCTTTAGGTTATCCTTTTTATCAGCTCCTCTTTGAACTCTCCCAATAAAGTCATTCTGTCTTTGAAAATAGCTACGCTAAGCTTTCTCACATTCTATTCAAGCTCGTTACGGTCCAAAAGTCTATTATCATTGAATTACTGTTAGACATTTGTGTGATTGCTACTTTCTTCAAGCTATTGATCTCTTCGATTACAAATGACATGTTGTGAGATATGGCGCTGGCTCATTTTGACACTTAAGGGTCTACCTTGGAACTTCCCAATAGATGTAGTTGAAGGAGCATTGTGAGTTTCGGCAAGAGGTTCTCTGTGATTGAATTTTCTTGGATTTTTTTTAATCTTGAACATCAACTTAACGACTATTATAAAAGCTTAATAAACCAGATATACTTTTGACAAGGGAGTTAAAATGGGATATTTTTATTGAATTATTGTTAGGTTTAATAATTAGAAAGATAAATTTAGTCGATATGAGGCGACACTCCTCTCTCGCAAAGCCACTTAATATTTATCAAAAATAGGCAAGAAAGTTGATAGACCTCAAATTTTCACCAAGCTACAAACTAGCACACCAGCCGAAAACAACCTATGTCAAGAATCAAAATTCCCATTTCAGAAAGCCTATCCCAGGTGAAAACAATAAATTGGTATTTCCTCAATATGAGCTTAAAAAAACCTTCCTCTCATAGCTCGATCCTGAAAAGTAATAGTCTCAGATTCCCAATGTCCAATAATTTCGTATCACTTTAAACAAAAAGCTCCATGATCAGGCGAATACTTTGAGGTAGCGAAGAATAACTTCACAGGAGAAATAGCGAGAGTTTAGAGAGAATCGCAAGGTGAAGGAACGACTGAGCACATAAGAGAAGCTTCAGCAGCTTCAATAATTTTAATATAAACGCAAAGAGGTAAGGTTATCTTAATTCAGCGTTAAAGGGATCAGGAAGTGAAACTAAGAAGAACCACGAGTGAGAGATCGTTTGTGCATGAAACCCTTAAAGAAACACTCAGCATGATCAAGAATAGTCGGCAGGCTAGGTAGAGAAGGGAGATTGAACTTTCGAAGGAAAAGCACAAATAGACAGAAAAGCAGCACCAGTTTTTGGTGATAAAGAAAAAGACTCTTCAGATTCATCAGAGATAAGAGCAAAAGTACAAGTTAGCTTTTGTTAAAAATTAGCCTCTGCCAAAGTATAGCTATCCGAATCTCAACGATATGCTGACTATAGCATCGAAAACTATAAGTACAGCCCGATCATCGTATCACCCTCAGTCATCAAATAGTGTCCATTCACGTAGGAGGCTAGAATCTCTTTCAAAATATAGGGGGGCAAAACATGAGGTAAAAACAAATAAATATGCTAAAAAGATAGAGGAGGATAAATAAAGAGGTTCCTCAGCAAGAAGAGTCATATCCTCCTTTGAGCCCAAAAGATCTCATGAATATGATACAAAGGAAGAGTGAAGGACAATTATGATCATTAGTAACTGTAGTTTCAAACGTTTTATTCAACTTCGTTTATATCGTCGATGTTCATTTGAGAAAGTACTGAATAGAAAAACACCTACATTGATCTTTTTGATAGTGCCTCCAGAGGATCGCCATGAAAAGAATCAGAGTTGCCATATAAAATACATTCTTGAGGGCATTTGCGAAGGCTGTGCTCGGGTTCGAATAAAAATCCTCCAGCAATTTTCCAAACAAGTAGATGAGATAAGCAAGTTGAAGGAGAATGAAGAGCTGCGTGAATGAGATGTTACTTGGTAGCTGGTCATTGGCAGAGTCTTAAGTTGGAAGAGGATGAGAGCGAAGAAGCAGATGATGAGGACGATTATCGACATTTGGTTGTTCTCGATGATGCTTATCACAAGCATAAATATAGTGAGGACAAGAATTATGCATCTCCAGAGTTTCAGTCCTTCCTCAATCTGATTCACCCTGTCAATCATTTTTAATTATAGCTCCCAACATAATTCAACATATTATCACGCAGTCAGACTCCTGCCTTCAGCTTTTGTGCATTTTCAGAAGTTTTTCAACCAATCGGTTTTTTCGTAGGTGGTGTTCTATCGAAGCACCTATATCTTGTGGGATTTCATACTAAAATTATAATATTAAGTACCTTTGACTCTTCAAGCTTCTCACGAGTCTCAATCTCATGAGCTCGCTTCTTGAGTCTCTAGAGTAACAGTTGTGAATTTTTATCGCTGCTTTCCAAACTTGATAGTACTCTTTTTGAGGCTCTTCCAGGTTTGCGAGAAGTATAGTACTCCTAGAGATAGATGTCGTCTTCTTCAGAAGGCTGGTACAGTTTCTGAGGGTTGAATTTCCTGAAATTGATCTTATCGAATTCCATTTTGCTCAGGCTACTCAAATCTGTTTCCAGCTAGTTTACCTCGATTCTTTTCTTCCTGGGGTATTTTTTGGAAATTACCTTTTCCTCTTCTACCTTTCGCTTTTTCCTCCGCTCCTAGTAATCTTCCTTGTTCATCTGTGGTGAGCTATGCTTGTCTCTTTCCTTTCTCTCCTCGATCAAATTTCTAAGTTACTAAAGTCTTTGCTGCTCCTCAAGAGCTGCTTCTGAGAGCCTAGGGGGCCTAGCGTGGCTATATACATGTTAGGCATGGCTGGTGGCTCTTTTGTGCTTTGTTTGAAACAAAGGTAAGTTAAGTTATCTCATTTTTTTCTTGAATGAAGTAGCATTGTCCACATTGATAAGTTCGTAGAAATATTCTATTTTCTCCTCAAGGGATAGCTCGAGGAGTTATTCTCTATCGAATTCAGAAAGATGCTAATTATTTTAATCCTTTTCTTAGAGTTCAGCAGTCTCTTCCTTATTTTCATTATTTTATTCCTATCCTCTTAACTCAGCTTCAGGGTCTGTAATTTCTTTGTCATTTATGAGCTAATCAACCAGCTTATCATTTTCATTTTCCTCAGGTTCTTAATTTTTGTTGCTTTACTCTTCCTCGTGATTGTCCTCTTGGTCAGTCACATGCTATTCATTCTCATTTTATTCCTATCCCTCCTCGTTATTCGTTTGAGCTCTCTCCAAAGCTGCTTTTCTTCTCTGAACACTTTTGAGGTAGTGCTCTCTTCTTTTCTGCCTTTCTCTTGCGATTTTCTATTGTTTTTCTTTGTAGTGAGTCTTGGCATCATAGTAAAGCAAAGCTATCTTCTCAAGGCAGGAAATGAACTGCTCAAAATTGAGATCTTTACAGTTGACTGATGCTTTTTTAAAGATAAGGACGAGTTCATTTTTATCGAATATCTATCGATTGACTCCATCGATGCTTGCAGTTGTAAGGCCAAAGTCTTTGAGAAATACGAAAAATCTGTCCATAGTCATGTGATTTTTCTCATACTCTAGTCTTTCGAAAGTCATGTGCTTTCCAGTCTTAAATATATGCGAGCAGTAGTGCAGGAATATGAGCTCAAGGTTGTCGATTCTTTCTACACTGAGCCCATGTTTGCTGATCAGCTTCTTCCTCATATTCAGCAGATCTATTTTTTCGTCATTACCTTCTTCCTGTTTCAGTTAGTTGATGTACTGATCAATATGGCGATACAATCTGGTCTTGTCGTCGTTTGATTTGGGCAAGTGGATGGATTGATTTTCACTAAAAGTGTGCGGGTTGATGAGTGCAGGTTGGGACATATTATTGCTTTGATAAAATTATAACCTGGTTCATTAGATTAATTGTTCTAACAGTCACATGCAGCAACTCCTCGAAGATCCTTAAACCTTAACTTTCACCAGCAACAACAAGATTCACTTGGGCAAGCTCAAAAAGGAAATAGATCGAAGAATCACCAAGATCCGCAGAATGTTGGGATAGCACTAAAGGCCAACAATTTAAATTCTTCAAAAAATAAACAAAAGTTCTCAGACACGTGCATATGACATTACACCTGTGAAAGATTTGCATCATGTCTTGGGTAACAAGATGCCTCTAAGCAACATTATCGATGTCGAGTAGGAGACAAGCCAAAGAAGAAGTTCAGTTCCTGTCAGCAAAAAGAAACATAGCAAGCAAATTTCACATGATGAGTGCAGTCTATCGAAGAAAAAGGGTATCAAGCAGGAGTACTTGTCTATTCGGAATAGTCTGGCTCCTGAATCAACCGAAAAGAATGAGATTCAAAAAATGCAGGATGATAAAATATTCGACAGCAAAGATGTAAAAAAAGGATAATTTAGTTTGAACTTTTTGGAGGCTTCGGTTTCAGAGACAGCAAGTCTATTGAGGGAGACAGCCCTAATTTTAACATTCCACTTAATTTCAATGAATCAGATGAGGACAGGTCAGATTGTTCGTCTCTTTACAATCGAAAGAAGCGCAGTTATATTGGCTCAAGGGCTCCTTCTCAAAAAAAGAACAGATTTACAGACCGAACTGCAGCTGAGTCAGAAAGTAGATTTGTTGTGACTCCTGAATGCCAAATGCGCATGATGGAATTAGTGGACAAACTGACATAAGCAAAGAGAAGAGAAGCTCAGGACTCCAAGCTCAGAGAAAACATAATCAAAAAAATTGATGAAAAATACGGTGCAGCTATTTTTTGATTTTGTTCCTTTAATAATTTAAAATCATATGATCTGAAGGTCGACCTCTTCTTACTCAGGTAGCTCGAGTCCCTTTGAGGAATGGACCTTACTCTAACGCAGTTGGATATAATTGTTGAACTTTTCTTCGACCGAGGCTATTTCGCTGAATAAAATATTCTCTTATTGGGTGTCAGTTGACTGCTTGTATTTTTCAAGACATTTTTGACGACAGAACTGCCTGCTTTGATGTTATAGGCCATCTCCCTTTACCATCTGAAGACAGAGCCAGCAATATTTGTAGTCGGGGAATGTTTGGCCTTCCCAGGCTTTCTTCTCTAGTTAAATTGGTTTGACTGATATTTTTTATTTTTTAAATTTAACTTCTTCAATTGAGCCCTCTTAACTTTAAATTTCGCTATCGAACTACTTATCAAGCTCTTCTGCTTTATTCACAGTTTCTCCTTTGAAAGCCTTCATTAAAGAATTGATCATGAACTCTTGTTATTATTCTCCTAGCTCCTCTTGATGGTAGGGCTCTTCCTACTATTCTTAGTATTTGCGGTTCAAAGGGACGAATATTTGTTCTTCCTTTCTATTTTTTACGATGGCTTCAATATCCCTCACCTCCTCTTTTCTTTCAGGTGGTGCTTCTACTTCGACTTTTTGAGACTGCTAATGCTTCTCAATATATTTTCTTATCTTGATACGGTATCCAACAGCTATATCTCTCCACTTATCGACTTCCTCCATAGATAGATTCTTGAACTTTTCTATTGTGTTAATTCCTTTTTCTTTCAGTTTGGGAGCAACCTTGTCGACGTTGAGTTGTGCCAGCAGTTCATTGAGTTATGGGGAAATGTCGACATTGTTGATGTTACTTTTCCTGCTTCTTGATATACCTTAATGTTGGGACTAATACCTGTGGAATCTCTAGAGGGGGTATTTTTCTGACTTTATTTTTCCTTCTTCTTTGCCTCAATCTGCTTTTTGAGATTGTCGAGCTTACTTTTCTATGTGACAGCATATCTACAAGTTTTTATGACTCATCTTATAGAATTTTATGCTAATTCTTTGGTCGTTTGGCTAGCGATCGTTTCATTTGTTTTAGAATTCAATATCGAATTATAAATTTCAAAAGCAAGTCTGAGACTCAATGATTTTGTCAAAACTTACAATATCAATAAAAGCCTCAGTTGAGATTCCATCGATTATATTGTTGCAGTTTTAAATATGTCGACAGTCGAACAGGACAAGCAAAGATCGGAGCTTCTCAAAAAGCAGCTTACACAGATGGGATAAGACTTTGACTTCATGAAGAAGAGCAGAGAAGAGTGGAAGAAACAGCTTGATGCTCGCTTCCAAGATATCGATAGGTATGACCATCTTCATACAGAAAAATCGAAAGCAGCAAGCAGTACATCGCCAGCTAAGCAAAAAGAACCAACGATACTCTTTTGGCCTTTCAGCACAAGTTCTAATCAGAGATCAAAAAAACTCGAGAAGATCTTCAGAGCAACATCGATAAATTATCTAAATCCACAGAAGAGAAATTTGAAGAAAAGAACAAGGAAGTGGCACAAATCAACAAGGAGCTGGCTGAGTAGACGAAAGCAAGGAACAGCCAATACGAGGAAGGACAAAAGGACACAAAAGAAAAAATAGACAGTACACCTAATTTTATGCAGAAACAAACGAAGCTATTGAGAAGGAAAGGATAGTTCGAGTCCAGAGTGAGAAAGAGAACATGGGGAAGCTTAATGAGTCTTTGTTTTTATTGAAGGAACAACTCAAACAAGAGAAGGACGACCGTAACATGAAAATAAAAGAGTTGGAGAATAACACCAATCACGAACTTGCTTCTCAGCGTAAGTTTAACGAAGGTATTCCTCTCCTTAAACATAGAGTTCCACAACAAGACCTTCAATGACTTCAAACAGAGCCTTGGAGATTTAAGGAGTGAAATGGAGGCCAGGTTCAATTCTAAAGACGAGATAATCAACGCTTTATCGAAAGTGGTAAAGACATTGCAGGACACTTTAAGACATCCCAACTGATCACTGTATCATTTGTCTAACTATAATAATATGTTGATCGATAAAAAAAAGCTCAGTAAACGACTGAACAAGAACAGCAAGCTGAAGGAGCTTCCTCTTCTCAATTTTTACATTCTCGTGGTTGTGTTCTTCTAAATAATCGGGGAAGGCTTCAACATATATTATCTTCGAATGCTTAAGCCGCTGCCCATCATCCTCATGATATACTACATTCACTCGAAAAACTCATCGCGTGATCATCTGATGCCTCGTTTCATCGAAATAGGTCTCATTTTTTCTCTGGTTGGAGATTTGCTTCTTATGTCAAATGAAGATACGTCATTCATCGTGGGAACAGTTTTCTTCATGATTGCTCACATCATATACATCCTTGGCTTCAAGATGGGAGACCAGATCAAGTAGCTAACAAGCTAGTTCAAATTCATGCGTCGGGTTGGTTATCTTGTCATAATTCTACTCCTTTGTGGCAATACCTACTCTTTGTGGGACAAATTCCCCAGTAAATTAATATTCACTGTGTACGGAATCATATTGGCAGCAGAGGCCATCGCTTGTCTGGCCAGATACGAACACGCTAGCCGGCCATCCTTCTACTTCATCATAATCGGAGTGGTTCTCTTCTCAATTTCTGATAACCTTTTGGCCTTTTTGAAGTTCAACTCTTACAAGACTAACTTGGGTCGTTTCGTGATTATGCTAATGTACTACGGAGCACAATATTTCATCATGCACGGTTCTCTCCATCAGAGTAATTTGCAGCAGGAGATAGAGAACTTTGAATAACGGATCAAAAAGAATTACTGATGGGCTGCACTGTATTAAATACCCTCCTTATCCTATATCAAAACTCCCTATATAGAATATTTAAATTAATGAACGGTTTGGAGGAACCTCCTCTCACAAATTTAATCAACCAACTTCAGCTGAAAAAGGTGTCGCTTATTCAGCAAGAACCCCTTGCTCTCCTCTAGCTCGAATCATATTTCGAAGAACTCCGATAGCAATGTCAGGCCACATAATAAACTGTGAAGAGGCAGTTCAAAAACGAGATACTAAAGTATCATGAAAGAGCAACTGAACTGATATAATTTTTATCCAGCAAAACTATTCTGGAAGATTGTCATTAACAGGAGCTCGCAGAGTAGTTTCTAAGTATTAACATCAATGACCAGCCTATATTACCTGTCAATAAGTTGAGTAAAGTGATCGAGCAAGCCTTTCCTCTAACAATCAGCAATAAAAAAGCTCCTACTTTCAAGAAAATGCTGGAAAGACTCTTAGAGTAAGAGTCCAATTCTGTGCCTGAATAAAAAGATCAGAGTTAGAAGGTTATTGAAAAACTCCAGTCAGAAAGAGATTACTATCAACGGAGATAGATGTAGCTGAGAAGCAGGCTTAATGACATGCAGCTTAGTCTCAAAAAGAAAGGAGTCAATATCAAGTAAATGAGTCGCTCCTACCTCTAAGATAAATGCTCGAAGTGGGCTCTATAAAGACTGACAGAAGAAAAAAAAATATTGGTTGAAAGAATTGGAGAAGCAAGCTAATAAATTCTCAAATTAAACAGTGATATTGGGGAGCTTCAGCATGAGATCAGAAAATTGAATGGAGTGCTCAGCTAGTACAATGGCAAGAGTATTGTCGGCACAAGTACAGTTAAAACTTGCAGCATGGTGCTCGACGATGTTAGAGCTTAAAAAATTCTGTAAAGCTAAGAGAGAAGGTCTCGAGAGGAGTAGTTGGAGTCAAGAAACTAGCAGTTGATGATTAAGCTCACATAGTGTATGTCATAAATGTAAGAGCTAAGGCACTTTAACAAGGAGCTGTAAGGCAAGTTAGAAGAAGAGGAGCAAAAGACAAGTGAGCTGACGAATACCGTTGAGACTTTGAAACAAAATAGCTAATACTTGAATAGCGATTACTAACTGAGCCTAAAGAAAAAAGCAGTCTATGAGCAGGAGAACAAAGAGCTTTACAAGGAGATAGCCAAGCTGAGGGAAGTTATCAATGAAAACCAACGAGAATATCAGCAGATGGTGTTTGAGTTATAAACAAAGCAAAAAGATGTTATTGAAAAGGTCAAGCAGCTCTAGCAATCCAAGCAAGCAGAGATAGCTAAATACGAAGAAAAGCTTAACATTATCAATGAGGAAAAATAAAGATATCTTCAGAGCATCCAATAAAGTACTGCCAAAAAAGGGTAATAGATCAACTACAAGCTCTTCTCAACTAGGAGATATCCCGTCTACACCGGTAAAACGCCACATTGTGCAAATAGCTTGAGCTTAAAGAGCAGAAACTATTCGATGGCTGTGCAGTGATCAAACAACTTGAGTCAAACATAGCTATGCTGTAGCGTAAAATAGATGAAAACAAGAAATAAAATTATCGGCTTAAGAAGCAAAACAAAGAGCTTGATAAAAATATTGGAGAGTTGCAAAGGCAGTTACAGTTGAATTCTGAAATATAAGGAAAAATAACTCAATTTGAGCAAAACTACTGTACTCTTTTATCAGAGTTCAAAAGGTACAAGGAAGATTGTGACAGAAAGACAGGAATGTATGAAAAACTGGTCACACAGCTGAGATAAAAAAATTAGCACAACTTCACCAGCCAAGGCTAGGAGAACAAAGGAAAGACGAAAAGATCATTGGAGCAAACAAAGAGTATCAATGAAGACAATGCTACGCTAGCTCGGAAAAATGCAATGATCAAACAGTTGAAATAAGAAATCAAAGAGCTCAAGGACAAATAGCCGAAAAGTGTATCTAAAAGGACATACATTGGAACAGCAGAAGATTCAGCTTCTAAACTTACTGAAGGAGTGTTTAGGCTTGGCACCAGCATTATGGAAGAAAGAATCCAGACTTTGGCAACAGAGAAGGATATTATTCAGTTGTCACTCAAATAGCTTTCAGAGGCTTTGTGGAAGGAAGAAAGTTTGAGAAAAAACATTCAGGCAGATTTGGATCAATAAAGAATTATAACTTCTGAGCTCAAAAGCAAGCAAAAAAAGGAAGCAATTAACTAGACAAACACAAAAACTTTAAAGCAGAAGGAGTAAAAAATAGCCAGATTATAAAATGAGCTCAAACATGTCAAAAGCAGCATTAAGAAGCTAGATGCCTAAAGGTAAGGTCACTAGGCCTAAATAAAGAGTAAGAGATAGCTAGCAGCTTCCTACAAGAAGGAGAGCTAAAAGAAAGAATAAATAATCAGATAAGTGTCAGCTGAATTAGCTCTTGCCCAAGATGAGTTGGAAAAATTGAAAAGACAGTCCAGATAGATCAGCAAAAAGGAAAGCTTGTTCAAAGATATCAAGTAGAGGAAAGAACAAGTCAATGAGTAAAATGCCTCTCTTAAAAAGACAGTCGAAGCGTTGGAAGAAAGAATAAAGTTGCTGAATAGGCAAATTGCTAAAAAGGACTAAAGCCTTAAAGAAAGGAAAAACCAGGAGGAAAAGTAGATCAAGATCAAAGAAGATCAAAAGCTTAGGGAGACACTTGAAAAGGTCTCTAGCCAGAAGGATGAGATTCGAAAGTTGAAGGCAGACGTCAGCAGAAAAGACTAAATTTTGAAAAATTCCCAGAATTAAAAAAGAGAGCTGGAATAAATTGTCTTTAACAAAGAGCAGTAAATAGAGAAGGTAAAGCGGGAGGCTTAAATATTAAGGAAGAAGATAGAAGGAAGCCACCAATCTAACCGAAAGTAATAAATACGACAATAGCTGTTGACTAAGCTCATAAAAAAAATTTTCTCAATTTGTGTTGGTATTCGATAGCCAACTTCTAAAGTTAATCGATAGTCCACTCATTTCTACAGTGCCTCCACAATATCTCCACAAATCAAAATAAACCAAACTCCAGGACATAATCCTCTCAAAACTCAGAATTTCACCTAAGGACTAGACATTCTTGGATTGAGGCCTGAAGATCTTGATGGGCTGATAGGCGAGAGCACAATACAGAGTCGAGTAATGCACTCACACCATCATTCACACCATGACAATAGTTGGTCGATGGTGAGTCCGATAGTATGCAAAAATAATACTTCCTAGAAGCAGGAAGAGCTAGTTTCAGGCCTATAGAAGCTCTAGACTTTGCTCCATAATAAATAACTGAACAGCTATGAAGTAGAGAGACTCTTCAAGGGAGCTTTAGGCATTGATTGATCAATCAGGTTTATTTTTAGGATATGTATAAAGCATATTCATAATGGACTATCATTTGGTTAACTCCTGGTATGCGCGTTCACAATATGAACCTATCCACTTGAGGTCTTGTTTGACTTGCTGGTAGGTGCAGTTGGGGTTCGACATTGTGATTCTCCAGAAATAGTAGGGCAACTTGGACTTAGAATACCCACACAGCATTTTGCCTTAGTCAATCATGAATTTCTTGGCCTTGACAGTAACTTTGCTCAACAATTCGTAGAAATTCTTTTCGCTTTCATAGTCCTATTTATTCATTTTTTAGGGAATATACCAGAAGCAGACATTCAAAGTTTCCACATTTTTAACAGCCAGTTGGTATCTGTCATGCTTTTCGACATAATCTTTGACAAACAGAGTCAGTTTATGTTGATAATTGATCTGATCTGCAATTCCCTTCCAGCCACAGCCCTTGAAGTACGTCCACACCTTAAAAATGTCCACCACTCTGCTGCATTGAAGAGTTTTGTCTCCCACATCCAAACTTCCATCATAAGATTATCTTTCCTTGTGGAATAAGTAATCAGCCTTTGCACTGTTGCATTTCTACATCAATCCTTTGTGCTTGGTCAGAAAGAGAGTTGCAAACAACGGAATTGATGGGCCTTTGTGCGGATCGAACGAGATCGAATCAACGTTCTTGAAGTCTCCTAACTTAGGTCTAAGCTCAGGACTGAGGAGAAGGCAGCCACCCCAAGCACAGTCAACATGATGCCATACTCCAAATTACTTGCAAATCTCTCCGATTTAAGAGATGGGATCAATGGCTCCTTAGACTGTTGTTCCTCCAGTTGAGTTGACGATGAGTAAATCATGACCAGCTTATTTCTGTTCTTTAAGTTGTTTCCTTAGGTCTTCCAGGTTCATTTTCCTGTCATCCCCATTGTTGACCTTGATAACGTTGTTGGATCCGATACCGCATAGAACTGCGCCTTTGAACATGGAATAGTGACTTCCTTCTGAAGAGAAAATTTTCATTTGATTTTTACCGTGAATACCTTCCTTATTGAACTATGGATGTAGTTTTGATCTTGATAGATGCAGACCCATGAAATTGGCAAAGGATCCACCAGGGCACATCGTTCCGTCTATCTCTTCCCAGCCAATTATTGTTCTCATATGTTAGAACAGATCATTTTACATTAGGGTGAAGACAGGAGCCAACTCATAGGTAAAGATCGATCCATTGATAGCTGGAGTCATCATAGCTCCCACAAGTGAGTGATGGTTGAAGCCTCCAAATAGCTGATTGTGGAAATGAGGGTGATAAGGCTTGGTCTGATAATTTAGAACATCCTGACACACTTTCCTAAGCTCATCTGTGGGGCAAGGATTGTCTCTGACTTCTAGGTCTACTTTTTTTCTGAGGTCATCTGGCTGCTCAAGGTTTATGACTTTGTTTTATCCTTTAAGAGTGATTTCAAGAAAATCCAATGTTTCCTTCAAGGCTTTGTCGACATAATCTCTGTCAAAGGAGCAGTCGGGTTGTTCTGCTTTAAATCCTGCACTTTACATTTTCTGTAATAAATGATATGTTTAGATAGGAGCCAAATTTATACTACCCAAATTAGACTACTATTGTAACTTCATTTTTACAAAAAAGTTATTTTCTATATTTAATACTATTCTTGTCCCATGCCTCAATGGGTGGAACAAGTTTATTTAACAGTTGCACCTATAGCCTTAGTATTGTCAGAAATCGAGAAAGAGTTTATAATCAATGAATAATAACAAGTAAGAAATAGAGGCTCTGTAATAGATAGATCAAGACTAAGACTACAATGCTGAAAAAATGGAAATAATTGAACTTTCCTACAAGGACAGTGAATCCAACAATTCGTACCCTTCACTCGGAAGCAACAGTGTGAACTTGCTGCGAAACAGCCAGGATTAAGTAGACGATGTGTCCAGACAAATTCAAAGGAGCAGTCTCAAATAGGAAGGAGTAGACGAAAGTTATAGTGCATCCTTTTCAAGTTTGAACTCCTCGATAAAGGAAGAGGAAGTTGGAAAATCAAATCGACAATCCAAGCTGAAACAGATTCAGGAGGAAGAATAGAGCATCAACGAAAAGGAAATGCAAATGTTGAATCAATCTATGTTCACTTCTAGACTTGGAAAAAATCCATTAGCTAAATAATATGAGTCGCCTTATAAACAGGCATAGGAATCTATAAACTATGAGAGGTCATTTTATATGACAGAAAGGCCCCCTGTTCCTGCTCCCGCCAAAGAAAAGAAAAAATCATAGCCAAAACCTCAGAAGATAAATAAATAAGAAATCAAGGTAAGCTTTATTTCCAAGGCCTATCTGCTTCAGCTAAAAGAGCTCAATATTTAAGCCAACAAATCGACACTTCATAGCCTATACCATGAACTCTTCAAGAAGGAAATATTTGTGCCAAGATTCAACTTCGAAAGATATGATGAGTGGCAGGCAGTTAAGGATTAAAATAAGTATAGCTTATAGTGCGATGCTCATATGAACTTTAAGGTCTATCTAGAAAAGTACATCAACTATCTGAACCAGTGCCGTCTGGCTCAGATTGAATAAGTTTTCAAAAATGTGGAGCAGATGCAGCAACTTCCATCCGACAGGAGCCTCAAGAACTAAAATTTTTCAATATTCAACATAGGAAGTCTTCTTGAAAATTTCAAAAGTTTTATGAATTCATCAAAATACGAAATCTTAAGAAAGACACTGCTCGCTAAAATAAAATCATTGAAGGCGATGCTCAAATAAAAGTTAGTTTGGAAACTAACAGCCGAGGATGAAGAACAAATTCAAGAAAGTATAAGGCAGACTTGGAATGATTTAGCCAAAGTAGAGATGCTAAGAAATTTTCAGGACACAGATGAATACTGCAGTAAGCAGATGGAAAACAGTTCAGAGCTGAAGTTCAAATAAATTTGGGTGAAGTACAAGGAAGCCAACCGTAGAGAGAAAGATTCATTTATCAGCTAAGTTGATTCTATTCATCTTTGAGCTCAATACATTCGAATAATCATAGGTTGAAGCATCAGTTACTCAGTTCTTTATATGCCTGTTCGCAGTACTCTCCAATCAATTTCATTTCGTAGTGGACGTCTTCAGTGGTGTTGTAAGGATTGGACATTACTATTCTCCAAAAATAATGATTATTTTTTGATTTTGAGTACCCGAGCATCATCTTTCCTTCCTCCATCATATACTTCTTGGCCAACACAGTGATCTTTCCTAGCATAGAATAAAATTCCTCTTCCTTTTTAAATTTCTTCTTCTCCATTGCAAGAGGAATATACCAGAAGCAAACATTGAAAGTGTCCACGCACTCAACAGCTAGCTCAAACCGATCAGGATGGTCTTGGACGAACTTTTTGACATATAAGGCCAATTAATGCTCAGCCTCAACTTGCTTAGCGATCACTTTCCAGCCATTTCCTTTCAAGTAGGTCCAAAATTTGACGATATCGATCACACGTCCGCACTGAAGGGTTTTGTCTCCCACGTCAAGACTTCCATCATAAGAGGCTCTTTCCTTGTGGAATAGATAGTCAGCATTGGCGCTATTGCACTTGGGCATAATATATTTCTCCTGAGTCAGGAATATAGATGTTTGAAGGGGAACCACCAGGGCTTTATGGGGATCGAAAGTGATCGAGTCAACATCTTTCCAGGATTGAACTTTTTTAATCAAGGTTTCGCTCATAATGATGGCTCCTCCGAAAGCAGCATCAACATGGTGCCATATACCATGTTTCTTGCAAATTTATCCGATTTATTTGACAGGGTCAATCGAACCTTCGACTGTTGTTCCCACTGTGCTGTTCACAAGTAGAATATCGTTTCCTTGATACTTCTGCTCCTCAATGACCTTCTCAAGCTCGGAAGGAATCATTCTTCTGTTTTCGTCTACTTTGACGTATATAATATTGTCAGTGCCGATCCCACAAAGGTTGGCTCCTTTTTTCATGGAGTAGTGGCTCACTTCTGATGTGATTATTTTCATGGGTTTGCAACCATAGATTCCTTTTTTTGTAAAATCAGGATGGATCCTATGTCTGGCGAGATGAATAGCCATGAAATTAGCAAATGAACCTCCAGGTGTCATAGTGCCATCCACTGCTTCCCACCCTAAAATTTTCCTCATATGCTCAAATAGTGAATTTTCCATGAGAGTATAGCAGGGAGAGACCTCATATGTGTAGATGGACCCGTTGATGGTGTTGGCCATGACTGCTCCTACATAAGAGTACTAATCAAAGCCACCGAAGAGCTGATTGTGGAAGTGAGGGTGATAGGGCTTGACCTGGTACTATAGGATATCTTTTGTTGCTTTGAGGAGCTCCTATTCTGGGCATGGGTCATCTCGGACTTGAAAGTCAATGAGCTGATGCAGTTCTTCTGGTTTTTTGAAATCGACACACTTGTTCTATCCTTTGAGAGTAGACTAAAGGAAAGTCAGTGTTTGTTGGAAAGTTTTATCGATAAACTATCGATTGTACTTCGGGTGGATTTTTTTTCCTGACATACTAAAACGAATAATGATTCTTTTCAACATAAATAGATTTTTATGATTATCGATATTGGTAATCGATGGAGTACAATTAACAATGATTGTGATATCACTTTTTGGGGTGGGGCTTACCCTTGGCAGCTCTTTCCTTCATGATCTGTTCGTAGGCCATCTCACAGTACTCTCCCAGCATCTTCATATCAGTTTCGATTTATTCCACGGTGCACTGAGGATTTGACATTGTGATTCTCCAGAAGTAGTAAGGCATCTTGGAGGTCGAGTAACCAACCAAAATTTGACCTTCCTCAATCATGAACTTCTTTGCGAGTACTGTGACCTTGCTGATCATTTTCAGGAAAGCATCTCTTGATTTGAAGCTATTTTCTGGCATGTCCTTGGGGATGTACCAGAAGCAGACGTTGAAGGTTTCAACATTATCGACTGCCATCTCGAAGCTTTTAGGACGAGCTTTGATATAATCTCGAATCCATTGAGCAAGCTTGTATTGATAGTTAAGTTGTTATTCAACTCCATTCCATCCGCAACCTTTGAAGTAGGTCCAGCACTTCAGAATATCAAGAGCTCTGGTGCACTGAAGGGTTTTGTCTCCGACATCGAGAGAGTTATCGTAAGACTCTCTTTCCTTGTGGAACAAGTAGTCAGCTTTTGCGCTATTGCATTTTGCCATCAGACCAACATGCTTTGTCATGAACAAAGTGGCGAAGACAGGAATCGAGGGTGCTTTATGAGGATCGAAGGACATGGAGTCCACGTTATCAAAATTTCCTAACTTGGGTCTGAGTTTGTTGCTGAGCATGAGGGAGCCACCATAGGCTCCATCGACGTGATGCCAAATGCCATACTTCTTGCAAATATGGCCAATCTCAGTAACGGGGTCTATTGCTCCTTCGACTGTGGTTCCAGTGGTGGTGTTGACAATCAAGGCTTCGTATCCTTTTTGCTTCTCTTCGATGATGCATCTTTCCAGCTCTTCAGGGATCATTCTTCTGTTTTCATCGGTTTTGACGTAAATCAAATTGTTGGAGCCGATTCCACACAAAATAGCTCCTTTGAACATAGAGTAATGACAAACCTCAGAAGTAAAAATCTTTAGATTTCCTTGCATTCCGGTCTTGTTAAATTCAGCATGAAGTTTGTGCCTTGATAAATGGAGTCCCATGAAGTTGGCGAATGATCCTCCAGGGCACATGGTGGCGTCGATCTAGTCCCACCCGATTTGCTTTCTCATGTGTTCGAATAACTCGAATTCCATGAGTGTAAAAACAGGGGCTAGCTCATATGTAAAGATAGATCCGTTGATAGCTGGGGTCATCATGGCTCCCAGGAAAGAGAATTCATTGAAACCTCCAAAAAGTTGGTTGTGGAAATGGGGATGATAGGGTTTCGTTTGATATTTCATAACACCCATGCAGGCCTTGAGGAGATCATCCTTGGAGCAAGCCTCGTTCTTGATGGAAATATCAACGAGGGATTTGAGCTCGTCTGGGAGTCTCAGATCGATGACTTTGTTCTCTCCCTTGAGAGTGGCCTCAAGGAAATCAAGAGTTTGTTTTACCGCCTTATCTGCGTAGGCCCTGTCCATGGCAGTGTTGGTGGTTCTAGGCTTAATGTTAGTTTTCAGGTAGCTTAGCCTAAGAAGTCTTTGCATTGGATTTTTTCAAATTCTAAATCTAAGATTTAAATCCAGCTATTTAAATTCGTCTAGCTATGCTATTTTCGATTTGCAATAAAAAAGATCAAAACTTGAAGGTGGACAAAGGACCGCCTTCAATGTTACTCTTTCCGAACTTATATTCTTTCCCAATATCCTATTGCTGATAATCTTGCCACATACATAAGGTTCTCAAATGTTCGACAAGTTCGTTGCCATCTGAAGTGATCGAGTAGCTCTGGGGGTCTACCTTTCCCTCGTCTAGCTTTTTCCTCGTTCCCTCCACATACCCGATATAATATAAAATATCAACATTTCCTCTTCCAAACATCTTCTCCGATAGTCTATGAGTCTCTACCCCCGCATTTTCAATAATTTTCCCCTTTTCGCTTCTCCTCATGTTGGATACAATTATTTTGCGAGAATTAGGATTTTCGAAAAAATATTTGTTATCTGTTACAATATTTTGAAATTCGATATTTGATGTCGCCTGGAAAAAATAAATGGGATACTCCATCTTCTTCGATGTTAAATATTTAAACAGATTTTAGGCCTCTTTAGGCTTATCATCAACCCATACTAATAAATTTAACCGATTTTCGATTTTTTTTTCCTCTACCTACTCCAGTTCGTACTCAGTCAGATTCATTTTCTTGCTTTTTCTGACCACCTGAAAGGATGTATAAGGGGGATATATGATTTATTAAAGGCCAAAAGCACTCAGACCACTGGCCACCTTACCTGAAACTGACTTTATTCTAAACAAAGTGCTTTTTTCAGCAATGCTTGGATCTAAACGAAAATCAACCTTCAGAGAGTCTTTCGTCATCACCAAGACATTGGAAAAATTAATATATTCAAGTTAGTTTTTTTCATATTCGTAGTTGACGACTCTGTAAGCCCAACCTCTATAGGTCTCAAGACCCTCCATCTATTTCAGCATAATTTTGATAAAGCTTTTCCAGATGGAGGTCTCTTTGGTGTGGTATTCTAAAAAGTAGTTGTGGATGACATTCTTGATGATAGCTGTCAGCAAATTCTGGGCTTTACTATTGTCTCGAGGGAACTTGGCCTGGTTAAGATAAGCTGATAAACATGGGTTTTTGATCTTACTTGGCTTGTCTATGGCTAGTAACTGAAGAAGTTAGGAAGGGTTTAGCAAAACTTCATTCTAAATTTCTTTGAAAAAAAGTTCCTTTTCTGAGCTAATTT
>Ga0100378_1000525_pt1 | contig 42179 bp, 41 predicted proteins | sample CryGeymeta201502_FD_81535 | JGI IMG/M metagenome (GOLD analysis project Ga0100378, IMG submission 81535) | Groundwater microbial communities from Crystal Geyser aquifers in Utah, USA - Crystal Geyser metaG 2015-02 | ecosystem: Environmental > Aquatic > Deep subsurface > Groundwater | place: USA... | reverse complement strand
TAACCACAAGGGCAACATCAACAAAAGGACTATCAATAAGCCCTTGCAAAATAACCGTAGCAAACTGGTGTGTTCCAAAAAAAACGACAGATATTTTGTTCATAGTATAGTGTGTACAATACGGAAGCCGTATCTTATTGGTCTCATTAATCAATATCGTAAATATCCTTTGCTTTCTCAATAAAGAGCACGCCATGCAAATGATCAATTTCGTGTTGAATAACTCGAGCAAAAAATTGATGAGCATCAAAAACAAGTTCATTGCCAAAACGATCCAAGCACTCCACACGAATTACCGTTGATCGTTTTACTTTTCCAAATGTTTTTGGGATAGAAAGACAGCCTTCCGTATCCCAGGCAGTCCTTCTATTTAATCGATGCCATGTAGGGTTAACAAGCACTAAATCTTCAGTAAGAGAAATAGATCCTTTACGGACAGAAATTTTTTTGGTAAAGGCCTCATTGCCAATGATACAGGCTTGCGTTAATACGCCCACTTGTGGTCCTGCAATACCAATACCATTTGAATAATGCATTGTTGCTATCATTGCTTGAAACCATTCTTGCGTCTTTACCTCTTTGAGCGTATCAGAAACAACAGGGGTACACTCCTGTTGTAAAATGGAAGGATTAGGATGAGTAATAATATCTAACATCATGGAGATAATAATGAATGCGGTCGTGGATCAATACGCCACGTTGCTGGAAAAAATTGGTTCAGCCATACAAGGTCTTCTTGCCATGTATCCGGCTGAAATGTTGCCCGCATCACAAACCAAAATTTTCGTCGAAAAAACTGAGGATGCATAACAATAGGCATTGTAAGCGTAATAGTTTTTTGATGTGTTGTCAATTGATGACAAAGTTGTTCATACATCCGCATTGCCCCTTGTTTTGCCAACAAAAAATCGGTATCACCATAAAAATAGCGCGCAACATACGTATATGGTGGTTGTTCTAATCCTTTACGAAAAAAAAGATCCATACGGTAAAATCGCTCTGGTTCACAAAGCGATCGGACAACAAGATGATACGGATCAAATGTTTGAATAAAAAACGCACTCGTCGGTTCACGATAAAACTGTGCGCGTTGTATCTCATGCCACACCTGTTCATTTGCGGTACGTTCTGGACGAGCAAGTTGCAATCCTAAAGACAAAAAAGAAATAACCGACGTCTGTTGCCATCGAACATAAGAAAACGCGCGTGAGGTTCCCACAATGATACGTCGTCCTTCCGAGGACATAAAATCAACAGCCCCCGTATTTCCATCAATATGATAAATAGTAGTGGCATCAATGCCAGAAGCAACAAGTTCTTCTACCACGGCATTCGTTCCCACCCCAGACAAAGAAATAGCCAAAGACTGACAGGCAGGGCATTGCACAATCATAGGATCATACACACTACAGTAATGACAGCGCAATTGTTTTTGCTTCTTATAATAAATAAGTGGCAATGAGCAACTTGGGCAGATTGATATATAGCCACAGTCTTGGCAATGTACGGCAGTAGCATCACCTTTTCGGGGAATATATAAAAAAACATCCTCAGTAGTAGACAACACTGCATCCATAACCACATCAGATAAAATACGATAATTTCCGCCTTTCCGTTCATTTTTCATATTTACCAAGGTAGGTGGATTGGCAAACGGATCAACAGAAAAATGCGTACCATCCCAGCTACGTTTATGGACACCATAATAGGAAGAAATACTAGGGGAATAGGACACATACTCAATAGCTGCCCCATAGATACTCGGAAACATACTCACCACATCTTTCACATGAAAGCGTGGTGTTTGATCCCAATGTTTATGGTTTTCTCGTTCTTCATAATCAACAATAACCGTATCAAGGTGAAAAAAGGGCAAAAAGACTACCCCACGTGTACCCACAATAACGCGCACCTCACCGTTTCGAATACGTAGCCAAGTTTCAAACTGTTCTTTTACCGACAGCTCACTATGCCATACCGCAATGTCTTGTTGTGGAATATCAGCAAGCAAGGAAACAACTTCATCAATAAGCGATTGTTCAGGCACAACAATTAATGTATATCCATTGATCCGTTGTTGTAGCATCTCCCCATGTTCATGAGAAGATGTATATCGACTACAAGAAATAGTGTGTGTCTTTGAGTTTTTAATGACTGGCTTTTTTGGTGCAATCTGTATTGTTTTTAATTTCCTTTTTTGGAGTGGTAATATAGATATTTTCAATAACGATCCTAGCGCCATGCCGTACCACTGAGCAAACCGCATATACATTTTGAGTTGGTGCACCATATACACCGGTTCATCACACACAATGCTATCAAGTAGCTTTGTTTCTTGCACCACCGAGGTATCATCAAAAGAGATAATAATACCAAACACAACCCCTTTACGAAGGGGTATCATAACCAATTGCCCAACACAAACACGACCAACGTATTCCTCTGGGACAAGATAATCAAACACATGTAAATTGGAGGGTAACCTGGTCAGCGGTGCAATTTTAGCAATCATAAGGGGATAGAGAACTTTCCTACATACTACCGTTTTTGCAGAAAAAACAAAACACAGGATAATACCTGTGTTTTATAGAGATAAAATAAAACACTAGAATGAAAAATTTCCCGTCAAATAGCCCACCCCATAAGGGGCTTCATATGCATAGGTTTTAAACGAAAAATGCATATGTTGTAATACCCCTAAAAGCATCAAAATAGTCCGATACGCACACGCATCTGCACCATCCACAATTGCAGGATCCATAGCAATAATACTAGGCAAATTCCCCGCTTCAAGCAACTGGATTAGGGTTTCATCAAATACCTTAGCATTGGGATTAAAACCACCAGGAGAGTCAGGGGATAATTTATGGGACAGATCACCTGAGGCGATTATGGCCACACGTTTATCTTGTTCCATAACAATATCTTTGAGCAATTCTCCATACGCTAAATGATCTTCACGACTCAATCCACTAAATCCTGCTGGCAAAATTTTTACATCAGGAAGATGCTCAGTAAGATAATAAAGAGGGACAGAAGAACCATGATCCAATTTTTCATTACTTACGAGTCGGACAGCAATATTTTTTAAATGGCTTTCATGACTAATATTTGCTGCTAAATCAGGAATTCCTTTCCATTCTCGCTTTGTTTCAAAATCACCAAATTCATCAAATCCCGACACATAGTGTGTATGGGCATTTACGGCAAATGAATCATCAAATAAACTTCCATGTGGAGTAAACAACAACACAACATCTGCCTTCGCCAGATACAAATCTTGCTCAAGTTGTTTGAGCGCGTCAACAGTTTTTTGTAGTTCAGCTGTCTTTTCCTTTCCAATGGATGGGATAAGAAGCGGGGAGTGGGGGACTACACCAGCAAAGCAAAGGGACATAAACAAAAAGAGAAAAGAATAATTAATTTATATTACTATAGCACAGAAAAAATAGTTCCTACAAATTTGTCACAGCATAACGAGCGAGTGATTCAGGGGCATCAAATTTATTGGTATATTCAGGATTTCCCATCGTAATGATAACAAACTGTTTCCCATCAGAAGGACGTTCAATAAGCATAGCCAAACAAGTACCAGATTCCCACAAATAGCCAGTCTTACTTGCAAGAATATCAAACGGAAGATTTGTTTTCTTTAATAATGCATTGGTATGTGTATCAAAATGGTGAGGCATATTATCAAGATCAACCAGCTCATCATAATCATAAGAAGGATCATTCATGTATTTTCGTAAAGTTTTGTTGGTAATAGCATGTGAAAAAAGAGACAAATAATCACGTGGTGTACTAAGATTATCTATTTCCACACCTGCAGGATCAACAAAAGAGGTATTATCAAGTCCCCATTCCTTTGCTTGTGTATTCATGCCAGCCACAAACTCGCTATCAGAAGCAGTTACCTCCGATGCCAACATGCGAGCAGGAGTATTTAATGAAGAAACCAAAAGGGAAAATAATAGATCACTATTTCTAAACTTTTCTCCATTTACCGTACGAAAATGATGATAAAGTGCTTGATGACGAGCGGCGTCATAGGTTACGGTACCATTCAAATTCAATCCTTCCTTCAATAAATAATATCCAGTCATTACTTTGGTAAGTGAAGCCATGGGACGCTGATAGTCAACATTTTTTCCTTTCAAAATTTCACCAGTATCATAATCAGCAATAACATACGCTTCAACGTCAGGAAGTAAGTCAGTGCCAATAAATTTACGTTCAGCCGCTGGCGTACGGACAAGATAATCAAGAACATCATTACTCGTATTTTGAGGATCATCTGTGCTGCTATCAGCAATGTTTATATCTTTCGTTAAATCACTTGATGCATTATTTACCTGTTCAGACGTACGAATATATAATGGTTCCCCTCTATCAAATAGTGATCCTACTACACTATTTGTCCATATCACTTGATTCCATTTATAACCAAGCCCCAGGAATACTTCAGCAGAAGCAATATGACGTTTTTTTCCATGGTCAACTACGTAAACTTCGTTATATCCTTTTACCCCAAATAGCGTTCCATCCTGAAATTTAATTGGGGTACCTTCTGTATAATCTTTCAATACGGAGAGAGGCACTGTTTCAGGAGTTAAATTTGGAAAATTTGCTTTTGCAATGGCCGGATCATATAGAGGATGAAAAGTATCTTGCTTCAAATAATAAAGACTACCAGGATCTTCTTTAAAGGACACCAATTTTCCGGTAACGGATTGAATCTCCGCAGTGATCACTTCAGGGCTAATCGTAAACCCTTTCAAATCAGAAGAAGAAATATCAATCATTTCATCTGGATTGAATCCTAAATATTTCACTACGGATTCACTCTTAAACTTCCGTAACACATCATAATCTAACAAATAAAAATCACTGCCATTCCGTAAAATTGCATAATTAGGAAGAGTAATGGCCGTACTTTCTTCATAGCGAAGCAATTCAGAAGAAGGAACTGTGATTATTCGTGATGGATCAAATCGTGTCACAAGAGCGCTCATGCTTTTAAATGGCCGACGTTTTCCATCTTGAATTAAATACACGGTGGAATCATTTGCTGTTTTAATAAGAGATCCTTCTGTATATGTTTGATCAAACCATGCTTGCCAGAGTTTCCAAAAATTTTCATTTCCCTGAATATGTGGCGTATAGGTATACAAAAATCCGGTAGCATCACTTTCAGGACGAATAGCCTCACCGCTCACTGTATAGGTTTTTCCTTCTTGTTTGATCCAACTTTCTGAATTTTTGTGATCATAATACCACCGCATAATGCCCACGGCACTATCCAGCTGTTTCCCAAATCCTTTATTTCTCAAATACGTGTCACAAGTCCAGCCACAACCATCAGTAATTCCATACCCCGTCGCACCATCCAATTTTTTCTGAGAGGGGCTTTTATCCGTAATAAGGCTTTGTTCTTTTTGCAGTTTTACCAAGGCATATTTGGGATTGATTTCGTACATTTTTGCTGCTTGATAAATAATATCTGCCACAGAACGTTTTTTCCCTACATAGTCTTCAATCCGTAAGGTAGCCAAATAGCCTCCCTTATCTTCAAGAAAAGACTGAATATCAGAGACATTCATACTCTGCCAATCTTGGAGTTCTTCGTCAGAAATGAGAAAATTTGGATTAAACTCAGCCGCCGCAAACACGCTCGAAGGGGCTAAAAAAACGCTAAATATAACAAGTAATGTAAGTATTGATGGTTTCATACGTCAAGATAATTAAGTATAGATACTATAGCAAAAAACGATAAAAGAAGAAAGAGACTTGACAAATAAACACAAGCAACGTAGAATGATCTGTTTATCGTAAGTATTAACAACAACGGAGGGAGCCAATGGAAACCTCCATTGCAGTTCTGATGCTCTTTCAAGAGAGCAAGCGGACTGTCATTGTTACGTCCCGATTTGGGGAGAAAACTCAAGAAGTTCTTGGGCACGTCATCTCCATAGATGAAAATCAAGGAATTATTTTGAAAACTCAGGAAGGTGGATTGCTTATTCGCTTTGCTGATCTCAAAAAAATTCAATTCGAAAATCGGTTCAAAAGATAAACCAAAGCCATCGGCAAGAAGCTGGTGGCAACAACAAGGAGAAGTCAAGAATGACGGAAGGTAGTTTTAATCCCAATGACGACATCACGCAAGAAGTCCCCGTCGTTGATCCGTTTGGAGAAACGGCAGAAATTGATATCGATGAACTGCGAAAGCAGGGAATCGATCCCGATCACGAAACGTTTACTGGAGGGACAACACAGGTGATCGACCTCGACGAGCTTCTCGAGCTCGTCGAGCAATGCCGAGAGGCAGTCAACTGATCCCCCCCGTCATTCCACAAGCCGCCAGTACACCCACTGGCGGCTTCACTCATTTTATACGCAAGATTGATTTTTTCTGAAAACCACGTACAATCTGTACTATATGCAAACAGGAACCCTCTACATCGTTGCCACTCCCATTGGGAATCTTGGCGACATCACCATTCGCGTCATCGACACGCTCAAAGCCGTCGATGTTATTTTATGTGAAGATACTCGCGTCACCCAAAAATTGCTCAATCATTTTGATATCAAAACCAAAACACTTAGCTACCACCAACACAGCGACGACAAAAAAGTAACAGAAATTCAGCAGTTACTTGAACAAGGAAAACATCTTGCACTCGTCACAGACGCTGGAACACCAGGAATCAGTGATCCTGGGAATTTACTTATCAATCAGCTGCAAGCAGCCATACCAGAGCTTGTGGTTGTTCCCATCCCTGGTGCTTCCGCCGTAATCACCGCCTTATCAATTTCTGGTCTTCCAACAGATAAATTTTTGTTCCTCGGATTTCCTCCACACAAAAATAAACGAAAAAAATTCTTTCAAGAAGTGGCAGACAGCAAACACACAGTAGTATTCTACGAATCAAACCATCGCATAGAAAAAGCCATAAAAAATCTTGAAGAAGTCCTGGGTAATGAGAAACAAATTTGTATTTGCCGCGAACTCACCAAAAAATTTGAAACAATCTACCGCGGAACAATCTTGGAAATTATAAAAATGGATATTTCCCAAAAAGGGGAGTTTGTGGTGGTGGTAAGTACGTCGTGATAGGTGATGAAAGGTGGCTGGGGGAGCCGACACCTCTCGTGGACTAGATCCACATTGGTATATTTCATCCTTGATTGTTGGTTCTGCCCGCACGACAGCTCTCGGCTTGTTGTGGTATATTACAAATCTCTAACCAACCATAACTCTCATACAGCAAAGTTAGGTCTTGGTACGTGCGAGCAAGCTCACAGGCAACAATTTAAGGTCTATTGTAATACTCCACTCCCCCATAAAAAAAATATATGGACACAGCCCACAAACAATACAAATTTAGCCAATGGGTTATGGCTAATGCGTGAACAAAAATGTTTACTCCTAAAAAACGCTCTACATGGTAGGTACGAGCTCCCCGGCGGCAGAATGGAAGTGGGGGACAGTGACACCAAAATCGCCATGGCCAGAGAAATAACCGAGGAGACAGGAATTACACAATTTGCTATTATAGATCGAGTTGGCTGGGAAGCTTGGACTATCTCCTGAGGTGGCAATGTCGTCCAAACCATCACCCTCGCTACCACCACCCAAACAGATATCACTATTAGCCACGAACACTCGGAATATGTTTGGGTTAGTGAAGATCAAATTGACTCTTTGGATTTTTATTGGGAAAAGTGTAGGCAATTATTGAAAAAAGGTTTTACATTATACAAAAATATATGATTGGCGAAGAAAGTTGGTTCAAATCATTTATGGGTGGAGAGAAAAATAAACCTGCACCACCAGAGCCGGATACAGACAGCTTGGAAACAACCCAAGAAAATTCTGGTGTTGATGAGGAAACTGATAAAATAAGGAGAATAAGAGAAGCTATTGAAAAATTAGATTATGCTATACAGATGAGAGAAGACGAAGAAGGCAAGTTAACACACGCAAGAGAACAGATGTTGCGTTTCGACAGGCGCGTATTGCAATGGAAAGAAAGACTTATAGATAAAGAAAAATCAGGAAACTCTCGGCGAGAGTGGGATAGATTATCCGCCTCAGAGAATTATAATTTAAACAAAGAGTTTGCTACCGCGTGTCGTAGGTTAGATTTTCATACCGAAGTGGTAGATGGCAAAATTTCTGCAGAAATTTTTGATGATCTTGATGTAGATCCTTTTTTTGAAATCAGCGGAATTATAAGACAAAAAAACACTGACAGTGAGGCAAAGGTAGATGATGGTAGAGAAGTAAGGTTGCTATTTCAATACATAAAAGACCAAAACAAGTTGGAGATAGTTGGAGAAATTCCCGATGGGTATCAAGTTCAAGATGTCCATCCATTTGGAGAATTTGTTATTCTAGCGGATGTTAAACACACAAGCCTCTCAAATGTTAATAATAATCTTTTTAGAGAAAAGTTTTTTTTGTTTAAAATAGATAAAAATCAACCAACCTCAATGCAACCGGTAATGGAACTTTCACGAAATGATTCTGTTCAAAAATATTTAACCGAAAAACATAATCAATGCTACTATCGTGACTCGAGAATAGGAAATGAACTAGTATTTGTCCATCATATAAATAGTTTTGAAAGAAATGGTAGAGGTTTCCACAAAAGAGCCTTTAAAGCAATAAAAGAAGTCATTGAAAAAGAAAAAAAACAACTGGGAGAAACTACAATAGAAACAACTATAAATTTTCTTAGTGATTATGGAATTACACCGGAAGAGCAAGCCCAATTAGGAATCATTGTAAACCAAGACGCCATAATGCTTAACGAATATGGCCATACTATTGCTATGGGTGGTTTGGCTTTTAGTACAGACGGAAATTCATTGGTTAGAGTAGCTCAAACCAGGAGCGGGCATATGGCATATGCCGCGCATATTATTCCAATGAGAGATTTGGTAGCAGGGAAAGGGCCAAGCCTCCCAGATGTAAAAGTTAAACCACTGGAGGGGATTGGTGTTAATACATCTATATATGATCATATTCGGGCAAGGCAATCTGAAGATGAGGAAAGAGCACTTTACCGGGCAAATAAAAAATTAGGCAACATAAAAATATGAAAAAACAACCATTTTATCTCACCACAACTCTCCCTTATGTAAACGCCAACCCTCACATTGGTTTTGCTTTGGAAATTGTTCAAGCAGATGCTATTTGTCGCTACCAACGTCTTCTCGGAAAAGAAGTAATTTTCAATACCGGAACAGATGAACACGGCAAAAAAATTCACGAAAAAGCACAAGAACATGGCAAAGAGACACAAGCCTATACAGATGAATACGCCGCCAAATTTGATGCACTCAAACAAGCACTCAACCTTAGCTACAATAAATTCATCAGAACCACAGATCCAAAACACAAAGCTGCCGCACAAGAATTTTGGAAACGTTGTGAAGCCAACGGAGATATTTACAAAAAAAATTATCAAACAAAATATTGTGTTGGTTGTGAACTAGAAAAAACAGACTCTGAACTTGTTGACGGTAAATGCCCAGATCATCCAACCCGAGAAATAGAACTTGTTGACGAAGAAAACTACTTCTTCAAATTTTCAGCATATCAAGAAAAATTACTCGAATTATACAAAAATAATCCAGAATTTGTTGTCCCAGCAAATAGACAATTAGAGATAACAAATTTTGTGGCAAAAGGGTTACAGGACTTTAGTATTTCTCGGGTCAAATCAAAAATGCCATGGGGAGTTTCTGTGCCAGGTGATGATGATCACGTTATGTACGTGTGGTTTGATGCACTCGTAAACTATATTTCAACACTCGGGTGGCCAGATGAAGGTGCAGAAGGGGAGTACGCGCAATATTGGCCAGGCGTACAAGTTGCCGGCAAAGATAATCTCCGTCAACAATCTGCCATGTGGCAAGCCATGCTCATGTCTGCGGGTCTTCCAACCTCAACACAAGTATTCATTCATGGATACGTTACCGCCGAAGGACAAAAAATGAGTAAATCAACCGGAAACGTAGTCAATCCATACGATGTCGTAGAAAAATACGGAACCGATGCTGTTCGTTATTATCTTCTTGGTGCACTCACATCATACGAAGACGGAGATTGGTCAGAAGAACGATTTGAAGAATTCTATACCGCACATCTGGCAAATGGAATTGGAAATCTCACCTCACGTATTTTAACAATGGTAGAAAAGTTTGGTGATGGTGGAATAGGACAAGTTGTTGAACCACTATTTGATGTAGATCAATTTTGGAACGAATATGACAAGTACATGGCTGCGTATAAATTTGATGATCTCATTAGCCATATCAATAATATTGTAAAACTTTGCGATGAAACAATCTCCGAACAAAAACCATGGGAACAAGTAAAACAAGGAAAAGATGTGTCTGCACTCATCTACCAACTAGCAGAAACACTACGACATATCGCCGTAGCATTAACGCCCATTATTCCTCATAGCGCAGAAATGATTTTAACAAACCTTGGACAAGTAAAAAACGAACAAAAAAGAACATGGGGTAAATTACAATCAGGAACAAAAATAACTAAAGGCGAACCACTTTTTCCACGACTAAACACATAAAAAGAACGAGCCATTGCTCGTTCTTTTTTTCCATACACTTTGTGATATACTACTGCCTATATGATACTCCTCGATATAATCCTTGCCATCCTCATTGTCTTAGCATTCCTTTACGGATTATGGGGTGGCTTTATCAAACGCGCCAGCGAAGTTATTGGGCTCATCGCTGGTATTTGGATTGCCACACTCTATTATCAACTCCTCGCCAGCGCACTCACTACGGTTATTTCTATAAATGAACCACTCGCACAAGGAATTTCTTTTATGTTACTTTTAGCTGGCATGAGCAGTGCTATTTCATTTCTTGCCAATAAAATATTTTCCTTGGTACGTATTATCCCATTCGCCAGCCTAGTCGACAGATTGCTTGGGGCAATCATTACCGCATTTCTCGCCATAATTATCATTGGCGCTCTTCTCACCACCACCAAGGAAGTACCATTTATTGGTGGAAAAATAGAAGACTCATTTATAGCAAAAACAATTCTCAGCATCACCGATGTTGTCTTACCAAATGCACTCGACGCTATGCAATTTATTAAAACAAAAACATCATGAAAAAGTTACTGATATTCATAGCCTCCATAATGATTATAAGTGGGTGTACTAATACAACTACTTCTTTCAATAATTCAAAAAAACAAGAACATAACGAAAAAAAACAACAAGTAGATGAGGAAGAAATATTTCAATTTGCAGGGCCATGGGACAAAGATCTTTTTGATTCATTCTACCTCAAAACAAAAGAAGTCTCCGATATAGGTGAAATAAAAGGGGGGATTGTACCACATCATCTGCTTGCTGGGTATATTGATGCCACCTTTTTTGAATATATAAAAAAACAAAAACCCTCCACCATCCTCCTTATCGGCCCTAACCATTTTTCTCGTGGATTTGGCGTCCCAGTTATCACCAGCAAAAGAAATTGGAAAACTCCTTACGGCATTACCAAAGCAAATACAAAAATTATTGATGAACTAGCAACATTGAACGAAGTAGTTATTGACGAAAATGTCATAAAAGAAGAACATAGCATGTATTCGATCATTCCTTTTATAAACAAATCATTACCAGATACCTCCGTTGTTCCTCTTATCTTCAATCACAACATCACCGAAGAAGAAAGTAACAAAGTGATCCAAAAAATTATAGAGGTCCTTCCCAAAGATGCGGTCATTGTTTCCTCTATAGATTTTTCTCATTATCAAACACTTCCTGCCGCAAATTTTCACGACGAGTTAAGTATAAATGTCATAAAAACATTTGATTACTCTCGACTAGACCGTCTTGAAATAGACTCTATACCGAGTCTTGAAATACTGCTTAAACTCATGGAATACTACAAAACGCAACATGTTGCGTACGAAATTCATGATAATTCAGCTCTCATCGCCAATAATGAAAATGCCCAAAACAATACTAGCTATTATTCTCCATATTTTGCCACAGGAAAACCAGAAACAAACAGCGCAATAAGCATTCTCCAGTTTGGTGATCTCATGCTCGACAGAGACGTTCAAAAACAGATAACAGCACATGGAGAAGAATATCTTTTAGAAAAACTCGCTGGACAAGAAAACAGATTCTTTTCTGGGACAGACATCATTGCCGCAAATTTGGAAGGTCCATTTGCCGATTCCCGAAGAAATACGAGTAAATCCATTGCATTCCGTTTTGATCCTACACTTATCCCAATGCTACAAACATATAAATTCAATCTATTTAACACGGCCAACAACCATAGTATAGACATGAGTAGAAAAGGATTAGAAGAATCAAACAACAATGTAGATAAAGCAGGTATCGCATACTATGGCGGTGACGGATATACAGTCACGCCATCATCTTCACTCACCAAAACAATAGGGAATAAAACAATAACCTTCATCGGCGTTAATGACACATTTCACACGATGGATGAAGACGAAGTTGAAAAATTAATTAAAAAAGGAAAAGAAATATCAGACTACGTCATCGTGAATATTCATTGGGGAACAGAATACAAGCCAACGTCTAATGCACGCCAACAGTACCTTGCCCATCTATTCATTGATAACGGAGCAGACATCATAATAGGACACCACCCACATGTTATCCAAGAAATGGAAATATACAACAACAAGCCGATTTTCTACTCACTGGGAAATTTCATCTTTGATCAATACTGGTCAACACCCACACAAGTAGGGCTTGGGGTTGGACTCGTTTTATATAAAGATCAAATATCAACATATCTCTTTCCACTTCAAGGAACGCAAAGTCAGCTTATCCAAATAATAGGGACAGAAAAAGATCAATTTTTTGCTAATTTCATTGACAAAAGTAACCTCAACAATCATACTATAACAAACAATAATATTAATATTTTCCATTATGAATAACAATGATCCTTCACAAAAAAAGCACAGCAGCAGTATGTATCTGGTGTATATATTTGCTGGTATTGGTGCTCTAGCAATACTGGCAATTCCCGCCTATGCTATATATAGCTTTGTAATACAAGCAATAACACCACCCCCACAAGCGTATGATACAGCCTCAAACGATGATGAAATCCCATTTATTGATGGCACGGTAGATCAGGAAAACGAAACGCCAGAAGTCACCACGCAAGGAAATGATGAACTGGGACCTTACGTCGAAGTAGAGGGAACAAAAAATTATCAAACACCATTTAAAGAAGGAGAATTACAAGTGCAGTGGATTTTTGGCGCACAAAAACTATCTACTGAAGAAAAAAATACACTTATTGCGTCATTGGATATAAAAGAATCAAATCAAGCGATACGAGAAGAAGTATTAAATCCCAAAAAATGTCAGACGATTAAAGAACAAAGTGTAAAACCATATTGTAATTCATATATCTTTTTATCCGGAAAGGTAACTGCTCCAGCAAATGTAGCTGGAGATGATATCTATATTGTTACGCAATACTACGAAGGATTAGGTGGTGGTCATGAATCTTATCGGGTGCTACATCATAAAGCAACAAATGAGTTTATCATGATTTTTGATACTCCAGAAGTTGCAGAACAATACATACATAATACCTATTATGATTTTTATACCGTGTCAGGGATAATGGCATATGCTTTTCCAGAATTAACAGCACCAGACAAAATAACTATCCCCGGACAAGATGGTGTACTTATCTATGCAAGACCAGATATCATGCAAAGATCATTTGTAGAAAACAAAAGTAGTACCAACAACATTGGAGGTATCTATGATATCGAAGAAAATAGTATTCACGAACGATTGCCAAGTAGTGCAAAAGTATTTACCGATAAAACATATGGAGAGGTATATTTTATCGATGGGACCTACCGTATTATGTTCTCCGATGGAAGCATATATTTGTATGAACTGTGGCCATATTTCTTTACATCCTATGATGATCCTGAAACCAAAAAAGAATTTTATACGCCAGGCAGTAATGTAGCTATCACATGGTACAACTCACCACAAAATAAAAACAAAAAATTTATTGTTGGAGGAAACATTGACGCCAGTGGATGTATGGCGGGAATAGAAAAATGTACCAACGTCGTAAACGATAAAGATTGGTTCAACAAAAATAACCTTATAGCAATAGGAGAAACACAAAAAGGAGAAAAAATATTCGAGCTCAAAGATAAAGCCACCAATTCATATTACAAAGATTTTTTCGATTTTGGATATGAAGGATCAAAAACCCTTGATGAGCAAGGGCAATGGAAAAATAGTAATGATTTACCGAAGCTTACTGATGAAGAAAAATACCAACAGTTTCTAGACGATCAAGTAATCTTTTTCTGGAAAGATTATATGGGAAATTGGCGTGTATATCTTCGTTCAGATTATCGTACACTTGCTGAGTGTGGGAAGCCTATCATTTATCTGTATCCAGAGCAAGATCAAGATGTACATGTGCAAGTAGCACCAAACGGCGGCTTTACCAAAACAGAACCAGCATATGGAAAAAATGGATGGACGGTTCATGCTACACCATCAGGAAAACTGTACAACTATGCAAACAAAACACAATATCCATACCTATTTTGGGAAGGCTATGCGTTTGATTACAAAAAACCAGACACAGGATTTGTTTTATCAAAACAAGAAGTACAAGAAAAAATGCCAACCATTCTTGCACAGCTTGGACTAAACAAACAAGAAACAACAGACTTCCTCGAATTTTGGCAACCAAAACTTGAAGTAAGTCCATATGTTCTCGTTAGCTTCGTTGATCAACAAACATTCAACACGTATGCGCCGCTCAATGTGACACCAAAACCGGATACCATCATTCGTGTCTTCATGGACTATACTTCACTAGAAAAACCAATTAACGTACAAGAACCAAAACTCATCACCCCAGAACGAAATGGGTTTACTGTTGTGGAGTGGGGAGGGAATTTAATAGCAAACTAAAAGCATGAATTGTAAAATAAGAGAATATAAAAAGTTTGTATTTTATACCAAAAAGCATTGATATACGAAATGTATTCGTTTATAATCTAGTTGTACGAAATATTTTGACGGCTATAATAAATTAAGGAAGAAAATTTTATTCTTAAAATAACCATATGAGAACAATCGCATTACTAATCGCTCTACTAATTCTTGTCATTTTCGGCTATGACATAATTTTTTCAAATTTTGCGAACTTTGCCTTTCATTGGAGCGATTTACTTTACTATGCGATTGCTGCTGCAGTTATCTACATAATCGTGAGGTTGGTTGGAGGATCATTAAATAAAAAGTTTGAAAAATCCGTAAATTCTTTTTTACAAGGAAAATCTGATGAACTTATTGTCAAAAAAGGTTTATTACGTGTTTATGGATTACTCTTAATCACATTATTTCCTTTTCTTCTTTATCTATTCGCAGTAGGACTTTTTGCTGCAATTGATTTCGGCCTGTACGGGGTAATAGGAATATTTCAACTACCAAGAATACCCATTGCTGTTCCAATTGGTTTAGGCATCGTTGTTCTTGGTACAGGCCTTGCGGTTTTAATTGGTATTTACTATTTATTTTTCCCTCCTAAGAGAAAACCATTTGGCATTGCCCTGAATGAGAACGAGGAGAAAAAATTGTGGAAACTTACACAAGACATTGCCAAAGAAATAGAATCAAAGCCAATAGGCAAAATTATTGTAACGCCGGAGCCAGGCATAGGTGTTTATTTGGAAGGCAACCTTCTCTCAAAAATTTTCGGTGGCGGTACAAGAGTACTTGAAATCGGACTTCCGTCATTGCATAAATTATCAATTGATGAATTTAAGGCAATTCTTGCTCATGAATACGGACATTTTAGCAACAAAGATACGCAATGGACACCTTTCACCTATGCAATGGGAAGTTCCCTAACAAATACTTTAAAATCTATGCCTGGCCCCTCGGGCAATGAAAATGGAGAAGGTGGAATCGTTAGAGGAATTATGTCATTGAATCCTGCCTATTGGCTTTTGCTTTTATATGTTCATCTCTACTTCAGGATAACAAATGCTTTCTCAAGAATTGGTGAAGTTAAAGCTGACATCAGGGCAATGCAAATGTATGGTGGTAAAGCTTTCCGTAATGGACTTCTCAAAGTATCAACAAATGACACAATTTTCAGCGAAATCATTCAAGCAAAACATATTCCAGAATTATTAAAGGAGGGAAAAACAATATCAAATTTTTCTAAATTCACCGAGTTAATCCTAAGTGATGTTGATAAAAAAACTATTGATAAAATTCAAGCGGGAATATTGGAAATGAGTCAATCACATAGTATTTATGATTCTCACCCAGCATTGAAAATTAGAATTGATTATTCCGAAAAATTTGATAACAAAGAAGAAAAGGAAAAAGATTTTGTTGATAAACTTTTTGACAATTGGGATAAAATAAATGAGAAGGTTGCGGAGCTTTATAATTTACGGATTTTAGCTTATCTACAAGCACTGCAGCAGCAATCTGGAACAGAAGAGGAAGCGAAGAAAGAATAAAATTTTCTTTTTTTAATTAGCCGTCAAAATACATCGTACAACACGGCATATACGGCTACGCTTCGCTCCGCCCATATTGCTATCGCAACATCGTATATGCCGAAACGTTATGTGAAATAAATTATTATATTTTTGTTTTTTGGTGATTGGTGTGGTGGGGCGAATGAAGCGATTGCCAATAACGTAGAAATTATAAATTTTATATGAAAGAAAATATTCCAAATCAAGATATTCTAAATGCTTTTGGCGTTTCTGGTAAACCAGTCTTGCTTACTGGCGGTGAGGGTACGTGTTTTCGCATTGATGATGTTGTGTTGAAACCGATCCAAAACAGTATTGAAGTATCGTGGATTGCCGACATATGCGAGCGCTCATATTTAGAACATGTACCTATATTGAGTTCCAAATTCATCCAGAAAATGATCATGATTGGGTACCAGTCATCATTAAACACTTAAATTTAATCGATATCGTTCTAGATAACATAAATAATTATGCAATTATTAGAAATTAAAGACAACGAAGTTGTAGCAATGGATGACTATCCTATTCACGATTTAAAGACAGGGGTGAGTGATGGGGTGATTTTAAAATTGTATTTTAGAATTTTTCAAAAAAATTGTGCTAATATTGTTGCAAGAACAATAGTTTTGCCCAAAGAATTGGTAGCGTCTGTTTTTGATAAAAAAATAAAGAAAAAATTTGATGAATTTGAAAAAAATCACCCAAAAGTTAAATATTTTGCGCTGGACGGCAATCACCGAACTACCGCCGCATCGCTTACAAAATCTAAAATTCCAGCCATGCTTTTTGAAAATGACCAAGACTGCAAGGATGTTCAAAAAATAAATAACAGCGCAGAAGTCTTTAGACCATACACAAATAATTCCATTGATGAATGTGTTCTAGAATTAAAAGATCATTTTTTGAAAGTGGAACAATTCTATACGGTTGCGGAAAAAACTAGGAGAATGGTTGAAGATATGTCGGTAGAAATGCCGCAGTATATGAGAGATAGCTTTAACCGAAAATAGGATATATAATTTTAGATTTTGTAAGCGAATTCGCCCCCCTGATTGGATGACGAACGGAAAAAAACAACATCACTTAACAGCGTGTATGCGGTTCCTCTACGCTTCACCTATATCGCTATCGCGACATCGCATACGTTGGAACGTTAAACCAAAAAATGATTTTGAATAAAGACCATCATATGATCATCGACACTCACTGCCACATTCAATTCAAAGCATTCGACGAAGACCGAAACGAAGTCCTCAAACGCTGCCAAGAAAAAAATATAATAATGAATGCCGTTGGCACACAGCAAACCACCAGCCAGCTTGCCGTAGCTCTTGCGGAACAACATGAAAATATTTACGCAACGATAGGACTGCATCCCATTCAAGAACATAAAGTACAAGTAGAAGAGGAACAAGACAATTTTATGTCCCGTGGAGAAGTCTTTGACATCGACTATTACGATAAACTTGCTCGCCATCCAAAAGTAATTGCAATAGGGGAGACAGGATTAGATAAATATCATATCCCTAAAGACAAAACACAAGAAGACATATTTGCTGTGCAAAAAGATATTTTTCTTCAGCATATCAAACTCGCAAATAAACACGATCTTCCTCTCGTCATTCATATTAGAGAAGCGCATGAAGAAATGATTGCCTTATTATCAGAAATAAAACAAAAAGGAATAACAATAAAAGGAGTTGTACATTGTTTTACCGGAAACTGGACGCAAGCCCAAATTTATCTTGATGCAGGACTTTACCTTGGATTCACTGGTGTAGTTACGTTCCCACCAAAAAAAACAGATCCCAAGCCTCAAGAAGAATTGCAAGAAGTTATAAAAAACATCCCCCTGGATAGAATACTCGTAGAAACAGACGCCCCATATCTCGCTCCTCAAGCACACCGTGGAAAACGCTCTGAACCATGGATGACAGAAGAAGTTGTCAAATGGATATCTGAATATAGAAACATAAGCCAAGAGTCACTCATGAAGCAAACAGTGGATAACACCAAAGCATTGTTTACAAAAATTAAGTAATACACAAAAAATCCCTTATTTAAGGGATTTTTTGTGTATTAAAGAAAGAAAAAAAAATATTGACGAAAAGGTTTCTTTTATGTATACTATCGACGTTTCATTTAGCCCTATGCAAAACGAACAAAAACATGCTGAACTGACCCATAAGACCTTTCTTATCATGTTTCGGTTACTCTTTGTTTTTGCCATTCCAGCGATAGCTGCATATTTTGTAGGGAGATGGATTGACCAAACGTATGATTGGCGTCCATATGGATCATTGTTAGCACTAGCCGTATCCTTTATTATTTCATGGGCACTCGTGATCAGAATATATCTATCACTGGAAAAAGAATTCAAACAATTAAGAGAGTCAGAAAAAAATTAACACTATATGTTATTTCAAGTACAAACAGAAGCACCAAATATCCAACCTGAAACGGTATTCACTATAGGAAATTTCATGGTAACAAATGCCATGCTTCTTGGCACAGTCATTACGATACTTGCATTGATTGTTTGTCTCTACATTACCAAAACACACAAACTCAAACCAACAAAGCTACAAACAGCAGTAGAACTCATGGTAGAAAGCTTTATTAATCTCATCGCACAAATTGCGGGAAGTAAATCATTGGCACAAAAATTACTCCCACTCATTGGTGCGCTTTTTTTATTTATTGGGATCAGTAATATTATTACCCTTGTTCCAGGAATATCAGCACTTACCTATAATAGTATTCCACTATTTAGAACCCCAACAAATGATTTCAATACCACATTTAGTATTGCACTTGCCATGGTAATTCTTGCTCAATTTATGAGTATCAAAGAATTTGGATTTTTCGGACATGTTGGAAAATATATTAAATGGAAAGGTATTATTCAAGGATTCAAAAAAGGAATAATGGAAGGGTTCATTGCAATAATTGATTTCTTTATTGGATTACTCGATATTGTTTCAGAAATTGCCAAAGTTATTTCATTGTCATTACGGTTATTTGGAAATATGTTCGCAGGAGAAATGCTTGCAAGTGTATTGCTTGGTACGTTTGCCTTTTTATTACCAGCACCGTGGGTGGGAATGAACCTCTTGGTAGGGTTACTTCAAGCAATGGTATTTGGTGCACTAACTACCGCATACATATCATTATCGATTGAACGTACAGAGGCATAATACTGCCCTTTCTTTCCGTATAACATGTTGTAAAGAAAGAAAGGTCGCTATTATTTATACATATAATTAATAATTATTCTATGGAAGCAGAAGCAGCTAGACTCATAGCAAAAGGGCTATGTACACTATCAATGTTTGGTTCAGCTATCGGTGAGGGATACCTTATCGGAAAAGCATTCGAAGCAATGGGACGAAATCCAAAAATTGAAGCAAGCCTTTTCAGCAAAATGATCATTGGTGTAGCACTTGCAGAATCAACAGCGATTTATGCGTTTGTTGCATTTTTCATCATCTAACGACGGGATACGCATCTGCGTATTCATGAGCACCTTACGTATATAAGGAATTCATGAATACGTACGATTCATTTCGTATTGTTATCATAATTAGTATATTCGCATTATCGCATTTGCATATGGAATTTATTCTCGACACATTAGGAAAGGTAGGATTTGAATGGAAAATGGGACTGTTTAACCTGATCAATTTTTTGATTATTTTTTTCATTTTAAAAAAATTCTTATTTAAACCAATCACCAAAACAATCAACGAACGACAAAAAAAGGCAAATCAAGCCATTGATGATTTCAGTCAGGCAAAAGCCGAACTGCAAATGGCAACACAAAAGTCACAAGAAATTATTGATAATGCAAAGGTAGAAGCAAACAAAATTTTGGAACAATCTCATGATGATGCAAAAGTGCTAGCCGATGAATTGAAAATAAAAGCAAAAGCAGATATAGAACTCCTTATCGAGCAAGCAAAAAAGAATATTGCCATCGATAAAAAAGAAATGAAAGAAGAGCTCAAAAAAGAAACGGCAATCCTTGTTATTACGGCATTAGAAAAGATTCTTACTGAAAAATTTGATAAAGAAACAGATGAAAAATATATAGAAAAAATGATTTCTTTATTAAAATAAGAATTTGTACACCTGCCTGTCTATACACAGGGTTGTACCGTTCGTAATTCGGATGTGAAATATATGGCAAAATTACTCCCAATGCAATATGCAAAAATCCTTTACCAGCTTATCAACGATACGCCAGTAAAAAACCATACGAATGCCTATAAAGCGTTTATCAACTTGCTGTACAAAGATCAAATGATAAACACCGTAGACTACATCATAAAGGAATACGAAGTATACGAAAAACAACAAAAAGGGATAGTGACACTAACAATAACAACCGCACAAACAGTAAGTGCAACGCTCATAAAAAACATTACCAAAGAATTTGGAAAAGACGTAGAACTTACCACCAACATAGATGAATCACTAATCGGAGGAGTACGTGTCCAACACAATAACACCATTCTCGACGCAAGCATTAAAACACAACTTAACCAATTAAAAAGAGAATTAACATAATGGAACGCGAATTGAACGAATCAAACGAATCATATCATTCGTTCGGATCCGTTTAATCCGTTAGATCCGTGTTCTATAAATAGAGATATATGGCAAACAATACAGAACAAATTATCAAACAACTAAAAAAGAATATTGAAGAGTTCAAAAAAGAAGTCCAAACAGAAGAAATTGGAAAAGTTATTGAAGTAGGAGATGGTATTGCCCGCATGAGTGGGTTAGAAAACTGTCAATCACAAGAAATGCTTGAATTTGAAGGGGGAACAATGGGAGTAGCACTCAATCTTGAAACAGAAACTGTTGGTGCCGTAATTCTTGGTGATTATACAACCATTAAAGAAGGAGACACGGTAAAACGAACCGGAAAAATTCTTTCAGTTCCTGTCGGAGAAAACATGATCGGTCGGGTAGTTGATGCCCTTGGAAATGCTATTGATGGAAAGGGAGATATTAACACAAATCAATTTTATCCAGTAGAACGGATTGCGCCAGGTGTAATGACACGACAACCAGTAGAAACACCAATGCAAACAGGGATCAAAGCAATTGATGCACTTATCCCAATTGGACGTGGTCAACGTGAGCTCATCATTGGTGATAGACAAACAGGAAAAACAGCAATTGCTATTGATACCATCCTCAACCAAAAAGGACAAAACATGATTTGTATCTACGTTGGTATAGGACAAAAAGAATCAAAAGTTGCTCGCCTTGTTCGTAAATTGCAAGAGGAAGGAGCCATGGAATATACCATCGTTGTTTCAGCCGGAGCAAGTGAACCAGCCCCAATGAATTATCTTGCCCCATATACCGGATGTGCTATCGCAGAATATTTTGCCGATCAAGGAAAAGATGTACTTGTTATTTACGATGATCTTACCAAACAAGCATGGGCCTACCGTGAAATGTCTCTGCTTCTTCGACGACCACCAGGAAGAGAAGCATATCCTGGAGACGTGTTTTATCTTCACTCACGGCTACTTGAACGAGCGTGTAACCTTAATGAAGAAAATGGTGGGGGATCAATTACCGCACTACCAATTATTGAAACGCAAGGTGGAGACATTTCTGCATACGTGCCAACAAACGTTATCTCTATTACAGACGGACAAATCTTCCTAGAAACAAACCTTTTTTACAAAGGTGTTCGACCTGCACTTAATATTGGACAATCAGTTTCTCGTGTAGGTGGTGCAGCACAAACAAAACCAATGAAAAAAGTGGCAGGAAGTCTCAAACTTACGCTTGCTCAATTTCGTGAACTTGAAGCCTTTGCTCAATTTAGTTCAGATCTTGATGCTGATACAAAAAAACAAATTGATCTTGGCCGACGCATGACAGAACTCCTCAAGCAACCACAATTTTCACCATTTGCGGTGGAACATCAAGTACTATCAATTTATGCTGCAGGAAAAGGATATTTTAATGATATCGACGTAGATAAAGTACGAGAAGCGGAAAAGAAACTTATTGAATTTGCCACCAAAACAAAACAAGCACTCCTAGACAAAATCAAAGCAGGAGAATGGAGTGAGGAAATCGAACAAGGAGTAAAAGAAATTTGTGAGCAATTTAAAAAACAATAAATAGAAAAGAACGATCGTATCGTACTTTATGTATATTGTATCTTGATACCTATGCCAGTAAATGCCAAGGCCATAAAAGCCAGAATTAACGCTTCAAAAAATACCAAAAAAATAACCAAAGCCATGGAGCTTGTTTCTGCTGCCAAAATGAAAAAAGCCGTGGAAGCAACAGAAAACACACGACTCTATGGACGATTAGTGAATGAATTATTGCAACGGTTGGCATTTTTGGATGAACAGAACTATTCACTCTTAGAATTGCGTCCAGTAAAAAAAGTACTCGCCATCATGGTGAGTTCAAATAGAGGCTTATGTGGTGGCTACAATGCAAATGTGTTTAAAACAGCATACGCAGAATTAGCCGACGCAAAAAACATAACAAGATTACGGATAGATCAAGAGAAAGAACCACCAGAACCAACAAATGAAGTACCGCACATCACAATCTTAGGTATCGGGAAAAAAAGTGCCTCTTTTGCCAAACGGTATGGGTATGAGCTAGAAGCAGTATTTAATGATTTAAGCGAACGACCTGCGTACGAAGACATCCGTGTCATAGCAAACATGGCAATTGAAGGATACAAAGAAAAAAAATACGACAAAATCATCGTAGTCTATACACATTATAAAACAAGTTTAGAACAACAAGTAAAAATACGGCAAGTACTCCCAATTTCTCCATTTGACTTTCATAAAATGGAACAAGATGTTCCGGAAAAATATGTACCACATGCAGACGTAGAAAAAACCAATTTACAACAATACCTATTTGAACCAAATCTAGAAGAAATTATTGAAACGACATTGCCAAAATTAGTCCACGCACAAATATACCAAGCAGTTCTTGAATCCGCCGCAAGTGAACACAGCGCCCGAATGATTGCCATGAAAAGTGCAACCGACAATGCGGGAGAATTAATTGAAGATCTAACAAGAGAATATAACAAAGCCCGCCAAGCCGCTATCACGCAAGAAATTGCTGAAATAGCTGGAGGAGCAGCAGCGTTATCATAATTATCAATAAAAAAAGAACGCAGATGGCCCAGATTACCTGGATTTACCAGGAGGAACATCATGGAAAATCCTGGTCATCCTGGAAATAAGTGTTCTATCACATAGTAAAAAAAATATGAATAAAGGAACAATCACACAAATCGTAGGAGTCGTCATCGACGCGCACTTCGAAAAAGAACTCCCAGCAATTTATAATGCTATCGAGTTCATAAACAAAGATGGTAAACGCCTTGTCTTTGAAGTACAACAACACCTTGGATCACACAATGTTCGCGCTATCGCCATGGGAACAACAGACGGACTTGCTCGTGGAACAGAAGTTGTTGATACAGGAGCACCTATTTCAGTTCCAGTTGGAATCGAAACACTCGGACGAATGTTCGATGTTATTGGAGATCCTATTGATAATAAACCAGCACCAACAAAAGCAAAAAAATCTCCTATTCACCGTAAGGCACCAGATTTTAAAAATCAATCAAAAGAAACAGAAATTCTTGAAACAGGAATAAAAGTTGTGGACTTGCTTTGTCCATTTCTTAAAGGAGGAAAGATTGGATTGTTTGGAGGAGCTGGAGTAGGAAAAACCGTTATTATCCAAGAACTTATTCGAAACATTGCATCAGAACACGGTGGATATTCAATGTTCGCTGGAGTAGGGGAACGAACTCGTGAAGGAAACGACTTATATAGAGAAATGGAAGAATCAGGAGTATTAGAAAAAACCGCACTTGTTTTTGGACAAATGAACGAACCACCAGGAGCTCGTGCTCGTGTAGCCCTTACGGCACTTACCATGGCAGAGCACTTCCGTGATAATGAAGGAAAAGATTTGCTTCTCTTTGTCGATAACATTTTCCGTTTTACTCAAGCCGGATCAGAAATGTCTGCACTCCTTGGTCGTATGCCATCAGCAGTAGGATATCAACCAACGTTGGCTACTGAAATGGGAGCATTGCAAGAACGAATTACCTCAACAGATAAAGGATCAATTACTTCTGTTCAAGCAGTCTATGTTCCTGCCGACGACCTTTCTGACCCAGCACCAGCAACAACGTTTGCTCATCTTGATTCTACGGTCGTATTGAACCGTTCTCTTGCTGCCCTTGGTATCTACCCAGCAGTAGACCCACTTGATTCAAACTCAACAGTACTTGATCCACAAATTGTTGGAGAAGAGCACTACAACACCGCCCTTGAAGTACAACGCGTACTCCAACGATATAAAGACCTACAAGATATCATTGCTATCCTTGGACTGGAAGAACTTTCAGATGAAGACAAACTTACCGTAACTCGTGCACGAAAAGTACAACGATTCCTTTCACAACCATTCTTTGTGGCAGAACAATTTACCGGAGCTGAAGGACGATATGTAAAAATTGAAGATACGGTAAAAGGGTTCCGAGAAATTCTTGATGGAAAACATGATGATAAACCAGAATCTGCATTCTACATGAAAGGTGGCCTCGACGAAGTTATTGCTGCCGCAGCAAAAAAGGAATAACAAAAAAAGAGACAGGGGAACACAGATCACCCAGATTCCCCACATAAACCATGATATAATATCTGGGCACATTCAGGCCATCCTGAAAATCTGTGTTCTATGAAACGTAGTTAGTATGATTGATTTTAAAATTGTTACCCCAGAAGGGACAATTTACGAAGACCAAATAGAAAAAGTAACTATCCCCACACAGGCGGGGGAAATTACGGTATACGAAGATCATGTTCCACTTGTATCAATCCTCAAACCGGGAGAATTAAATATTCATAAAGAAAAAGACGCGGTAGTAAATCTTGCCGTATCAAGTGGTATTATAGAAGTACGTGAAAACAGTCAAGTTTATATCATTGCAGATACTGCCGAACGAGCTGCCGATATTGATATAAAACGAGCCGAAGAAGCAAAAGTACGTGCAGAAGAACTTATGAAACAACAAGAGTATGCACTTGATGTTGACTTCGCTCGTCTTCAAGGAAAAATTGAAAAAGAACTTGTTCGTATCAACGTAGGAAACAAATATAAAAACGTAAAATAAGACTGCGCTTAGTAAAAAAATAGCGCTATTAAGCAAAAATTATTGACAAACGGTCGTATCCCATATACACTAGGTAAGAAGTATTTATTCTTAACCAATAAAATACTATGGAAGACCAAACACAGAACAATGGTGCAGCACCTCAAGCACCTGCAGAAGCAGTAGTATCTGCAACCGCTCCAGAAGGAACAGAAACTGAAGCAAAGAAAGAAGAAACGAAAGAGTAGGATGGTTTGTCCATTCCAAACAAAGAAAATAGAACACTCAAAAGGTGCTCTATTTTTTTATGCAAAAAAAGGACAAAATGAGATAAGTGCATAACCACTATTGCATCAAAAAAAAGATGGGATATAATATATTCAGTATTTTTATTTTTTATGTCTATCCCAACTTTGCAAGAAGTGGATGCATATCCTGTTCCAGAATTACTTATTCCACGAATAGAAAAAGAACATGGGTACTCACTCAATATGGCAACGGCACTCGTTCGTGAAGCAAAAAGAATGTTGTACCTGAGCGCAAGAGAAAAAACAGTCGTATCTCCATCGCATGATGTAGACATGGCGTGGCATGAGATGCTCATGTTTACCCGGTTTTATCAAGAATTTGCAGAATTTATTGGAAAATTTATCCATCACGATCCAACCCCTGGACCACCTGATGGTGGAAATATTTACAAAGCCACAAAACAAAAATATCAAGAAGCCTTCGGAGAAAAAGTAGATCAAACATTGTGGCCATAATACGTAGACTATTAATATTTAATTGATCAAATATATGGAAAATTTGTGCAATAGTTGCCAAGAAGAAATGGACTATGACAACGAATGTGAATGTGGTAACTGTACCACCTGTTGTGATGGTTCATGCCAAATAGAGTAAACGTCATCTGTGTGATGACGTTTTTATTAGTCTAAAAGGGGGTATACTGTAACATTTTCGCTAAAACTACGTCTTCTTATACGAAACAACCAAAACAGAGAGCAACAATCCTTTGCTTTCCACAAAAAGCGTGAGGTGGCATTGCTCTTTTTTGTAATAAAAAACTATGCAAAATACAACAAAAAAAACACTCCAAATATATTGGAAACACACCAAAAGAAGAAAAATTCCTGTGGTGCTGTTTTTTTTGTTTGTCATTATTTCATCAACACTTTCTCTAATTCCACCAATTTTTCTCAAAGATTTTTTTAATATTCTTTCCAATGGTGATGTATCCCAAAGTGCACACTTAATAACGCTATTAGGGATTATTATAGGGTTATCCCTTACCAATTGGCTGTTTCGTCGTGCCGAAGAATTGACCAGCAATGTATACAAAAACTATATCATGGTAGATATTTCCCAAACCGCATTTGCCTATCTTCATGGGCATTCTGTTTCATTTTTTAATGATAATTTTGTAGGCTCACTCGTAAAAAAAGTAAAACGATTTATCGCTGGATATGACAGATTGGGGTCAATCCTCGCCTGGGATCTTACTCCAATATTAGTGACAATTATTTTTGTATTTACCGTATTGGTGAGAACAAATGTATTTTTTGGTGTTGCCGTCATTATTTATGCCATAGTAATGATTGGATTTAACCTCATATTTAGTAAGTATAAACTCAAATATGATGAACAACGAACTGCCGCCCAAAGCCGATGGACAGGACATATCGCCGATACGATAACAAATCACATAAACGTTAAATTTTTCAATGGAAAAAAACGAGAACTAGCAAAATACACTGAAATAGAAAATGACGTACGACGATTAAATACATTCACGTGGCAACTGGGAGATTTAAACCAAGCAGGACAATCACTCATTATTATTTTTCTTGAAATGGCCCTATTTTTCTGGGCAATCCATTTATGGAAACAAGGAAATATCAGCGTAGGAGATTTTATTCTCATTCAAGCATACGTCATCGAGCTGGCACACAGATTTTGGGGGATTGGACGAGTTATTAGAGATTTTTATGAATCAATAGCTGACGCAAATGAAATGACAGAAATTCTCATGCTTCCACATGAAATTATTGAAAAAAAGAATGCCACAGCGCTTACCGTAGAAAAGCCAGAAATTATCTTTGACCATGTATCCTTCCACTACAACAAAACACGTAAAGTAATTAATGACATTACGTTAACAATAAAAGCAAAAGAATCCATTGCACTTGTGGGTCCAAGTGGAGCAGGGAAGTCAACAATCATAAAACTACTCATGCGTATGCATGACACCACCAAAGGGAAAATCATGATTAGCGGACAAAAAATAAATAATGTAACAACAGAAAGTCTTTGGGAGAATATTAGCTATGTTCCTCAATCGCCAATTTTGTTTCACCGCACCCTTTTGGATAACATCAGCTACGGAAGACCAGACGCAACACAAAAAGAAATTATGGCAGCAGCAAAGGCTGCATATTGTGATGAATTTATTGAACAATTTCCAGATAAATATGAAACACTCGTAGGAGAACGAGGAGTAAAACTTTCAGGAGGAGAACGGCAGCGAATTGCCATTGGACGAGCTATCCTAAGAAATGCGCCTATTCTTATTCTTGACGAAGCCACATCAAGCTTAGATTCAAGGTCTGAACAGCTTATTCAAGAAGCACTCAAAACACTCATGAAAGATAAAACTGTCATTGTAATTGCGCATCGACTGTCCACCATTATGAAAATGGATAGAATCATTGTCATAGAACATGGCATGATTACAGAACAAGGAACCCATAAGCAACTCCTCAAGAAAAAAACCGGAGCCTATCATAAACTCTGGGAACTACAAGTGTGAGGATTCATTACATAAAAAAACCGCCCTTTCCGGGCGGTTTTATTGTATGAATGTGACCTCCTTGAATTGTCATCGAGTGTGGAAGATGGCGCGAGCTCACTTCAAACCGAGGTCTCTGCGAGCCTTTCTGCGCTTACTATCAGCTTCCCTTCTAATTTCTTCCGCAGACGGGGGAAGAGAGAATGGGGGAGCTGACGACGTGTCATTTGTGGATGTGAGGGCGCCTTCATTTACCAAAGACACCACAACCCTCATACCATCCTTGCTGCGCTTATAGTAAGCAAAATAGAATTGAACTGGAGAACAATATTCAAACACCAGATTAGCGGGGATTGCAATACTTGTAGCCGTTCCACCTTTCATTGACCATCCAGCATATCCAAACAGATCAGGGTAGGTGAATCCACCCATTTCAGTCTGGAACTCATCAGGAATCTGAAAAGTTGACGTTCCTCGAACACGCTCCCAGTTGGACGCATTCTTGAGGATGTCGTCAAACCCTTGCCCCCAAAGAGCCCTGAGGTCTTTTTGAGGGAGCAGTGTTAGATGTTCGTGCAAGGTTGTCATCACTGACCTCCTTTTGGTGTGTGTTTATGGACGACCCAATTCAATATAAATAAAATCATATTTATTCACCCACGTCAACTTGCAAACCCCTCAAAAAATAGCTAGACTAGGCCTCCTGTCACAACCCATTACATATGACCCAATTTGACGTACAGAGAACAATTCCCGCAATCATGGCTACCCAACACCCAGATAACGCCCACGCCCCATATTGGGAAACAGATGGAGATGGATTTGTGAGTGTCCATGAAGAATCAAAAGAATGCGTATCAGCTTTTCAAGATCTTCACGTACAAGAATTTATGTGGGATTGGGAAGGAAAACATGCCGATGCCGCAGTAATAGACAAACTATTTACCGAATATCACGAATATTTTAAAGAGCACCAAATTGGAAAAGAAATTTTTCTTACCTTTCGTATACCAAATATCTGGCATGAAAAAGGGTATAGCCTCCTTCGCGCGCTTAGTGTTATTCTCACCAGCGAAGACTTTGCTAAAGACCTTAATTTTCACACGCCGCCATTGTTTGAAGTAATCCTCCCCATGACAGAATCGGCAGATCAACTGGTGCATATTCAAAATGCATACAAAAAATTTGCCCAATTCAAACAAGACGTTTTAGACCAACAACAATATACAAACCAAGAATATTTGCGCATCATTCCACTGGTAGAAGGAATAGAAAGTCAATTAGAAATTGGAACACTCTTGCGAGACTATATTGTAAAACATACACAACTTTTCAATCGTCCACCAACATACATTCGTCCATTTCTTGCAGCGAGTGATCCTGCCTTAGTGGGCGGGGTAGTTGCCACAGTCCTCGCAAATAAAATAGCCCTATCAGAAATTGCCAAAGTCAGCAAAGAAACAGGAATTCCAATGTATCCAATTATTGGGGTAGGTAGTTTGCCATTTAGAGGCGGGCTAAACCCTGAAAATGTAGACCGATTTATCAAAGAATACAAAGGCGTCCGAACAGTTACCGTTCAATCAGCCTTCCGATATGATTATCCAAAAGAACAAGTGGAAGCCGCTATTCAAAAACTCAAACGAGAATTGCCATATACCGACACCATCATCATTTCTGATGAAGAAAAAAATACACTTATCAACATCATACATAAATTCAAAACACACTATCAATTCACGCTCGATAAAATATTGCCAGAACTAGAACCATTTTTTTCACTCGTGCCAAAAAGAAGAGAACGAAAATTACACATTGGTTTGCTTGGATACGGACGCAATATGGGGAAAAACACCCTCCCTCGTGCTATTTGTTTTACTGGAGCTTGCTACTCACTTGGCATTCCACCAGAACTTATTGGCTCTGGACAAGCACTTGCAACCCTTACCGAACCAGAATTCCAGCTACTCAAAAAACACTATATTTCCTTCGAACAAAACATGCTCGAAGCTGGCCGCTATCTAAATAAAGAAACAGTCAACACCTATATAGAAACCAACAAAGCCTGGCAATTTATTGCTCGAGATATTCACGACCTAGAACATCACCTTCATATCACCCTCGGCCCACAAACACCCGCCGAACACATACACCACAACCTAAGTGCAAACATGCTCTTAGCCAAAGGAGACAACACCTACAGACAAGAACTTATCATCAAAACAGGAAAAATAAGAAAAAGCCTCGGCTAAAAAAATACAACAAACAAAAAACATCTCAAATTGAGATGTTTTTTGTACATTTGATAACACCGTAAAACATAGCTGTCCTCAAATGCGAATCCCTCAGTATACATGAGTATACTGAGGGATTCTTCTCCAATTACTACTATTCTCCATATTCCTCCTTTTTACCGAAAAGCGACGATCACGACGTCGTCCTCATCTTCAGTCTCCTCCTTGATGACGTTATAGACCTCCTCGCGGTAGATCTTGACGTCCCGCGGAGCGATGATCCCGATCCGGACCTGATTCTTTCGGATCTCCTTGACAACGATCTGAATCTCGTCGCCAATCCGGATGATTTCACCGACTTTTCTGGTCAACGTTAACATAAATTTCTCCTTGAAAGTTGATGGACAAACCACCCCTTGGTTTGTCTTCAGAAAGCGAGTACAATATACCTAGTTATTCCTTAATTGTCAACCTCTCTATGAAAACCAAATACAAGACAAGTCCCAAAGATTTCTTCCTCCATTTGCTCATGATCATTACCCTATACGGAAGTGCCATCAGTATTATTACCATTCTTTTTCAAATCATCAATATTACCATCCCAGATCTACTCGATTATCAGTACGGCCCCTACGATTCAAGCGTTAGTATTATCCGATCTGCGGTAGCAACACTTATTGTGATGTTTCCGGTATACCTTGGTACCATGAAACATCTTGGCAAAGAATATAAAGCCAATCCAGAAAAAAGATCCCTCCCCATCAGAAAATGGTTAATTTACCTTACCATTTTCATTGGAAGCATTGTATACATGGTAGATTTAATTAGTATCATTCGCAGCTTCCTCGAAGGGGAGGTAACCCTACGATTTATTTTAAAAGCGCTTTCCATACTTATGGTAGTAGGAAGCATTTTGTTTTACTACATCAGAGACCTCAAACAACATAACGTATCTTAATATGAAATATTTTGCATACTACATCAGTATATTTGTGGTCATCACTATTTTGGTAAGCTTGTACATTGTTGGTTCACCACAACATGCACGGCAAATACGATTTGATGAACAACGAATATCAAACTTACAAGAAATTCAAAACAATATTTCTTGGTACTACGATCAAAACGATACCATACCAGAACAACTCACCGAACTCACCACAACATATCCCGAAGGAATAGTACTGACCGATCCAGAAACAGGGAAACCCTACGAATACATGAAAACAGGGGAGACCACCTACCAATTGTGTACCACATTCAACCAAACACAAACGTCTTCATATATAAATAGGCCAGTACCCATAAAAATAGCTGCCGGGGATAGTTGGTATTACACAGTAGGAAGAAACTGTTTTGATAGAGAAGTAAAAAAATCCATAACACAAGAAGAGATGATACACATAGACCGATCAGCAATTCCCGTACCACAAGAAGCTCCCATAAACTAACAAGAATATATAAAAGGACTCCTATTCACATAGAAGTTCTTTTATATTTTCAACATCCTGCAATAACCTACGCAGTCGTATGCCTTTTTAAATCAGGTCGCTGTCGACTTTTAAACAACGCTGAATTTGTGCTCCCAACTTGTTTTCGATACGCGGTATATTCTTCTTCAGGCAAAGCAATAATTTCTACACACCGATCAGTACAACAACCATGCATTTCTTCCTGACACGTAGGGCATTGAATAAACAATAAATTACACGCCACATTACGACAATTAGTAAATTCATCACACACGTCACCACATTGATCACAGGAAGACAAGACATCCTCCGTTACCGCTTCCGCAATTCGATCATCAAACACATAATTTTTTCCTTTAAATTTACTTACCAATCCTTTTTCTTTCACCGTATGCGCATAATCAATAATTCCACCCAACAACTGATTTACATCTTCAAATCCTTCATTTTTTAAATACGCACTCGCTTTTTCACAACGAATACCACCTGTACAATACAGCAATATTTTTTTATCCTTTTTATCGGCAAGCAATTCCTTTACCATGGGAAGCTCTTCCCGAAATGTATCACAATCAGGGATAATTGCTCCTTCAAAATGACCGATACGACTTTCATAATGATTTCTCATATCAACCACAATCGTATTAGGATCATCCATTGCATCATGAAATGCTTCCGGAGTAAGATGGGTACCAATATTAGACAAATCATAATCATCAGCCGTCAAGCCATCTGCCACAATTTGTTTGCGTACCTTAATACATAGTTTAATAAAAGAAAACCTTGGTTCTTCAACAGCAATCTTAAATGGAACATGTTTAAATCCAGAAAAACTGTGTACATGCTGCACAAACATATCCCAATGCTTTTCTGGAACACTACATTGGGCATTAATGCCTTCTGCTGCCAAATAAATACGACCAAGTACACCAAGCACGCTCCAGGCTCGAAATAATTCATCACGAAGAGCTCGTGGATGAGCAATATGCGTGTATGTATAAAAAGATACCGTCCTACGAGGGACAGATTCTATTTGAAGTTTTTGCTTTGCTGTTTTTCTATCTAATTTGTTACGAAGGGTAAACATACGAATATACAAATAAGTCATTAGCCAATATACACAAAAAAACACCTCTCGTCAATGCAAACAGAAAAATAATTGCCCAGAATCAACACCTCTGATACAATGCAACCACTATGGCAGAGTATCCACTAAATTCAGCCCAACAACAAGCCGTTGATTATATAGACGGTCCGCTTCTTATTGTTGCCGGAGCAGGAACTGGGAAAACAACAGTAATCACAAAAAAAATAGCTCACATCGTAGATACCAAACTTGCCGAACCAGAACACATTCTTGCACTCACATTTACCGATAAAGCAGCAGAAGAAATGCAAGATCGTGTTGATGAATTCGTAGACATTGGCTACACAGAAATGAAAATTTCTACCTTCCATACTTTTTGCCAAGAATTGCTACAAGAATTTGCTCTTGATATTGGCATCCCAAACAATTTCAAATTAATGATTGAAACCGATACCTGGATGCTCGTTCGCCAACATATATACGACTTCAATCTTGATTATTATAGACCACTCGGAAATCCAAATGCACACATTCACGCCCTATTATCTCACTTCTCCAAATGCAAAGATGAACTCATCACCCCACAAGAATATCTAGCTCACGCAGAACAACTCACACGAGACAACAGCGGTGACATGAATATTGATGAAAAAACTCGCATTACCGAAATTGCCAACGCCTATCATACCTACACACAACTCCTCCTAGACAATAGTGCACTCGATTTTGGTGATCTTATTTACTACACCGTCAAGCTACTCGAACAACGTCCACAAATACAAAAACAACTTCAACAACGATTCAAATATATTCTTGTTGATGAATTCCAAGACGTCAATTGGGCACAATACGTTTTAGTACAAATGCTTGCCAATGAAAAATATAACCAACTCACCGTGGTAGGGGATGATGACCAATCTATTTACGCCTTTCGTGGTGCCAGTGTATCAAACATCCTCAGATTCAAAGAAGATTTTCCAACCGCAAAAAATATTGTTCTCAACACCAACTATCGATCAAATCAACAAATTCTTGATATTGCGTACACCTCTATCCAACACAACAATCCAGATCGTCTTGAAGTAAAACTACAGATAGACAAAAAACTCGTAGCTGGCAGCACACAGGAAACAAAGACTACCCAATCAGCAGTCACTCACATCCACGGATACACCATCGATGATGAAGTTGGTGCCGTTTTACAAGAAATTCAATCTTTAAAAAAAGAACACCCCGAAACGGTATGGGATGATTTTTGTATCCTTGTTCGCGCCAATGGGCATGCCGATCCATTTATCAATGGATTAGAAACCGCACAAATTCCATACGAATTTCTTGCCTCAGCAGGACTCTACAGACAACCTATTGTTCTTGACGCGTTCAACTTTCTCAAACTACTCGACAACTATCATGAGCATACCTCAATATATCGATTACTTCGACTACCATTCTTGAACTTCAAAGAAAGCGATATGCAAAAACTGGTAGGCCTGGCAAAGAAAAAAAGCATATCCTATTACGAAGCACTCAAACGAGCAAGCGGATTTTTTCTTTCACCAGAAGGGATTGCCACCTGCAATAAACTTGTCACCCTCATTCACACAGGGATGAAACAAGTCCGATACGAAAAACCGTCCATCATCCTCTACAATTTTTTTGAAGACAGTGGCTATTTGAACTACCTTACCAAACAAGAAGATGTCGGAGACAAACACACCATCAGACAAATTTATCAACTGAAACAATTTTTTGACCTCCTTCGTCGCTACGAAGATGTTACTCCAGACGCCAATGTAGTTCACTTTGTTGAACAATTTGAATACATGAAAGAATCCGGCAACGAAGGAAAACTCTATCAGCCAACCGATACCCCAGACTCAGTAAACATCATGACTATTCACGCCAGTAAAGGATTAGAATTCAAATATGTGTTCATGATCAACATGGTAGAAGACCGATTTCCAACCAGAAGAAGAGGAGGAAACATAGAAATTCCAACAGAGCTTATACGAGAACAACTTCCCGAAGGAGACGAACATGTTGAAGAAGAACGACGATTATTCTATGTTGCCGCAACTCGTGCCAAAGAAAAACTATACTTTATCAGTTCAGAAGATTATGGTGGTTCACGAAAAAAGAAAATCAGCAGATTCTTAGCAGAACTAGACTACGGATCCAAAGGAAAGGAAGCAATAACCTCCCAAAGTGAACTAACCAAAATAAATAATCAAACAACAAAAAAAGAATTGGTAAATTCGGATGATTCGTCAGTAGTAACCTATAATACCCCAAAAGCCTTTTCCTTCTCACAAATACAAAGCTACCAAAAATGTCCATACCAATATAAACTCTCCCACATTCTCAATATTCCCAAAAAAGGAGCAGCTTCGTTTAGTTTTGGCTCCACCATGCACAACACGCTCCAAAAATTCTACGAACAAATCCAAGAAATGAATAGTGCCAAACAACCAACTCTTTTTGACATTCCCAATGGTTCTCCCATAAACAAGGTGGAACAAGGGGAACTAAAAGTGCCCACCCTCAACGAACTTTTTGAGATATACAAAATCCAATGGATAGATGACTGGTACAAAAATAAAACCCAACGAGAAAGTTATCAAAAAAAAGGGAAAGAAATTCTCAAAACATTTTATACATCACAAGAAGAAAGTGGATGGACGATACCCGTCACTCTAGAAGGATGGTTTAAAATTGTAGTTGGCGATCACCTTGTCCATGGTCGTATTGATCGTATAGACAAACAAACAGATGGATCACTCGAAATTATTGACTACAAAACAGGAAAAACAAAAGAAAAACTCGTTGGCGAAGACAAAGAACAACTGCTCATTTACCAAATTGCCGCGGAATCATTACCACAGTACAGAAACCTTGGCCCCGTAGGAAAATTAACATTTTACTATCTAAATGACAATGTCCAAACATCATTCACCGGAAAAAGTGCAGAAATAGAAAAATTAAAAACCAAACTAACTAAAACCATAGAAAATATTAAACAAGGCGACTTTACGCCAACACCAGACAAATTCACCTGCCAATATTGCGACTATCGTGATATCTGTGAATATAGGGCAACATAACACAAAATATGCAAGACACAATTACACTCATTGTTACTGTGGGAGGATTCTTATTTGCCATGTACTCTGCGTATATTTTATATAAAAATCCAACACCATTTTTTCCAACAAGCAGAAAAAAAATACGAAAAATGATTGCCTTTGCAGAACTCAAACCAACAGACATCGTCATGGATCTTGGTTCAGGGGATGGCCGAATTGTTCTTATGTGTGCAGATAGCGTACAACAAGCCATTGGTATAGAAATAAATAGGGGACTCTGCTATTGGGGAAAAATGATGGCAGTCTTAACCAATAAAAAAAATGCCGTATTCATTGTTCAGGATTTTTGGGAAACAGACATCTCACACGTGGATGTGCTCATGCTCTTTTGTATTAAAAGCGAAATGGCAGGGCTTAAAGAAAAAATTCAAAAAGAAATGAAACCCGGAAGTCGAGTGGTAAGTAACATTTTTAGCTTCCCAAACTGGTCCCCAAAAAAGACAGACAAAAACGTGTATCTATACGAAGTTCCAAAATAGCCTCTTCTCAGACAAAAAAGAACATGCTACTATAAAATCGATAACAAACGTATGTCCTTCTCGTAGGCATAAAGTAATTAAATACATGAGTTTCACCAGCATTGGCGATTCCCTTAAAAAGAAAATAGGAGATACCTCGCCGCTCAAAAAACAAGTAGAAGCCGCTCAAATCGTAGAATATGCCACTGCGGTTTTTGAAGATATGTTTCCTCCAGAACTGGCAAAACATGCAAAACCACTATTTCTCAAAAACAGAACACTCACGGTTACCTGTTCAAGCTCAACGCTTGCCCAAGAAATTCGTGTTAACCAAACACAAATTGTAGAAAAGCTCAACGAAAAACTTGGAAAAAATGAGGTTGACAGAATCAGATATCTTTCCTAAACTATAGTAATATGAAAATATCTGTATACAAACAACGATCAAGAGTCATCCCGCCATACAATCGTGTACGAGGCATGATCTAGTTTTTGTATAGATACATAAATTAGCTATCCGCCTCACAGGCGGAATTTTTTATATAGTATGAAAAAAACAATTATTATAAAAATTGGCACAAATGTTATTACCACGGCAGAAGGACTTCTTGATATAGCCATCATGGAGCATCTCGTTGGACAAATAGTAGCACTAAAAAAAACAGGTATCCAGATAATACTGGTAAGTTCTGGTGCAATGGGAGCAGGAAGAGGACTTCTTGGCATATCACCAAAAGAAACCGTAACAAATAGTCAACTGTTAGCCGCAGTAGGACAAGTAAAACTTATGGATACGTACCAAAAACTTTTTGAAAAACACCATATGTTCTGCGCCCAAATTCTTGCAACAAAAGAAGACTTTCGTGATAGACAACATTATCTTAACATGAGAAATTGTTTTACAAAGCTTTTACATGACGACATTATTCCTATTGCCAATGAAAATGATGTTGTTTCTGTACAAGAACTTATGTTTACAGACAATGACGAACTTGCCGGCATGATTGCCTCAATGATGGATGTATACAAACTCCTCATTCTTACCTCTGTCGATGGTGTATACGACAAAGATCCAACACAAAAAAATGCCAAAGTCATACATACTGTTGATAGACAAACTCAATGGAAAAAAGGCATCACTCAACAACGATCAGCATTTGGACGAGGCGGAATGAGTACAAAATGTTCTGTTGCAGGGAGACTCGCACAAATAGGGATAGAAACACAAATTATCAATGGACAAACAAAACATAGCATTATCGATGCCATAGAAAAAAAGAATATAGGAACAACATTCTGTGCAGAAAAAAAAGTATCAAATATAAAAAAAAGAATAGCAACGGCAAGTGGACAAGAAAAGGGAATTGTTATAGTAAATAAATTAGCTCAAGAAATTCTTACCTCTCCCAATCATGTAAGTTTATTACCAGTAGGGATTGTTGACGTGATAGGAGAGTTTCAAAAAGGGGATATTATAAAAATTCAAAACACCAAAAAAGAAGACATTGGCATTGGTATGGCACAATATAATGCAGAACGAGCAAAAGAATATATTGGCCAAAAAGGAAAAAAAGCGCTCATCCACTACGACTACTTATTTATCGAAAATAAATAATATGAACAAAAACATAGGAATACTTGGCGCCGGAAACATGGGAAGTGCCATATACCAGAGCCTAAAAAAAATAACCACTGATGAAAACCTTCATGTATGTGATTCATCACAAGAAAAACTCGATGAACTCAATGCAACACACACCTACCAAAACAGTGAAGACATGCTTGCTCATGTTGATATTGTTATTCTTGGCATAAAACCACAAACATTCCATCAACTTTCAATAGACTGTTCAGAAAAAATAGTTATCTCTATTATGGCAGGAGTGTCCATGGAATCATTAAAAAAAACACACGCAAAAAAAATCGTTCGCACCATGCCAAACCTTGCCGCCAAAGTAGGCAAAGGCGTTACTGGATGGATTGCCAATGAATCCGTTACCTCTGAAGAAAAACAAAATATTCAAGCAATATTAAACACCTTTGGCACCAGCATTGAAGTGCAATCAGAACATATGATTGATGCAATCACCGCCCTTAGTGGAAGCGGTCCTGCTTATTATTTTCTCCTTACAGAAGCCATTGCACAAACAGCAATAAAGCTGGGATTTTCAAAAGAACACGCAACACAAATTGCACAGGGGACTTGTATTGGAGCCGCCACATTACTTGAACACGATACAAAATCCGCCACAGAATGGAAAGAAGCGGTTACCTCAAAAGGAGGGACAACAGCCGCCGCCCTTGCATACTTTGAACAACAGAACTTCACACAAACAGTAGAAGGAGCAATCCAGGCAGCACAAACAAGATCAACGGAACTTAACTCCTAATCTATGGAACAACTAAAGCAGGTAAAACAAGCAAGCCGTAAACTTGCACAACTCCCAATAGAAAAAATAAATGAAGTACTCGTTGATATTGCCGATGGATTAACAACACAAATTCCTACTATTCTTGATGCAAACAAAAAAGATCTTGCACAAATGGAAACAACCAATCCCAAGTATGATCGCCTACAACTAACAAAAGAACGACTTGAAGATATTGCCAAAGATATCCGCAACATCGCAACAATGCCATCACCCATAGGAGAAATTTTCGAACAGCGAGTTGTGCCAAGTGGATTGGAACTAACCAAAATACGTGTTCCCCTTGGAGTTGTCGGCGTTATATACGAAGCAAGACCAAATGTTACCTTCGATGTATTTACGCTCTGTTTCAAAACACAAAATGCATGTGTTCTCAAAGGAGGCAGTGACGCCAAAGAATCAAATCAGGCAATCGTGTCATATATAAAAAACATACTCAAAAAACATACTATATCAGAAGACATACTCTTTCTTGCACCAGCAAACAGAGAAGCCGTTTACGAAATACTCCAGGCATACAACAACATCGACGTAATTATTCCACGCGGAAGCAGTACCCTCATCAACTTTGTAAGAGAGCATGCAAAAGTCCCTGTTATAGAAACTGGCGCAGGAATTGTGCATACTTACATTGATATAAGTGCAGACATCACAAAAGCACAAGCAATTATCACAAATGCAAAAACACGAAGAGTAAGCGTATGCAACGCACTCGACACACTCATTATTCATCAAGACAAACTAGACAATCTTTCAGAAATAATAAAACCATTGGCAGAAAAAAAAGTTCATGTCTATGCAGACAACCAAAGTTTTAACGCAATAAAAAATCAATATCCAGCAGACTTACTTTATCAGGCAGCACCAGAAGATTTTGGGACCGAATTTCTTGATTACAAAATGTCTATAAAAACAGTTTCATCAATAGAGGAAGCATTGGAACACATCCAACAATATAGTTCAAAACATAGCGAAGCAATCATTGCCGAAGATCAAAAAGCCATTGAACTATTTTTGAACACGGTAGATGCAGCCGCAGTATACGCCAATGCGTCAACAGCATTTACCGATGGCGCTCAATTTGGACTTGGTGCAGAAATTGGTATTAGTACCCAAAAACTTCACGCAAGAGGTCCTATGGGACTAAAAGAATTAACGAGTTATAAATGGATAGTCAAAGGAAACGGTCAAATACGGACATAAGCATACCTTGACAAATTCAATAAACAAAACTACACTTTCACTTGAATGACAGCCACCCCAGATAGGTGGTTGTTCAATATACACGTTCCTTACAAAAGGAACCTCCACCCCACGAGGGACAAAATGGAAATCAAAGATTTTGCAACCGTCAATCCGGCTAAACCAGGTTTCAGGGTCAACGACTTCCTCGCCAACGGGCCTGTCGCTGAGGCCTGGAATCTCGTCAACGGACACTGGCAGGAGTTGGGGAACTCCCGTTCGAGGCGGATCATTGATCCGTTGACGGGACAGCCCATGATCGACGTCCCTGCGCCGTCGATCGAGGAGCTCGCGCCCTTCGGCGAACACCTGAAGAACTGCCCACTCGGCGGCAGGCACAACCCCCGCAAGCACGAGGAACGCTACCTCATGCTCGGAAGGGTATGTAAAAAGGCGGCAGAAGCGCTCGCCGAGCAGGAGGTCGAGGACTTCTTCACCCAGCTCATCCAGCGGGTGATGCCCAAGTCCGATGCCCAGTGTCGTGGCGAGGTGCGCGTGACCTGCGCGTTTCTCGCCAACTACGGTAGCGATCGCGTCCGCTTCCTCGCCACCGGGACGACCAGCCCCGGCGACCATGCCGGACAGCGCATCACCAACCAGCGACACCCCTATGGTCCCGTGGTGGTGATCGCGCCCTTCAACTTCCCGCTCGAGATCCCTGTGCTCCAGGTCATGGGTGCCCTGTTCATGGGCAACGCCCCCCTGGTCCACGTGGATCAGCGCGTCGCGGTGGTCTTCCACCAGTTCGTGCGACTCCTGCACTCCTGCGGTCTCCCCCTCGATGAGATCGACCTCATGACCTGCGAGGGGAAGATCATGGGAGAGTTCTTGGACATGTACAAGAACGACATCGCCCTGGTCCAGTTCACCGGATCCTCCGAAGTCGCCGGCCTGGTCTCCCAGACCATGAACGGCCGCATCAAGAAGGAAGACGCCGGTTTCGACTGGAAGATCCTGGGCCCCGACTACTCCCCTGAGTGGCTCGAGTACATCGCCCACCAGAGTGACCAGGACGCCTACGCCGCCAGCGGCCAGAAATGTTCGGCCCAGTCCCTGCTGGCCTGGCACAACAACTGGCCCAGGGAGACGCTCATCGCTGCTCTGCAGCGTATGGCTCAGCGGCGTTCACTTCAAGACCTCACCATCGGACCCGTCCTCAGCTGGACTACCCGACAAATGCTCGATCACGTCCGGAGGCTCTGCGAACTCGAAGGCGCCGAACTCCTGTTCGGTGGCAAGGAACTCACGGGGCACAACATCCCCGAATGCTACGGCGCGCTCGAGCCAACGGCGGTCTTCGTGCCGTTGAAGACCATCCTCCAGGACGAGGCGACGAGACAACTCGTCACCACCGAGGTCTTCGGACCCGTCCAGGTTCTCACCGAATTCGACGACGCGAGCCTCGAGCAGCTCATCGAGCTGCTCGCGAGCCTCGATCACAGGCTCACGGCCGCGGTCGTGTCGAACGACCCGCTGTTCGTGAACAACATCGTCGGACACGTCGTGAACGGCACCACATACGTGGGCATG
>Ga0100378_1000520_pt1 | contig 42299 bp, 44 predicted proteins | sample CryGeymeta201502_FD_81535 | JGI IMG/M metagenome (GOLD analysis project Ga0100378, IMG submission 81535) | Groundwater microbial communities from Crystal Geyser aquifers in Utah, USA - Crystal Geyser metaG 2015-02 | ecosystem: Environmental > Aquatic > Deep subsurface > Groundwater | place: USA... | reverse complement strand
TTGAATTCAAATACCAAATCGAGCAGCTTACTCACAAGAAACTTTATGTAGAAGGGTCTTCATCTATAAATCTTTTAAACCAGAAACAGGGGATTGAGAATAGAACAGAAGGTGCAAATGAAACGCTTTATAGGTTAGAAGCTCAAAAGGAAGAACTAGACAGCGCTCACGCTCAAAGAATATCTTCATTAAATAGTCAAATATTTAATCTTGAATCATCAATTGACACACTTACCTCACAGATTCCTGCCGTAGATGATGCAACAGATTCAGAGATCGCATGGTATGAGTCACAGATTGCTGGCATGCAAAGCCAGTTGAGTCAGTTGAAAAGAGATAAGTCTAATGAAAATAATAGCTACAATTCTCAGAGTAGCAATCTTCTTTCTAGTATAGGGAATGCAGAAAATAGACTTGATATGTTAGACGAGGAAGATCAAGACTTCACAGAAAATATAGAGACAGTGAATGGAACACTACGTATCCAATGGATAAGTATTTGGAATTTAGTAAAAGAGTTCTCTCCAATTCCTATGGGAATAAATGTATTAATCCTAACAATACTTTGTTGGAGGATATTACAAAAAATTAAAATCATCCCAAGATTTAGAGTTGTTTAGATATAAAAAAGCCCCGGTAAGTCGGGGCTTTTTGCTATTTATGATACAAATAATTAAATCTGAGCGCAGTATTCTTTTAAGGTTGGACCCTTAATACCAAGAGATAAAACTTTCTGTAGTCTGTTGGTATGTTCAGCTTTGGGCATTTTTGATTTTATTTCCCTAGCCCTGCTAAGTATTTTGTTATTACGAATTTGGATTGCTGAAAGTATGCTCATTTGCCTTGTTTTTTGTTTTCTGATTTTTGTCTAACATTGAGCTGTTTTGAAGATTTCTAAAAGTTCTTCATTTGCTGACCTGTCAAAAAAAGCACTTAGCATTTCTTTGTATGGTAGAAGCTCTTCAGCTGTTCCCATTAAAAATCCATTCATACATTTGCCAATAGTTCTGAATTCACCAAAACTGATAATGAATACCGGCATATCTCCAATTGAAATTTTCTTTTGGAATACCTCAGGTAGAACAACCGGCACTTGAAATTTCCCTTTGAGAGGTTGACTCCTATCGAAATCAGTTATCTTTTTTAGATCTTCGCTAAGTGTGTGAAAAATATGCTTACCACTCGTCCTATCGTAGTAGATTGGGATACATAGACCACCTTTTGGTCCTGGCGAAGGAGCATATCCTATGATAGTTACTTCCATTTTAACTTGTATTAGTTTGGATCTAGACTAACATACAAATTTAGCATGTCAATAAACAAAAAACCACCCGAAGGTGGTTTTTTAAAATAGATTATTTTGCGTCCTTATCAAGGTAAGCAAGTGTCATCTTCTGGTCTTTTGGTTCAAACAATGTGATTTGGAAGTCATAAGTCTTCCCAAGTGATAGCTTCTCTCGAAGTTTATCTGTACCACCAAATAGTGAGTTGTGAACAAGTCCAGCTACTCCTTCTTGGATAGAAACAAGTGCTCCGTGCTTATTGAACTTAATAACAGCACCCTTCACTATATCTCCCTTCTTGTAAGTCTCCTTGTGCTTATCCCATGGATTTTGCTTTAGAGCTTTGATAGATAGAGAAACTTTTCCATCTTTGATTTCAATAACTTTTGCATTCACCTTGTCTCCTAGTTTGAATAGTTCTCGTGGATTTTCTACAAGACCCCAATCAAGTTCTGAGATGTGAACTAGACCTTCTAGCCCTTCTTCTAGTTTGATGAATACTCCGAAGTCTACTACCCCAGCGATCTCTCCTTCAACTTCATCTCCAAGTGAATACTTTCCGATGATCTCTTTCTTTTCTTCTGGGTTTGTATCTTTTTCAGAGAAGATAAGCTTTCCTTCTTTTGGATTAGCAGCAAGCATAATTACTGTAACTCGCTCTCCGATAAGCTTCTTAAGCTCTGTTAGAATTTCTTCCTTATCAGAGTTCTCTACTCTAGGGTAGTGCTCTGGCTTTAGTTGAGAAGCTGGAAGGAATCCTTGAAGTCCTTGCCAGTCGATAATAAGACCACCTTTGTTTGCTTCTTTTACAAGAAGGTTGAAAACTGTCTTATCTTTGATAGATACTTCAGCTTCTTTCCAAAGAAGAGCTTGCTTTGCCTCCTTAAGTGAAAGCTCAACGTATCCATTATCATTTTCTTTTTCAACAACCTTAGCTTTGATAGTGTCACCAATACTTAGATTCTTGATGATGTCTCTTGAAGAGTTGTATTCTCGTCCGTAGATGATTCCTGTTCCGTAGGGAATAAGATCAGCATAAACAGCACCACTTTGGATATCGATTACATTTCCTTCAATCAAAGTACCAACTTCTGGCTTTACCTTTGAATCTTCTACAATGTTTTTTAAATCTATTGTCATATTTTAAATAAAATTCCGCCTGTTTATAAGGCGGAAGGCTTGTGGGTAGTCTGAGTGTCCTTGTTTCATCCAAATCTGAAAACAAGGGGTTAACATCAGCACCCGGCTTATAACAGGGAATACTTTATCATAATGGTGGGGGATAGCAAGCTCTAATAGAGGGTCTTGTAAAAAGACTTGACAAATAATCTCAATGTGCTATACTCTTTGTAAGACATGGTGTTTTGTGATGAAAAAAGGGCTCATCAAACACCCACAGATCTTTGTTGGTAATAGAAAAAGTTATCGCCATACACGGTATTGAAACAGTTTTCTATCTTATACATAAAACCTCTCTCGTGGTTACGGTTAATATTACCGAGGTTTTATTAGATATAAGTTCAACGACTTCATTGTTATGTTTAGCAATGAGGATGCCCTTACTAAAATCCCCAGCCAATTGGCCGGGGATTTTTTCTTTTTGATACTAAATATAAAATACTGTATACTAGCAGGTATGGTAATTACACATTTCGGAAAACAATTTTTTAAGGTGACTTTTGGGGATATAACCCTAGCCTTTAATCCAATTTCTAAAGACTCAAAAGATGGAGGAAAAACAAAGTTTGGATCTACTATAGTATTTTCTTCTGTAAATCATGAAGACTACAATGGTATTGAAAATGCTTCACATGGAGACAATGTGCCTTTTGTTGTTGATGGTCCTGGAGACTATGAGGTTCAAGATGTATTTATAAAAGGAGTTTCTTCAGAGACTGAGATAGATGGAAAGGAGTACATCAATACAATATATACATTAACTCTTGAAGATATGAACATTTGTTTTCTGGGGGCACTTTTCAATGCTGATCTAACTATTGAGCAAAAGGAAATAATAGGGAATCCAGACATTGTTTTTGTTCCCGTATCAGATACACTTCTATCTCCCGCAAAAGCACAAAAACTAGCTACTAGTTTAGAGCCCTCAATTATCATTCCTATGGATTATGATAAGAAGTCACTTGGTGCGTTTTTGAAGGAATCAGGATCAGAAAACACAAAACCAGTAGATAAGCTTACTCTAAAGAAGAAAGATTTAGCAGGTAAGCAAGGTGAGGTTGTTTATTTCTAAAAGGAAATAATAAATAGGACATGAGAGAAATCAATCCAAAAACAAAAAGACAGCTTTTAATATTTTTGGTTTCTGTTTCAATGTTGGCCATTCTGGCTATTTGGATGATTGTGTCCCCTCCTCAGTATTTTAAAACAACAGATCAACCAGGGATTTTTGACACAATTAAAACAGAATTTTCTGATATATTTTAGATGAAAACTCAAGTTGAATATGATATAATTAAAGGATATTATGGCTAAAAAATCAGTAGAAAAAACACCAGAAGAATCTTCAAAGCATGAGGGTATTATCCCTACAAGTATTTCATCAGTAATGAAAGAGTCATATCTTGCGTATGCCATGTCCGTGATTGTAGCTCGGGCTCTTCCTGATATTCGCGATGGGTTAAAGCCTGTACATCGACGTATTCTCTATGCCATGCATAAGCTTGGAGTAAATTATAATGCCAAATTTGTTAAGTCTGCTCGAATCGTCGGAGAAGTAATCGGTAAGTATCACCCTCATGGAGACACTTCTGTTTATGATGCAATGGTAAACACAGCTCAGGAATTTTCATACAGATATCCTTTTGTTATCGGTCAAGGAAACTTTGGATCTATTGATGGAGACAATGCTGCTGCTATGCGTTATACAGAAGCAAAAATGTCAAAAATAGCAGGGGAACTTCTTCGTGATATTGAAAAAGATACTATTGATTACCAGCCAAACTATGATGGAGCCTTTAAGGAGCCATCTGTTCTTCCCGCTGCTGTGCCGGCTCTTCTTTTAAACGGAACCCTTGGTATTGCTGTTGGTATGGCTACGAACATTGCCCCTCATAACCTGGAAGAAATTATTGACGCTACAAACCATCTTATAGACAATCCAGATGCAACAACAGAAGATCTAATGCAATTTGTAAAAGGCCCAGACTTCCCAACAGGAGGAATTATTTATGGTAAAAATGATATTCTACATGCCTACAATACAGGTCGCGGAGGAATTGTTACTCGAGGTGAGGCTGAGATCGTGGAGATGAAATCAGGCTACTTCGCTATAATCATCACTTCTATTCCTTATAGAGTAAATAAAGCTAGGCTTATTGAGTCTATTGCTGACCTTGTAAGAGATAAAAAACTTGTTGGTCTAAAGGATCTACGAGATGAATCTACTCGAGATATCAGAGTGGTTATAGAGCTAAAGAATTCCGCCCAACCACAAAAGATTTTAAATTTCCTATACAAAAACACTCAGCTAGAACAGAAGTTCAACTTCAACATGGTTGCGCTTGTGAATGGTGTACCTCAGACAATGTCCTTGAAGTCTATGCTTGCAGAGTTTGTAACTTTCCGTCAAGAGGTGATTGTACGAAGGACAAAATTTGATCTTGCTAAAGCTGAGGCTCGAGAGCATATATTGCTTGGACTTAAAATAGCTCTTGATAAGATCGATGAAGTTATTAAAATAATTCGAGCCTCAAAAGATAAAGAAGAAGCAAAAGTTAATTTAATGAAGAAATTCAAGTTTACCGATATTCAAGCTGATGCAATCTTGGAGATGCGACTTCAGAAGTTGGCCGGTCTAGAAAGAAAAGCTATTGAAGAAGAACTAAAAGAAAAGCAAGCACTTATTAAAGCCCTAAAAGCTCTTTTGGCTTCACCAAAGATGATTCTTAAAACTATCTCAGATGAGTTAGCTGAAATTAGAGAGAAATACAAGGATGGGCGACGAACACATGTTATAGCTGGGGGTGTAAAAAACATCTCTAGTGAAGACTTGATTCCAAACAAAGAATCAGTTCTTGTATTTACTAAAGGTGGCTATGTAAAGAGAACTGACCCAGATGAATATAAGAAGCAGAAGCGTGGAGGAGTTGGGGTTGTGGATATTTCTACAAAGGAAGAGGATGTTGTAACAGAACTTCTTAACACAACAACTCATAGCGACCTACTATTCTTTACTGATCATGGAAAAGCCTACCAAATGAAAATGTATGACATTCCAGAGGGTAGAAGGGCTACAAAAGGAAAGGCTATTGTAAACTTTCTTCAGCTTGATGGAGATGAAAATGTAACAAGTATTCTTGCTATGGATGCTGAGAAAAAGAACAACAGCAAGTACTTACTTCTAACTACAAAAGAAGGCGTAATCAAGAAGACTTCCGCTGAAAGCTTTAGAGAGGTGAGAAGAAGCGGTCTGATAGCTATTAATCTAAAAGGAGATGACAAGCTATACTCTGCTCGATTTATAGATGATAAGGATGAGATAGTTTTGGCTACGCGAGAAGGGCAAGCTATTCGATTCAAGGAGGCTGATGTTCGAGAAATGGGACGAACAGCTGCTGGAGTTCGAGGTATGAAGCTTAAAAAAGATGATGAGATAGTTGGAGTTGGAATCCTGAAAAGCGGAACAAAGGATGCAAATGTCTTTGTCCTAACAGAAAACGGATACGGAAAACAAACAAAGATTTCAGAATACAAAGTCCAAAACAGAGGTGGCTCAGGAATCAAAACAGTGAAAATAACAGCTAAAACAGGGAAGTTGATTGTGGCACGCCTTGTAGATGAAACCTCAGAAGAGCTTATTGCGGTTTCAAATAAGGGTCAGATTATTCGAACAGAGATCAAGGAAATCAACACTCTAGGTAGAGATACTCAAGGGGTTACAGTTATGAAGCTTAGAGACGGAGACAAGCTAGCCTCAGCTACAGTTTTATAGATATAAACAATTAAAAAAGACCGCTAAGGCGGTTTTTTTTGACAGAACAACTTTTATGTATAGTATTGTAAATAGCTGTACAAAAACAAAGTAAAATGACAAAAATAATTGAAGTAGAAGATGTTCCAAATGATCCATTGCTAAAAGAGGGCTCTGGGAAAATTTACTAGACTGGATTCATCGGTATGAGGATTACTTAGGATCTTTTGCCACAAAAGACATTGAATTGTTTCTAGAGAAGAACATGCTTAAGTGTTCTGGAAAAGTTAGATCCTGGATGATCGGTGATGATTTCCAGCTTGAACCCATGTCTTGGTCAGGTATGATTGACATGGGTAATTCAGAAGACGGGCAATGCCGACTGGTATATATTTTTTTCTTGGAGGAGGTAAAGCTCGTATATTCTTTGACTTAATGGGTGAAGACCCAGAATCAGAATTAAGAAAATTTTGGAGTCATGAATTAGGGACTACTCTTTCTAAGACTAAGGATATTGAATATTCATCATGGAAAGAAGCTGATCAGATTTTTCAAAAGATTCTATTTATACTGAATTCTGGTAATGCCCCTAGAATTCCTAATTAGGATGATGGTGAATTTTCACTCTGAAAACCTCGCAACCTTGCGAGGTTTTTTCTTTTCCCCGTTTTTGGTGAGTAAATCTAAGTATATTTGATACAATAAAGATATGAATGATACAACTTTTTCGGATCCGAAAAGGGTCTTAGACGAGTTTCCTGTTAGAAAAGGAGAGATCGTTGTTGATATCGGTGCTGGTATGGGAGCATATAGTCTACTTATAGCCGATCTTGTTGGTGATCATGGTTCTGTTTATGCGGCAGAGGTCCAACTTTCTTATGTAGATTCACTCAAAAAAACAGCCATAAATGAAGGGTTGGATAACTTGCATGTTATTTGGGCAGATGCCGAACTTCCAAATGGAACAAAGCTCGCAGGCGGCTTAGCAGATGTGATAATTCTAACGAATGTACTTTTTACAGTTGAGGATAAAGAGGGCCTTGTTCGGGAAATTAAAAGAATTACAAAACCAGGAGGAAGAGTCTTGATTGTAGACTGGGAGGATAGCTTTAGTGGTATTGGTCCACATCCAAGTAGAATATTTTCTGAGAAGTCAGCCAGAGATTTATTTATCTCAAACGGTTTTGATTTTATAAAAAAGATTCCTGCAGGTGAACATCATTATGGTATAATTGTTAACAATAAATAATCATGGCTGAGAAAAAAAACACATTTCAAATAGTCCTAATGTCTATTTTTGGTGCAGCTATGTTAACTGCTGTAATAATGTTTGCTGTAAACAAAGGAAGTGGTTCTAATGCAGAAGTTAGCGTTACTTTGTGGGGGACTTTCTCAAAGAACTCCTTTTCAGAGCCGCTAAATGTATTTAATGATGACAGTAAGTCAACAGGAGTAAAGGTTACTTATGTTGAAAAAAGCCCTTTAACATATGAGCAAGACTTGGTTGAAGCTCTTGCATCAGGTACAGGTCCGGATATATTTTTTATAAATCAGGACATGATTATTCCTTTTGGAAATAAAATTAGACCACTGCCTTATACTTCATTCCCAGAAAGAGATTTTAAACTTAGATACATAGATGGAGCATCTGTGTTCTTGGGTGAGGGAGGTGTTCTAGCTTTCCCATTTGCTGTTGACCCTCTAGTTATGTACTACAATAAAAGCATGCTCAATAAAGCCGGTATTGCAAACCCTCCAAAAAGCTGGACGCAATTCTCTGCAATGATACCTTTACTTACTCAGAAGGATTCAAATCAGAATATAATCAGAAGCGGTCTGGCTTTTGGTCAATTTTCAAATATTCAATATGCAAGTAATATTTTTGAAACATTACTTCTACAGTTAGGTAACCCAATTATAGCAAAAAGAGGAAACGGTGATTATCTTTCTGTCGTTGCTGAACCAGGATATTTGTCTACAGATTCATTTGCTACATCACTTCAGTTTTTCACAAACTTCTCTAATCCACTACTAGATACATATTCATGGAATGCGTCTCTTTCCTCTGCTGAAGATATGTTTGTTCAGGATAAGCTAGCTCTGTACTTTGCTCCAGCAAGTAGGTTTTTCGATATTCAAAGAGGGAATATTAATTTAAATTACGATATAACGAAGATTCCTCAGGTAAATGAAACATCTAATTTTCTGACTTCTGCTGATTTTTATGGAATTGCAGTCTCAAAGGGTTCTAAAAATAGCCAAGCTGCCTTTACAGCTGCGAATATTTTGTCAAATGGACCATCAAATAAGTTAATTAATGTAAGTAATAATTTATCTTCACCACGTAGAGATTCTTTAGGGGTCACAGACGGTCTAACTACATATCAATCAGCTATTAGAGAATCTGCTTTGATTTCTTATACTTGGATAAACCCAGGAAGAACTAGTACAGAGGCTTTGTTTAAAGAAGCTGTGGACAGTGTTGTTAGAGGCTCTGCAGACAGATTTTCTGCTACAGGATTGGTCCACCAAAAGTTGAACTTATTACTAGAAGGATTTAATAGCCGATAAAATATGCCTAATATAATAAAAAGAACATTTTTAACAGTATTTGTTGCACTGCAACTTGTAATAGTTCCTATAAGTTTTATGCCGCAGACTGCTCAGGCATTTACAATACTCCCTGATTGTAATGGTGATTTGAATGGTGATGGAAATTTTGTAACACCGTGTACCTTTCAGCACTTTCTGGATCTTCTTAAGAATGTGATTGAATTTATAGCTACATTCTTGATGGCGCCAGCTATTGCTATTGCTCTGGCCTGGGCTGGAATGCTAGTTATGACATCAGGTGGAAATGCTGCAAAGAGAACCGAAGCAAAGGATATATTTGTAAAAGTTGGTCTTGGCATAGTATTTATCTTGGGGGCATGGTTTATCGTCGAGGCGGTGTACTCGGGCCTAGGTTACGGAGGGTTCCTGCAGTTTAATTAGTTAATAATGTATAATATATCCATATGAATTTATTTTTAGTGAAATTTTTTAATCTAGTAAACCCGCTTATTGCACATGCAACCACTACGAACACAGGAACAGGAGGAGTGACAAATCCAGGGTCATCAAATATGAACATTGAGATTGCCTTTACCAACCCTCTTGGTAACGGGAGTATTACAAGTATAAATAGCTTGATTGCTGCAATTTTAGATGTTGTTATTACTCTTGGAATACCAGTAGTGGTGCTTGCTGTTATATATTCAGGATTTCTGTTTGTAACAGCTCTTGGGGACAAAGAGAAGATTAAGACAGCAAGAAGTACATTTCTTTGGACTCTTGTAGGAGGGATGATTGTTTTAGGGGCATGGGTTATTGCGCAAGCTCTTCAAACAACTATTAATAATATTATTAACGGTTAATATAAATAATTTATGAGTATTAGATTAAAAAGATTTTTATCAGCAGCTATAGTAGGGAGTCTGTTCTTTGGCTTTGCAATGACTCCATTTATCACTTACGCTCAAACGCCACCAACTTCACCAACTACATGTATTTATACTTCTGGGGGTATAGGTGGGCTTATTGGTACAGCTCTTTGTCTGCTTAAATCAGTGGTTCCATTGCTGGTTACGGCTGCTGTTGTTGTTTTTATATACGGTCTTGTTATTTATATTAGAAATGCAGACAACTCAGAAAAGAGAAAAGAAGGGAATCAATTCATTATGTATGGCTTAATAGCTTTGTTTGTAATGGTTTCCACATGGGCGCTTGTAGGTATTATGACTGCAACTTTTGGCATAACAAGTACCACAGTACCTACATTTCAATTAGTTCAGTAGAAGTATATTTTCCCCAGGTGTTATTTGGTAGATATTGCAAGATTTGATTCCGTGGTATTATTAGATAGTAATTATTGTTGTGGTAATAGAGGAATTAAATCAATATAGATTGATTTAATCTAAAAATACCATAATTCAAGGCTTACAACCTTTTATAAGTTATTAATTAATTAAGTTATTTTTATGAAAAAAATTAGTATTGCACTTACAAGTTTGATGGCTGCTTTTGCACCAGCTTTTGCTTTTGCACAAACAAACCAAGGTCTTCAAGGTATCCTTACTACAAACATTCAACCACTTTTGAATGCTATAGTTCCGATCCTTATTACAATTGGAGTTATTTACTTCATCTGGGGAATTGTTCAGTATGTTATTGCTGACGATGAGAAGGCAAAGGATGCAGGAAAGAATAGAATGATGTATGGTCTTATCGGACTATTTGTTATTGTTACTTTCTGGGGACTTATTACTGTTATTTCAAACACTCTAGGTGTTCAAAACGTTCAAGCTCCAACCGCAAATATCCTTCCTTACTAAGTATAATAAATCGTGTCTTCACTTCTACCTAAAATTGCATATGCAGCACAACCTCAGAATATAAATGAGCTTGTAGGTAGATTGAATAAGTATTTAATCAATCCCATTATAATACTTATGTTCCTTCTTGCTTTTGTTTATTTTCTTTGGGGGCTGTTCTCTTTTATTAAAGACAGCAGAAGTCCAGAGGGAAGAACAACTGGGGGTAGCCACATCATGTGGGGTCTGATAGGAATGGCCATCATGTTTTCTGTGTTTACAATTCTAAATATACTTATGGGTACTTTGAATGTACAGGGAATAAAAGTAAACCCAGGAGCAGGAGAGGAGTATGTGTATATAAATTACGGTTTATAATTTTAGTAATTAAAAAAGTCCCGCCAGAATGGCGGGACTTTTTGGTGCTCAGAACAAGCACCATTAGCGTATTGGTTCAAACTTAGCTTTGAAGCTTCCGTGAGAACCATCGGTCGTTGTTATTTTAACGGCCGAAGCAAACACTTCCTGGACTAACTTCCCAGACTCTTTCCTAAGAGTTTTAAGTTGATGATCTCTGAGATCAACAAACTCGTAGCGTAGAGCTAAGGGTAGGTATCCATCCAATTCTGTCATTGTGTACCCGGGAGGCACTGACAGGTTGTATTCTGAAGCTGTGGGACCCACATGTATAGTCTCGTAATAGACCTTCGAATTTGTTTCCTCAGATGAGGAGTACGAATCTTCAGAAACATCGGATAGTAGCCAGCTAAGCGCAGCGGCCATAAATCCAATTATGAATACAATACCGAGAACCCATTGAACGACCTTGTGACTAAAAAAGGAGCTAAGGTACGAACTCATCGCCCCTGCAGCTTTTCCAGTGTCAACACTGCCAGATTCTTTGCCGTACTTTACATAAAGTAAAATAGCAGCAAGAATGGCTAAAAATAAATATGTTTTCCAATCTTCCATTTCTTTCTTTTTTATGGATTACTTACTTGTTTTTTTTGAACCACTGGCATCAAGAGCAGCTTTAGCTCCTAGAATATCTCCTAAGAGACCATTTCCACCACCACTTACTACTGTGATGTTTCCAACATTTTCAGAAACACCAAGAGCGATATCGAGTTCAAGCATTTGAGCAGAATTATAGCCCGCAGCTTTTCTCATCTTATCCACTCTATAGGCTTCACCGTCTGCTTCATTCTCCATGCTACTTTTTGTACCAACAGATGCAGCAGATTTTCTAGCAGCTTCTGCTTCACCTCGCTTTGTCTCAGTCTTGATAGAAATATCAGCCTCTGAGTAATCAAGCAGTGCTTTGTTTATTATCTCAGCGAGATGTTGCTCAACCATTTTAGCATCAGCAATGTGGACACCCCAGTTGGCATCTTTATCATCTTCATTTCGCATTTCGAAATTCAATCTATCTTGGATCATCCAATCGATCTCATCTCTTTGATTGATAATCATCGCAGTCGTTCTTTTGGCGAACTCTATTTTGACCACAGACTCCATAGTATCCCTTGCATGTCTTATGAATTCCTTTGAGCTACCAATATTTTCAAAAAAGTAGAGCATATTTGTTATCCTCCATCTTATGAAAAAAGTAACATTTTGGAATTCGAGCATTCTATGATTTGGGATTTCCTTGAATCTCTTTTCCCAGTAATCTACATAGATCTTTACCTGATCTCCAAATTCTTTCTTAAACTCTACAGCATTTACTTTCATTCCGTGTAGGTCCTCATCAAAAGATATTCCAGCCATGGTAAGAACTTTTCTTCTAGCCATTTCATTATCCAGATCTGCATAAACAGCAGTATTTGAATCAGCTGTGTAGATTTTTATTGGCTCCACTTTGCCTTGTTTAATCTCTTCAGGTTCACCAGGGAACTGGTTCTGAGTTGTTTTAGCGTTTTCTTTGTGTAGCTTATAAATAAGTACAAAATCAAACACTAAACCGTAGCCTCTAGGTACCAGCCATCTTGGTGATCCAAACACAGTAATTAGTCCAACCTGATTTGGCCCAACTATACTGATCGAACAAACAAGGTACACAAACCATGCCATTATCCAGACGCCTGATCCAGGTCGGAAAATTCCGATTAGAATCAATACTACAGATATTATGGTCACAACGGCCATTTGTTCATTAGTCCTCCTTTGTAGGAGTCTTCTTTGAGCCTCCGGGTCTTCCGGAAATTGTTCAGCCCTTCTTTTCTTTGCATCTTCTTCCATGTCAATGTTCTTTAATTGTTTTTTAGTTTGTATCTATTATAGCACACTATATGTGCATATGTCAAGGTAACATAAGTACTAAAAAAACCGGATAGAATTCCGGGTTCTTTAGTAAAAATATACACTGTGGGCGAGAGAGGACTTGAACCTCCACAGATTGCTCTACTGGTTCCTAAGACCAGCGCGTCTACCAATTCCGCCACTCGCCCACGCTATATACTTTTAAACTTTCAAGGTTTTTACCCTGGTGCCCCCGGCAGGGATTGAACCTGCGACCTTACGATTAAGAGTCGTCTGCTCTACCAGCTGAGCTACAAGGGCTGAATGTCTTTACTTTAAAAACATAAATATCATAGTATCAAAAACTTCTTTAAATAACAATACTTATTTATCTGTGTGCCCGGGGCGGGAATCGGACACTCTCGTGGATTTTCTTACAGAAATCTCACTCCATCGACCCCCACTCGGGTTGATCGGTCTGCGACCGGCTCCGCCAACCCTCTGTTCGATTCCCGCCCAAACACTAAAATAGAATTATCCCAATATATCCATATTAGGAATTATCTATTTCATGTGCCCGGGGCGGGAATCGAACCCGCACGCCAATATGTCAGCAAGGGATTTTAAGTCCCTCGTGTCTACCAATTCCACCACCCGGGCAAGTTTTATATGTGCTTAAATTCTTTACTCTAAAGAATGCTTTAGAGTAGTTCAAAACTGTCCTACAGGACAATTTTTGAGGCCTGGGCGGGAATCGAACCCGCGCATGGAGGTTTTGCAAACCACAGCGTTACCACTTCGCCACCAGGCCTATTTCTTCGTGTCTAATAAATTAAAAGACTTGGTCTAGTATAGAACAAGTCTTTTAATTTTCCAACCGATTAGCTTCTTTTGAAAGCTCATCTAGTCTTTGTCTATTTTTCTCTCCAAGATCATACTCAACTTCGATATAAGGAATTGATCTAGTGTGTGCGTTTTTCTTTATGTAATTTCTTATGTGTTTTCTTTGTCTAAGCATGAATCCATCTACCGCCGCTTTTTTTGATTCTGGTAGAACTGTATAAAAAACTGTTGCATTCTTCAGGTCTGGAGATACGTCAACTCTTGTTACCGTAATCAGCGCATCTCTGTTGCTCTCGCGTGCAATTTGCTCAGTAGCGAATCCTCTAAGCATTTCAGCGTACTTTACCTGTCTATCTCCTTGCATATTATTTTACAACCTTAGTAAAGGCTACTAATACATCACCTTGTGCAATATCTATTTTTGACTCCACCAAGATACCACACTGATTTCCTTCTTTTACTATCTGAGCGTCTAGTTTGTTTTGTTGAAGCCCAACTACAACTCCAGTACCTATTTCGTTATCTCTACGCACTATTTTCACATGATCTTTCACGGAGAAGGATCCGCTATTAATAGAACCTCCAACCACTTGTTTGTTCTTCATTTTACTAAAGAAGGCAAGAATCTTGGCAGATCCATGTTCCTCATCAATTTCTAGTCTTGGTCTTCTAGCTTCTAGTTCTTCTTCTAACCAAGCTGTTAGCTCATAGATTATAGTAAAGGTTTTTACCGTTGCTCCGATTTGTTCGTTTGCATCTATAGCTTTCTTATCTACCTTTACGTTGAAGCCAGCAATAATAGTTTCTTTATCTGCTTGAGCAAATGTTATATCTCTTTCTGAAATATCACCGACACAAGCTTCTACTATTTTGAAAGATACTTCAGGTCTTTGAAGTTTCATGATTTCTTTAATAACGGCCTCTGTTGTTCCTAGAACATCTGTTTTTATAATAAGGGGAACTAACTTTGTATCTCCAGTAATAACTTCGCTCTCTGTGATGAAGGTAGTATCTTCTCCTGTTTCGTTTACTTCAGCTATAAATTTTTCAGCTTCTTTCTTTGATTCGAATGAGAAGAAAGCCTCTCCTGCTCGAGGCACCTTTGTTAGTGATCCTCCAAGAATCTTTATAGGGGAATTGAAGCCTGTTATTTGAATGGGTGTAGAAAAAGTGGCTTCAGTGATAGTTTCTCCAAGGAAATTTTCAAAAATCTTTGTTGGTGAAAGCATGTTATTTACTACAATAAACATTCCTTTCTTAAGAGTTCCATCTTTAATAACCAGAGAAGATGATATTCCTCTTTTTTCATTTACATCGGACTCAATTACAAACCCTGTGGCTGCAATCTCTGGAGTACCTGTAAGTTCTTCTAGTTCTGCAAGAAGAAGAATTGTAGAAAGAAGTGAGTCAACATTTGTTCCTGCTTTTGCAGAGATCTCGACATATGGAACATCTCCTCCATAACCTTCTAGATAAACTTCATGTTCAACTAGTCCATTTTTTACTTTTTCTGGGTCAGCATTTGGTTTGTCTATTTTGTTTATAGCAACAAAAAAGGGTGTACCGCTACTCTTTATGGTCTCTAGTGATTCTAGAGTTTGTTTCTTAACGCCATCTTCCGCGGAAACAATAAGAATGGCAATATCCGCTAGTCTGGCTCCACGTTCACGCATAGAAGTGAAGGCTTCATGTCCTGGAGTATCAAGAAAAGTAATTTTCTTATCAACACCTTCTTCGTTTTTGTGAGTTATTTCGTAAGCTGAGATATGTTGAGTGATACCACCCGCTTCTCCGTCTACAATATTTGTACTTCGGATATAGTCAAGAAGCGTTGATTTTCCATGATCAACGTGTCCCATAATGGCCACAACAGGCGGCCGCTCTATTTTGTTGGCGGTGTTTTTACTCATAATTAAGAAGGCTTAGTAATGCCTAGTACTATAGTATGATAATACTCTAAAGTAAAGGACTACAATCCTCTAGCTTTTCCAAGGGCTTTTGTTTCTTCTTCTGTAAGACTATAAGTTGAATTGAATTTATCAACTGGCTTAGCAAAAACTGAGACTCTTTCTCTTGAGTATATTGAAGAGAATACAACCCCATCACCTTTTTTGTTTATTAGAGCTACAGAGAAGCTTTGATTGGAACCAGATGAGCCTTCAAATGGGTTAAAACGAATAACTCCGACCCCAGAAACAACATCTTTAAGATTCTCTCCGATAATCTTAATAGAATTATTAATTTCTGATTGTTGCTTGAGGCTTTTTTCAATATCAGAAACAGTAGTTTTGAGAGTCTCTTCAAGGTCAGAGCCATTTTTACCACGCAAAACAGAGGATAAGCGATTGTTTAATTTTATAATGTTAATTATTAGAAAAACTAAAAGTATAGCTAGTCCAGCAATTATATAAGCCAATATTTCTACTGAAAGCCCTGGTATCATGTAGGCTATTATAGCAGACCATTTTGAAATGTCGTATTCTGTTGTTAATAGCTCTCAAAATCTGTATAGTACAGGTACATAAATTATGTTTTTTAGTAGTAAAAAAATAGAAAAAGAAAGGCGTTATTTTGATTACGCGGCAGCAACCCCAATTGATAGTGAGGTTCTTTCACTTCTATGCTCACTTCTCAGTGAAAACTTCGCTAATCCAGGAGCTCTCTATTCTGAAGGAACTGAATCAAAAGACTTAATAGAAAAATCTAGACTTAGTATTTCTGAAATGATATCTGCTCATAAGGATGAAATAGTTTTCACAAGCGGCGGTACCGAAAGTGACGTTTTGGCTATTCGAGGAGTTATTAAAAAAGTTTCTTTAGATGAAAAATTTGAAGGGAAGCCACACGTGGTAATTAGCGCCATAGAACATTCTGCTATTTTTGATACAGTTCACGAACTAGAAAAAGAAGGTCAAATAGAATTATCTATACTTCCGGTAAATAAGGAAGGTCGGGTTGCAGTTGAGGACTTGAAAGATGTGGTGAAGAAGACTACTGTACTTATCTCTATTATGTATATAAATAATGAAATAGGTGTGATACAGGATATTCCTACAATCTCTAAAGAAGTCAGAAGGCTAAAGAAAAAACTTCACGGGGATAGACACTCGTATTATCCTTTAATACATACAGATGCTAGTCAAGCCTTTGGTTTTGCCCCTATCGGAGTATCTTCTCTTGGTATAGACCTGATGTCATTTAATTCTGGAAAGGTATACGGACCTAAGGGTGTGGGAGCTTTATTTGTAAAAAGAGGAGTAGCCTTAAATTCAATCTTCTATTCTGGTGGACAAGAAAGTGGTTTGAGGCCAGGGACAGAGCCCGTTGCTTTGATAGCTTCATTTGCAAGGGCTTTAGAAATATCAGAAGGGTCTAAGAGTAAGGAATCATTGAGAATTGCAAATCTCAGAGAATACTTTCTTGAAAAATTAGAAAAAATAATCAAAGAAAGTTGCTTTAAAGATTTAGATCTAGATTATAAGGTTAATGGAAGTCAGAATTATAACTCTCCTCACATAATAAGTCTCTCTTTCAAGGGTCTTGAAAGTGACCAGATGGTTATTGAGCTTGATGCTAAAGGAATTTCTGTTTCCTCAAAGAGTGCTTGTAAGACTTTAGATCCCCAGGTATCTCATGTTCTCTCTGCAATAGGTTACGATGACAACTCATGGGGTGCTATACGATTTTCTTTTGGGCGTGATACTCAAAACGAAGACATTGATTTTGCCATTGTTGCACTTCAAGAAGTTTTGTTTAAGCTTCTCCACACAAAAAAAGAATTTCTTCTGTAATAAAAATATTTTTGTTGTATTATATATAGTATGGATATTGAACATCTAACAAAACATCAGATAGTTCTTTTGTGCCTCTTGGTTACTTTTGTTTCTTCTACTACAGCTGCAATTGTGGTTGTTCGTCTTATGGAGGATGCCCCTGTTACTTCCAGTCCAACTATTAATCGTGTCATTGAAAGAACGGTTCAACAAATTGTTCCTGGAGAGACTAAGGAGATTACAAAAGTTAACACTGTAATAGTAAAAGAAGAAGACCTTGTTGTTGAAGCTATTGAAGTTAACAAGAATTCTATTGTTTTAGTAAAAGAGACAGTAACAAATGAATCTGGAGAAACTACGTTAACAAATAGTTCAGCTATTTATCTAAGAGATGGATATATTGTGGCTGATGGTAGGTTAATTTCTGGTCCTGGAGAATACTATATGGAAGACGGAGATGTAAAAATACCTCTTGTTTTTGTTCAAAAAGATAAAAGCGGTTTCTCATTATTAAAAGTAGAAGAATCAATTACTCTTTCAGACGTATCTTTCGTAGCGAAAAATATTTCAACAAAACCATCGGTTAAGGTGGGGCAGAGCGCAATTGTTTTATCAAGTAACCCAAATTTTGGAGCCTTTACCGGACTCATTTCTAGCTTTTCTCCGTTTGTTGTAAAAGTAGAAGGGCAAGATGACGAGACTCTATTTTCAAAAATAAATATAAACATAAATACTCGACAGGGTATCTCAGGTGGCGCTCTGGTTACAAGTGACGGAGATGTTTCAGGTTTGGTTATTGTTAGGGAAAATGATATATTTGCTATTCCCGTAGATTACATTAATCAAAAAATATCTTCCTTGGCAGAGGCTGCTGTAGCTAAAAAAGAAAGCTTGAAAGCAAGCGCCGTAGAGTCTCTAGGGGATAACGGATAGCGGGGTTTGACTTTTTGTATAATAGTTGTATGATATTAACATACTAAATATAGACACATTATGATGCCACCACTAAACAAATTCACAACAAAAGCAAAAGAAGCCATTAAAAAAGCTCATGAACTTGCTATTGAGCGAGGGCAGAATAATGTTAACTCTCTGCATCTACTAACCGCACTGCTTCTACAAGAAGATTCAGTGGTTATTTCTATGTTAGACAGATTAGAGGTAGACACAATGCTTCTGACAGATTTTGTGATTGAGGCCATAGAAACACCAGAGTCTGGTTCAACAGCATCTCCTTCTTATCAGATGTATCTGACCCCAGACTTAGCACAAGTGCTAGAGGCCAGTCTAAAAGTAGCAGATTCATTGAAAGATGAGTTTGTTTCAACTGAGCACCTGTTTCTATCTATTCTAGACGTTCCTGGAGATACAAAAGCAATCATCACTCAATTTAAAATAAAAAAATCAGATGTTGTAAAATCTCTGAAAGAGCTAAGGGAAGATAAGGGTGGAGCATTAGGAGCCTCAAAAAGCTTCAGAATGCTAAACAAATACACGAGAAATCTGACGGCACTCGCAAAGGAGGATAAGATTGACCCTGTTATAGGTAGGGACAATGAGATTATGAGAATTGTTCAGATTCTTTCTCGTAGAACGAAAAATAATCCAATACTTATCGGTGAGCCAGGGACTGGTAAAACTGCAGTTGTAGAAGGTCTTGCTGTTCGCATTGCAAAAGGTGAAGTTTCTGATTCTCTTAAAAACAAAGAGCTCGTATCTCTAGACCTCGGGGCTCTTCTAGCTGGAACAAAATATAGAGGTGAATTTGAAGAGAGGCTAAAGGGGATAATGAAAGAAATAGACCGAGCCGACGGAAAGGTTATTTTATTTATTGATGAGATTCACTCAATTGTTGGAGCCGGAGCTTCTGAAGGATCAGTGGATGCAGCAAATATGTTGAAGCCCGCACTTTCTCGAGGAGAACTTCGTGCTATCGGAGCAACAACACTAAGAGAGTATCAAAAACACATTGAAAAAGACCCGGCTTTAGCTAGGCGTTTTCAACCTGTATATGTTGATGAGCCAAATCTTGAAGATACAATTGCAATCTTGCGAGGTATAAAAGAAAAGTATGAACTCTATCATGGTGTTCGTATTACTGATGATGCTATTTTGGCAGCTGTTAATCTATCGTCTAGATATATTACTGATAGGTTTTTACCAGATAAGGCTGTTGATCTTATAGATGAGGCTTCGTCAGCTCTTAGAATGGCGCTTGAAAATAAACCACCAGAGCTTGAAAAAGCTCATCGGCGGATCGTTCGTCTTGAGATTGAGAAAGAAGCTTTAAATAAGGATATAGAAATTGAGCATACTGATGCTAAGAAGGTTAAAGAGAGAATTCAAGAAATCAAAAAAGATATTTCAGAAATAAAAGAGAAAACAAAAACTCTTGAACTAAAATGGAAGAGTGAGAAAACAGCCCTAGGAGATATTCGCGCTCTTAAAAAAGAGTTAGAGACCCTTCGTTTTGAGGCTGAAAATGCAGAATCTCAATCAGATCTTGGGAGAGCGGCTGAGATTAGATACGGTAAGATTCCAATCAAGCAAAAAGACTTAGACAAGAAGATAGAAAGACTTAGAAAACTTCAAAAAGTCCGAAGAGTTTTGAGAGAGGAGATCACAGAGGAAGACATTGCTGAGGTTGTATCAAGATGGACAGGTATTCCAGTTTCAAGCATGCTTGAGGAAGAAAGAGAGAAGTTACAAAGAATGGAGCTTGAGCTAGGAAAGCGTGTTGCTGGGCAAGGAGAGGCTGTTTCTAAGGTCTCAGAGGTTATTAGACGCTCTCGTGCTGGTATTGCAGACCCAGATAGGCCAATAGGGTCGTTTGCATTTCTTGGTCCTACAGGAGTAGGAAAAACAGAGCTTACAAAAGCTCTGGCAGAATTTATGTTCAACGATGAGAAGGCTCTGATTCGAGTAGACATGTCAGAATTTATGGAGAGGCATTCAACTTCAAAGCTTATCGGTTCTCCTCCAGGGTATGTCGGTCATGATGAGGCTGGTAGTTTGACAGAATCTGTAAGACATCGGCCGTATTCCGTAATTCTGTTTGACGAGATTGAGAAAGCTCATCCAGAAGTATTTAATCTATTACTTCAAGTCCTTGATGATGGAAGACTTACAGACGGAAAAGGAAGGGTTGTGAACTTTAAAAATACAGTTATTATTCTTACCTCAAATGTTGGATCAGAATACATTCAAAAAATGGAGTCTATTGGATTCAACGACCACAATCAAGAAGATGAATATGCAAAAACAAAAGAGAAAGTTCTAGAGAGTTTAAAGAAACATTTCCGACCAGAATTCCTAAATCGACTAGATGAAATAGTAGTCTTCGACATTCTTTCAAAAGAGGCTATCAAAGAGATTGTTTCCTTTAGAGTTGATGTTGTTAAATCCCGGCTTGCTAGAAAAGATATACTACTTAAGGTAACAGATGGTGCTTTAGCCTATTTAGCAGAGAAAGGTTACGATCCACAATATGGGGCTAGACCATTGAACAGATTAATCCAAACAAAAATATTAAATCCAGTAGCTGAGAAGATTATCAGCGGAGATGCGGTAGGAGGATCAAAAATATTGGTAGATGAAAAGAATGGAGAGCTGGATATAAAGCTAGAGGGAGAAAAGAAAAAAGTTACCAGAAGGAAAAAGGTGGCTGCTTAAATAAAAATCACCCACGTGGGTGATTTTTATTCTGTGCGCCGGACAGGATTCGGTCACTCTGGTGGATCAATTATAAATTGATCTCACTCCCTCGACCCCCACTCGGCACCTCCTCTCACTGTGTTCTAGGGCTTCGCGACGCCTCGGTTCGAATCCTACCGACATCAGTAAAACAAAAGTCATGCAATACATTCGTATTACATGACTGATGTTTTTTTTGTGCGCCGGACAGGATTCGAACCTGTGTAGACCGAAGTCGTTGGATTTACAGTCCAATGCATTTGACCACTCTGCCACCGACGCATTCTATTCTACTATTACTCTTGGTCAATTTTGTAAATCCAGGATTTACAGTTCACTTACGTTCATGGCAATTTGAACACTCTGCCACCGACGCATGAATAAGATATCGCTATCTTGAACTCATATAGAGTACAAAAAAACAAGATAAATTACAAGCCTATTGCAAAGTTTTACTGTTTATAGTATCCTCATATCTGTTAAACGAAATATCATTATGGCTCAAAATCACCAAACAATACTAAAAAATAAGGAAACAAAAGAGGTCTACAGGACTTGGAAAAACAAGAAGCAAAATCCTGACAAAATGACCCTTATGAAGTACAGCAAAAAGCTGAACAAAAGAGTTCCTTTTACAGAGGTTAAAAAATAATAACCATTGTGCTACAATATAGTCCGCTACAATGCGGATTTTGTAGCTTATGGGCGATTAGTTAATCGGTATAATAAAGGTTTCCAAAACCTTAGTGGGGGGTTCGATTCCCTCATCGCCCGCATAAATAAAAACACCCGAGAGGGTGTTTTTATTTACCTAGAAAAGATTTTACTTCTACAAGAATTTCTTCAGTTTGGTCTGGGTTAAACCACTTTATTCTTTTGTCTCTTTGAAACCAGGTTAGTTGTCTTTTTGCAAACTGACGGCTTTTTATAACCAAAATTCTTTTCATTTCATCGAAGTCTTTTTTACCCTGAAGATATTCTGCGATCTGTTGATACTCCAAACCAAATGATTCAAGTCTCTCCCAAGATAATCCATTTTTATGTAGACCGGAAACTTCATCTACCATACCAACTGCTAATCTGGAGTCTAATCGTTTCTGTATTTTTTCTATAAGATCCTTTTTCTCCAATTTGAAACCTATGTGCAGAGTATCGAACAATCCTTCTCCATGAACTGTTTCAGGTATCTCACCCAAGGTGTCATAAATTTCTAAGGCTCTAATTAATCTAGGTCTGTTTTTCTGGTCTATTTCACTTGCTCGCCTAGAATCTTTTTCTTTTAGTATTTCAAACAGTTCTGCTGTTTCCATCTCTTCTAGTAGATCTCTTAGTTCTTGATTAGGTGGAACTTCTGGAAATTTTTGATTGTCGACAATGGCTTCTATGTACTGTCCGGTTCCGCCCACAACTATAGGCAACTTACCCCTTGAGACAACCTCTTCAATAGCCTTAAAAGCTTCTTTTTTATACATGGCTACAGAATATGTTTTTTTAGGGTCAATAATATCCAGCATGTGGTGTGGGACACCTTGCATCTCTTCAGTTGTAATTTTCCCAGATCCTAGATCAAGGCCTTTGTAGACCTGTCTTGAGTCAGCAGAAATAATCTCACCATCAAAAGCCTTGGCGATAGTTACTCCAAGATCTGATTTTCCACTTGCGGTTTGCCCGCAGATTACTACAAGTTTAGGTTTTTCCATGCAATGAATATACAACTAACTGCTTTAAAAAACAATAAAGACCGCTATTTGGATAGTGGTCTTTAGTTTGGGTCTATGCTAAATTGTCTCTGGGCGAAGCTGATGAAGGACGTAATAAGCTGCGATAAGCTTTGGGTAGGTGCAAATAACCTTTGATCCAAAGATTTCCGAATGGGGCAACCTAGCCATTTGGAATCCCTTCGGGGTGTTCTGGTTACCACACTATATAGTGTGGGGGTTTCTTTGGAAAACTAAAGAGGCGAGTACGAAGAATAATTAAGTGTACAACTTTACTTATCGCCTACGGTAACCATTTTTGGTTGCCGTTTTTTTTGGATCCGTTACTGAAGTCATACTTGACAATTTATATTTTCGATGATATTGTTTTACAAATTATATTAAATATTTAAATGCATAATAATGGTAGAAATACGTGTTTATGGTGATAGGTCACTCCTAACCTACGAAGCTCTTAAGATTCAGGTTCAGAAAATGGGAATCAAAACTCAAATTGAGTACATAAGGATTCAAAAGAATTTTTCTTTATGGGTCGCTAACCCTTGGACTACCTATAAGAAAGATTACTCAGATTCAGATTTCTTTGGAATTGATTTCCTTAGCTATAATGATTTAAAAAAAGAGGTCAGATCTCTTGGGGTTAGAAATCCTGTAGAGTACATGATTGAAGGAAGGAATCATGATAACTGGGTTGCTTCACCTTGGGTGAGATATAAGGAAGAGTACTCCAGATTTGGTTTCTTTGGACAGTATTACCTTCCTTATGTAGATCTAAAAAAAGAGATTAGACTTCAAGGAATTGACAACAATACTGACTATCTCTATTTTCAGAAGTCTCATGATGATTGGCCTATTTTCCCAAGTAGAATTTATGCTTCAGAATACTCATATGAGGATTTCTACGGTAGAGAGAGATGAAGTCAAAAAAAAAGCCTAGAGGATTTTCCCCTAGGCTTTTTAAATTTATCTGTGCCCGGGGGGAGAATTGAACTCCCACCCCTTTCGAGACACGATTTTGAGTCGTGCGCGTCTACCAATTCCGCCACCCGGGCTTACTTAGAAGATTCTACTAAAATTTACTCAAATTGCAATTTTCTTAACAGTTTTTTCACATTTCTATAAAAAAGTGAAAACCCTGTTTGTGATACAATACTGTCATGTCAGAATTATATAGCGATTCAATATTTTTTATAGATGTAGGTAAGATTGGTCCAAACCCTTATCAGCCACGTCGAGAATTCGAAGAGGGTCCACTTAGAGACCTGTCAGAGTCTATTCGCCAGTACGGGGTTCTTCAACCTCTAGTGGTTACTCGTGTTGAGGAGGAGACAGATGGGGGAATAAGAGTCTCGTATGAGCTTATAGCGGGTGAGAGAAGACTTAGAGCTTCAAGGCTTGCCGGTCTTTCTCAGGTGCCAGCTATTATCAGAAAGGATCAAGATCCAATGGTAAAGCTTGAGCTTGCTATTATTGAGAATCTTCAAAGGGAAGACTTGAATTCAGTTGAAAGGGCTCGCGCCTTTCAAAGATTTATAGACGAATTTGGTTTTTCTCATACTGATATCGGAAAGAAAGTAGGGAGAAGTCGAGTCTATGTTTCCAATACACTTAGAATTCTTGATCTGCCAGATGAAATTTTAGATGCACTATCTGCTGGGAAGATTAGCGAGGGTCACACTAGACCTCTTCTAATGCTTAGAGATAAGGTTGATGAGAGAAATGTCTTGTTCAAGGAGATAATTTATAAAAAAATATCTGTTCGAGAAGCTGAAAGACTTGCCAGACTGATAGCCAAAGATAAGGTTAGAAAAAAAGAACTTCTCCCTGATCCAGAAGTAGAAGAGATGGAAGGGAAGATGCAAGAAGCACTTGGGACTAGAGTTCATATCGATAAGAAAGAAAATGGAGGGCAAATAAAGATTGACTTCTTTTCAAATGAGGATCTACACACTATTCTAGACTTAATAAACGCAGTGCAGTCTAACGGCAAAAACTCTATGATGGAAAGATATATAGAGAAGAATACACCCGATGAGAATGACGATACTCCAGAAGTAATGGAAGAAGGTGAAGAAGATCACGAAAAAGAAGATTTAGCGGAAGATCAGACAAAAGAGGAACAAGAAGAATCAGAGAAGGAAATAGATGAGTTGTATAATATTTCAAACTTTTCTCTATAACAAAAAACCCTTTAAGGGTTTTTTGTTTTACTTAAATCTGTTCATAAATTTGTTCATCAGACTATTGTCTCCAAGATAGTTCTTGATCTGCCTCTTTGCTAATGTTGTTTTTACAAACTCTAGCCATTTTGCAGATGGCACAGCACTTTTCTTTGTTTCAATTCTTACAATATCGCCATTCTTTAGTTTTGTCTCCAATTTTGAGTTCTTGCCATTTATACTTGCAGCGGTTGCGTGCATTCCAATATCTGTGTGAACACTAAATGCAAAGTCTATTGCAGATGAGTCCTCTGGTAAATCTATAACGTCACCATTTGGTGTGAAAACAAAGATTCTTTTATTAAAGAAATCCAGCCTTAGGTTCTCTATAAAGTGGTCTGGGTTTGAGATAGAGTCTTGGAGGTCAGAAAGTTCTGGGATCCACTGGGTGCTACTATTTATTTTCTTTTCATATTTTTTCTTCTTATATGCAAAGTGAGAAGCAATACCATACTCTGCTTCTTGATGCATCTCTCGTGTTCTTATTTGAATCTCAGCAATACCACCGTTTCCTGTAAAAATTGTAGTGTGAATAGATTGATATCCATTTGGTTTTGGGACTGCTATAAAATCCTTTATTCTTCCTGGTAGTGGTCGCCAAAGAGAGTGGACTGTACCAAGTACACGGTAGCAATCTTCTACTGTAGGAACTATTACTCTAAGGGCAACGATGTCATATATCTTATCGATATCCATATCCTTCTTTTTTAATTTTTTATAAAGGCTGTATACACCTTTTATTCTATAACTAGCTTTGTCCACCTCTATATTTTGTTTTGCAAGGTCCTTTCTTAAAGATTTATAAACTTGCTCAAGATATTTCTGCGTGGTGTGGGACTTTTGCTTAAGTAAAGATTGAACCTGCTTGTATTCATCTGGATATGCAAAAGGGAATGCTAAGTCTTCAATCTCACTTTTTAGCTTCCACATACCAAGCCTGTTTGCTAGTGGTGCATGTATTTCAATACTCTCCAAGGCTATTCTTTTTTGCTTGTCTGGTCTGTCTTTTATGAATCCAAGAGTTTTTAGGTTATGAAGTCTGTCTCCAAGTTTGATAATTATAACTCTAGAGTCTGCGGCCATGGCCACAAAGAATTTTCTAAGAGATTCTACATGCCTTTCAGCTCCTTTGTATTTTAGAGTTCCAAGCTTAGTAACTCCATTTACAAGAAACAGTACCTCAGACCCGAACTGGTTATCTACTTCATCTTCTGTTACAGAAGTATCTTCAATGGTGTCATGTAGGAATCCAGCAATTATTGTTGTAGAGTCCATACCAAAATCAGCCAGATTCTTTGCAACTTCAAAAGCGTGATAGAAGTAAGGGTCTCCGTTTGCGCGTTTTTGACCTTCATGAGCTTGCTTTGCAAAATTGTAAGCCTTTTCAAGTCGCTTCTTATCTGAAGCACTTGGCGGCTTTTTCATTAGATCATAAACGTCCTGTATGTTTGGGTAATCACTTTTAATCATAACAATAATTGTATCCTAAGGATGATAAATAAAAAAGCCCCAATTATTAGATCAAGGGCTTTCTTAATAGACTAGGAATTCCATAATTTCAAAGCATCTTCTAATTCAAACTTTTCTATCTTTGCAGTATCTGGCAACCAAAGCCTCTTTAGCCCCTTTTGGATATAGTGACCTGATTTTGATTTTAGAAGCCGGATATCTTTTTTAGTCTTTGGGTGTTTTCCAAGAACTTTCACAAGTTCAACTCCTTTAGGTAGTTGCTTTTCTTGGTTTAGAAGTTCTAAGGCCTGATCTAGTGTGATTGTGTAAGGATCTAGACCACTTGCAGCCTTAATTGATCGGAACTCTCTGTCGTGTCCCACGTAAGGGCCAAATCGTCCAACGTTTGCGATAATTGGGACACCGTCATCTGGGTGCTGGCCTAGGGTTCTAGGTAGGATTAGTAGATGTATGGCTTGCTCCAGAGTAATATCTTCCGGCTTTATATTTGTTGGGATGCTGGCCATTTTTGGTTTTGGAAATAGTTTAGCTTCTTTTATTGCAGCATTTTCCTTTTTTACTAATTCCTTTTCAGCGTCAGTTTTCTTGTGTCCTTTTTCAAACTTTGTTTTCTTTGGGATCTTTGGAGATTCTCCAAGCTGTACATATGGGCCAAATCTACCGTTCATCACATATATTGGAAGCTTTGTCTCTGGGTGGATCCCAAGCGGTTCATCATTTTTAACTGGTTTACCATCAATAGTCAGGGCTCCATCACAGTCTGGGTAAGTTTCGCAAGAAAGAAATTTTCCTCCACGACCAAGTTTAATAACCATACCTTTTTTACAGATTGGACATTTGTGTTTAGCCTCAGCCACGCCTAGGTTTGTGAGTTTTGGTATATTTTCCTTTGATTGAACTTCTTTTGAAAATGGGCCCCAGAAGTCTTTTAGAGTTGGGATGTACGCTCGAGACCCGTCAGCGATCTGATCAAGTTCAAGCTCCATCTCAGCGGTGAAGTCATCACTAATGTATGTACCAAAGTTCTCTTCAACAAAAGAGCTCACCACGTCTCCGGTGTCTGTAGGGAAGAGAGATCTTCCTTCCTTGTTTACGTACTCTCTGTCTATAAGTGTCTTAATAGTGCTGGCAAAAGTAGAGGGTCTTCCGATACCTCTTTTTTCTAATTCCTTGATAAGTCCAGCTTCAGAATATCTGTTTGGTGGAGTTGTTTGTTTAGCCTCAACAAAGAGCTCTTCAAGATTTATGCTATCTCCTTCAGAAAGTTTTGGAAGTTCCACATCTTCTGATCGAGATCGAGTATCCACTGCTAGCCATCCAGGGAAAAGTATCTGTTGTCCATTGATTGAGAAGTTTGGAATTGGGTCACCTGCAACATTTGCAGAAATTTTTGTTTTCAAAACTCCAGCAGCTGCCATCTGGCTTGCCACTGTTCTCTCCCATATAAGTCTGTATAGCTCCTGCTCTTCACCCGTGTTTCCAAGAGCTTTCTTTGAAAAGTCAGTAGGTCGGATAGCCTCATGAGCTTCTTGGGCATTTTTACTCTGCTTTCCATAAACCCTAGCTTCAACATGATCTTTACCGTAATTTTTTTCTATGTATGAAAGGATTTGCCCTACTGCTTGCTTCGATAAGTTTCGGCTGTCTGTCCTCATATATGTAATGAATCCTTGTTCGTATAATTTCTGAGCAGCACGCATAGTTCGAGATGGCGCAAAGCCAAGCCTGGTTGATGCTGACTGTTGCATAGTACTTGTTGTGAATGGTGCATTTGGGTTTCTTGAACCTTTGGTTTCCTTTACAGAGATAATTGACCATGATCCAGATTTGGCCTCTTTCTCAATTCGTTCAGCCTCTTTCTTGTCTCTTGGTTCTTCGTCACACTTTAATAGAAACTGATTCTTGTCTTTTGAGAAGTTTCCAGACAATACAAAATAGTCCTCTGGTATGAAAGCTCTGATCTCTCTTTCCTTCTCCATGATAATTCTAAGGGCGGGGGATTGTACTCGTCCAGCAGAAAGTCCATATCGAACCTTCTTCCAAATTAGTCCAGATAGCCCATAACCAAATAGTCGGTCTAAAACACGGCGGGCCTCCTGTGCTTCTTTTAAAGGCATATCTATCATTCTTGGGTGAGTTATAGCCTCTTGGATTGCCTCCTTTGTGATCTCATTGAATACAATCCTCTTTGGATTCTTAAGACCAAGAGCTTCTTGTAGATGCCAAGCGATAGCTTCTCCTTCACGGTCGAGATCAGTTGCCAGAATAACTTCGTCAGACTTTTTAGCTAGCGCCTTTAGCTCTGAAACAACTTTTTTCTTTGATGGAGATATTTCGTAATTAGGAACAAAACCCGCCTCAATATCGATAGCGGTTTTTTCTGACTTTGGAATATCTCGTATGTGTCCAACTGATGCGCGAACAACAAAATCCTTTCCAAGATATTTTTCAATTGTTTTTGCCTTTGCAGGGGACTCTACGATTACTAGTTTACTCATTGCAATACATTAGTATCATTGAAAGTTCATTTTTGCAAATAGTAAATTAAACTTAATTATAAAAATACGGCAATAAAGCCTATGAAATTCTTCTAATCAAACCAGTGTCTTCCTTTATAACCCCCTTTATCTCTAGCATTGAAAGTGTAATATTTAATTCATATATAGGTAGCGACAACTCTGAGATTAAATCATCTCTGGATTTTGGTTCTCGTAGTGCGCGTAGAACAAAAATTTCCTTCTCTGTGAAATTTTCTAGCGGCAATTCTTGCTGAGTAGAATCAACATTTAATCCTAAAGCCTCATGAAGATCTTCAACGCATGTTATAGGAGTAGCTCCCTGGTGTAGAAGTTTGTTCGCACCTTTTGAGCTTTCAGAGAAAATTGAACCTGGTACCGCTAAAACATCTCGTCCGTAGTCGTTTGCGATTTTGGCTGTGATGAGTGTCCCGGACTTCTCTCCAGCTTCAATCACAAGTACAGCGTGTGCGAGTCCAGCCATAATTCTGTTTCTCTGTGGGAACGCCCATGGGGCGGCTTTGAACTTGGGGTCAAATTCAGATATAAGTGCACCGCCAGCTTTGAGAATGTCTTGAGCTAGTGCGTAGTTCGTACGAGGGGCTATCACTGAATTATCTAGTCCTGAACCTGGTACAGCAATTGTCTTTAGATTATTTTGAAGAGCTGCTTTATGAGCGAGAGCATCTGTGCCGAGCGCAAGACCTGAAACAATTACCACTGACTTACCAGCTAAACTTCCAATAAGTTTTTCTGTTACATTTTTCCCGTAGTTGGTGTAGTTTCTAGAACCCACAACGGCTAAGAATATGTAGTCATCCCAAGAGGGAAGCTCACCTCTATAGTAGAGATTTCCGGGTGGTTTAGGTATTTCAGAAAGACGAAGAGGAAAGTTTTCAGGATTTAGTATTTCCATGAATAAATTATATCAAAATAAATTTATAGCCTTACTGGGGAATGGGGGATCTATTGACTTTCTATAATCAACGTGCTATAATATATAAAACAAAAAAACAGATTGAAATGAAAAAAATACTGATATTACTTGCAAGTTTAATTTTAGGAATTAGTGTAATTATAATCGTATTCATTAAGACTCCTGATTTTATTGTATCTAGAATGATAGATGATCGCTTGGAATCGTCTAACGAGCTAATTATAGAAATAACCAAGAGCAATCTACTTTTGATGATGGACGTAACATCTACCAGATTGGCATTTCATTATTACGCTTCTCTGGAGAGTCCTTCAGAAGAGAAAGACTCGCTTGTTAGAGAGTTTACAGCTGCTTTCGATTCTTTAGATACTTTATCTATAAGACTAGAAAGAGATAGAGATGAGATCACAGTATGTATGGAATCTCTTGAGCCGTGGTATTTCAATAAATTTGAAATATTAAAAAATGACTTAGATCTCTATCACATACTTTCTGCTGTTCTTGAAGTAAAAGCTCTAAAATACAAAGAAGATTTAGAAGTCACAAAAGAGTTTGTAAAAAATGATCTGTATCCACTCTCAGAAAGATTGTGATTTGAAATCCTAAGTGAAAGCCCTGTCCGAATTCGGATGGGGCTTTTTTTATTTGCCCTTCTTCTATATAATGAATCACATGTTAGATATTAAATTTATTCGGGAAAACCCTGATCTAGTGACATTTGCTGCGACAAAAAAACGTATCAAATTTGATGTAAAAGAGCTCCTAGCTATAGATGAGAAGCGAGTCGCTCTTACAAACGAAATAGATCACCTGCGAGAAGAGCAGAACAGAGTGACAAAGACCGTCGCTGAAACTCAAGACCAAGACAAGCGAGCTGAGCTTATTCGTCATATGCGAGAGCATAAAGAGCGTCTTCAAGGAAAAGAATCAGAAATGAAAGAGATAATGAAAGAGTGGCAAGACTTGATGCTCCGAGTCCCAAATATCCCAGATGTATCTGTTCCAGATGGTCTTAGTGATGAAGACAATCAACCAATAAAAGAATGGGGAGAGAAAGTGGATTTTGATTTCGAATCAAAGGATCATGTGGAGTTGATGCAAGCACTAGAAATGGTGGATTTTGAAAGAGGCGTGAAAGTTCATGGGTTTCGTGGATACTTTTTAAAGAATGCAGGATCTGATTTGTCTTGGGCTGTTTGGAACTATGCAAGAGAATTTTTCGGGGCAAAAGGATTTATTCCTGTTATTGCTCCGGCTATTGTTCGAAAAGAGCATTTTTATGGAACTGGGCATTTACCAAATGACGCAGATGATATCTATAGAACTCAAGATGACGACTACTTAGCAGGTACAGCAGAGGTTCCAGTTATGGGTTATCACTCAAATGAAGTATTGGATAGCAAGGAGTTCCCGATAAAGTATCTTGGATTTTCTCCGTGTTATCGAAGAGAGGCTGGTAGTCATGGTAAAGACACTCGAGGACTTATACGAGTGCATGAGTTCTATAAACTAGAGCAAGTTATTCTTTCAGAGGCTAGTCATGAAGAGTCTGTGAAATTACATGAATGGATAAACAGAAACACAGAAGAGTTTATAGAGTCACTTGGTATTCCGTATAGAACTGTAGTTAACTGTGGAGGAGATCTTGGTCAGGGGCAAGTTAAGAAATATGACGTTGAGCTTTGGGTTCCAGGAGAAAAGAAATACAGAGAGATCTCTAGTGCTAGCTACTTCCATGATTTTCAGACAAGAAGATTCAATATTAAGTATAAGGGGGAAGATGGAAAACAAAGATTTGCTCACTCTCTAAACTGTACAGCTATTCCTACTCCACGAATTCTCGTATCACTTGTTGAGAATTTCCAACAAGCAGATGGAACAATAAAAATACCTGAGCCACTGCAAAAATACATGGGAGGAAAAGAATTCATTTCTTAGTTTAACCTTATGAAGGATATAAAGAGTACATACAAGAAAAATGGATCTACTAATGTATCTCCAGAGCCCACTTCAAAAAAAAGCGGGAAGCGGGCGCCCAGAAGAAATATTCCAGGGCGTTTGTTTTTGATAGTATTATTTATATTTGGACTGTATGTAGGCTTTGGGTACTTAGTTTCGATTGAGCCTCTTCGAGTGGAAACAATTTCTCTTTCTGGAAACAATGTCATTGTTGCTGCTGATATTACTCCTGTAGTAAAGGGCTATTTAAAAGGTTATAGATTCTGGCCGTATAGAAATGACTCAATATTTGTTTTACAAAAAAAGGACATAAAAGAAGCCCTGTTTCTTAAGTTTAAAAGAATAGAAGGAATTTCAATTAAGAAAGTTGGTTTAAAAGAAGTTGAGGTTGTGGTTGAAGAAAAAGAGGGGCAGTACCTATGGTGCGGAGAGATCAACTCACTTGGCAGTGAAGATACTTGCTACATAATCGATGCAAATGGATCACTTTTTGATGTTGCGCCGCAGGTCTCTGGGGATGCTTATTTTAAAATTTTTGGAGGGCAAGTAGATGGAGAAAGTCCGATAGGAAGTGAGGTTTTCTCTCTTGAGGATTTTAATAAAATTATTGAAATAAAAGACGAGCTAGATCTTCATAAATTGTCACCTATAGCTCTGCTTCTGTATGATGATGGTCTTATTGAGTTTATTAAAAAAACTGAGGATAAGAATCTTTATGAGGGAGCTAGAATAAAGTTTACACTTCTTGTGGATTACAAAGAGGCTATAGACAATCTACTTTCTGCTTTAAATTCGGAGCCTTTAAAAAGTGAGTTTGCAGAAAAGGAGGGATTATTGCAGTATATCGATGTTAGGTTTGATAATCGAGTCTACTATAAATTTAAGTAATGACATATTTCCAGTGGAGAACATTAAATACATTCAGAAAACTCTTGGGTCTACCCCCTAGGCTTAATTTTGGTTTCTGGCAAAAACTTAAAACTAGAATCGAAAATGGAGGTGAGAAGATGGTTGTTCTAGCTCCAATGGCAGATGTCACAGATGAGGCTTTCCGAGAGATAATAAGAAAGTATAGCCGAGCAGGAGAGTTGGGTGGTGGTCCAGATGTATTTTGGACAGAGTTTGTTTCAAGTGATGGCTTGTGTTCGGTTGGGAGAGAAGTACTTCTTCGTGATTTAGAATATGGAGAAGGAGAGAGACCTATTGTGGCTCAGCTATTTTCCTCTAATCCAAAAAATATGGAGAAGACGGCAAGAATGTGTAAAGAGCTTGGTTTTGATGGAATAGATATAAATATGGGTTGCCCTGATAGATCTATAATCAAGCAAGTTGCTGGATCTGCCATGATCACTCAGCCTAAATTAGCTCGTCAGATAATAAGGGCCGCTCAAAAAGGAGCCTGGCCTCTGCCAGTTTCTGTAAAAACTAGAATTGGATACAACAAGGTTGAGATTGACAATTGGGTTCCTAATCTTCTTTCTTGCGACATTCCAGTTCTAACTATGCATTTGCGCACAAGAAAGGAATTATCAAAGGTTCCTGCTCATTGGGAAATGGCTAATCTAATAAGAGAAGAAATTAGGAATAAAAAACTAGAGACAATGTATATTGCAAATGGAGACATTCAGACCCTTAAGGATGCTAAAGATAAGAATTCAAATTATGATATAGATGGTGTTATGGTTGGCAGAGGAATATTTGGTAACCCTTGGTTTTTTGATTCTAATCGTGACCCTGAAAGTATCTCAATTAAAGAAAAACTTGAGGTTATGCTTGAGCATACAAAGCTTTTCTTGGAGAGGCTAGGGGACATAAAAAACTTTGCCATAATGAAAAAACACTATAAGGCTTACGTTAATGGTTTTGATGGGGCAAAAGATCTTCGTGTAAAATTAATGGAATCACATTCATATGATGAGATAGAAAGGCATGTGAGAGTATTTCTTGGTAACTAAAGAAACTATTGACATTTTAAAATAAACATGATAGTATATTCGGCATGGTCCTAGTTGATCAAGCTTTTAATTAAGCTACTATTATAAGTCTAATCGATATAAAAATATGGATACAAACGACACAAATACAAACGCAGCTGCTACAGATACACCAGTAGTAGAAGCTATAGCAACACCAGTTGCAGAAGAGAATTCAGCCGAGGCTACTCCAGTAGAAGCTCCAGCAGAAGAAGCTACTAGCTCAGAAGAAGCTGCACCAGCAGCTGAGCCACAAGCGTAATCTCAGACTCCTTTAAAAAGCACTCAAAAATGAGTGTTTTTGTTTTGGGTCTCTGTGATACAATTACTTTTGTAAATGTTTAAAAGAATACTAAAATTATTTAAAAGAAAACCAAGAATCGGTCGCTCAGAGAAGGTTAGCTTGCCTGAGTTTGGCATATCGACTATTGATGCAAAGATAGACACAGGAGCATATCGTGGAGCAATTCATTGTAAGAAGATTGTTTTCTTAGAGAGAAATGGGAAGAAGTATGTATCGTTTCGTCTTTTAGATGATTCTCACCCTGAGTATCAAGAAAAAGATATAGTGGCTCATGATTATAAAATAGTTCAGGTTACAAGCTCAAATGGCTCGACCGAGGATCGTGTAGTTATAAAAACTGAGATAATTATAGCTGGTCACTCTATTCAGGCAGAACTAACCTTGGCTGACAGAGAAGCCATGACATTCCCGTTATTGATTGGAAGAAAATCAATTAAGAGATTCCTTATTGACCCATCGCTTAAAAACATATAATCTAACCCCTATGAAAATAGCAATATTATCTAGAAGTAAAAATATCTATTCAACAAAAAGACTTGTGGAGGCAGCTGAAGCTCGAGGGCTTGATGTTGTTGTTATTGATCACACAAAGTGTTCTCTTATTATGGAAAAGGGTAAGCCAGCAATTCTTTACAATGGAGAAGAGATCAAAGATATAGATATTATTATTCCAAGAATAGGTGCGTCTGTTACATTTTTCGGTGCGTCTGTTATTAGACACTTCCAAGCAATGAAAGTTATCTCAACCCTTTCATCTGTATCACTTGTAAGATCAAGGGATAAATTAAGAAGCTTCCAACTTCTTTCTAAGGTTGGTTTAGGTATACCAAAATCTGTTTTTGCGAAACATCCAAAGAATCAAGAAATTGATCAGCTTATAGAGCTTGTTGGTGGAGCACCTGTTGTTCTAAAGAGACTTGAAGGAACTCAGGGTGTTGGGGTTGTTTTAGCTGACACCGTGTCTGCTGCGCGATCTATGATTGAAGCTTTTTCTGGAATGGAAGAAAATATAATTATTCAAGAATATATTGAGGAAGCGGGAGGTGCTGATATTAGAGTTTTTGTTGTTGATGGAGAGATCGTCGGAACAATGAAGAGATCTGGTAAACCCGGAGAATTTCGTTCAAATCTTCATCGAGGAGGATCTTCTGAGGCAATTGAGATTACGAAGAAAGAAAAAGCTTTGGCAATTGAGGCTGCTAGGTCACTCTCACTATCTGTGGCCGGTGTAGATCTAATTCGAGCTAAACGTGGCCCATTAATTATGGAGGTTAATTCATCTCCTGGCTTAGAAGGTATTGAAGATGCGACTGGTGTAGATATTGCCGGTAAGATAATTGATTTTGCCGTTAAGGTTGGGGGAGAGCCAAAAAAGAAAAGAAAGAAGTCTAGAAATAGAGATTTATAATACTCAAAATTGACCCACTTTTGTACACAAAAGTGGGTCAATTTTTTATGATACAATATCGCCATGACAGAAAAAAACAATTCCTTATATCAGAAGTATCGACCAAATGACTGGGGTGAAGTTCTAGGGCAAAATCACGTTATTGATGTTCTAGAGAAATCTATCGCAAACAACAAAATTTCTCATGCATACCTTTTCTTTGGTACTCGTGGTACTGGTAAAACTTCAACAGCTAGAATCTTCGCAGAGAAAATAGGGGTATCAGGTAATGATCTTTATGAGATTGATGCTGCTTCAAACACCGGGGTAGATAATATCCGAGAGCTTAGAGAGTCTGTTCATACTCTTCCTTTTGACTCTCCGTACAAGATATACATACTAGATGAGGTTCACATGCTCTCAAAGAGCGCCTTTAACGCGCTCCTAAAGACTCTAGAAGAGCCTCCAAAGCATGTAATCTTCATATTGGCTACAACAGAACTGCACAAGGTTCCTGATACTGTTATTTCGAGATGTCAGCTGTTTACTTTCAAAAAACCAACAGAGCTTGTTTTAACAGAGCTTGCCCAAAGCGTTGCGAAGAAAGAAGGTGTGACTATCGATAAAGGTGGGGCAGAGCTTGTGGCACTTCTCGGTGATGGATCGTTTAGAGATACTCTCGGAATACTTCAGAAGGTTCTTTCATATTCAACAGACAAAAAGATAGAAAGAGAAGAGATTGAAAAAGTAACAGGAGCCCCATCCATAAAATCAGTTCAAGGAGTCTTAAGGTCTCTAACAGAAGGATCTATTGATAAGGCAATAGAGGCCTTGGGCCTAGCACAAGAAGCTGGGGTAGATATAAAAGTTTTTGGCAAGATATTAATATCAAATCTTCGAACAGGACTACTGCTAAGATATGCTCCTGATTCACGAGAAAAAGTTTTTGAGAAGATTTCTGAATCAGACAAAGAGTTCTTCAAGGAGGTTCTTCAGGAAACAAAAGGGGTATTTACATCAAAGACTTTATTGGTATTCTTGGATGCATACCTGCGTATAGATTCATCTTTTGTAAAAACTCTTCCTTTAGAGCTTGCAATCATAGAGATTCTCGGTAATAATAGCGAGGTATAAAGATACGATCTATTGCCAGATCGTCTAATGGTAGGACTCCGGTTTTTGGTACCGGCAATCTAGGTTCGAGCCCTAGTCTGGCAACATAAAACAAAAGGCACAGATACAATGTATTTGTGTCTTTTGTCTTACTGATACGAATAGGGTGAGAAGTAAGGACAGACGAAGTCAGCGTAGCGGCCTGGTCGAATCGGGATCAATGGAATGAGATTTGCGTTTAGAGTTTGAGGTAAATAAAAAGTCCCACCAGTTGGGTGGGGCTTGGGTGTTTTTCTACTCTGGGTAGATTTCTTTTTGGTTGACGGTTATGACTCCATTATTTTTGTCTATGCTCATACCAGTCTTCATTGGGAAATAAAAAGGTTCTATTTGGCCAACTATACATGCGTCTGATAATGGCCACTCAACACCCCAATCTGTAGATATATAAGACATACCTCTTGGGGAAGACAACTCATCCTCAATAATTTTTTTCAGAGATTCTTTGAACGCTTCAATCTGTTCTACTGTAACGGTCTTATTTTTGGTTACCGTAAGTTTTGCAAATGTTGCTAGTAAGGATTCTCTTCCTTCAAGTTGGCCATTCTGGTCATCTCCGTACTTGGTGTTTGATATATGGTTAGCCCACCAGTTAACAGCAAATTCAATAAGTTCTTCAACATTTTTTGCTTCCATGAAAAATTGTTTTTAATTACTCTAGAATAAAAGAATATTTTTGTCAATGTTTATTACTATTTAATCCCAATCAGCCGTTTGAATTTTACTAAATAAGGTAAAATAAATAAATGACAAAAATAATTGGAATTGCAGGAGGGAGCGGAAGCGGTAAATCAACGCTGGCCGTATCTTTATGTAAAAAGTATCCAGATAAATTTTCTTTGATTCATTTGGATGATTACTTTGTTTCAAAAGAAAATGTCCCAAAGCTGGCAGGTTATAATAATTGGGACTGTCCGGAAGCGATTCGATTTGAAGATTTGTATAGAGACCTCTCTGAGCTAAAAGAGGGCAGATCTGTAACGGTAAAAACAAAGAGTGAACTGTACAATCCAGACTATCGCCACGAACTGAGAAACTATATTGATCACACAATAGAGCCAAGAGGAATTATTATCGTGGAAGGGTATCTACTGTTTGCAAATGACAGAGTTCGAATTCTTCTTGACCACAAGATCTTTCTATCAGTTCCGATTGAAGAATCGATTAAGAGACGCTCTCTTGGTAAATTTATTCCAGAAAATGATTACGTGGAAACGGTGGTGATCCCAATGCATTTAGCTCATATTGAGCCAACAAAACAATATGCTGACTTGGTGATAGATGTTGGAGAAAATAGTATTGAGGAAACAGAAAAACTAGTTCAAGAGTATATAGATAAAATTTAACCCCCATCTTGGGGGTTTTGTTTTGAGGGTGTACAATACCCTTTATGAACATAAATGAAAGATCAGAAAAAATACATAGAGAGCTAAAAGGGAAGATCGGAACACAAATAAAAACAGAAGTTAGAAACAAAGATGATTTGTCTATTGTATATACTCCAGGAGTAGCTCATGTGAGTTCGCTCATAGCAGGAGACAAAAATCTCGCTTATGAATTTACAGGTAAAGCAAATACTATCGCTATTATAAGCGACGGCTCTGCTGTGCTTGGACTTGGGAATATTGGTCCTGAAGCAGCACTTCCTGTTATGGAGGGAAAGGCTTTAATACTGAAAGAGTTCGCTGGAGTAAATGGTGTACCTATTGTACTTGATACTCAGGACACAGAAGAAATAATTAAAACCATTAAACATATTGCACCAGGATTTGGAGGAATAATACTTGAAGACTTTTCAGCTCCTAGATGTTTTGAAATAGAGAATAGGTTGAAGAAGGAATTGAACATTCCAGTAATTCATGATGATCAGCACGGTATCGCCATGGTGGCGTTAGCTGGGTTACTGAACTCATTGAAACTTCGAAATGAAAATAGAGACGGGGATAGAGATGTGAGAATTGTTGTCGCTGGCGCAGGAGCTGCAGGAGTAGCTATCGCAAAGATTCTTCACGCAGATGGCTTTAAGAGTATATTAGTAACCGACAGCAAGGGAATCATCTCTAAGAATAGAGAGGATCTAAACAGTACAAAAAAAGATCTGCTTGAATATATAAATAATGAAAACATAGAAGGTGATTTGAAAGATGCTCTTAAAGATGCAGATGTATTTGTGGGTGTGTCAGTTGGGGGAACTGTTACAGGAGATATGGTTGCTTCTATGGCTAAAGACCCAATCATCTTTGCACTAGCTAATCCAACACCTGAGATAGATCCAGACACGGCTTATGAATCTGGGGCATTTATCGTAGCGACCGGACGAAGTGATTATGCGAACCAGTTAAACAATGCCGTGGTATATCCTGGGCTTATGAAAGGTGCCCTGGGAGGCTCAAAATGCCAATTCACAATGAATACTTTTATAAGTGTATCTAGAGCACTAGCTGCTCATGTAGAGCCCACAAAGGAGGCTATTCTGCCAGATGTTTTTGATAAAGAAATAGTGGAGGTTGTAGCTCAAGTTGTTAGAGAGGCTGTTTGTTAAATCATTATGGGTAAAAGTGACACAACTGGAAAGTCAGCAGATATAATTGTTTTAGATGATCAGAATAGAATTTTGATGCAGCTTCGTGACAAGGAGGGTGAGCACAGTTTTCGTGACTGCTGGGCGCTTCCTGGGGGCTCAGTTGAGAATGGGGAGACCCCAGAAGAAGCCATAAAGAGACAATTTGAAGAAGAGACTGGTTGTGAATGTAATCCAGAGTTAGTATCTGTTGAGAAATATACAACAGAAGATGGTAGGGTTATTGATAAGTATATGTACAAACAATAGCTACGATAGTTGTCCTTTGAAGGTTTTAGAGGGTCAGAAGTTTGAGTTTAAAACAATAGAAGAAATCGAAAAGATAAAAAATAAAAATCCTCAAAGTGAAGTTTTAATAAAGAAGTCTTTAGGTATATAAAAAATGCAACCCAGGGAAGTTTATATATTATATTAAATAGTTGTGTTTATTTGAGTTTGTGGTATTTTTTCATAGAACTAATTTGTACAAAATGAAAAAAATCACAATTTTATTCTTTTCCTTATCCTTTTTAAAGCTATCTGCTCAAGACTTAAATCTGATAGACGTAGATCATAGTACGGTGAAAATAACCTCCATTGGGTTGAATTCTAACGCCATGGCAACTGGTCACGGAATTGTTTATGCTCATCAAGACACTGTAAGTTTTATTGCCGTGCCCATGCATCTTTTAAAGGTTGATGATGTCGTAGACAAGATTAAAATATCCTTTGGCGATAAATCTATGAAATCTGTCTACAGAAAAGTCGTGGGTTATGTAGGATCCGAAGACTGGGACTTACTTGTTCTTGTGGTTGAAAGAATAGACTGCGCTGATATATCATCTATGGATCTAGTCTTTGATTTTAAGGAATGGTCCAAAGCCGCTGTAATTTCACCTTTTAATGTAAGGGGGGTAAAAAGAAAAACAGGGATGGTTTATATGGGGGAGGTGATGCATCCAGGTAAGTACAAGATAGAGCCTGGTGACTCAGGGTCCCCTGTAGTCGATGAGCATAAAAAGTTAATCGGGCTTGTTTCTGCAAATTCACCTGACGGAAGAACTGTTGCCATTATACCTGTGCGTTTTATAGAGACAGCTTATGTCTCATTGTTTAACAGGGTTACATTTTCTGATATATCAGACTTACCCTTAATGATTAGCCCTTAGGCAAATCAAAAAAGGCGTTCTATAGAGCGCCTTTTTTTATTCATTATTCTTTATAGATTTACATAAAATAATTAAAAAAACCGATCATGTCGGTCTTTTGTTCTAGATTTTTAGACATTATCCCCGTGCTCTATTGCACAGAGTCGGTCATTTGTGAACTTAATTCCCGAAATCTTATTAAGGAATGAGCCAGGTGCTTTGTTATCAAAAAAGAAATTTTCTTTTGACAGCCAATCATTCAATACTTCGTAAGAGCCAAATACACGATTGCCATTCTTTAAGAAATTTAACAGGAGTAATAAATGCTCCTTTTTTCCCTCCTCAATCTTTGTAATATCTGAATATAAGTCCTGGATTTCTCCAATATCCATGCTCATCCATTCAGCAATTTGAGAGTCCTCAATAACTGATACTTGTTTTAGGTCTTCGGAAATGCTATCTCCATTTTTTTCTGGAATTCCCATGTTCTGTTATTTTTTAAAATAATAACATTTAACGGCAGAAAGTCAAATAATTTATTCTATTGAAGTTTTGATTGTTTAATCGTTTTCTTCACCGTTATTCTTTTTAGAAAGCCCGGGAATGATAGTTGGGACATAATCTGTAACAGTTTTTGTAATATCTTTTAGGAATCTTTTACTCAAGAACCTGATGAATATAATCAACACGATTAAACCTACAGCTAAAAGAAAGTAGTCTTTAAAGACTCCAACCCCTTTAACAATTGCAGATAAATAGTTATGGAAATAGTTTCCTGTAAACAATACTGTTGGTACATAAACACATAGAGCTATGAAGTCATAGAACAGAAAAGTCTCCCATTTTGTTTTTACACCGCCAGATAGAACTGGTCCAATCCATCTAAAATACACAATGAATCTAGATATAAAAATAATCTTTTTTACATGATTTTTAACCCAGTTATCATCCTGGAGTCTCTTGTTTCCTTTAATTTTACTTTTTAGTCTAGTTATTAATTTCCCACCTCTCCTGGATAAATAGAATAGAATAATATCTGAAGTAAACATTCCCGCAATCATAATTGGGATTACTATCCAAATATTAAAAGCGCCTGTTCCTGTTAGGTACCCAACAGCCAGAAGAATGATTTCTTCTGGAGCAAGAGGGAATGCGTTTGCAATAAGACCAATAAAGGCAACTCCCCAATATGATAAACCTCCAATAGATTGGATAACTTCGTTTACTTCCATGTGTAATTATTATAACTCATGTAGTACAATAAGTGTATATGAATGAGAATAAAAAATTTAATTTAGCGCTCCTTTTAATGTTTGTCTTAGTTTTGACTCTGGGTGCTTATCTTTTTTTAAGTAACAAGGAATCATCTGAATCAGAAACAGTAGACATGTCACAGGAGATACCTATGTCAGAATTAGGCTCTGTATATGATCCAGTAATTGATGAAGTTGATTCAGAAAATGAATATCAAGGTAGAGTTTTGGCTGGCGGAGACTCACCATTTATTGAATTTAATAAAGAGGATTATGATCATGCCTTAGCATCAGATAAGATTATATTCCTATATTTCTATGCTAAGTGGTGTCCAAGCTGTAAAGCTGAAAATCGAGATGCAACCATTCCAGCCTTCGATGAATACTCAGGTGAAAATATAATAGGTTTCCGAGTTAATTACAACGATAGAGATACAGATGACTTTGAAGAGTCTCTTGCTGAAAATTTTGGAGTCTTGTATCAGCACACAAAAGTAGTTATTCAAGGTGAAAATATTGAGATTTATCCAAACACTTGGCCCAAAGAAGAATATATAAATAAATTTA
>Ga0100378_1000518_pt1 | contig 42387 bp, 45 predicted proteins | sample CryGeymeta201502_FD_81535 | JGI IMG/M metagenome (GOLD analysis project Ga0100378, IMG submission 81535) | Groundwater microbial communities from Crystal Geyser aquifers in Utah, USA - Crystal Geyser metaG 2015-02 | ecosystem: Environmental > Aquatic > Deep subsurface > Groundwater | place: USA... | reverse complement strand
TGAAGCGCTACTCATTACTCGTTTTTTATTAAAATTATTAGATGCAAACCAAAGTGCCTCCTTCACCGATCTCATTTACACTGTCTCTGGTGTACTGGTCTGGCCATTTATTACCGTATTCAATAGCAACTACATTGCTGGCAGTGTGATTGAGTGGGCCACGTTATTGGCAATTCTCGTATATTGGTTTTTGGCTACAGCCCTCATTAAACTACTCGCCATGAGTAGGCCAATATCTACCCAAGAAGCTGATCTGAAACTATCAGAGACAGAAGAGTAATGCACAACTAACATCGCAAAGAACACTATAAGAATTTAAGCACAAAACAATATGGGTATCATACTATGGATCATATTTGGTGGATTAGCAGGTTGGATTGCTTCCCTTATCATGCATACCGACGCACAACAAGGCATCATCCTAAATATTATCATCGGCATCGTTGGGGCAAGTCTTGGCGGTTTTATCATGAGCCTGCTCGGCGAAAGCGGTGTAAACGGATTCAACGTATACAGTTTTTTAGTAGCGATTGGCGGAGCAGTAGTATTACTATATCTAGCCCAGCTAATCCGAGGTTAAAGACAAATAACAATGAACGGGTATTAATCGGCAATAATATCTCAATATGAAATACGTACTGACACAGTTTTTTGTGACGCTGGGAATTATTTTTCTGGTATTACTATGCATCGGACTCTACTTGTTCATCGTAGATCCATATGATCTTAGGCCACTCATTTTTGGCAACAATCATGCTGTATCCACGTTTAGCACCACGAAAGAATCGTCAACCGAAACTACTGCAATAGAGACCAGTACCAGCTCAGATGTCGCCACTGATAGCTTTACACTATCTGAAGCTCAAACACAGGCGTTGATAGAACTTGGGATTGATCCAGCTTCAGTACCTACGACGATTACCATCAAACAGCAGGCATGTTTCGTGGGTGCATTAGGTGATGCTCGCGTGGCCGAGATACAAGCTGGGGCCGTGCCCGGCGCGCTTGAGCTTCTGAAAGTCAAACCATGCCTGTAGGGTTACGCATGGGACATGTCCTTAGATGATCACGAGCGAAACGTAGAAGTATTGTACGTTTCAGTCCAACGCGTAGAGCACTATACCTTTACCGCCTCGACCAATCGAAGCGTGCGCCACATGGGAGTAAGAATAGTGAGCGCGTAGCGAGCAATCGCGTCTTCTCGAGTAGATGTTGTACTACTCGCGATCCGAATGGACGTTTCAGGGAGTAACATATACATATGCTTTCCTCGGAAGACAATGCGGATATTTGTCTTATGTTCTTGCCACCACTCGTGGAGATGGAGCATAAAATCTGGTGTCAGGATATACCGAGCCTCAACCGGGTCGCTGGTCGCGACGTGCAGATCAGCCTCAAAGGTATTGGCCTCAAGGGTAGTCTCTTTCACTGTTCCAGTGCCTAGGACCGTACTCCAAAAAGACTGATGACCAAAGCCCGTACGATCCCCTTCAGTCGAAATAAATGTTACACCAGTGAGTGGACGGGCGAGCTCAACCTTGATAAATACTCCTCGGAAAACTGTCTTTGCGCTATCTCCCTTGTTGCTATCACTGCGCTCTTTTTGCATCATGACGAGCTCACGAATAAATACCTCTGGCTTATGGACGGTGTACATGTCGTCAGCGACTATCTCAAGGTCAGGGACCGTCATGAGCTCGGTCATACGTAATTCTTCAAGTGTCTTTGTTCGGTGGTCTTCTACATGTGTATAGAGAATGGACTTATTAAGACAGGAGCTCAAAATTGGTACCAGCGCCATATTCATCTCACGCGCTAAAAGCTGGCTACTGCGAAACCATCTGCGACCATACACCAAGACTCCGGTAGTCCAGAGCATCATGATGCCTGCGAGTGTATTGAAGACAATATCATTATAGAGCTTGGTGTATAACGAAGAAAAGACATAGAGTGTCACCACCACTGACACCACGAACACAAACGAAACAATCGCATACAAGCGATTACGCAGTAGCTCTTCTCTCCTGGCATGAGTGTACTGCAAAAAAAGTGGGAGATTGGTTTCAAACACTTGGCGCAGGGTCTCTTTGAGCGCAGCGAGGTCTTTCGGCATACGGTTATTGTAGCACGCTAGGTGAGCTCGCGAAGGCGACGGATGCGTTCAGCTGCCGGAGGATGGGTAGCGAAAAGATTACCGATTTTTTGCATGAGGGAATGCTTCCCTCCACCAGCATATGGGTCAGAAATAAATAAGTGCGCAGTGGCGTGACTCGTGCGTTGCATCGGCCTACCCGCTGAAGAGATTTTCTCTAATGCTGAAGCTAACCCTTCGGGGTAACGAGTTAAAAGTGCGGCGGTCGCATCAGCCAAATACTCACGTTTGCGCGAGACGGCCATCTGGATCATCTGCGCAGCAATCGGCGCGAGAATAATGCCTGCAATACCCACGATCAAGAACGCGGGATGCCTGTCCCGGTTATTACCACCGAGGGCGAGCGTTCGTGATAGGAAATCTGCCAAGATAGCCACAAACCCTGCGAGGACTACTGCCACCGTCATCACCAACATGTCACGATTGCCAATGTGCGCCATTTCGTGAGCGACCACCCCTTCGATCTCAGTCCGATTGAGTATTTGCAACAGACCGGTTGTAACGGCTACCACCGCATGTTCAGGGTCTCGTCCGGTCGCAAAGGCATTGGGGGATGGGTCGTGCATGATGTATACCTTGGGCATGGGTAGACCGGCAGTAATCGCAAGATTTTCAACGATATTATAGAGTTCTGGCGCATCTTGCTTCTCCACTGGCTGTGCGCCGGTCATGCGAAGTACCATTTTGTCGGAATACCAGTAGCTATAGATATTCATCCCAAAAGCAAAGAGTACCGCAACGTAGAGAATGATTGGATCTCCCACATACCACGCGGCTGCGTAGCCAATCGCAATGACAAACAGCAGAAATCCACCCATTAAAAAGATGGTTTTACGTCGATTACTGTCTTGGTGGGTGTATATAGTTGCCATATCTCGTGTGCATGATTATACGTAATCAGACTCATTTTACCAACTGCGCCCTCCCCCACCACCGCCACCTCCCCCACTGAAGCCGCCACCTGAGGAACCGGTCCGACCACTTGAACCACCTGACTGTGCTGGAGCCACATGAATGGTGCGCGTCAGACTTGAAAATGAGTGCATTCGTTCTGCCAAGAGCGCCGGATTGAACGTTGTTTGGTCTGTTGTTTGGAACCAGTCTGGAGTCGGTATCGTCATACCAGCAAAAACCTCCGCCCACTTAGTCTCTACTCCAAACGCAACCGCATACGGTAGCCACTCGAGAAATTCTTGTGGATTTTTTTCTGGCGCATTATGAAACGTCATCCGATCTGCCTCAGCAACTTCCAAATACCGTTTAAACCCGCGAATATGCCAAAGCGCCACATACCCTTGTTTGGTTCGACGGTAACTGATGTACGTCGCAAACCACGCCGACATTCCCAGCGTAAGGATTATCCCTAATACAGACGCCAACAACCAATCCGAAGTAATTGCAACTGCAGTCGGAAATCCAAATGGTAATCCAACTAAAGAGAGATAGAGTCCAATGGTGGTAAAAAACGACGGAGCTGCCTCAAAATAGCCTCTTGCCCGGAGATCGTCACGGATACTTGAACGTAGTACAAAAAAGGTTGCAGCATTCTTTGCTCGTTGACTTTGATTCTGAAGCAATTCAGATAACCACACCTCACTCCCGACAGATCGATTGCCGAAGATAAGTGTAAGAAGATCTGCATCATACCTATGAGGCAAATCAATGATCGTCGTATTGAGTCGAAAACAATAATCATCGCGATCGAACATGCCCGATTTAGGCTGCATCGTAATTGACAGATGACCCTGTTGTGCTACCTGCAATAGTCCAGCCGCAATATCACGACTGTCCAACTGGCCATCAAACAGGGTCCCGATCTCAAGCGCAGGTAATTGCTGGTACGGTACGTACTCAGCAATAATTGCTCGGTTTGGACGACGGGCTATCACATACCGATATAACTTCACCGCCAAGATTCCGTACAACACAAGGAGAAGCGGAGACACAAAGACCCACCACGCCAATGGCTCATAGGATGTAAGAAAAGTCGCCTCAGGCATGAGCGCTTGCGCGATGGTGACTCCCTCCCGTGGATAGAGAGTAGTGGTGCGAAACAACACCTCACTACCCTCCGCTGATACTTCAATCTGACAACGCTCCGTACTACCAATACTCCCTACATAACACGCACTGGCCTGCTCCAGTGTCCCAACTGGGGCCCGTACCAACGCTTCGATATTGCCCATCGGCACAATCCAATCGTTACCTGTTACATTCCAGTAAAACTCAACGCCTGCTGGACCATGAGCAAATGGGCTGGTAAGCGTATACGTGATGGTGTAGCGTTGGATTCCTTGCAAAAAACGATCTGGGTTTCCAATCTTAATGTCATATTCAAGTCCACGCCTTGTGACAAGATATGGCTCTGCAACGTTGTTTCGCACCACCGACAAAACGCGAATTGGTACCGAGCGGGTGCGATACCACGCCACACTAGATTGTGGTGGCTGACCACTCAGGGTGCGAATGATGCCACGGCGATCAGTGGTACCAAAGTCATAGACAATCGTCTCTACAACGGTGACTACTCCATCAGACGCAATCGTATAGACAACAGAAAAAGAATCGATTTTTTCAGTTGCGGCAACGATCGGTACCGATAACACTGACCACACTCCTAGACTCAGTATGCTTAGCAGCACGACACGATACAACGAGAGTGTAAATAAATTCATATATAACGGTCGTGATGGCAGGACACTACTATTCTACTGTATACCCTACGGTAACTCGTTACTGCGGTAGGTCGCGGACCTGTTTGTCGTAGTAGAGTCGCTTTATGCCTGGTCACGGGGTGGAGCATCGATGATCGGCATCGGGGTCGCTGTCGGTGCCGGATTGGTGTTATTGCTATTATTGTTGTTGTTTTTCTTCAGCATCCGATCAAGTAATTCTGGATCAAAGCCCTGCACGGTGCCACCATTTGTGGCATAGATGAACAAAAGAGTTTTAAGGACACTACTCATCGCACTGTGCAAGAGCGAGACTGCAAATATCACCACGAACAGGAGAACTGTCATAACAATCGCTGCGACTGGTGTGCTCAAGAGCGCAACAAAGAGTCCCAACCAACCAATAATCACAATGACGTACACCAAGAAGAACACGAGTCCGAACGAAAAATTGGTGACCAGCATTTCCCCCCACACACTTCGGAACACCTGACCAGATCGAGCAATACCCTTCGGTGCGGAGTGTCCTTCAAGCATAATCGCTTGGATGACAAAGTAGGTCAAAATCGCCCAGGCCGCCCCTGCTACCATAGCGACAATCTTTCCGAGCAATTGTGATCGCTCCGAGACAACCCGCAGGATGAGTCCGACTGTTGCCGCTATCGCTGACCACACCAGGAGTGGACTCGCTTTCTTGAAAGCTGCTCCAAAGCCCTGACCAAGCGTCGCATCGCCACCAGTAGCGCGGACTGCGACGATAAAGGCGATGGTGGCATTGGTGATCGCGACTGCAAACGCACTCAAGATATACAAGACAAAGATGAATCCATAGTCAACCGGCCCCAACTCCTCACTATCTGGGATCACCCCCTGAAACATCAACGCAATATACCCAAACAGGACTACTCCGAACAAAAAGAGGTGGCACAGTCCGACGATTAGGGGGACTGCTACCACTTCAGGATCAGCGCGCAAAAATCGAAAGGTCTCCTTAAAAAGTAGCCAGCTGGCCTTAAATCGCCCGATCGTCTGACCGTGGATCACAATTGGTTCTTTCGTGTTCATATCGCTTTTGATTAGAAACTAACCTTCGGTACTTCCCGCTCAACACTTCCCTCAGCCAACTCAAAGAATTGCTCTTCTTTGAAATTAAACATACCTCCAATAATATTTGACGGGAATGATTGGAGGGCAATCTTCAAATCACGGACGTTACCGTTATAGAATCGTCGAGCAGCCTGAATCTTGTTTTCGGTATCAGTTAGTTCGGACTGGAGTTGTGCGAAGTTTTGGTTTGCCTTCAAGTCGGGGTACGCTTCGGCGACCGCCAAGAGCTTACCGAGCGAAGCGCTCAGTGCATCCTCAGCGCCAGCCATGGCCGTAATCTGCTCAGGGGTGATATTGGTTGGATCGACGTGGACTTGTGTTGCCTTCGCCCGAGCCTCGGTCACTTCCTCAAACACGCCTCGTTCGTGCGCAGCATACCCTTTGACTGTTTCAATCAAGTTAGGAATGAGGTCATAACGACGCTTCAGCTGTACGTCGATATCAGCCCACGCTTCCTTAGCTCGTTGGGTCAACTTAACGAAATTATTGTACGCAAATATAACGTACCCTCCGAACACAACGATTCCTCCAACAATAATCCAAGTCAACATAATCTTGAGTGACGTTACTTTAATAACTGTGCTTAGATTATACCACATCTATCACACGCATCACAAAACCGTTGCTGGTGGCAACGGTTTTGTGATGATCAGTATTTTTTGTGTGTACAGAGGGATTAGTACATTCCCATACCTCCGCCCATGCCGCCCATTCCACTCATGTCTGGCGCAGCTTTCTCTGGCTCCGGCTCGTCGGCCACAGCACATTCGGTCGTCAAAAGAATCGCTGCAGCTGAGACAGCATGCTGTACCCCCGCGCGCTCTACCTTTACCGGATCAATAATGCCGGCCTTGATCATATCGTCAATCATCTCACCCTTGAAGGCATCGTAGCCAGCATTCCCACCAGCCGTCTTCACTTTCTCTACAATCACCGCTCCGTCATGCTTTCCGGTGTTATCTGCAATTTGCTTGAGCGGCATTTCGAGCGCTTTGAGCACAATGTTGTAGCCCACGAGTTCTTCAGCTGAAAGATCTTTCTTGCTGAGCATGTCTTTTGCGACGATTGCAGCCGCTCGGGCCAGACTCGTACCACCACCGGGCACGATCCCCTCTTCAATCGCTGCCTTGGTCGCATTTACCGCATCTTCGATTTTGAGCTTGAGATACTTCATTTCGGTCTCAGTGGCTGCTCCTACCCGAATGACAGCAACCCCACCAGACAACTTGGCAATCCGTTCTTCAAGTTTTTCCTTGTCGAATTTAGAGGATGTTTGCTCGAGCTGTGCCTTCAGTGCTTTCACACGGTCAGCAATGGCATCTTTGGTGCCAGCGCCACCGACAATCGTCGTATTGTCCTTACTTGAAACAACTCGATCTGCCTTTCCAAGCATGGAGAGCTCAGTATTTTCGAGCTTGAGGCCGATATCATCTGAAATGACTTGCGCGCCCGTGGTGACCGCGATGTCAGCGAGAACTTCTTTCTTGCGATCGCCGTAGCCGGGAGCCTTAACGGCCAGCACTGAGAATCCTCCCTTCAGCTTATTGACAACAAAGGTAGCGAGCGCCTCACCCTCCACATCGTCCGCAATGATCACGAGTTCTTTTTTGCCAGTCTGTGCAATCTTCTCAAGGAGCGGCAAAATCTCTTGCACAGATGCAATCTTCTTATCGGTGATGAGGATATGTGCATTTTTATACTCGGCCTCCATGCGCTCCGGGTTCGTCACCATGTATGGCGAGACATACCCCTTATCAAATTCCATCCCTTCTGTCAGTTCAGTCTCAATCCCAAATGACTGTGACTCTTCGACGGTCACCACACCATCCTTGCCGACCTTATCAATCGTTTCAGCAATCTTTTCACCCAGTTCCGTACTTTCGGCTGAGATGGTGGCCACTTGCTTGATCTCATCAAGTGAGCTGATCTGGGTAGCCATACCTTTGAGGGCCGCCACCACATCTACCGCCGCGTGCTCCATTCCGGTGCGGACAGCCATTGAATTGAGGCCCATGGTAGTTTGTTTCAGACCTTCGTTCACCAATGCTTGCGTAAGTACTGTCGCCGTGGTCGTTCCGTCTCCAGCGAGTTCGTTGGTCTTGTTCGCAACCTCTTTGATGATCTCAGCCCCCATGTTCTCAAATTTGTCCTTGAGAGTGATGTCTTTCGCGATTGATACACCATCGTTCGTAATCGTCGGACCACCAAAACCCTTATCAAGGATGACATTACGACCTCGTGGACCAAGGGTCACTTTTACAGCATTCGCGACAGTATCAACTCCTTTTTGCAGCTTTTTCTTTACATCCTCTCCAAATAACACTTGTTTTGCCATAAATAATCGTGTGTAACCTTACTTAATTTATAACAATGCCGAGAATACTCGATTCGGCGACAATAAAGTATTCCTTTCCTTCAATCTTAATTTCATCATAGCCATACTTAGAAAATACGACTCGGTCGCCAGTTTTAACTTCTAGCGGGATCCGCTTTTCTCCATCTTCATCCCATTTCCCAGGCCCAGCAGCAATAACAATCCCCTGCTCAGGCTTCTCTTTCTTGGCTGAGTCAGGAATGATGATTCCTGATGGTGAGGTCGTGCCCATCTCCTCATCTGTAAGTGGTCGCACAATCACGCGATCATGAAGCGGTTTAATCGGACTAGCAACGGTTTTTGTGTCTGACATACATTAAATAGGAACTGAAATTAACGTCATAATTAATAACGAATGCCGTTACGGCGCACCGCTCGCGGTATCGAGGATGCATATGTACGAGCGATGCGTCGCCATTATACGTAGCCCTCAACACAGTGTCAAAGTTTGCTACTGCTGCTGGTAGATAGCTCGGTGTGGAGACTGTAAAAAATGCAACGCACTAACGCAGACACTCACTCCACGCCAAGTTGCGCAGGCCTTCGGCTCGCGCAACACTACATTACTATTTTTCTCACTAATCAGGTAAGTTGCAGCCGAGCACACTCTCTGCTATAATCTTCCTACATGCAAACGATTCAAGCAGTGCTTCCCGCCTTGCCATACGTACAGGTTATCCTCTCTCTCTTACTCACTGCCACGATTCTCCTACAGCAGCGTGGCTCGAGTATTGGAGGTGCATTTGGTGGTGACAATTTCAGTTCAGCCTTCAACAAAAGACGAGGGGCGGAGCTTTTCTTGTTCCAGCTTGGTATTGGGCTTGCGGTGCTTTTTGTCGCAGCCACTTTCTTGAACGTTCTCGCAGCTGCATAACGCCACCCACTCGCTTATCTGTGTCATCATGGGTGGCGAGACCGAGTGGATATATCCACCCCAACACTACTGTTGGTTCGCTTATAACTATACTTCCACATGTCTCCACAATCTACCAAGCGCACGTATTGGCTTGATATACTGTTTCGTCACATTTCGCGTCTACCTGCGAGTGATAGAACCCTTCTCCATATCGCGCTCCTCGCCTTTATTTGTACTGGAATCTGGGCGTTATATGCTATCAACAAGGATAGTCTCATCACCACACCTGGGCAGGGTGGAACTCTCGTGGAAGGAATTATTGGTATTCCACGCTTTGTAAATCCTGTCCTTGCCAATACGCGAGCCGACCGCGATGTGACCGCCCTCATTTACCGCGGCCTCATGAAAATTGCACCGACTGGGGAACTCGTGCCTGATGCAGCCGAGTCAATCACGCTCTCTGATGATGGCACCACCTACACCATCCGGCTTCGCTCTGATGTTCGCTTCCACGACACTACCCCACTAACCGCCCGCGATGTCGCCTTTACCATTGGGTTGCTTCAAGATCCTGAGCTCAAAAGCCCATATCGTGGAAGCTGGGTTGATGTGACGGTTGAGCTCGTTAGTGAATATGAACTGAAGATCACCCTCAAAGAACCCTATGCTCCATTTGTGGAAAACTTCACAGTTGGTATTCTGCCCGCCCATCTTTGGAGTACACTGCCACTCGAGCAGATTCCATTTAGCCAACTCAACACCGAACCAATTGGAGCTGGTGATTTCCGGATTGCTCGGGCAACCAGGGATACCAGCGGAATTATTACCACCTACGAACTGGCCGCAGTACAATCAGCCCTTGGTGACCCCAATATCAGTACGATTCGACTGCGATTTTATCCCAACGAAGCAGCGATTGTGAATGCCCTTAATTCTGACAGCATTACTAGCACGAGCTATCTAGAACCAAGTCACCTTCCGCTACTGACCAGTGATGCATCGATATCAATTACCACTATTCCATTGCCCCGCTTATATACCGTATTTTTCAATGAAAACCGTTCAGCCATCGTTCGAGATAGTAGCGTGCGAAAAGCATTGACGGCAGCGATTGATCGTTCTGCATTAATCGAAAAAACCCGCTCTGGATTTGGTGTCCCCACCTTCACACCTACCACACTGTCGTTCCCTAACGTAGAATCTGAGGGTAATCGAGACGATACTTCTCCGACCAGTAGCACTACTACCCCAGCTGACATATTGCGTGCTGGTGGATGGTCAAAAACTGATGCTGGAGTGTGGGAAAAGCGTATCGATGGTGAAACTGAGCTCTTGTCACTCACAATCAAGACCAGTAACCAAGAAATATTCCAGACCATGGCGGAAACACTTGCCGCCGCATGGCGCGCCATCGGTGTTGAGGTGACCATAGAGCAGTACGAACAGTCAGGCCTCGTACAATCAGTCATACGGCCGCGAGACTTTACCGTTCTGTTGTTCGGCATCGATCACAACCGTTCACAAGACCTCTATCCATTTTGGCACTCATCACAAAAAGATGATCCGGGTCTAAATATTTCACAATACACAAACTTGAAGGTTGACGAATTGCTCGAAACTGCCCGCGTCACGGAAGACCAAACCGCCCGCCGTACTCTGTTAGCTGAAGCCAGTAGCTTGATCCGCAACGAGGCGCCCGCCATATTTCTGTTCCAGCCAACGCAAATTCATATTGCCAAGGATACTGTCGTCATGACCAGCATCACCGATATTAATCATCCGGCCGATCGATTTATGAATGTAGCTGACTGGTATGTTCGCGAAGAGCAACTGTGGCCTATCCTTAACAACCGTACCCAATAATCCTTAATCTACTATTTATGACAAACGAACCAAATAATCAGCAGCCACTTACTCCTCGACCGTTCCGTGATCGCCGACACCGTCGACCACGCCCACAGGGTGAGGGAAATCGTTCATCTCAATCTTCATTCACTCCCCGAACGAATTCGACTGCAGCCAGCACTGGATCACGTCCACAGGGCGCACGCTCACCACAGGCTGACGGAAGCCGGAATGGTGGCGCTTCCCGCGGCCGCTCACGGCGGCCACAAATGCAACGACGCCGTTCTGATAAAGCTCCCGCACTCACACACCGCATGTCAGTCACTGATGAAAAACTACCAATCATTCCTGAAATTACTGACGAGGATACCGTACGTATCATCACGGTTTCTGGAGTAGAAGAGATTGGGCGAAATATGAACATTATCGAAACGAAAGATGACATCATCGTGGTTGATGCTGGTTTTCAGTTCGTTTCTGAAGAAAGTGGAGCGCCTGGTGTCGATTACATCCTGCCGAATACTCAGTATCTCGAAGAGCGGAAGCACAAAATTCGCGCGCTTGTCGTCACCCATGGTCACCTCGACCACATTGGCGGTATTCCGTTTATTATTGAACGCATCGGTAACCCTCCAATCTACACGCAGTACCTCACCTCACTCATGATCCTCAAGCGCCAGGAGGAGTTTCCACACATCGAACCCGTCACCATGCAAGTCGTCAAAGAAGGAGATTCATTTACAGTCGGCAAAACGAAGATTAAAACCTTCCCCGTCACTCACTCAATTCCTGATGCAATGGGAATCGCTATTGAAACGAAACACGGCGATATCGTGGTTACGGGAGACATCAAGCTAACCCACGTAAATGGTGAGGTCGTGGTCGAAGAGCGGAGTTCGTGGGAAAAAGTTGGCCAAGGAAACAACCTAGCAATGTTGTGTGATTCCACCAACGCTGATCGTGAAGGTTTCTCAGCGTCAGAATCTAAAGTCTTTGAAACTCTTGAAGAAATCATTCGCTCCGCCCGCGGTCGACTGATCGTCGGGACATTTGCCTCACAATTCGACCGACTCATCAGCATCATTAAGGTGTGTGAGGAAACGGGTAAAAAGGTCGTCATGGAGGGACGCAGCATCAAGACCAACATCGACATCGCTATTATGGCGAAACTGATTGAGGTGGACCCTAAGATTTTTATTGGTGCCAACGACATCCAAGACTACCCCTCAGACCGGATTGTCATTCTCTCCACTGGCGCACAGGGCGAGCAATTTGCTGCCCTCATGCGTATGGCTACCGACAAACACAAAAACATCACCCTCAACGAACGAGATACTATCGTCCTTTCGTCCTCGATTATTCCTGGTAATGAGATCGCTGTCCAAAAACTAAAAGATAATATCTACCGCAAGAATGTCCGAGTGATCAACTACAAAGGATCACACGTACACTCCTCAGGGCACGGTAACGCTGGTGAGCTTGTCTGGGTCCATCAGACAGTCAAGCCTACTTTCCTCATCCCCGTACACGGTCATCACTATCACCTCAAGAGCCACATGTATGCGGCAGTTGAAAACGGATTCCCAAAAGACCATATTGTAGTGCCAGACAACGGTACTATCATTGATATCAAAAATGGCTCAGAGCTCACAGTCCAGCCTATGAAAATCCCAAATGAGTTGATGATGGTGGACGGTTTCACTGTTGGAACTCGTCAAGAAGTCGTCCTTCGCGATCGACTCACATTGGCTGAGGATGGTATGTTTGTCATCATTGCTACCGTCAATAGCAAAACGGGGAAGTTGCGTAAATCTCCCGATATCATCTCACGTGGCTTCATTTATCTGCGGGAAAACCAACAACTCCTTTCTGAAGCACGGGTACTCATTAAGCGCACGATCGAAAAGCAAACCGAGCGCATGAACCCAATCGATCTCGACAACGTCAAGGATGAAGTGACAAATGTCGTCAGTACGTTCCTCATGCAAAAAACCCAAAAAACACCGATGGTCATCCCCGTCCTCATTGGTATTTAGCTTTGCCTTGATGTACACGAGGCAGCGACTACGTGTGGTAGTCGCTGTTTTTTGTTACCCTCATCACTCACACCATTATCTAAGTAGAATACGATATAATAGATGACACGTATGCCCCGCCCAACTATCCTCAAACCAACCGGCCTTGTCCCCGTCTACGCTGCCGCACTATTATTGATCTTCCACACATTTGTAGTGGCGTACATCAATTCATCGTTTCTAGAACAATTTATAGATACCGCATCGGTCGGCACCATCTACACCCTTGGCTCGGCGCTCACCGTACTTATTTTTCTCTTTATCTCAAGAGTGCTCCATCTGGTCGGGAACTTTAAACTGACACTTGGACTTATTTTACTCAACGGAGCAGCCGTGCTCGGCATGGCATTTGCGGAAACCCTGCGAGTCGCTATCCCATTATTTCTCATGCACCTTATCATTGTGCCAATCATTGTCTTCAATCTTGATGTGTTCATGGAGGAACGCATCGGTAATAATGAGACAGCGACAGGCAGTCGACGTGGCCTCCTCCTGACGCTCACCAGTCTCGTCGGAGCGCTGGCACCCTTTCTGAGTAGTCAACTCGTAGCCTTCGGCGATGGTCGGTTTACCTACGCCTACCTGGTAAGTGCCGCTACCTTAGTACCGATTATCGGATTACTCCTTGGCTACTTCCGTCACTTCTCAGATCCGCCCTACCAAGAAATTAAGGTGTTATCAGCCATACGCTCTTTTTGGGTGCATCGCTCAATCCGAAGCGTACTCATCGGACAATTTACCCTACAGCTCTTTTTCATGGGAATGGTGATCTATGTGCCACTCTACCTGACGCAAACCATCGGCTTATCGTGGGCAGAGTTTGGCATCGTGATGTTCTTTGCGCAGATGGCGTATGTCATTTTTGAATACCCGATTGGTATTCTTGCAGACAAGTACATTGGAGAAAAAGAAATGATGGGTGTCGGTTTTTTTGTGCTCACCATCTCTACCGCCTGGATCGCGTTTGTCACTATTCCAAGCGTAGCACTTTGGGCGCTTATTATGTTTACCACACGGGTCGGCGCCAGCCTGGTCGAAGTCACAACTGAAAGTTACTTCTTTAAGCAAACAAAAAGTTCTGACGCTCAGATCATTAGCTTCTTCCGCATCACGAGGCCGCTCGCATATGTGTGTGGCGCGCTCTTAGCTAGTCTGTCACTCCTATATTTACCCTTCAACCTACTCTTTGTCGTACTCGCCATCCTGATGATTCCCGCCCTTTTCCTCACGCTTGATATTATTGATACGAAGTGATCTTACGCTACGTAGTATCGATTACCTTGCTTGACAATTAACTGATCTCTTACGAGACTGGCTAATATCTTGCGTAATTTCTCCTGATCAACCCCAACCTGTCGTGCAAGTACAGATAAAGAACCAGGTGCTTCTAGTACGTGCCGCATAATTGCGCCACGCACGGCGCGATCACTGCCTTTAAAAGGCGACTGTTTCGCATAATGCTTACTTTGGTGATTACTGTTCCCTACCGTCTGCTTGAGATATGCGCCATAGTCCATCAGTGCGTAGTACCAGTCTCGGGGATTGGCTTGATCAAGGGTAGCGCGTACTAACTCCATAATGGCAGCATCTGATACATTAGTTACATTCGGAAAAAAGTGACGTAAATAGACAGTACGAATGTTCGTTTCAATAATCGGCACGGGTTGGTTATACGCAAATGCCGCTACCGCTCCAGCAGTATAAGGGCCCACACCAGGTAACTCTACGAGGACGTCCACCGAGCGTGGCCAGCGGCCGTGCCGGAGGGTATGTACGACTGTCGCCGCTTCCTTGAGATACTTGGCTCGACGATTGTAGCCGAGCCCTTGCCACGCCAGGAGCACCTCAGCCAAGGGGGCCAGAGCCAGTGCCTGTATGTTTGGAAACTGTCGAAGAAATGACTGATACTTTGGTATCACTCGCACTACCTGTGTCTGCTGGAGCATCATCTCCGAAACTAATATGCGGTACGGGTTGGTGGTTTTTCGCCACGGCAAATCATGCCGTCCATGGGTATGGTAATGTTGCCACACCGTCGATACAAACTCCGCTTCTGCCGGGTGTCTAAGAGAAGAGGGTCTCATCTGCATCATGATAACGAGCAATAAACTGCGGTACATCAAACTTTCGTTTAGCACCAGCAAAATTCATATAGCGGATTTTTCCAAAAATCGGTCGCTCATTCCATGCCCGGTCATGCACACCGCAGATGGACCACATGACACCGACAATACCATTTGGGTCGGTACCATCAAGCTCATATTTGTCATTTAAATAGAGTGCCGTATCAATCGCCGTTTGCGCATCTGGTGACCATTCAAGAATTTTTTTTGCCCAGTACATACGGCCCCAGCCATGCATTTTTCCCTCTCGTACCATTTGGGTCTGGAGCGCATTCCACAGCGCGTCGTGCGTCTTTGATTCCTCTAACTGCTGTCTCGTATAGAGATACTCACGAACATCTGACGCGTGTTTCTTGATTGTCGTCTGTGCCCAGGCATGCGCTCCCGCTACCTGATCGTACGCACGGTTATAGAAACAATAGTTATCGGTGAGTTCACGCCGTACGATCAACTCTTCTAAATACGCATCACGACTGTCTGTACCGACTCCGGAAGCACGGACCGCCAATGCGATCCGCTGGGCGGCAATCTGCCCAAAGTGCAGGTAGGGTGAGAGATTCGAGAGGGCTGACTCATTCGGATCATTGCGTCTCATACTATACTCAGCCAGTCGCGTAGCACAAAAATCTACCAGCTGTTGCTCTGCAGCACGAGCACCTGGCGTAAGCCAGGTCACGGGCGGTACCGTACGATCAGTATCAATTGAAGCGAGTAACCCATCCCAGGCAACAGATGTCGCATACTGCATGTCCCCTCCCACTCCACTCGGTAGTGCCGGAAACTCCGTCAAGTACTCAGGCAACAAACGATGCACCTTCGGACGAAACGTATAGGCTGCGAATTCTTCTTTTGGACTCGCCACCCAACACGGAATGATGTTGTGCGCATCCACTTCAGTCAGACGAACCGTGAGCATCTGTCCGACTTTCCCCCGCCACTCATCGGTGAAGCGTAGTGGATTAAAATCAGTCACCACTTCCCCGATTGATATGGTGGGGACGATGTGAGGAATCGTCTCCGTCGGTAGTCCTTGTGTCAGTATAAATGGAATTCCCGCTTCGGTGAGTCGAGCCTCCACTTCCCGTAACCCGGTAAACATAAAATCATAGTGTCGAAGGGTCGTGTGGCCAAACACCGGCACCAGGTTGAATACCACGTACAAACCTACGCCCCGCGCCCGTGCCTCTTCAGCTGCATATAAAAGCGCCCAGTTATCCTCGACTCGCTGGTCTCGCTGCATCCAATACAAAATCGGCCCGGTTGTTACGGGACGATCATTACGCGATCTGGTACGCCTAATATCTACCATGGCAAGCTACTCTACCACCGTGTACTCGACGTCGGTTGCACGTGCTCGGGGCATGATAATCCACGCCGCAATATACACGAGCAACCCAGGGAAAATCCCAGTAAGAAGCAAGAACGCAATCGCAATAACCCGGAAGAGGACGGGGTCTTGGTTAAAATAATCAGCCAATCCAGCGAGCACACCAGAAACCACCGCCCGCTCTTCATTTCGCTCCAAACGCTTTTTTGTCATATTTCATATTATATAGCAAAACCGTCGCTCTGTAATTTCGAACGAACGAGGCAGACTAAATCAGACCTTCAAGTGGCTGAAGTTGACGATCTGCCACCATGCGCACAAGATCTGTATCGCCCTTTTCAAGCGCATATCGTTTTTGAGCATAGTTTATGTAAAGGTAAGGGATGAGCCATATGTGCTCAGTACAAAGTGTTGCAAGTGTCTCTTGGAATGTCTCATCAAGCCTACCTAAAGCTCCGGCAATAATCTCCTGCTCAAAATCAACCAGCGACGAAGAAGTTATTAGTGTTTGAAGTTCTGAATTAAGCATATGCATTCATTATTGAAAATTGCAATCAATACTATATTTAGAACCATCTGGTCGCATAATCTCAACTGTTGCCACAACGTTGCCTGACTGATCAACAAAACCTTGTACGAGGGCCGTTCCATCTGGAAAACGGATTACTTTAGTATCACTCGATCCAACCTCTTTCCCTACCAAATGATCCACGTCGTCACAATATGATTCTGCAGTACCCAACTTGCCAAAGCTACTACTTGTCATGGATGTGCCGACGGATGTAGTAGTACAGGCACTTGTCATCCCCGCGAGCGCAGCCGCCAGAGCAAGTGCCCGCGGTCCACGCTCACCAAACCTACTAAGGATACTGTCCTCAAACTGTTCTACTGAAGATTCAGATTTCGAGGATTCAAAATTTTCTTTCATGTACATATGATACACTATAATTGATAAATGACATCCTTGCGTTCAATCACCACGGGCCAGCCTTGGCGTTTTGCGTACGAGTAGAGGGCTTGATTTGGATTAAAACAGGTCGGCAGATCTACCGATTCAAGAAGTGGAATGTCGCCGTCGGTGTCACCGATTGCAACCGAGTGCACCGGGGTAAGCGCTGGATTACGCTCAAACACTCGCTTGACGATATTCGCTTTATTTTCTATCAGGTGTTCATCTGTCACGGCTCCCGTAAAGCAATCTGATGGACCGATTTCATACATCCGGCCATAGACCTTATCAAACCCATACTCAGCACAGAATTCATCGAGAATAGTTTTTGGAGACTGCGAAATCGCGACCAGAAAGTAACCGTCGGCCTTTAATTCAGTGATCTTATCTCTCGTGTACCGATAGACATACTTACTTTGGCGACGCACCATCGCTCGTCCAACATCAGCCAACACGCCATAATGAACACCTTTAATGTGTGACAGGAACGTCGTAATAATGGCTCCGAAGTAGGCTTCATAGGTCCCTTCACGTTTCTCCCAAGCACTTTTTGCAATTTGATAATCAGACGCCACCGACGCTGGAAAGACGCCTTCAGTCACCAACGTCTCCACGAGTTCAATCAAGAGACTGGAGCGAAAGAGTGTGCCGTCAATATCAAAAAAGGCGACTGGTTGCATACCCGAATCCTTAACGCAGTTGCTTGAAAACCCGCTCAACAATGGTACCAAGCGTCCACACCACTAGACCAAGCATAACCGCTGGACCAACGACAGGAATATAGACAAGACCATAGAGTAAAATGGTACCCGCAACTGCCCACATGAGCGGACTCACTGACTGTCCACTGAGACGAGCGAGTAATTGACCAACCACCGCTCCCGCTGCAACCAGCGCCAGCAAAAGTGAAGCGATATACAAAAGAAATACCACCAAACCAACAATACTCCCAAGCAAACTCACCACCATCACCCCAATCAACACGGGCGTAAAGAAAAATACACCAAACCCAATCAGCGCAGATCGCAATGGTAGCACTGCGGTATCAAGTGCTACTCGATTGAGTGTCCGCGGAGATAAGAGCTGCCACGTCAGCAGTGAAAACAACAGCACTAATAGTGGAACAAGAATATTTCGCCACGATACCGCCTCGGTCATACTGACTGGATCATTCCGCAGGACATCTCCTTCAATCATAGCTCCCTGTCCACGCACGAGTGGCGTAGCACTTGTATAACGAAGCGTATTCGTCACTTGTGCCCGATCTCCCAGCGTTAACTCTGTCGTCGTCACATCCACCCCACCACCGACCATTCCATCAAGCCGGATCCGATCTACCGTACCAATCACATCACCCATGACCTGACCATTCATCTCTAGTCTTCCACCATAAAAAACCACATCTCCCCCAATAGTAGCGGAAGACAAAATGGTAAGGGTGCCGCCAAGCACCACCAGATCTCCGCTGATCGGGCCCGTGACAGTCACGTCGCCACCGACGATACGTACATCATCTCCGACTGCCGCATTGACGGCCACCGTGCCTCCCACAATCAGGGCATCATGAGTAACAGAACCTCCCAAGGTCACGCGACCACCTGCCAAGAGCACATCCTCGGTAACGTTACCAATAGCTGAGAGGGTGTTGGCGACTCCATAAAAATCTCCCTCAACAGTCTGATCGGCATTGATGACCACCGACTCACCAGAACGAATAACCGTTCTAGCCTCAGCCTCTAGCGAAACCGCAACCAGTATCAGGATACTGAGTAGTCCATATAGTGTGATGCGCCCAAAGTGAGATGAAGTCATAATTTATTCAGCAACAATTGGTGGCTCTTTTACCACTACCCGAGTATCTTTGATCTTCGTCGCGACCGCAGCAATAGTTTCTTTTTCTTTTGCTAATTTTTCGTCTTCTCGCCGGACCGTTGACTCAGCAATTTTTTGCTTTTCACCTAGGTTCATTAAAAGGAAAATGACGACCGCGACGCCGATAATGCCAACGAGGTTAAGGAGCAGGATCATCGTTGCGCCTTTAATAATCATCGCATCAAGGGCGGCAATACCCACTCCGATAGTGGCGAGTGGAGGGATAAGTGCGACCGCAATTGCTACCCCCGGGAGCGCATCGCCCCACTCGGGACGGGCCAAAACGTACGCTACGGCTGCACCGGCTGCAATCGCAACGAGGAAATGTAAGTGCGTCGGTACTGTCCGAGCCATGATTTCAGCTGTCTGGTACGATGTGGCGTCACCAAACAGAAAAGCAGCCACAACCGACAACCCAAGTCCAATCATAAGCGAGGTCGAGAGGGTGCGGAGTGCCCGTTGTAATAAACTCACCGACTGCCCCATCATCACGAGCCCCATCGCAACTCCAAGAATTGGGTACATCAGAGGCGCAATGAGCATGCTGCCAATCACGATTGAACTACTATCGAGCAACAACCCAAGCGTGGCCATGAGGGTTGAAAGGCCGATGAGGTAGAAATAATCAAAATCAGGTGTACCGTTCTCGACGAGCTTCCGTACGAGTGCTGCCTTGTCGTTATCTGGTACCGCACGAAAGCGAGCAATGAGTGACATACTATGGTTTAAGTATACTGATAAAGTGGACGAGTAGCAACCGCGTGGATTACAAACAGCCCTTCAGCTGCAACAATTCTCCGACCGTCGGAGTATCTCCCGCGATGATTTCCGCGATCCGGGCTTCACCAAGCCGTTCCACCGCACAGGCTTGCATGGCTGGAGTGATCTCGGCTGTCTCTTGATCCATCCCGATAAACTCAAGCGCGGTCGCCTGTGTCGGTGTTAACGACATATCTCGCAGTGGGATGGTTTCGTATACAGGTGCACTCGTCGTCGGTGCATCGACCCTGGTCGACCCCACCTCTCCTGGCAGCACACTGGTACTGGTGGCTGTCGTGGCAGTACGCTGTGTTGCTACCTCACCAACCACTGGCAATGTACGCTGATATTGTGCTACCAAGTAATACACCAGCACCGAGAGAACCAGAGCAGCTACTAACAAGCAGCTCATGAGGAGTATATACCGCTTCATGGCGCCACGTACTCAACCGGCGCTTGTAAGACACTGATGATCGTGAGGGCAAGTAGTACGAGAAAGATACAGCCACAGAAAATCGCTAACCGCGGACGCGACAATTCCATATTTCCGGTGTGCCAGTTACGGACAAATAAAAACGAGAAGACAAATTGCCAAAATGACATATCACTACTGTAACTTCTTATACAGTGTACCAGTGAATAAAAGGATAAGAATACCACCACCGAGGATAAGCCAGGGGTACTCGCGTAAAATTTCTAATTGCAACATAATTTGCTCAATCCCAAGAAATACTGAAGTTGCACCAATAGCAGTCAACAATAGGTAGACGAACGGAAACCGTCGGCTCAGTCCACGGCGTACTGGCTTGATGGTTGCCTCAAGTTCTCGACTGGTTGTTGTGATGACTGTCTCGACTGACGTAGACACAGCGGTAGCTGTGTCTACGGTATTTTCTACCACTCCTTGAACACGAGAATAGTTCTTTTTCATTACCTGAAGTGTACACTATCGACTTGGCGCCTGCTCCAATGCGAGCGATACTTCTCGCTCGACTCCTTTACTCTGGATACGGAGCGTCAGTGTGTCACCAACCGCAAAATCACGTAGTGCACTTGCCAGGTCGCGATCGCGCAAGTCTGTACCATTAATACTCAGTATAATATCATTTTCTACGAGCCCTGCTTTGTCGGCTGGTGAACCTGGCATCACCGCTAATTCTTCTCGAGTTTCGCCACGGATCACGAGCGCACCATAGTCAACTGAAAGATTATTGAGTTCTTGCACACGGGTGGTAATCATTGTGTATCGAACACCGAGATACGGACGGACAATCTCACCATACGTCGATACCGAATCAACCACCTGCTTTACAACATGTGCGGGTAGGGCAAAGCCAATATTGTCAGCCCCACGGGAGGTAGCCACATTCACCCCGATCACCTCTCCAGCGAGATTCAGCAGTGGTCCACCAGAATTACCTGGGTTAATCGCTGCATCAGTCTGAATGACCTGATCAAGCTGTTCACTCCGACCTTGGCCATCACTCGCAGTAATTGATCGCGCAAGTCCAGACACCACTCCGACCGAAACAGAATTACGGAATTCAGCGAGTGCATTACCAATCGCAATCACGGTCTCGCCTAACTGGAGTGACGTAGAGTCACCAAAGACCAAATGAGTGACACCACCCTCAGGGACAACATCAAAGCGTAAAATAGCAATATCAAGCTGCGGATCACGTGCCACGACGGTGACTGCGTGAGAGGTGCCATCATTAAGGAGCACTGAATAGCGCGCCTCAGTATCATCGACGACATGCCGATTGGTCACAATGAGCCCATCTTCACTCACAATAAAACCTGAGCCTCCACCAATTTCTTGTTCCTCGGTACCGTTTTCGCGAACTCGTGGGATTTGGAAACCACCCCAAAATCCCCACGGATTATACTCTTCATAATAGCGTTCATAGATTGGCACATCCTTAGTCACCACCACAGAAACAACCGCAGGATTTGCCGCAGCGACCGCACTGACCACGGTGTGCTCAGTCGTCGAATTACCTGACGGTGGTATTTCGTTCCCAACAACAATAGTGCTCCCTTGGCCTGTTTCTAAGACATACTGAGCGATTGGTACACGGGCAATGTAGAGCACACTCATCAGTAACAACACCGTAAGAAAACTTGAAACTACCACCAAAAAACTAACCGAGGGTGTTTTATTATTTGATTCCATATAGTACTTATACGTTACTCTTGAATTGTATCTTTCATAAATAATTGCTGGCCGCGCTCCCACATTTCTGGTCGATCTTGAAGCTTCAGCCAATACCACCACTCAGCTCCCCATAGATATTGCTGCTCAAAGTGCGTGGCTGCCGCATATTCTAAAATATCTTCAAATTTTTGTAAGTTCATCCGCGTGAATTGTGTTTCGAGTGGTACATCAATGATTGGCTCAATGAGCCATGGTTCAGCGGATAGTTCAATTAATAGCGTTGGTTTTTCTCCGTAACGGAGCGCCATGACATTATCCTTTACCCGGTAAAACCACGGCGGGAGAATCGTTCGAAACTGGCCGAGCTCAGGATTCCAGAAATGCACATACACACTGGTACCAAATAGGTCACCTCTTGAGTAGGCGCCAGCCCAGGTACCGAGATTTCCACTATCAGTCACGAGTACGTGACGCGAGGGGTCAAGTCGCTTGACGAGCGCAATCTCACGCTCGAGAAAATCTGTATCAAGGACTCCACAGTGTTCAAACGCAAAGACCTCCAAAAACGGTTCATTCTCGACCTGCCAATAGATAATCGCTGGGCTATTTTTATAGCGTTCAACCACTACTTCAATGTAAGACATAATTGCCGCTTGTCGCTCAACCTCAGAAAGCGAACGTGCCCATTCGGGAACATGACATTCGGGCCATCTCGGCAGACGCCGACCAACCGCAAAGATGACCGTAGCACCAACCTCCTCCGCACGCATGATCTGGTAATCAAGCTCGTCGAAATTGAATGTTCCAGGGGCTGGCTCCACCATCGGCCAGTGGGCGGCTAAGCGAAGATGTCGCACCCCCAGATCATCCAGTATAGCATCGTAGGTTGCCTGCCAATCCAACCCTAGCTCACGCGCGTAGGAAGTATTAAATGACATGCCATACATGATCGTAGCTGGCTTATCTTTATACGTAAGCACAAGCAAAATCGAACCACACAGTACGCTACCAAAGACAATCCACAGTCCAATTTTTTGCCACCACTTCATAAGTACACTAAGTCTATCATGTGAACAAGATAAAGAAGCCGATACTAATTACTGCAATGTATAAAATTCGCTGCACGATCTCCCGTGGACGCAGTTCGCGGTCAGTTGCCGCTTCGGGTAAGAGTTTTGCAAACAAGAAACTGATCATTAAGATGAAAATGAAGCGAAGGGCTTCAAGTGCCTGCACCACCGCTACGTCACCCCAATCAGTTGCCTTCAGTAACAAAAACGCCGCTACTCCGGCGAGAATTTTCGTGAGCAGCACGATCACGCCCGTGCGCGGCGTCGCGGTCACGGTGTGCTCTTTAATCTTCTCAAGGTAGACCGGCACCAGGAGTAAGGATAGTGCAAACAATACAAATCCCACGCGCGACCAGAAAAATCCATCATCAAAGCTCGTCTCTTCAAACAATCCCTTCATCGTGATGTAGTGAAGCGCAAAAAAAATACCAGCATGGAGTACGTGAAGTACCACATCACGCTTGGGTAAATTTTGGGCGGTCAGTGCCGTACCAATCGTCAGTAACAGCACTCCCCAGATAAAATTTTGCGACAAGGAAGTACCAAGAAATAGATACGACATGCCAAATGTCGATAGTGCCGCAACCGCCCCAATAATCGGCATAACAGTCGATGTATCACTCCGTCGCAAAGCATCATACATGGAAACCAATGCCATAAAAAAAGTGTACGCGGCCAAAAACGACATCCCAACCACCTGAATACTGGGTGACTGCACGTTCTCGAGGGTCGGCATCCCCAGATCAGCCAAACCAGGAATCCAACCAAGGAAAAATATAACAATCCAAAATCCCGTCACTAAACACGAGTAAAAAGCATACACAAAGGGCCGCGGGAGCAACCGCTCATCCGAGACGATGTATTTGTCGAGAATCGCCACGACGGCATTTAAGAATTGTCCGGCAGTGGCCAAGAGAATCCAGCTCATGCCATTACTCTAGCACGGCATTTTTCTCGATGATTTCCTTATACACGTACGCGGATGGTCGAATATAGCGCTCTTTGGTTTCATAATCCACTGCCACTAAGCCAAATTTCTTTTCAAACCCAAGTGCCCACTCGTAATTATCCATGAGTGACCAGTAGAGATGCCCTCGGACATCAGCTCCGTCCTGTATCGCCCGCCACGTGGCTGCCACTTGCTTAGTGATATATTCTGCCCGATCTGAGTCATCATGATCTGCTATACCACCTTCAGATACAAAGAGTGGTTTACGATACCGAGCCAGCATCATAAGCGCGTCATAAATCCGCTCGGGAGCAAAATTCCAGTCCATATCGGTTTTCTTCCACTGCCGAGTATCACCAAACTGCGTATAAAAATAGTAATTCAGCCCAATGGAATCGATACGTTGTTTGACTCGATTCATGAATATCTTTGTCCACACGTAATTTGCCACCGCTGCCTTCAATTGATTAATTGGATTCCGATTTGCATCAAAAACAATCACATGCTTCACGACACTTATCTCTGTCTCAGGGGAAACATGCTTTATTGCCTCGTAGGCGGTATTGTGTGCCGCTGCCAGGTTTTTCATTACCTGCCAATACGTCATGAGTGGTCGTATACCACGAGAAGCCTTTGCCTCGTACTGACGACCAGAATTCGTGATCGACACGAGATCCGTCAGCGCAAAACGCTTAAACGGCGGCCAGGTACCACGTAGCCACCCATTACTCCCAAACACATTAGGCTCATTCAGCGTCGAGAAATGGTCACACAGATCGCTGAGCTCTGCTACCACAAACCGCGCATACCGGGCGAAGATCTCAGGCGAATCCTGGCGTTCAAACCCGCCAGACTCAGAAAACCACAGTGGGAGGGTAAAATGCCAAATGGTAACAAATGGTTTAATGTTACGAGCCCTCAGCGCTTTGAGTACCTGTCGGTAGTGTGCAATCACCTCATGGTCATACTGCCCTTCCGTGGGCTCAATCCGTGCCCACTCAAGCGAAAAGCGATGGGCTGTGTGGCCGAGCGACTTTGCTATATCAAAATCAGCTTCAAAGCGATTGAAATGATCACAAGCAGAATCACACGGTGGCACGCGCCCCGCTCGGGCAGCTTCAGCCCAATCGCAATGTTCAATCCCTCCCTCTACCTGATACGATGCGGTCGCCGCACCCCAATAAAATCCTTCTGGAAATGTTTTCATGACACTATACTATACCAATCCGAGAGAAACCTGATGTGGTAGCTGACACCAACCATACCAACCCAAGCATTCATTATAATGATAAACCCTCAACCCTACTCACAAAGCTGTGTGGCGCCAGGTATGTAAACCAACGCTCATACAAAAGCGCTATGGTTTCTGCGTCCCCAGCTGCTTTTTCGGCTACACGCGTGTAATCGCCCGCCCGAAAAGCGGCCGCCACTTCTTCCCCACCGAGCACACTTGGATTTAGCAAACTAAACGCCCCACACAACAATGCTAAAGACGGCCGATGCGGTACACCGCCGTAGTTAGAAAATTCATCAAGTAAATCTACGTGATATAGAGCATGCTGCTTCGTCACATACCGCTGGCGGCTGATATCGACACTCGGGCGTATCGAATGTGCGAAGGAACGAAATAGTAAAAACGGGAGCGTAAAGGCACGCCCATTGAACGTGACAAACACATCATACCCGCGAGCACCTTCCCAAAACTCCAGCAAAAGATCCGCTTCCGTCCGAAATTTTATTCGTGGTGTGTCTTCAGCTGCCGCACGATCAGGCTGGGTTTCGGTCACGACATACACCGTCGTCGCCTTTCGATCAAGATCATAGACTGCGAGTGCAGCGATACTGCCAGTAAATGGTGACAAGGCAAGACGTTCTTGTACCGCTTTCCGAGACCGGTCTTTATCGGCTTCACTGTGATCACTCGCGTCAATCCACTTGGTGAGCGCTGCGCGGGAAATTCCTGGTAGCTCACGCCACGGTGTACCAACAGTTTCGATATCAACCACGAGCGTCGACATAGTATTTAGCGTAGCACAATCGGCTCAGCCATAAAACAACCGAGAATGCTTTCTGACCCCACATAATAGCGATATGATCCAGCGACAGTCGCTCCGCCACACTCATCAACCACCATTCCACCAGACGATCCATAGAGCGGAAATCCATCCAGGGTGTACCCCACCTGTGTATCAGGCCCAAAAATACCATAGAGCGCTGTTTCGGTATTACGGATCAAAGACCCATCCATAGCAATACCAATGATATCAGTAGTAATACACTCTTTTTGCTGAGCAAACATCCGCAATGGAATTTGCAGCAAGACATCTGGACTTGATTGGTACGTCTCGGTACTCGTTCCTGTCGTTATTACTGCAGCCGGAATCCGATACACAATGAGTGCACCCTCGCTTTCTTGGAGCGTGAGTGAGCGCGGATCCCACGCGATTTGTGTCATCGTTGGTGTTGGACACGTGGGCACTGCCGGTGGCAGCTCAGGTTCTGTCGCTACGATCGTGGCCTCCGCGACCGCCTCTGGTTCAGGTGCTGTAATAATCGTATCCCGCTCAGCCGCTAAGCGTGCGCGCATTTCCTCGAGACGCCTTTGGCGCAACGTCGCTTCATCAGGTAACTCGGGTAAGAGTGCAGTTCGTTCGACCGCATCACCGGTTTTGATGATTACCTCACCCCCGATCAGACGCTCACCGAGCGATTGCCACACCGAAGTGGAAATAATGCCAGTCACTAGGAATAGTACGACGAGTCCGAATAGTACAAAATCTCGTTTGCGAGGCATACCCCATACTATAGCAAAGGGTGGGGGACTCCGCCCGTCACCCTTCCCCACTTCCTCATAATTATTTGACCTTCGGCCCCGACGGCACCGTCTTCGTCCGTCCGCGACCTGCCACTTTTATCTCAACCAACTGCTCTACTCGTCTGATATCGGCTAGGAGCTTTGAACGCTCAGCATTATACATAAAAAGATTAAAGACTGATCGGCCGCCATTGCGAGCAAACACTGCCCGATCACCAATTTTTTTATTCACGGTAATCGAATAGAATGATTCTAGTTGCTCAATTTTTTTGACGCCTTTCATCTCAACTATCTCACCCTCCTTCGCAGCAAACCACTTCATAGTACACGCATACCCCTTACACTTCTTTGGAATAATGACTTTTTTTGGTATACGAATCAACACATCATTAAGTGAATGGTCAATATCACAAGAGAGTTGGTGGAGCACATGTCGAAACCCACCCATTCGCGCACCAATCTCTACTACCTTCCAATCATCATCAAGCTTCATGAGTTCTGTGTGTGCAATTGAGCTACGCAGTCCAATTGCATGAATGGCATCTTCGGCTGCCTGCTCAGCGCGTGCCACAGTTGCATCCTTCAGACCAGTTGGGGTCATCTGCAAATAATTATAGAAATCATCCTGTCCAATTTTCTTGGCCGTCACTTGTTTGACGAGCGGACAGTGATGCACTTCACCCCGGGAGTCGACATAGGAATCAATCGAGTACAAATCGCCATCCATATATTCCTCAGCAATCACCCGCGGAGCTTCAAGACGATTGTCGATCTTATAGGCTCGCTTGATTGAACGGAAGGTGTGGCGCAGTGCCTTCTCTAGTTCTTCTTCGTGGTAGCAAATCGTCACAAAGAGACTACCAGCCATATTGGTTGGCTTGATAATGAGCGGAAAACCAACCTTGTCTGCAATGTTCATTCGCTCTTCAACTGAGTTCTCTTTCACGAGGACAAACCGTGGAGTTATCTTGGGATTATATGCCTTCATCCGGCGACGCATGTCATACTTATCACTCGCCCAACGGAGAGACTCGGTCGTTGGTGTTCGCAAATACGGTACATGGGGCAACACCTCAATGAAGCGAGCGATACTCTGCTCATGTCGGCAGGTAATCGCCAATAAGGAGTCACGATACGGGGCCAGCGCCTCGACAATCTTATCAGACTTTGAAAAATCACAGGTCACAAACAGGTCTAGTCCAGGGATCGATGCGCGATCTTTATCATCCTTAACCCGACTATCCCAGAGCAACATGACGCGATAGGCAGTGTTGGTCTGAGCCCCGTATTTCGCAATACTTTGCAGCGCACCATCAGGCAAGCTATTAACATAAACAATGATGTTTTTTTCCATGTGTTTGAGATGGCGTCTTAAAGTGTAATGTTACAAAGTCTCTGTCAGGCAGGCGGATTGCGATTCAGACCCTAAAAGCATACACCGAAAAATGAAACGTGCTACACTGCAACACACAAGTTATTAAACACAACTCTTGACAAAATAAAACATATGAAAAAAATCGACCTTGCGAGAGCAGTGTATGAAAAAAATGTTGACCTTATCCAAGCGGCTGCACAATCACTTGGCTATACGACTTATCCACTTACAATACAAGGACGCAGTGATCTAGATACGCTTGGCTTTATTATCCGCGCACACGGAAAGAGTTGCTACATTTCGGGCAAGACATTTTTCCCTACCGTAGAGCGCTGGCAAGCTGAGTACATGAAAGATAAAGCAATCACGGCCAGCCTGCTCGATCAGTACGACTACCAGCAGATTCCGACCTTGATTTTCCATCGAGATAGCAAACACAGTGATGCATCAATGAGCCGCCAACTCAAGACCCTGCCGCTTCCCCTCGTTATCAAGCCACACCTCGGACTTGATGGCAAAGGAATCGTCACGTGCACATCAATCAAGGCGGCAAAAGTACAGATCAAAAAACTGTTACAGGCAGCCATCACTGTAGTGGTCCAACCATACATAGATGCTCCAGAATACCGAATATTTGTTACCGATCAAAAAATAGCGTTTATTCACCGAAAAAAATACCCTGAAGTGGCTGGCGATGGTGCACAGACAATCGAGGAGCTTATTCGCACCGCTACCTACGTCGACCCTGACACCGTAGAAAGACAGTGTCAACGATATAAATATCAGCTGACGAGCATCCTGCCTGAAGGTACGTCTCTCCAGACACACTTTACAAAGAAAACTGATCCAGATTTTATCGAAACAGAGTCATTTGGCACAGTACTCCCACGGTACATCGCTCGGCTTTGCAAAGACCTCTCGCTCGACACTGTCGGCCTTGATGTATTTTTCTCTGGCTCAATTAAAAAACCTGGGGAGATAACGATTATTGAACTCAATAGCAATCCAGGATTGCGATACCTATCAAACTACTATCCAGACAGTACGATCGCCTTTACCACGACGCAAACCATTCTCAAAAACTACTTCACGCGGGGGACAAAGCGATAGTCAGCTAAAAAAGCCATAACGGCAAGCACATTGGTGTGTTCCATGCCGTCTGCTGTATCATGCGTTACATTATTACTGTAGGTATTATGTACATTCGTGACATAATTACCGTGTGTAGAAAAGGAAGCCCGCACCTCATGCAGAATTGTGTGATACAACGCAGACTCATACCCAATAATTTTTGCGCACACAATGAATTCACATTTATGATCAAGTGATGCGTGTACGTAATCAGCCAATATCGTACGCTCTGTATGTGCTAACATCTCATGATACAGCGGGATGGCGTCTGGGGACACCGGTCTGGAATAGAACGCACTCGCACCAATGATCGCGTGTGTGCAGAAGTAAATTCGGGCATCACGATCATTATCTTCGCCTAGAACAGTCTCTGCTTGTGCAATATCTAACAATTTGCTTGGATCAATGCGAAACGACGGATCTTCCACAGCAAAAAAGTAATCACACAAGTAGAGAAAATTGACCGCTGGAGTTGACAGGGTGAATAATGATGTGGGATCAGAGAGTAGTGCCTGATGGGTCGACCGAAGCAGATCTCGATTGATGTGATCCAACTCTTGCCGGTAGTGACGCCCTGAAAACACCGTCTGATCAAACAACACTTTAAAGAATACCGCATTGTACGCAGCAATGAGTGGGTGTTTTAGCTTGGCGGCCGCTCGATACGCCTTCCCGGCGGAAGCAGCTGACTCTGTCTCAGACGAAGGATCGGAGATTTTCTGTATATCGCGTGCCACGGAAGACCACCACGCCTCAGTATCAGCCTCAATCGCAGTACGATATGATGCATCACCTGTCCACAAATACATCCGCGTAAAGTAATGAATACGAGCAGTTTGTGACAAAAATGGAGCAACACGCTGATAATACGCATGAATAGAAGCAATCGTCGGGGGTGTTATGGTGCGATCATGGGCGTCGGTCAGTTCGTCGAGCAGATGAGTCGCAACACTGTACGGTGAGCAGGATTGTAACCCTTCCCATTGTGGGTTGAAATTCACTTCTAGAAAATATAATGCCCCGGCATCATCTTCAAGAATATCAACGCCACAGAGTGTCGCCTTAAAGCATGAGGCCACTTTGGTAGCATACCCAATCAGGCGCTGTCGTAATGCTCCTTCTGCAACCCGCTCTGCCACACCACCTTGCGAAATATTATTTAAATGGGCATTGTTTGACGCTGAACTTGCTTGTCTATGAATACAATCATGGACAACGCCACCAACCACCAACACACGGTAATCGCCTTTGTTGGCAACATATGCCTGAAACACGTACTCAGAAAGCGCTTCTGGCAAATGCTCGACATCGGCTGGTTGGGTGAGTATGACTATTCCCTCCCCACGCGCTCCATAGTCTGGTTTAGCAATGACTGGAAACGATATCCCGAGTCGGGTTACTTTACGGTGAAAATTATCAATCGTCTCCGCGGTAAAGGTTGGAATACTTTTCAGTGCAGCAGGAAGAAAACTGACATGAGCAGTCATGATTGCATGCTGCATCGACTTGCTAAACACGTTGGTTTGCCGGTAGGCCTCAAAATTAATTATCGTCGTGCGTGCGGACTGTTGGCACAGCCAGCGATCACGTGCGAGTAGAGTAGCAGCAGTAAAGTTACCACTTCGCCAAAATAGCACCGGGGCTGGAATTGAATCCACCATATCATCAATCTTTCCAAAAATGACTGGTAGGTTGCGCACCTCTGCATCAGCTCTCAGTGCCTGGATCTCAAACGAATCAGTTCGATAGGCGACAAAAATACGAGACTCATTCACAACCTAACTAGATACCAAATCGAACTTCAGGCGCACCAGTCGGGACTGATATATCATCACCCTCCTCCGTGGCAGTCGATGGTAGTAGCGCTGGATCAATTGCGGCCACTACCTGCTCGATGAATTCTTGGTACGTCTGAAATTGCATCCGTTCACCATTAAGGAAGAAAGTTGGGGTACCCGTTAGTTCTCGGTCGCGAGCTTCATTTAAATCGTCGCGAACACGATCGCGGATCATCGATGCATTAAAGTGTCGCCGAAACAGTTCCTCATCAAGACCCAATGCTGCAGCATAGCTCACAAATGTACCAGTCGGGTTTGGGCTAGCGGTCCATTCTGACTGCTTTTCAAACAGTACATCATGGAACTCAAAGAATTTTCCTTGCTGGCCAGCCGCTTCAGCCGCTCGCGCGGCCGCCTGAGACAAACTATGGATCGGCAGTGGGAAATGTTTGTATTCTAGTTTCATCTGGTCTCCGTAGTTCGTCAATAACTCAGCCAGGACTGGTTGAAACGCTGCACACGCCGGACACTGAAAGTCACTAAACTCGGTCAGTACTACTGTTGCCTCAGGGTTCCCTTTAATATGGTCAGTGATGACAATACCGATATTGTTATCCTCGGTCACTGTGGAGGAATACCAGATCGATCCGCCAATTAAGAGAACTGTTAATACACCGAGAATTACCCATGGATTTTTCATATCGTCAGATTGTAGCATACCGGAATCTCACCCACACCCAGGTGTCATGTCAGAGTGATTACTTGGTATTATGTCAACATATGTCACACACCGTTCCGCACCACCCTTGGGCAACCGATACAGCCCAGATTACAGACGAACTCACCACCAATAGCACACAGGGACTGGCGAGTGATGAGGCCACTCGTCGACTTACTATCTACGGCGAAAATGACTTTACGACTACTCCAACCCGCACGCCAGTCAGTATCTTCTTTGCACAATTAAAGACACCCCTCATTATCATTTTGTGGATTGCGGTACTTTTGACCGTGCTCTTTAGCAAGTGGCTTGATGCGTCGATTATCACCTTCGCGATTCTCGTTAATGCGATCTTTGGCTTTATTCAAGAATACCGCGCTGAACGGGCCATTGCTGATCTGCGTTCATACATTACCGAACGAACGCGCGTCATTCGCGACGGGCGAGAACAAGAAATTGACCCCCGTTACTTAGTACCCGGCGATGTGATTCATATTACTAATGGTGCCCGCATCACCGCTGATGCACGTATCCTGAGCGAGATCAGCTTCACCACTAATGAAGCCATTCTGACCGGAGAATCACTACCGGTTGAGAAGCAGAGTGACATGTTGCCTGAGACCACCCCATTGCCAGAACGAACCAACATGGTATTTGCTGGTACGCTTGGCAACGACGGGTCTGCCTATGCGCTCGTCACTGCCACCGGTAATACAACAGAGATTGGGAAACTGGCTCGCTTAGTTACCACTACCGAGCGTGAGAAAACACCACTGCAAAAAGCTATCGAGAAGCTGACCTGGGTAATCATTGTGATTACGACAGCCTTAGTGACGATTCTCTTTGTGATGGGCTTATGGCAAGGACAGGCACTCTACGATATGGCGGTCTTAAGTATTGCGGTCCTTGTCGGCTCGGTACCAGAAGCGCTACCCATTGGTCTTACGGCAGTGCTCGCAATTGGGGTGCAGCGCATTGCCAAGCGAAAAGGTATCATGCGTAGCCTCACCGCTGCCGAGACATTAGGCTCCACGTCGCTCATAATTACTGACAAAACGGGGACACTCACACAAGCAGACATGCAGCTTGTCGGAATCGACGCCACGCCACAACTCTTGGCGTCTGACTTTACGCCCCGAGGAACCATTACTGAGTTCAGTAATCATGAGCGTATACTACTGTCACTCGCTCGTTCGGCAGCTGACGTCGTCATTGAGAACCCCGATGCCGCGCCGCAGGATTGGCACATCAGTGGTGCCGCCCTTGAGGTGAATATCGTACGAGCAGCTGCACTCCAGGGCATCACCCAGGACGCGGCGACCCGGAGCACTATTGCGATCCGTATCCCCTTTAGCTCGAAACATAAATTCTCCGTCACCCGCATTCCCACCTCAGCACTCGCACACGAACACCCACACTACCACGACCCGCACGTTGTCATGGGCGCCCCTGATATCCTCATTGCTCGCAGTACACTGTCCCACGATGAGCAGACCAAACTTTTATCAGCGATCACAAAACTCAGTGAGCAAGGGAGACGCGTCCTTGGTATTGCACTCTTTGAAGCCGACGGTGATACATCGATCACCCCAGAAGAGGTGCAGTCAATTACCATGTTAGGGCTTTTGAGCTTTTATGATCCGATCCGACCAGACGTTCCAGCTGCACTCACGCGTATCACCAACAGTGGTGTACGAGTCATCATGGCCACTGGTGATCTCCCCGGGACGGCCCGGGCCATCGCTCGCGAGCTCGGCTGGGAAGTGGCCGACAACCAGATCCTCACCGGTAGCCAACTCACACAACTCACTGACGCAGACCTCTTACGCATTTTACCCCGCATTTCGATCTACGCTCGCGTCACCCCAGAAGATAAGCTTCGCATCACTCGCCTGCACCAAAGTCGAGGTGAGATCGTCGCCATGACCGGCGATGGTGTCAATGATGCGCCGTCACTCAAGGCCGCCAATATCGGTATCGCCGTTGGCTCGGGGAGTGATGTCGCCAAGGGTGTGGCAGACTTAGTGCTCCTTGATAATAGCTTTAACACCATCGTGGCTGCGATCGAGGAAGGTAAAAACATCCTCGCAAACATCAAAAAAACGTTTGTGTACCTGATGTCAAACGCACTTGATGAACTCGTGATTGTTGGTGGTGCAATTCTCATGGGCGCCGCATTACCACTTACCGCAGCGCAAATCATTTGGGTCAACCTCTTTACCGGTAGCCTTCCGGCGGTTGCCTACGCCTTTGACGTGCACCGTCCGCGCCCAGGAGAAAAAGTCAGCAAAGAATTCTTTGATGGGAGGGTTAAATTTCTCACGATTATCACCGGCTTAACCACTTCAATCTTACTCTTACTGCAATACCTCACCCTCCTCCACTACGGTGTACCAGTCGAACTAGCCCGAAGCGTGCTCTTTGCCTGCTTCGGTAGCTATATCCTCATTATTGCCTTCTCTTTCCATAACATGCGAGCACCCCTATTTACTTACCCATTGTTTGAAAACCACGTGCTCCTGTGGGGAGTGGGGATCGGTCTCGTTGCCACCCTATCGACGCTCTACCTACCACTCTTCCAAAATATCTTTGATGTCACTGCACTACCACCAGTATGGTTGGGATTTGTAGTTATCTGGCTCATTATCAATGTTGCGCTGATCGAGCTCTGTAAATGGATTATAAACCGCTACGTGATGCCAGATAGTCTCTAGTGATTACTGTTAAGGATATCGGTGTGGATACTTGAAAAAACTATCTTAACGTGGTCTAATCACTGTCCATGGCATTTAAACCAAACTTCACAAAGAAAAAGAAGCGCCGCGTGCACGGCACCACCTTTTGGGATGCTGAATACACGAACCCCACCCACCTCAAACTGTCGACTGCCGAAAGTGAAGATTTGGCGAAATTTATGCGGTGGCTCGGTCGCCAAGATCGGGCTGATCTCTTCGTACCAGGCTCACCCATAGTCGATATTGGCTGCGGGAATGGCCGTAATCTGATTTATCTCGCCCGAGAGTTCGGCTTCAGCGGATTTGGCTATGATATTTCTGCAGCCGCTATTGCCCAAGCACGAACAGCGAGCCAAGGGTTTCCACTTATGTACACCACTGGTACCGGTGCCACTCCCCTCGCTTCACTTGAGGCGGAGAGTCAGGCCATTGCACTTGATATGATGGTATCGCACTTCTTTGACCGTGCGACGAGAACACAGGTACGTGATGAGATTTTTCGAGTCCTGAAACCAGGTGGGTTCCTCTTTATGAAAACATTTTTACGCGACGATGATCTCCACACCGCCAGACTGGTGAAAGAATTCCCTGGTCCAGAACCATTTAGCTACATTCACCCGGTCATGGGTGTCGCTGAGTATGTGTATGACGAAGCTACCCTCGTTGATTTTTTATCTGAGAAATTTATTGTCCGTAAAATCTACCGCTCGCATAAACACCGTAGTCACGGTAAAGCGAATAAACGACGGACCATTTCAATCTATGCTGAGAAAGACTTCCGTACCTAGTCACTACTCACCACAAGCGAAGGTACGGCGACACTCATCTTGACCTTCTCCAGCTGGCACCATAGCGCAGAGCGCGCACTGATCAGTACTAGGAGTCGTAAATGATGTTGGAGTTTCCATACCGCGATTCATGAGCGCGGAAAAGTCCTGAAAGAGTACATCGCCAGGCGGCACGAACACACTACCGTCAACTAGAATCCACGGCCGGCAATCATACCGTACATTCGTGTCAAGTGGCACAGGGGTATTCACATCAGGTGATGAGTCATCCGTTACTTCAGTTACGGCCGACAAACGAGCTTTCATACCATACGTCTCTCCCTCGATTTCGGACCATGAGTAAAATGTTTCATCGGCAATAATCATTGATGAGACACTATCAGTACCCTGTACCTTGACAATAAAGTCACCGCGCACCTTACCGCCAGCCACGAAATACGTACCCGTCACGTCAGTGCCCTCTGGATCACGATACGTAATAGTACACTCAAGTGGTACGGCTTGTGTCAGGAGTGATAAGAGTGAACCCTCACCGACCACTGGCTCTTCTACCACTGCCACCGCCTCAGGTACCTGCTCTTGTCGCACTCCTGATAGAGCCGAGGAAGAACTGGAATCAGAAAATAACACGTAACCAAAGGCACCGACGGCCGCCACACCAATGAGACCCAATACGACGATCAAAGAAGTTTTCATAGGGATACGAAATAATAGATAACCTGCCTGTAATCCACTACAGTATACCACTCTTTACCGAACGTCCCCAAGTCAACTGATCCATGCTACTATTTTGACACTCTTGGTATGCTAGCACCTGCGACTTCACTTTCAAAGCGAATTGCACTTCGCGTCACGTTAATCCTCGTACTCCTTTTGTGCATTCTCGCGAGTACGGGCATTGCCTTCATCCTCTCCACGAAACAATCAGTCTATCAAGCGGCACAAGACCGTCTCGAACCAACGGAAAGCACGAATACCGCGGAATATTTCCCAGTCGGCATCGACCCCGTTAACGAACTCATCATTGAGCAACCAACCGTTGATGGGTTTCTCTATGAATATCTTGCCTATACCGACCAGACCAACCCGCGCAGCTGGTGGTACGCACTCACTGCCACCCTGGCAAACTATGATTGGTACCAGCAACTCGCCTCACCGGTCTCTCGCATTATTGTGATCTGGCCAGGGGAACGAACGGATGAGGTGGCTGAGACGAGCGGTGCAGTATTGCGCTGGGATCGTGCACAGAGAGACGATTTTATAAGTATGAGTCGCAACCTAGGCGGTCTGCCCGAGGGTACCTTATTTCCCGGACGCTATGTGACGCACCGCTATGCCAGCCCAGCCGAAATCGCGCTCATGATCAATGATCGGTTTCAAAATGAAATCATCGAGCGCTACCCACCAACACTCGCTGACACCCTCCCCCTGGCAGAAGTCCTCACGATTGCCTCTCTCCTTGAACGGGAGGCCCGTGACTTTACGGATATGCGAGAAATTTCAGGCATCATCTGGAACCGTCTCTTTATTGACATGCCACTACAACTCGACGCCACACTCCAATACGTTAAAGCAAACGAGCGAATGGATCGGGTCTGGTGGCCAGTGGTCCGACCAGCCGATAAGTTTCTTGATTCACCATTTAACACGTATCAGCACGCGGGACTACCACCCAGCCCCATTGCCAACCCGTCCCCTGAAGCAATCCTCGCTGCTCTAAATCCAAAAGCCACCACTTGCTACTTTTATTTTCATGACACGAAACGAAACTTTTACTGCAGTGACACCTACGAGGAACATGTCGAAAAGCTGAAAGCGATCTATGGACGAGGCTCATAGTCCTCGGCAATCACCAGGATATGCGCTATACTAATGACATATGGAACCAGCTGACGGTACGATTGATGTCCTCGTTGTCGAAGACGATACTGATATGCGTGAGCTCAGTGCCGAAGCACTAACAGCAGCCGGCTTTAACGTCCTGACCGCACGTGATGGCGGGGATGGTGTCGATCTAGCACTCGCCCACCACCCAAAGGTGATTCTGCTCGACATCAATATGCCTGTTATGAGCGGACATGAAGTCATGGATCGATTGCGTAATGACGCCTGGGGTCGTCACGTAAAAGTAATCTTCCTGACCAATTTTAGTAACCCGCAAGACGTCTTTAAAGCGGTCGAACAAGGGACCGAAGAATACATCATCAAAGCCCACACCAGCTTGCAAGAAATCGTCCAAAAAGTTCGGCTGGCGATACACCACTAACCACGCTCCTACAGTAATCCGAGGAGTTGTAAGACGGGAGGAATAAAAATAATCATCCCAACCATGCAGGCAATCGTGGACGCGATGAGCACTGCCCCGGCGGCGACGTCTTTCGTGTCACGCGCATAGGGGTGATACTCTGGCGAAGTGAGATTAATATCAATTTCAATTGCCGTATTAATACATTCAGCAACGAACACGAGGCCGATCGTTAAGAGGAGTACCATCCATTCGATCGGAGTGATAGCAAACCACCAACCCGCTAGGCTGACACCACCAGCTGCGACCACCTGTAGCCAGGCATTGGGCGTCGTCTTAAAAAATAAACGTACGCCTCGCCACGCATGTGTAAGGCTTCGTGCCCGAGCGTAAAGGGAAAACTCTTCAGGAGTATCAATTGATTCTTGCATCACTCAAGTATAGCAAACCGACCAACAAACACCTGCTAACTCTGTACATACATTCGCACTCCGTTAGCCAGGCGCGCGACCATATCTTTAAATATCGCCAGATCTGGTTCGAGCAAAGTGAGACGAAAGCCTTCACGATGGCTTAAGTCCTGAGATGAGCACTACACTACTCGGCGGTGCTAAGACGTGGAAATCCTCAAGATCTGGCAACCAACCATGCTCGAGCAATATGTCGTCGGTCGGTACTTACGCTTCGCGTGAGCGCTTTCAGCTGAGCTATGGGTCGGGTAGGCTGGGTTGGGACCAATCACTCGGGCAGCTGGATGCAAGTACATGAAGAGTGTCTGGATGGCATCTCCGAGTCCATTAAAAAATAGGATATCATCGGGAGTAATCTGTACTCCACCCTCTGCATTCCGCTCAGCGGCTAAGTACTCTCTCGTGGCACGTACCCCTCGAGTCGGCGAATATCCCCACGAAGAATCATCAGTCATGACGAGGGTGGATACGATTTCCTTCATCCACGTTGGCACTGGGCGACCTTTGGCAATCGGGTCACCAATATTTTCCCAGTACACGGGCACTCCCATCGCCTTGAGTCGCTCACCCACGGCGACAATCTCACGGATTTCATAGGTCAGCTCCCCTGCTCCAGGATGGACAATATCACGCCGCATAGACCATACAGTATACGAAACTGACCTCGTTGACACAATAAGACTGACTCAGGACAGAGCAACAACCCACCGACAATCTAATACCCACAAAGCACCGCCAGTGTGCTACTCTTACGTGACGAATCTATGCCCTCAGAATCATTTCCACCGTCACACCAATCTGAAGCAGTCGAAGCACGAACCATCGACGGCTTCCATAATCCTGAAGTAGAACGTATACCCACCCCCCGTACCACGGCCGCCCGTGCGTTGACACAGCTCGCACACATTCTCATACCGAGTGCTGTCCAGATCGATACCCTTGATACCCAACATACGATTGATACCATTGATTTTGCAGTGACTGAGCGGATCAAACCCCCGACACCAGCCGAGCGCAGCGCACATATGGAGCAGATTAAACCACTCTTGATCGCATTTGAGGCAACCGGGATCGGAGACTACCGAACGCGCCCAGACTTAAAAAACATCCACCACTTTTCTACAACTGCCACAGGGCCGACATATACTGGACTACTTATGCCTTGGCAGTACCACACGGACGGCACCATCCTACCTACAATCGACATATCAAAGCTCACCATGGCAGTACAAGCATTACCTGACACTACCCCCGAGGAGATGGGTCAAAAAACTGCCGCCGAAGACTATCTACACACTGTCGTCACCACTCTTCAGACTGAGGAAGGGCTGGGGTTAGATGCCTTCATCGACCGACTCGACGCCCCAGATAGAGAGCATCTTAATCTTCTACGCTCAACCCTAGACGCGCAAGACGAAGCCGTCATTGCACGCATCGCTGAACAAACGACTTTCGAAAAAGACGAGATTGATCCGGAACGCGTGGCACTTCAAGCCGCTCTCAGCCCACTCCTCACCCTCATCAGGTCAATGCACCAAAACAGTAGTATCTTAGCTGACACTGATCGGACTCGTTTTCCAGAATTTTGGTACTTAGTGGACCAATACCACCGGTATAGTTGTGCGCTTGGCATTAAAAATATGGACGGGACGATTCGGCACACAGGTATCACCTACCCACCCTAACTCACACATGGGAGGACCCGAGCGAGTGGTGTACACGTGATGGTACACATCAAGATAGACTACACGCAGCACAATCTTCGTGCTAGCATACCTATACTGTTATTAACATCTATGTAACTTTAGGAAACACACTATGAAATCAAACGTACTCGCTGTAATGATGGCTATTACCATTCTCGGTACCACGCTCGCTCCATCAGCACACGCCCTTAGTTGTCTACCGACCGATATGTATCTGAGTAGCATCATCGGTGATGAAGAAACCGTCGTATTTATTGGCACCTCAGTAGCCCGGACTGACACTGACGACTACACGAGTGAAGTCGTGACAGTGACGGAGGCCTTACAGGGGTACGTCGAAGCACAACTCTTTGTCTACCATGAGCGACATAGTGACTGGGGTTACCTCTGCAACGCCGGGCCACAAGCGAAAGGGGCAACGGGGGTCTACGTTGCGTTCCGAGACAGCCTCGGTACGTACAACGTAACGCAACGACTCACATTGGACGAACCGATTACGGAAAATTTTCTCTCTGAAATCAAGGCGGCTGAAATCGAGGGCGGGATTGGCGAAATCACCGCAATTGATCAACAAAACCGAGCAATGACCACCATCATTGAACTCTTCTCAAAAATCAGCCGACTGCTCACTGAATTTGCGTACTGGAAAAGTCAGCGCTAGGAATCTGATTATCCTCGTGTCAATTTGAACATCAGCCATATCCCCAGTAACGCGCCGCCAGAACTACAAAGAATCGAGGCAAAAGAAAAATATCCAGCACCCCACACCAGTGGCACATACCCGCCAATCCAGCCACCAATACCTGCTCCAAGCCAAATCAATCGATTCGATTGCATACCTGTATCATACACCTCCAAATGATCCCAAACCACCTCACACAGTAAGCGTCTCGCGTTTCTGTCTAATCAATTTAGAACAGCGTTTAAAACAGTGGGGTATCAAAACATCTGACCGAGTCAAATAACTATATTTTGAAACACCAAATCTTACGGGGGGTATACCACTGATCACTTCGACACCACTGACTCATGACTGAGAAAGTGGTACAAACGCATACCCGCCACACCACCAATGATCGGTCCGAGTACATACATGAGGTTCAAGGAACCAATACCAAAAGCCACTGCCGGATTGAGTACTCCATTTGTACCCATCAGTGCAGCGATCGTGATACCAATGAGGAGTGAACCCCCGACGACAATACCGGATAGATGACTCGGTGTGCGTCCATATATAACTGAGGCGATTCCAAAAGTAAACACGAAGGCACCAAGTGCTTCTGCCAGGCCAGTACGAAGACTTGTATCAAGTGATAGAGCTGGCATTTCCACCACATATTGCAAGGCAAACAAAGCAATTGCCGCCCCGAGTAGTTGGGCCGCAATATACTTCCCAGCTTCAGCGAAATGTATGGTACCAATTGATAGCGCACTCAATGTGACCGCTGGATTGATGTGTGTGCCTGAAAGGTGTCCAATCGAATACACAAATAACCCGAGCGTGAGCGCCGCTAACACCGGAGTGGGTACAGGAAAAGAACCAGCAATTGATAACCCAACCACAAACGTAAGCGTACCCGTCCCCAACAACTCAGCTACATATTTTTTCATAGAAATGTGATCACTATCATAGTGACAGCGATACAAGTAGTATATACCCTCTGGTAAAAACAAAAAGAGCCAAGCGGGTGACTCTTTCTGTCGTGCCCGTTTGACCCTAATCCTCCTCTCTCACTATCACCTTGAGTTTTCCCGCACCGCGAGCAGTCGCCTGATCGACATCGTCCGGGTAGCCGTCACGGACAGCTCGACCATCTCGCACACGGTACGACTGACCGACTACGATCCCCTGGTCGCCACGATTATGCAGTGCGCGTCGAGGGATAAAAAAATCGACGGTGTTCGGCTGGTCATTTTTTGCGCCAAAGTCACCGAAGAAAAACAGACCTCCCACGTGAACGAAGACACCGCTGTGATTGAAGCGCACAATCCCCGCACAAATGTCGTGCGTGAATGCAACCTCCTTCGCACCATACACCGTCCGCATCATGACGGCGACCCGGCGCATCACCATCATTTCAGCCGATGGTATAGCCTGCCCAGACCAGTTCACCATATAGAGACCCATCATATACAACCTCCTTTCACCAATGTTGCATGACCCTAATGCGCCCGCGAGCGCACCACCGCAATGCTCGCGATCCGTTCGATCAGATCACGCCAGAACTCCGGCGACTGGTTCGACAAGCTCGCCAGCGGCAAACCCTGGAGGGTTTCTGCCATAATCGCCGCGCAGAGTGCACGATGATCTGGTGTACGCAGTTGTCCTGCGAGC
>Ga0100378_1000509_pt1 | contig 42685 bp, 39 predicted proteins | sample CryGeymeta201502_FD_81535 | JGI IMG/M metagenome (GOLD analysis project Ga0100378, IMG submission 81535) | Groundwater microbial communities from Crystal Geyser aquifers in Utah, USA - Crystal Geyser metaG 2015-02 | ecosystem: Environmental > Aquatic > Deep subsurface > Groundwater | place: USA... | reverse complement strand
GAGGTGGGTTTTCACGCATATATTTCCTTAATAATTCTATATTCATAAAACGAAATTACTTTAGATTAAAAAATCTATAATCATTATTGAAAATACTTTTTAAATGTTATAAACACCGTAAGAATTTAGTATTTCTAATCATTTAGACCTCCAAGGTTTTGAAAACCTTGGAGGTCTTGCTATAATTTTGTACTTTTGAAACCCCGAAACTATTCGGGGTTTTTACATTTTTTAAACGCTACTTATGAAACAACTCATATTCTTTTCGCTTACAATTTTTCTACTCATTGCTTGTAATAATAGCGAAAATCAAATTATTGAGCAATCTATTGAACAAGCTGTTGATAGCACCGCTAATGAGCAAATAAAAGCCTTTAAAGAAATTAATGACCTACTTAAAAACGACATTAACAATACTGCTTTATACCTAAAAAGAGCCCGATTGTACCAAAAATATGGTGCCGTTCCCAAAGCCATTCAAGATGTAGATAGAGCAATTGGTATTGATTCCTTAATCCCTGAATTTTATTTGCTAAAAGCGGAATTACTGAAATCACAAGACCGACTAAAAGAAGCCAAAGAAACATTAGATAAATGTATGTTTGTGGACAATAAAAATGTTCAGGCACGTATAGAATTAGGTTGGTTGGCACTCATCGCAAAAGATTACAAACAAGCATTAGATTATGCTGATGCAGCACTCAAAAGAAATATGTATGCCTCCGAAGCCTATTTTTTAAAAGGCATGATTTTTATTGAGAAGAAAGATACAACTTTAGCCATTTCGAGTTTTAAAACAGCTGTAGAACAAGAAAATGACTATTATGATGCTTATATTCAACTTGGTATTCTCCATATCTATAAAGAAGGAAACTTATCAGAGGGGTATTTTAAAAATGCACTCCGAATTAAACCTAATAACTTAGAAGCACTTTATAATCTAGGATTTTATTACCAAGAAAATGCAATGTACGAACAAGCCATAACCACTTATCACGAAATTTTAGCCATTCAAGAATTTAGAGAACCTTATTTTAATTTAGGATACATTCATCAAGAATACTTAAGTTTATATGAAGATGCCATCGGCTTTTACACCAAAGCGATAGAAATTGAACCAAGTTATGTTGATGCGTATTACAACCGAGGTCTATGCTACGAAAAAATGAAAAGCAAAACAAAAGCAAAAGCAGATTTTCAAAAAGTGTTAAAATTAAATCCTACACATACCTTTGCTGCAATTGCCCTAGAAAGAGTTTTTAATTGAAAAAGGAGCTAGGTATTAGTAGTCTAGAAATAAGTTGCTGGCAATTTTACCAAACCCGAGTAAATAACAAAATCCTATATATACTCCAAACATGTGGAATCCAGAATTTGGATTATTTACCAATTTTTGGTAACTTTGAATAAAAATTTAAAAAAATGAAAAATACATCAATATCACTTGGGAATTATTTTGACCAATTCGTTAGCAGCCAAGTTTCTGCAGGTCGGTATAAAAGTGTTAGCGAAGTTATTCGTGCAGGGCTTCGACTTTTGGAAAATGAAGAAAGTAAAGTAATTGCCTTAAAAAATGCTATTCAACAGGGATTAAATAGCCCAAGAGTTGAAGATTTTGACTTTGATGAACACCTATCCAAACTGAAATCTGAAAAAAGAAAAAATGGCTAAAGTTGTATTAAGGCAGGAAGCGATAAACGATTTGACAGATATTTGGGATTATACAGTTCAGGAATGGTCAGAAAATCAAGCCGACAAATATTATGAAACAATAATGTTTGCTTGTAAAAAAATTGGAGAAAATACAAGCATAGGAAAGAACTATGCTGAAATAAGTAACCATTTATTAGGGCTAAAAATAGGAAAGCACATCATATTTTATTACCTCATTTCGGAAGATGAAATTGAAGTAATTAGAATATTGCACGAAAGAATGGACTTAAAAAATAAAATAAGCGATTAAAAAACTACCATCAACTTCCAACACTATGAACTACCTATCAGTAGAAAACTTAACAAAATCTTTCGGCACACACATCTTATTCGAAAACATTTCTTTTGGAATTGACAAAGGACAAAAAGTAGCTTTTATAGCTAAAAACGGAACAGGAAAATCTACCTTGCTAAAAATATTAGCTGGTGAAGATGGTTATGACTCTGGGAATGTTGTTTTCAGAAATGGAATTAGAACAGGAATATTACAACAAACACCTAATTTCAACGATGAATTAACCATTTCTCAAACCATATTCAAAGCAGATTCAGAACAAGTTGCTGCCATTTTAGAATACGAAAAAGCCATAAACAATCCTGATGATAATGAGCGTATGCAAAAGGCATTTGAGCAAATGGATGTCTTAGATGCTTGGGATTATGAAGTACGTATCAAACAAATTTTGGGTCAACTTCAAATACATGACTTGGAACAAAAAATTGGCGAACTTTCTGGAGGGCAGTTAAAAAGAATTGCCTTAGCACAAGTATTGATTGAAGAACCTGATTTTATTATTTTAGATGAACCTACCAATCACCTCGATTTAGACATGATTGAATGGCTAGAAAACCATTTAAGTAAGGAAAATATTACCATATTAATGGTTACGCACGACAGGTATTTTTTAGAACGAGTATGTGATGAAATTATTGAATTGGATGACCAAACACTTTATCGTTACAAAGGAAATTACAGCTATTTTTTAGAGAAAAAAGAAGAACGTGAAACCATTTTTGAAGCCAATGTTGATAAAGCTAAAAACCTTTACAGAAAAGAGCTTGAGTGGATGCGAAGAATGCCAAAAGCAAGAGGTACAAAAGCAAAATCAAGAGAGGATGCATTTTATGATACAGAAAAAACAGCCAAACTAAAAAAAGACAATTCCAAAGTTGAAATGGAAGTAAACATGACTCGTTTAGGTGGTAAAATATTGGAATTGCATCACGTAAAAAAATCCTTTGGTGATTTAAAAATATTAAATGATTTTAGCTATATTTTCAAACAAAAAGAAAAAATAGGAATTGTTGGCAAAAATGGCGTTGGCAAAACTACTTTTTTAGATATAATTCTTGGTCTTCAACAAGTTGATGGAGGAAAAGTTGTTTCGGGCGAAACAGTTGTTTTTGGGTATTACACGCAAAAAGGAATGCAGTTTAAGGAAGATAAGAAAGTGATTGAAACAATAAAAGATATTGCAGAAGTTATCCCGTTAACAAAAGGACGAAGTCTCACTGCTGCACAACTTTTAGAAAAATTTTTATTCAATAAAAGCATGCACTACAACCAAGTGGCAAAGCTAAGTGGTGGAGAAAAACGCAGGTTGTATTTGCTTACTATTTTAATAAAAAACCCCAACTTCCTAATTTTAGATGAGCCGACTAATGACTTGGATATTATGACCTTAAATGTGTTGGAAGATTTTCTGGAAGATTTTCAAGGATGTTTAATTATTGTTACGCATGATAGATACTTTATGGACAAATTAGTAGATCATTTATTTGTTTTTGAAGGAGATGGTATTGTTAAAGACTATTTAGGAAAGTACAGCGATTACAGAGATAATTTAAAAGAAAAACAGCTTCTAGAAAAACAGGCATCAAAATCAACTGAACAAAAAGCGTTGATAACAACACAAAAGAAAGAAGATACTAAAGCTAAACTCTCTTATAAAGAAAAAATTGAATTTCAACAAATTGAAAAAGAATTAGAAGAATTAGAAGTTGAAAAAAAGAATTTAATGCTAGAATTAACTTCTATGCAAGCAGACCATAATGAAATAATTCGTATCACCAACAAAATTGGAGAAGTTGGTAGTCTAATCGATAACAAAACAGAGCGATGGTTAGTACTTTCTGAATTAGAATTTTAACTAAACGATATATCTCTTACTTTGTTTTTATTTTGTTTATAAACTGACAACCTTTACCAATATCTTGTAAAAGGTATTGTATGTTTCAGTTTTAAATTCTACTTTTGAACTCACAAAAAATAATCATAGAAAACATACAATTATGAGCGTATTAGTAAATAAAAATTCAAAAATTATAGTTCAAGGTTTCACAGGAAGCGAAGGAACTTTTCATGCAAGTCAAATGATAGAATATGGCACCAATGTCGTTGGTGGTGTTACTCCTGGAAAAGGTGGACAAACTCATTTAGACAGACCTGTGTTTAACACTGTTGCTGATGCTGTTAAAAATACTGGAGCTGATGTTTCAATTATTTTTGTTCCACCAGCTTTTGCTGCCGATGCGATTTTAGAAGCTGCTGATGCAAGTATAAAAGTCATAGTTTGTATCACAGAAGGAATTCCAGTAAAAGATATGATACCCGTTAAAGAATATTTAGCATCAAAAGAAGCTCGATTAATTGGACCTAACTGCCCAGGAGTTATTACACCTGATGGTGCTAAGGTTGGTATTATGCCAGGATTTATTTTTAAATCAGGTAAAATTGGTATCGTTTCTAAATCTGGTACATTAACTTATGAAGCTGCTGATCAAGTTGTGAAAGCAGGATTAGGTATTTCAACAGCTATAGGAATTGGAGGAGACCCAATTATTGGAACAACAACTCAAGAAGCGGTTGAATTATTTATGAATGACCCAGAAACGGAAGGGATTGTTATGATAGGAGAAATTGGAGGAAACCTTGAGGCAAATGCAGCAAACTGGATAAAAAAATATGGAACAAAACCTGTAGTTGGTTTTATTGCTGGTGAAACAGCTCCTGCAGGAAGAACTATGGGACACGCTGGTGCTATTGTTGGTGGGGAAGCAGATACGGCTAAAGCAAAAAAACAAATTTTGCGTAACTGTGGAATTACTGTTGTAGATTCTCCTGCTGATATAGGACAAGCTATGGCTGAACTAATGAAAGTAAACGCTTAAATAATAAGCCCACCCCGGTCCCTCCCGAAAGGAGGGAGAACTAACCAATTTAACTATAAAGTTGGGAAATGTGGATAGGCAGTCCATCCGCTTCGGAGAGGTTAAGTGGAACTCTTATACTTATAAATATAATCAATGAAATTACTAGAAGGAAAAGTTGCAATAATCACTGGCGCCACTAGAGGCATTGGAAAAGGTGTTGCCGAAGTTTTTGCTAAAAACGGGGCCGATATTGCATTTACTTATGTTTCGTCAGACGAACAGGCAAAAAAAGTTGTAGATGAATTAGCTGCTTACGGAGTTAAAGTAAAAAGCTACAAGTCTAATGCTGCTGTTTATAGTGAAGCTGAAACTTTTATTGATCAAGTGGTTGCCGATTTTGGTAAAATTGATGCCATCGTTAATAATGCTGGAATTACCCGTGATGGTCTGCTAATGAGAATGTCGGAAGAAAACTGGGACGAAGTCATGAATGTAAACCTAAAATCGGTATTTAACATTACTAAATGTGCATTAAAAACACTTTTAAAACAACGCTTTGGTTCTATTATAAACATGAGTTCGGTTGTTGGTATTGAAGGTAACGCAGGACAATCAAATTATGCTGCTTCAAAAGCAGGAATAATTGGATTTACTAAATCTATTGCTCAAGAAATAGGCTCAAGAAACATTAGAACCAATGCCATTGCTCCAGGTTTCATCGAAACAGAAATGACAGCCCAATTGGACGAAACAATTATGAAAGGTTGGATTGAAGATATACCTATGAAAAGAGCAGGAACACCTGAAGATGTTGCCAATGCAGCACTTTTCTTAGCTTCCGATTTATCTTCTTATGTAAACGGACAAGTAATTAATGTTTGCGGTGGAATGCAAACGTAAAAATTAGCACATATAAGCACTTAAAACCTTTTGGAATATTAATTTTCAAAAGGTTTTTTTATTGAACTTGTTACTACTCGGGTAGATATTTTTTTTCGCCATCAATGTCATCGCAGGCTTGACCCTCAATCTTTTTTTTTATTTATTTGAGATTGCGGGTCAAGCCCGCAATGAATACAGCGAAACCTTGCTTATATTTACTCATCTGCATATTGTTGGTTTAAGACATATTAATCTACCTAATAGTAACAATCACTTAAACTAAAAAAAATCAATGTAATTTATGATAAACTGATTTTTAACACTAAATTTGACAATTATTTAGAATCAATCTAAATTACATTAGTTTTAGAAAATGATAGATATTTTAATAGCCAATAACAACTCGATTGTTGCTGAAGGACTAAAAACAATACTTCAAAGTCAAATTAGAAATAGAGTGTTGGGTGTTGTTTCATCAATAGAAGAGTTAGAAAATCATTCAAAACGCTATTTTCCAAATATTATCGTAATTGACTACTCGAGCAGTTCATTTGGTGTTGAAACGATAAAAAAAATCAAAACCATTTATAGAGATTCAAAAATATTAGCCATCACCCCTAACCTCCCAAAAAGTACCATATATAAATCCTTGCAACTTGGAGTTGATAGTTATTTATTGGATGATTGTGATAAACCAGAAATTTTGGAAGCCATTGAAGACACTCACAGTGGGAAGCAATTTTATTGTGGAATGGTAATTAATATCTTATCTGATAAAAACGCTGAAAATTCTATGAATTGTGATGGTATATCCCTTTCTGAAAGAGAAATTGAAGTTATTAAATTAATTTCTGATGGTTTTACCAACAAAGAAATTGCAGATTCACTTTTTTTAAGCACACATACAGTGAATACACATCGCAAAAACATCATGCACAAACTCAACATAAAAAATACCGCTGGGATTGTGATTTATGCTGTTAAAGAAAATATAATTACAACCTAAGATTATAATCCTAACAGGTTTTAAAACCTGTTAGGATTTTTAGTACTTCATAATAGCAAGATCTTCAAGATTTTAAAAACCTTGAAGGTCTATTAAAACAAGCAACCGTATTTTTTTATTAAGTTTGTAGGAAATTCTGTTAGCATGAGCAACCCTATAAAAATACTCGTAATAAGTAATTATACAAACACAATTTCAGCTCGACCAGAAGCTGAAATTTTTTTAGGACTAAAGCAAAAAGGGGTTGAAATTACCATCATTACCGAAAAAGACAGTGAATATGCTAAAAAGTTTGAAGCAGCTGGTATTCGTGTAATAGATGGACTTCCTAAAAAGAAAAATTGTGGAAAATCACAAGAACTGATTCGTAATGAATTGATTCAAGGTAAGTATGATGCATTACTTTTATATAACAGCAAAGCTATTAGTAATGGAATTAAAGCCGCAAAAAATTTACCAGTAAAAGTAATTCTCTATCGTGGCTATACGGGAAACATTAATTGGTGGGATCCGACTGCCTACACAAAATATTTGCATCCTAGAGTAAATAAAATTATTTGTAATGCCAACGCCATTCAGGAATTGTTTGAACGACAATTGTTTTTCAAAAAAGGCAAGGCAGTTACCATTAACAAAGGTCATGACTTAAGTTGGTATGAAGGAATTGAAAAAACTGATTTAACTGTATTTGGTATTCCTGACGATGCTTTTGTTATTACTTGTGTGGCAAACGCTCGAAGAATGAAAGGAATGAAGTACTTGGTAAAAGCAATGGATTTCATACCTACCAACTTACCTATTCACCTACTACTTGTAGGTACAGGATTAGATTCTGTGGAGATTATGAATATTGTAAGCAAAAGTCCAAATAAAGATAAAATTCATTTTACAGGCTTTAGAAAAGATGGTTTAAACATCGTAAAATCAAGCAATGCTTTTGTGCTTGCGTCCATTAAAGGCGAATCCATTACCAAAGCAGTTATTGAAGCCATGTCGTTGGGTATTGCTCCTCTAATAACGCTAATACCAGGAAATAGAGAACTTGTTGTGAATGGAGAAAGTGGCTTGGTTGTTCTCATGAAAAACCCAAAAGCACTTGCCGAAGGAATGGTTACACTTTATAACAATCCTGAATTGTGCAACAAATATGGAATACAAGCCAAAGAGCGAATTAAAACTGTTTTTAATACCCAACAAACCGTTGAAGGATATTTTCATTACTAAAAGAATTACAAAACGAAGTCGGCTAACCTTTTCGAGCTTGACAGAACAGAACTCTCAGGTTGAGTCTACCTATTTGACTACAAATGATAATTTTTTCGATAAATCAAAGCAAATAAAGCAATTATCAATCTATCTTTGTATCGTGAAAAGTAGCAACAGAATTTTAAGCGTGGTATTTTTAATAGCAATTTATTGCTTTGCAATAAGCGTTATTACAAAGTCGTTTGCTCATTCTGATTTTCAAAATAAACAAACTTCATCACAAGAAAAAATTATTTCGGATTTTTCCACAAAACTGTTTTGCCAGACATCACAGTCCGAAAGTTCAGTAAACAATTTCAATAATCTTCCTACCCCGAACTTCAAAAATTCATTTACAGTAGTTAAAGTAACTGAACAGCTTTTTGAAACAGAGTTTTCTCAATACACATTTTTTTCGAGAAACATTCTGACAAGTTACAGAAAATCTGACCTGATTTTTCCGTTCCATTACTTTTGGTAATCCATTTTTTTTAACTGTCAAACATTACCATACTCGGTAATTTGACTTGATTTTTCAATGCTTTGCAAATATGCAAGCCATAATTAATAATTTCAAAAACTTAAAAAAATGGATTTAGGAAGTACCATCATTGGGGCTATATTATTAGTGATATGCATAGTTCCTTTTGTAATCATGCATTACAATCGAAAAAAAAAAGAAAACAAAATGTTGCAAACTCTTAATGAGAATGCACAACAATATAAATGCAAAATAAGTCAACACGAATTTTGTGGTGATTTTGTTTTCGGAATAGACGAAAGCAGAAACTTTATTTTCTTCTTCAAACAGGAAAAGGAAAAAGCAATTTCTCAATTTGTTGATCTCACAGAAATTAAGGCTTGCCAAGTCGTAAAAAAAACAGCAAACGTAAAAAACGATATTGGAAACCTTTCAGTTATTGACCGTGTAGAACTTAGCTTCATACCGAAAACTAAAAGCAAAGGAGATACAAGATTTGAACTGTATAACGAAGAAATAAATGTGCAATTAAGGGGAGAATTACAGTTCGTTGACAAGTGGTCAAAACAAATAAACAACCACCTGAAAAACAAAAAATAATATAGACAGAGCCCTATGGTCTATTCCATAGGGCTTATTTAACTAACTGAAACCACAAAAAGAAGCACAGCAGTCAATCAAATAGATGGCTTCCCCAATCTGGAACAATTTTAACGAAGTGTAACTTGTAGCGATAATAAAACATTTTATAAACTTTTACCAAGTCACCTCGTTTGCTTTCATTTTTTATCTATTTTTGAATAACTATTGGTGGTTTTTGGATAAACTACCGTTAGGTGTAAGGCTAAGAAAACCAACACCGTACGGCAAAAACAAGAAAAATGATATTGCTGAACATATTTGAAACAACCTTACCCCTGACAAATCCGGTATTAAAATTCCTTTTGATATTGGTAATAATTCTATTTGCACCAATCATTTTGAACAAAATAAAAATCCCGCATCTTCTCGGGCTTATAATAGCAGGTGCCGTAATTGGTCCTTATGGGATTAATTTAATGGAAAGAGACAGTAGTATAATTCTTTCAGGAACGGCAGGGCTTTTATATATTATGTTCCTCGCTGGATTAGAAATAGATTTAGGTGATTTTAAAAAGAATAGTAAAAAAAGTTTAGTGTTTGGCTTATATACTTTTACCATTCCTATGCTGTTGGGAATATTGTCAGGAATTTACGTTTTAGGATTTTCAATCGCAACTTCAGTTTTATTGGCAAGTATGTTCGCCTCTCACACACTTATAGCCTATCCATTGATCAGTAAATTAGGAGTAGCTAAAAACAAAGCGGTAAATATCACGGTTGGAGGAACCATGATTACGGATACTTTGGCTCTTTTGGTTCTTGCCGTTATAGTTGGAATGACGACTGGCGAAGTTAACACCGAGTTTTGGGTGCGATTTTCGGTTTCTATCCTAGTTTTTGGATTGATTGTTATGTTGCTTTTTCCTGTAATCGGTAGATGGTTCTTTAAGCGATTTAATGACAATGTTTCCCAATACATTTTTGTTTTAGTAATGGTTTTTCTTGGTGCTGTTCTCGCAGAAATGGCAGGAATAGAAGCAATTATCGGAGCATTTTTAGCGGGATTGGCTCTCAATCGACTTATTACGCACACATCGCCTTTGATGAACCGAATTGAATTTGTCGGCAATGCCATTTTTATTCCGTTTTTTCTAATTGGTATAGGAATGCTCATTGATTATCGTGCGTTTTTTAAAGATTTTGAAACTATTAAAGTTGCCTCCGTTATGATTGTTGTAGCAACATCTGCCAAATTTCTTGCAGCATGGATTACCCAAAAAACGTATAAATTTTCAGTTGACGAACGGAGATTGATATTTGGATTAAGCAACGCTCAAGCTGCCGCTACATTAGCAGCCGTTTTAGTTGGTTATAATATTATTATTGGAGAAACAGAAGCAGGAGAGCCTATCCGCTTATTAAATGAAAGCATTTTGAACGGAACTATTTTAATGATACTATTCACTTGTACCATTGCTTCATTTGTTGCTCAAAAAGGAGCCAATAACATCGCTCTTTTAGAAAACACAGAAATGGCAGATGAAAAAGATAGCCAAGAAAAAATACTAATCCCTATCAGCAATATTGAAACAACGGACGAATTAATAAATTTAGGAGTCACCATAAAATCAAAAAAGAACAAAGACGGTTTGTACGCTCTAAACATTGTTGTAAACAACACAATTGAGGGTTCATCAGATAAATATGCAAAAAAAATACTCAACAAAGCAGCAATAGCTGCATCTGCAACTGATAATTTGGTACACGAATTACTTCGTTACGATCTTAATATCGTTAACGGAATTACAAGTGTAGCCAAAGAACATAAAATCACAGATTTAATTTTAGGTCTTCATATCAACAAAGGAATTTCAGATTCTTTCTTAGGAAACTTAACTGAGGGTATTCTAACAAAATGTAACACTACAACCTTGGTTTATAAACCTGCTCAACCTTTTGGGACTATCAAAAGACACATTATTATCGTTCCCGAAAATGCAGAAAAAGAAATTGGATTTCCATTTTGGTTAATAAAAATTTGGAACATTGCAAGAAACTCAGGTGCTAAACTTTTATTCTATGCGAACAATGAAACATTAAAACTTATACAAGAAATTCAATCAAAGCATCCAATAGAATCTGAATTTGAAGAGTTTGATGATTGGAATGATTTTTTAATACTTGCACGAAATTTCCACAAAGACGATAACTTAATTATTGTTTTAAGTAGAAAAGACAGACCTTCCTACCACAGCAGTATGAGTAGAATTCCCTCGTACCTGAATAATTATTTTAAGGAAACGAGTTACATTTTGATATACCCAATGCAGGCAGGAGTGGCTGAGACATCTCAAATTGACTTAAAAAACCCATCATTTATTGAACCTCTTGAAAAACTTGACGAAATTGGAAAAACTATTGCGAAAATATTCAAACGAAAATAAAGTCCAAACACCCAACAGCATTAATGATTGTTGATTATATATTTTTAGTTTACTTTTGAAAAAGGATGACTACCCCACCAGCAACATATCAATTCATTGAAAAACAAAAGGATACACCATTACATGAAGTGGCTCTCTTATTAGGTAAAACTCCCACACTGAATAAAGAATTTATTATCAATCAAATTAACGGCATTCAAAAGGCTGCAAATAAACTGCCTGAATTTGCAGCGAATAAAGAAATTATTTACCCTACGCCTCTTTCTCTAGAACAATGTTCAAGTGAAGTTGCTGCAATTTTTAAAAGCAACTTAATAAGCGGCAATTCATTGCTTGATTTAACAGGTGGCTTTGGTGTTGATACTTATTTTTTTTCTAAAAGGTTCAACCAAATTATTTATGTTGAACAACAAAAATCACTTTTTGAAATTGCAACAGCTAATTTTAACGTATTGAAAGCCAACATAACTGCGATTTGTTCTTCTGCCGAAATTTTTCTAGTTACTAACCAAGAGCAATTTGATATAATATACATAGATCCTGCAAGGCGAAATCAATCGCAAAAAGTGTTTCAATTGGAAGATTGCTCACCACCTGTTTTGGAAATGCTTCCCAAACTTTTTACTATTTCCAGCACCATTTTAATTAAAACATCACCCATGTTAGATATAAAAAAGGCAATACAACAATTAAAATGTGTTGAAAGGGTGTTTGTTTTATCCATAAAAAATGAATGTAAGGAAGTGTTGTATTTACTTCAAAAAAACACAACTGATATTTTAGAAATTAACACTATAAATATATCAGAATCCGAGCAGCATTTTAACTTCAATTATCTTGACGAAGAAAATTTATCTGTTAATTTTTCTAATCCTCAAAATTATCTTTACGAACCTAATGCCTCTATTTTGAAAGCAGGAGGATTTAAGTCAATCGCAAACACATTTTCTTTAACTAAAATTGCTTCCAACTCACACCTTTACACTTCTGTTGAACCTATTTCAGACTTTCCAGGAAGAACATTTAAGATAAATAATGTGCTAGCTTATCAAGCCAATCAATTTAAATTATTGGGAATTACAAAAGCAAATGTTTCTTGTCGAAATTTTAAAGAAAATGTTGAAACTGTTCGTAAAAAACTAAAATTGAAAGATGGTGGTAATATATTTATCTTTGCAACAACAACGAGTGAAAACAAACCTATTTTATGTATAACTGAAAAAGTAGCTGATTTATAGTAAAAGCAACATGATAAGTATTATTAATTATAACGCAGGAAACATCAAATCCATTCAAAATATGCTGAAAAGGATAGGTGTAAAATCTATGATATGCTCTTCAGCAGAAGAAATTGAGCAAGCTGATAAGTTAATATTACCTGGCGTTGGACATTATGACCATGGAATGAAAAACTTACATCAATCAGGATTAATTGAAATATTAAATAAAAAAGTGCGGGAAGATAAAACTCCTCTACTTGGAATTTGTTTAGGTGCTCAATTATTAGGAAATAAAAGTGAAGAAGGAATTGAAAAAGGATTAGGATGGATAGACATGGATGTAATTAAATTTGATAAAAAGAAACTTTCATCTAGCCTAAAAATTCCGCACATGAGTTGGAATGAAATTAAAATTAATAAGCCTTCAGCTTTGTTAGAAGGATTAAATAATGATAGTAGGTTCTATTTTGTTCATTCCTACCACATGCAACCTAACGATAAAACAGACATTTTAACCACTACTAATTATGGGTACAATTTCACTTCGGCAATTGAAAAAGACAACATTTATGGTGTGCAATTTCATCCCGAAAAAAGCCATAAGTTTGGAATGCAGTTATTAACCAACTTTTCTAACATCTAATAATGAGACGAATAAGAGTAATTCCTGTATTAACACTTCAAAACGAAAAATTGGTTAAAACCATACGGTTTAAAAATCCAAATTATATTGGTGATCCTATTAATGCTGTTAAAATTTTTAATGAGAAAGAAGTTGATGAAATTGTAATTTTAGACATTACCGCCACGAAAGAAAAAAGACAACCTAATTATAAAAAAATTGAAGAAATTGCTGAAGAAGCCTTCATGCCTTTTGCCTATGGTGGTGGAATAACTTCTCTAAATCAAATAGAACATCTTTTTAAGTTGGGTATTGAAAAGGTGGTTATCAATTCTGCCTTGGCAACCAATTTGAATCTATTGCGTGAAGCCTCTAATATTTTTGGTTCTCAAAGTATTGTTGCCTCTGTTGATGTGAAGAAAAACTGGTTAGGAAAACAAACTGCTTATACAAATTCAAAAAGTGAAAAAATAAATCTTCCTCTTTTTGAATATGTGAAAAAGTTGGAAGAAAATGGTGCTGGCGAGCTTTTTATCAATTCCATAGATTTAGATGGTACGTATTTAGGATATGATAATGTTCTGATTAAAAGTATTTCCGAATTGGTAGATATTCCTATTATAGCCTGTGGAGGAGCAAGTAAGATTACTGATTTTTATGAAGTTATGCAACATGGAGCAAGTGCAGTTGCTGCTGGCAGCTTGTTTGTGTATCAAGGTGCTCAAAAAGGAATTTTAATTAATTATCCTACCCAAGAAAAACTCGCTGAAGAAGTGTATAAGAAATTATAGTAACTACTCAGCTACTCGTTTTGCCACTGATTTAACTTCGTTGAGCTCCCTTTGGTCGGTTCACATATTTACGCAGATTTTTTCACTGAGTGAGATGACTATTAACCTAAAATCTGCGATTCAAATCAGTGAAAATTGACGTAATCTGTGGCAAGAAAAGAAAAATATATGGCTGAGTAGTTACAAATTATAGTTTTTGTATTGCAATTAATTTTTTATATACCAAACTTGTCGGACTTTCGAGCAATTCTTTGTGTGTACCTTGTTCTACAATTTCTCCATTATTTATTACCACAATTTCATCCGCATTTTGTATGGTACTTAAACGATGAGCCACAACAACAGATGTTCGGTTCTTCATAAGTTGATTTAAGGCCTCTTGTACCAATTGTTCTGATTCTGTGTCTAAGGCAGAAGTAGCTTCATCTAATAGCATGATGGGAGGGTTTTTCAACACCGCACGTGCAATACATAAACGCTGTTTTTGTCCTCCAGAAAGTTTCATTCCATTATCGCCTATTTCAGTTTGGTATCCTTTTTCCGAAGCCAAAATAAATTCATGTGCATTGGCAACTTTAGCAGCTTCAATCACATCTTGTTCTGTAGCTGTTTCATTTCCAAAAACAATGTTGTTATAAATGGTATCATTAAACAAAATAGAATCTTGAGTAACTATACCTATTTGCTCTCGCAATGAGTGAAGCGTAATTTCTTTTATATTTTTATTGTCAATTAAAATTTCGCCTTTGTTGACATCGTAAAAACGAGGAATTAGGTTGATAATTGTTGATTTACCTCCTCCAGACGCACCAACTAATGCTATTGTTTTCCCTTTTTGAATACGTAAATTAATATTTTTCAACACTTCTGTTTCGCCATAACTGAATGAGATGTTTTTTAGTTCAATGACATCATTAAATTCGGTAACTTTTATCGCATTAGGAGCATCGGTAATTTCTTCAATTGCATCTGTTACTTCAAAAATACGCTCTCCAGCAATTAAACCTCTTTGGATATTAGCAACTAAGGTAAACAAACTTTTTAATGGCGAAATTACATTAGCAAACAACAACACAAACACTAAAAAGTTTTCTGGAGGCATATAGTTTTCTTTCAACACCAAAGTACCTCCATAATACAAAACCATACAAAAAACAGCTACTCCCATAAATTGAGAAATGGGCGATGCTAACCCCTTTTTATAATCCATGGAGCGTAATGCTCGTTCATATTTTACGTTTTCGTGGGTAAATCGTTTGATAAAAAAATCGCTAGCATTAAATGACTGAATAATTTTCATGCCTCCCAAAGCCTCATCAATGGTATTTAAAATCTTTCCTAAATAATCTTGTCCTTGTTTTGCTTTTTTGCGTAATAACGATGTTAATTTCCAAATGATAAACCCTGAAAGTGGTAATACCAACAATGAAAACAGCAATAATTGAGGTGATAAATAATATAAAACTGCAAAGGAAACAACAACAGTTATGGGTTCTTTCACTATTCCATTGAGGGTATCTATGATGGATGATTCTACTTCTTTCACATCATTAGTCATTCTCGACATTAAATCACCTCTTTTTTCGTTGGTATAATAGCCTAAATGCAACCGGTTTATTTTTTCAAACAAAGCTAAACGAATGTTTTTAATCATTTTAGCTTTCACAAATGCCAATATAAAACGAGATAAAAATGTAAAGAAATTTGCAAAGAATACGGAGATTAGTAACACAAAACAGATTATTTTCAAGGCTTCTGTTTTATCTGTAAAGGAAACAAGGTAATTTTTAAACCAAACGCCAATGTTGCTTATATAGTCTTTACTGAATTCAAAAGCAGGAAAAGCAGTTTTTGCAACTTCTTGAGCTTCATCACTAAACAATATCTTTAGCACTGGAGCAACAAAAGACAAATTAAGGATTTCAAAAATTATCCCTAAAATAGTGGAAACAATAAACATGGGAAGAAAACTCCTGAATGGACGAGCAAAAGAGAGTATTCTTAAATATATTTTCATTAATTCCTTATTACAATTTATTATTTATCAAAGCTATGGTTTCTTGCTCAATTGTTACCGTTTTTTGGTACAATGCTTCCGCTTTTTTGATTATGTTTTCAGCAAACACCCTGTCTTTAATGTCTTTGGCATTGATTTTAACATTGAAATAAGCACCTGTTACGGCTGCTTTTGCACACAAAACACCAACAGCTCCATCCGATAAAGAAGATTGCAATCCGTTGGTTAACATCGCTTGCATCACTTCTAAGGAATTGAAAGCTGTTTCCATTACATTGAAAGGAACTTCGGTTGCATATTTAGTAGCATTTTCAATGGCTTCTGCTCTCAACTTCTTTTCCTCTTCCGTTTCTTTAGGCATTCTGAACCCATCAATTATTTTATTAAATGCATTGGTATCTTCATCAACCAAATGGAGTAATGTTTTTTTATAGGCTTGTCCTTTTGCAGCCCATTCCGAAAAATATTCCCATTTATCGTCCCAACCTTGTTTATGTCCAGAAATGTTCGCCACCATCGTTCCCAATGCTACACCTAAAGTTCCAACATAAGCTGATATTGAACCTCCCCCGGGAGCCATTGACTCTGCGGCAGTTTCATCCGAAAAATAAGTTAATGTTAAGTCAATCAGTTTTTTAGAAACGTCCTTTTGAAGTAAATATTCAATTATTTTTTCTTCAGGAATAAAGGGTTTTAATTCATCTAATCCCAACGATTTTACTGCTATTTTAATTTTTTCTTTTTCAGAACAACCTAATGAACGCTGTTGTTTTACCAAAAAATAATCTGCGGCATCTAACATTGCTTGTAAAGGAATTACCCCAATTAACTCAGAGCCTGTTACACGCAATCCCCTTGCTTGAGCTGATTTGCAGGTCTCATCAAAAGCAACGTGCATAGAGGTAATTGATATATTGGTAAGGTTATATGAAATTTGAGCAATTCCATATTCATCAATATACCAACCAATGCCTTTTACAGCCTTAAGTTTCCCTGGAATACGTTTTTCTATGCCATTTTCTTTAACTATTCTACCCGCTTCTCTAACGTCAAATGCAATGGCATTGGCTCTTCTAGTTGATGTTGAATTTATGTTTACATTAAATGCAATTAAAAAATTTCTTGCGCTTATAGCTATTGCTCCGCTTTTTATAACACTTTCGGTAAATTTACTTGGACCAAAATCGGGTTTCCATTCAGGGTTTGCTAATTTTTCTTTTAATCCCTCATATTCACCAGAACGGCAATTGGCTAAATTTTTTCTTTTTTCTTCTGTTGCTGCATTTTCATAGCAATAAACAGGGATAGAAAGCTCCTCTCCTACTCGTTTTGCCAATTTCTGAGCATATATTACAGTTTCTTCCATAGTAATTCCAGCAATTGGAACTAACGGACAAACATCGGTAGCACCAAAACGAGGGTGTTCGCCTTTGTGATTACTCATATCAATTAGTTCAGCTGCTTTTTTAATTAACAAAAATGCAGCTTCAATAACATTTTCTGGTTCACCCACAAAAGTAATTACAGTTCTGTTTGTTGCTTTTCCTGCATCAACATCTAGCAATTTAACACCTTCAACGGTTTCAACAACAGCGGTGATTGCTTTTATTTTAGCTTCATTCCTTCCTTCACTGATGTTAGGTACACATTCTATAATTTGTTTTGACATAAAATTGGTTTGTATGATTCAGGATGCAAATCTAATAATAACCAATGCATTTTTACAATTTCTTGTTATATTGTTAACCTAGACTTTTTTATCAGCCTGTAATTTAATTGAAAAATTATTATGTATGTTTGTGTTTAACTAATTCATTTTTATATGAAACCTAAACTACTCCTTTTGCCTTCCTTACTTCTTTTAATAAGCGTTATTTCTATTTCTTGTGATGATTATGTTGTCCACAAAATAAATAAAACCATAACTGATAGTTTTTCTAAACAAGACAAAAAATAACCCAAGAATTTACCAGCATAACCATTGATTTTGCGAAAATAAGCATAGAGTTGCCAAAATATTACTTTAAAACCTGTGTTGAACGGAAGCAATAACTTGTTTTCACATTATGGGGTTATCGTAAAGTTAATACAGTGAAACAGATATACTTGTAAACATATTCATGAGTGTAAAAATTTCAAAAACAATTAAAACCTTTGCAAGGAGACTGTTGGGTATATTTGTAGTTATGGAAGTGAAAAATGTCACCTATTCAACAAGATAAGAAATGCTGCTGAAAGTAAAAAGCCAAATCGGATATTATAGATAGACCTCTATTTGGAAATAAATTGTAAATAAGTATAAATAAAAGGAACAGCCAAAAACAAACCATCAAACCGATCTAAAATTCCACCATGACCAGGAAGCAATTTTCCAGAATCTTTGATAGTTAGGTTGCGTTTGTGCATTGATTCTACTAAATCACCTAATCCACCAAAAATTACGGTAATACTGGCAAGTATGAACCATTGGTTTAGAGCTAAATCATCAAAAAACAAACTAATTAAATAAGCCCAAAGAAGAGCAAATAAACCTCCGCCAATACTTCCTTCCCATGTTTTTTTTGGAGAAATTCGTTCAAAGAGTTTGTGTTTTCCAAAAAACCTACCAGCTAAATATGCTCCAGTATCATTAGCCCAAAGTAACAGAAAAAAACCTATAATAATCTGATAGTTAAAGGTATCTGTAAATTTATTTCCATTATAAAACCCTATGTGATACAACATTGCAAATGGAAGTACTACGTAAATTATCGCTAAAAGCGTGTAGGCAATGTTTAAAAATGCATGGTTCTTTTTTCGGTATAACTCGATAATGAAAAAAATAAAAACAAAAGGGATACAAAAAAATGTATAAGTGTAAGGAATAGTTTGCTGAGCAGCCATTGCCAACAAAAGAAAGATAACTAACCCTGCAAATGTACCAAAAAAAGCAATTGGCTTAATTTCTTTACTTTTTTTTACTAATGAATAAAACTCATCAATACCCAACAAAACAATAATGATAAAAATAAAAAGCGATGAATAAGCACCAAAATAAATAGCAGCCAACAAAATAGATACGAAAAAAAATCCAGTTATGGTTCGTTGAAGCATTTGTTAATTCAATTTGTTTTTTTCGATAATGTATTTAGCATTAACAACATCATTTGGGTTAACATATAATTCAATAACTGCATTAGTTAAATGCAAGTGCATCGAATCTTTTTTATTAATTATAACAACATTAATTGCATTGTTTTCCAAAACACCCTTTACAATTTGAGCCGAATTGGCATTGCTTGTTGTATGAATTAGCACCCACTTTTGAGTCATTAACTTTCTTTTTCAATAGTAGATTCGTCTATCGGTTTTCCTTCATTTAAAGGAGTTGTTTTATCTGTCGCATCAACTTCATCTTCACTAACTACAACTGTTTTTACTATTTTCTTTGAGCTTTTCTTTTCTTCTTTTAGTTCAGCTTCAAATGCACTTCTTCCAAAAATTGCTTCTAAATCATCTCTAAAAATAACTTCTTTTTCTAGCAATTTCTCTGCAAGTAATATTAATTTATCTTTGTTTTTTTCAAGAATAGCAAGTGTTCGTTGATAAGATTCATCAATAAGTTTACTTACTTCCTCATCAATTAATTGAGCTGTTTTTTCTGAGTAAGGTTTAGAAAAAGAATAGTCAGATTGTCCTGATGAATCATAGTAACTAATATTCCCCAATCTTTCACTTAATCCGTAAATGCTTATCATTGCATAGGCTTGTTTGGTTATTTTCTCCAAATCGCTCAATGCACCTGTAGAAATTTTCCCAAACATAAGCTGTTCGGCTGCTCTACCTCCTAAAGCTGCACACATTTCATCTTTTAGCTGTTCGGTTGTGGTAATTTGTCTTTCTTCTGGCAAATACCAAGCAGCACCCAGCGAACGACCCCTGGGAATAATAGTAACCTTAACTAAAGGTGAAGCATATTTAACTAACCAGCTAACAGCAGCATGACCCGCCTCATGAAAAGCAATGGCTTTACGCTCATGGTCAGAAATAATTTTATTTTTCTTTTCTAATCCTCCTATTACTCTATCAACAGCATCTAAAAAATCTTGTTTATCAATTTGCTTTTTATTTTGACGAGCGGCAATTAATGCTGCTTCATTACAAATATTGGCTATATCAGCACCAGAAAAACCAGGTGTTTGTTTTGCTAAGAAAATACGATCAACCGTGTCATCAACTTTTAGTGGTTTTAAGTGTACTTTGAAAATTTCTTCCCTTTCATGTACTTCAGGCAAATCAACATGAATTTGTCTATCAAAACGACCTGGACGAACTAATGCCCTATCTAATACATCGGCTCTATTGGTTGCTGCTAAAACAATTACGCCTGTATTAGTCCCAAAACCATCCATTTCTGTTAGTAATTGATTTAGTGTGTTTTCTCTTTCATCGTTTGCTCCTTGAGCCATTCCTTTTCCTCTTGCTCGTCCAATAGCATCAATTTCATCAATAAAAATGATGGAAGGTGATTTATCTTTAGCTTGTTTAAATAAATCTCTTACCCTTGAAGCTCCAACACCAACAAACATTTCAACAAAATCCGAACCTGAAAGCGAGAAAAAAGGTACTTTAGCTTCTCCAGCTACTGCTCTTGCTAATAAAGTTTTTCCTGTACCAGGAGGGCCAACTAATAATGCTCCTTTTGGAATTTTTGCTCCTAAGTTGGTATATTTTTCTGGTTTTTTTAAGAAATCTACTATTTCTTGTACTTCTTCTTTTGCTCCTTCCAACCCAGCAACATCATCGAAGGTTACTTTTATGCTTTTTTCTTTATCAAACAGTTGTGCTTTTGATTTTCCAATATTAAATATTTGACCACCAGGACCAGCTCCACCAGACATTCTTTTCATTAAAAACATCCAGATTCCAATAATAATCAATATTGGCAACATAAATCCAATTATTCCTCCGAGCCAATCTTCTTCGGTTATTGTTTTATATTTAAGATTTTTTTCTTCCGACCACTTTTTTAATTCCTTATCAAAATTATCTAATGAGTTAAATTCAAATGTGTAATGAGGTCCATTTTTGGATGCATTAACACTATTATTTTTAATTTTTCTGGCATGTTCTTCTTTCGCTAAAGCCTCTTTTGTTAATGTAACTTTTGCTATACCTTTATTTTTAACAACAATAACTTCTTCCACATCATTATTCATCACCATGGCTTCAAATTCAGCTTCTGTAATAACAGAAGCTCCTCCACTCCAATTTAATAACTGCAATGATAAAAGTGCAATACCAACAATAGCATATATCCAATAAAAACTAAATGGTTTTTTTGGATTATTATTACTATTACCTCCAATTTTTGGCTTAAAGGTCTTTTTTGTTTCTTCTTTCTTTTTTTCCATCAAATAATTAATTTATGCTTGTTTTAATTTTGTGATTTTTGCATCTGCCCACAATCCTTCTAAATTATAGAAATCTCGTTGTTCTGCTTGAAAAATATGCACCACCACATTTACATAATCCAACAAAACCCATTCAGCGTTTTGATATCCTTCGGTATGCCAAGGTCTGTCTTTTAAGGATTTTCTAACTTCTTCTTCAACTGCACCACCTAAAGCAGCAACGTGTGTGCTAGATGTTCCTGTGCAAATAATAAAATATTCTGATACTGCATTTTCTAATTTTCGCATATCTATGCAAAATATATTTTCTGCTTTTTTGTCTTGAAGTCCTTTAATGATAACATCCATAAGAAGTTGCTTATCATCAATTTTTTTTGTTTTTGCCATTAACTCTTTTTAGTTTAAGTGTACAAAGTTACAGAAAACCTATTGAACAAAATCAATTTAAAAAAAAATGTTAAACCCTTTATTTTATTGCCTCATTTCTCTATTTTTGGATGATGTTAAATACCCTTTTCCATGATAAAAAATTAATTCATTTACAAGAAATTGATTCTACCAATGAATACGCAAAATCACTTATTAAAGTGCTTACTTATGTTTCGGAAGGAACAACTATTGTAGCTAAAAATCAATTACATGGTAGAGGACAAATGGGAAGTTCTTGGGAAAGTAATCCCTGTCAAAATTTAACATTTTCAGTAATTATTTCACCAAAAATACTTGTTGTTGAGCAATTTCAAATCAGTAAAATTGTTGCGTTAGCACTAATTAGTTTTTTAAACCAATTAGGTATTAAAAACACTTCCATTAAATGGCCTAATGATATTTATATTAAAGAAAAAAAAATAGCAGGAATTTTAATTGAGAACATACTGAAAAACAATAAAATAGAACATACCATCATTGGTATTGGTTTAAATGTAAATCAAGTCGATTTCACAACCAAAAACGCAACTTCTTTACAATTAATTACTTCACAAGCATACGATTTGAATATCTTGTTAGCTAATTTTATAGAAATTCTAGAACGAAATTATTTTCTATTAAAATCGAATCAACATGCTGTTATTAATGAGGCATATTTAAAAAATCTATTAGGATTTCAAAAAGAACGAAAGTTTTCCACTTCAACAGAACAATTTAAGGCTATAATTATTGGTGTTTCTTCTATGGGTAAACTTCAACTTCAAAAAGATGAACAATTAATGGAAATGGACATCAAAGAAATTACTTTTTTATGAAACGCCTAATTTTATGAGCAAAATCATAAACATTCTTAAAATTTTAACACCAACACTTTTAAATTGTAATTTTGCATCATGATTTACCTAACCAGACGAGAACGATTCAATGCCGCTCATAGATTATTTCTTTCAGAATGGTCGGACGAAAAAAATTTAGAAGTTTTTGGAAAATGTTCTAATCCAAATTGGCATGGACACAATTATGAGCTTTTTGTTACTGTGAAAGGCGAAATAAATCCAAAAATAGGTTTTGTTATCAATCTCAAACATCTCAGCAAAATTGTGAGAGAGCTAATAATTGAAAAAGTTGACCATAAAAATCTTAATATTGATGTTCCATTTATGCTAGGAAAAATTACTTCAGCGGAAAATATCGCTATTTCATTTTGGGAGGAACTGGAACCCGAAATTAATAAATTGAATTGTGAACTACACTGCATAAAAATTGTTGAAACAGAAAATAATTACATCGAATATTTCGGAAAATAAAAAAATATGTCAAAATACAATGATAATATGAGTACTCAGAACAACATGGATGGGTACGAACGAATTGAGCAATACAATGAGGAAAAAATTAATTCACTTTCAGCAAGTTATAAAGATATCATTATTAATTTAGGAGAAGATGTTACCAGAGAGGGCTTAGAAAAAACACCCGAACGAGTTGCCAAGGCTATGCAATATTTAACACATGGTTATGATTTGAATCCAACAGAAATCCTGAAATCAGCTTTATTTGCCGAAAAACACAACCACATGGTTATTGTTAAAGATATTGAACTTTATTCACTGTGCGAACATCACATGTTGCCTTTTTTTGGCAAAGCTCATGTTGCATACATTCCAAACGGACACATCGTTGGATTAAGTAAAATTCCTCGTATTGTGGATGCTTTTGCCAGAAGATTACAAGTTCAAGAGCGTTTAACTGATGAAATAAAGAACTGTATCAATGAAGGTTTGAAACCCTTAGGTGTTGCCGTTGTTATTGAAGCACAACACATGTGTATGCAAATGAGAGGTATTCAAAAACAAAATTCATTAACAACCACTTCATCATTTACAGGAGCATTTGAAAAAGAAAGTACTAGACAAGAATTTATTAGTTTAATTTCAAATAAACTGTCATAATGACTTATTTAATAATTTGGTAATAGATTTGATAATTTAAATAGAGTCTGTCTTTAAAGTCCAACTTCTTAACTAAAAAGACAGTCCACTAAATAAACTTAAAAAAACTAAAAAAAATGGAAACAAAAAAATTATTTAAAAGCCCTATAGAAAGAACATCTTCTTCATCTGGTGCTATAACTCAAACCTTTTTATCTAACGTATTTAGCTATATGGCATCTGCCTTGGCTATTACAGGTATTATTGCCTATTGGTTTGGAACAGATTCAGAATTGTCAAGCATACTTTACAATGTTGTTGATGGTATTAATAGACCTAATATCTTTGGTTATATTGTAATGTTACTTCCATTAGGTTTTGTATTACTAATGTCATTTGGATTTCAAAAATTATCCTCCATGGCAATGGTTATTTTGTTTATTATTTACTCCGCCATTATGGGAATTAGCTTAAGCACCATCTTTTTAGTTTATTCTTTAGGCTCTATTTTTATGACTTTTTTCATTACTGCAGGAACATTTGGAATTATGGCATTTGTCGGTTATACAACAAAAACCGATTTAACCAAATTTGGTTCTATATTAATGATGGGATTAATTGGAATTATAATAGCGAGTGTAGTGAATATGTTTATGGGTAGTGAAACGATGGATTACATCATCAGTATTTTAGGTGTTTTAATTTTTACTGGTTTAACTGCTTATGATGTTCAAAAACTAAAAAGAATTGGTTCTGGTGTAGAATTCGGAACAGAAGAAACCAATAAATTAGCCGTTATGGGTGCATTAACCCTATACTTAGATTTCATCAATTTATTTTTGTTCTTACTTCGTTTTTTAGGAGATAGAAAATAAAATGATTTATAAAAAAAAAGCCGACTATTTCAGTCGGCTTTTTTTATTCACATGTTTATTAGTTAATGAACATGACCGTGATCTACTTCTTCTTTAGTGGCTTCTCTTACTTCCACAACAGTTCCTGTAAAGTGTAAATCTTGATCTGCTAATGGATGATTCACATCAACAGTAATTGTTTCAGTATTTATAGAGACTACTTTTGCAGGAACAACATTTCCATTTTGATCTTGCAAGGGTAATACATTGTTTACTTGTACTTCTTCAACTAATTTCCCCTCTTTTTTAAAAATATCTTGAGGTAATTCAATAATAGCTTCTTCTGTTCTTGAACCGTAAGCATTTTCTGCTTTTATACCAAAAGAAAAAGTATCTCCTTGATTTAAGTTTACCACATTATTCTCAAAATCGGGAATCATTTGTCCTAAACCAGATAAAAAACGCAATGGCTCTTTTCCTTCAGTAGATTCTATTAATTCTCCTTCTGCCGTATTTTTATGTAAATTATACGATACAGCAATTACTTTATTTTTTACATCACTCATAACTATATTTTTTAAATTTATTACAAAGTTACTTTTTTATAACAGGTTGTGCAAATTGGTCAGCTTCTTTTTGTTTTGAAAAAAAAAGAAAACCCATTTCAAAATAAAATTGAAATGGGTTTTTATAGGTTGAAAAAACTCCTTAATTAAGCGTTTTCTTTTTTAGGTTTCTCTAACAAAACCTTTCTAGACAACTTTAATTTTCCAGTCTTAGCGTCAACTTCAATTAATTTCACATCAATCATTTCACCTTCTTTCAACACGTCTTCTACTTTTTCTACTCTATCCCAATTAATTTCAGAAATATGAAGTAAACCATCTTTACCAGGAATAATTTCTACAAAAGCACCAAAATTGGTAATTGATTTAACTTTTCCTTTGTAAATTTCTCCAACTTCAGGAACAGCTGTTATTGCTTTAATTCTTGAAAGAGCTGCATTCATTGCTTCACCATCATTAGTCATAATGGAAACAACACCTTGATTGTCTTTTTCCTCAATAGTAATTGTTGCACCTGTTGAAGCTTGAATTTCTTGAATAATTTTTCCTCCAGGTCCTATTACTGCTCCTATCATTTCTTTAGGAATAGTAATTTGAGTGATTCTTGGTGTATGCGGTTTGTAATCTTTATTAGGTTCTGCCAATGTTTTAGCAATTTCACCTAAAATATGTGCTCTACCTTCTTTTGCTTGTGCCAACGCTTCTTCTAACACTTGGTAAGATAATCCATCTACTTTAATATCCATCTGACAAGCGGTTATTCCTTTAGAAGTTCCTGTAACTTTAAAATCCATATCTCCTAAGTGGTCTTCATCGCCTAAAATATCAGATAATACAGCGTATTTTTCGCCTTTTGAAATTAATCCCATGGCAATACCTGAAACTGGTCGTTTAATTTGAACTCCCGCATCCATCAATGCTAAAGTTCCTGCACAAACAGTTGCCATAGATGAAGAACCGTTTGATTCTAATATTTCAGACACAATTCTCACTGTATAAGGATTTTCAGCTCCTGTTGGTATCATTGGTTTCAATGCTCTCATAGCTAAATTACCATGTCCAATTTCTCTTCGGCTGGTTCCTCTGTTTGGATAAGCTTCTCCTGTGCAATAAGCAGGAAAATTATAATGTAAAATAAATTTTGATGTGTCTTTAAAAGTAGCTGCATCAATCATTTGTTCGTCCATTCTATTACCCAATGTAACTGTTGTTAACGATTGAGTTTCTCCTCTAGTGAAAATGGCAGAACCATGAGCTCCTGGCAAATAATCTACTTCGCTCCAAATTGGGCGAATTTCGTTTAATTTTCTACCATCCAATCGTGTTCTTTCTTGTAAAACGCAATCTCTAACAGCTTCTTTTTCGATGTCATGAAAGTATTTTTTAAGTAAAAAAGTTTGAGTTAATTCTTCTTCATTTAAGTTAGCCATTCCTTCTGCTGCAATTGCTTTAAACTTTTGAGCTCTCAACACTTTATCAGCATTCCCTTCTTTAGCAACAGCATAGCATTTATCATAAATTGCTGCTTTTATTTTTGCTTCAAGTTCAACATTTGGTTCAGGCTCGTGCGAATAATCTCTTTTTACTTTCGATTTTTCTACTTCAGCAGCTAAATCTAATTGTAACTGACATTGTTTTTTAATTTCAGCATGAGCAATTTTAATGGCTTCTAACATTTCTGCCTCTGAAATTTCGAGCATTTCACCTTCCACCATATTAATATTCTCAAGTGTTCCAGCAATAATCATATCAATATCAGAACTTTCTAATGCTGTCCGAGTTGGATTGATAACAAATTCTCCATTTATTCTACCTATTCTAACTTCCGATGTTGGTCCATTAAATGGTATATCGGAAACTGCTATTGCAGCAGATGCAGCAAAACAAGCTAAGGCATCTGGTAAGGTATCATCTCCATGAGATATTAAGTTAACTACTACAGATGTGTTTGCATGAAAATTGTCTGGAAATAGAGGTCGCATTGCTCTGTCAATTAATCTACAAACAAGCACTTCGCTATCTGAAGGACGAGCTTCTCTTTTCAAAAATCCGCCTGGAAATCTTCCTGCTGCTGCATATTTTTCTTTGTATTCTACTGTTAAAGGCAAAAAGTCAGTGCCTTCAGCTGCTTCTTTGTCGGAAACGACAACTGCTAATAGCATCGTATCTCCCATTTTTAATACTACCGAACCATGAGCTTGTTTAGCTAATTTTCCTGTTTCAATTTCGATGGTCCTTCCATCGCCTAACGTGTAGGATTTTTTAATTCCAATTTTTGACATAATTTATTTATTTGTTGCCCGATTCATTCGGACTGGTTTATATTAGGAACACCCTGTTCCTCTTTTGCTTAATTATCTAGACTTAAATAAAAAAAGGGATTGCCTTTTAATGCCCTCCCCTTTTTTTTAAACTTATATTTACAAAAACATTAACAAAATTATCTTCTAATTGACAATTCTTTAATCAACTCTCTGTATTTAATAATGTCTTTTCCTTTATAATAATCTAATAGTTTTCTTCTTTTACCTACTAAATCTAACAATGCTTTTTGAGTTCTAAAGTCTTTTCTATTTTCCTTTAAATGCTCTGTTAAATGGTTAATTCGATATGAAAACAAGGCTATTTGACCTTCTGTTGAACCTGTGTTTTTAGCGTCTCCACTAAATTTTTTAAAGATTTCTTCTTTTTTTTCTGTTGCTAGATACATTCCAAAATTGTTTTAAATGTTTATTATGTATAATTAATTAAGGCTGCAAAACTAACCATAAATTCTATAATTCTACTATTTTTGATTGATTTCTTTGTGAACTATTATTTCAACTCACAAAGGCAGCCATTTTACCATTAGTAAACTCAACAGAAATATGGTCTTTTAGGGTTGTTGATAATGATAAACCTACATAATGAGTTCCTATAGGGTAACGCTTGTGATTTCTATCTACTAAAACAACAGTTGACATTCTTTTCATGTCAAAATTCAGTAAGTATTTCACTCCGTAAATGAGTGTTTTACCAGAATTCAACACATCATCTACCAAAATAACTACTTTGTTTTTTATTTCTTTTGGGTCTATAGAAAGTGTTATATCTTCAGATAATGGTTCGTCCTTATTAATAAGGAGTGATGCGTCTGTTATTTTTATTGTAGTTATTTCAGAAAGTTTAACTGCTATTTTTTTTGCTAATAAATGTCCTTTTTTAGCTATTCCCACTATTACAATCTCTTTTTCGTCATAGTTATCTTCATAAATTTGAAAAGCAATTCGATTAATCTTTTTAGTGATTTCTTCGTGATTTAAAATTTGTGTTTTCGTGGACATACTTAAATTATAGTTATTAGCGTATTGTTATACTGCACCTTATCCCCTTTTCGTATCTTTTTTCTTTTTTGAGTTTCAATGACACCATTATATTTTACCAACTTATTTTCTACAGCATTTTTGGCATCTCCTCCTGTATCGCATAATCCCAAAAACTTTAATAATTTTATAAGTTCTATAAATTCTCCTTTTAATTCAAAATCAATTGTTGACATCTATTAATCTTGGTATTCAGGATTTAAAAAGTCATTAACAATATGAGTGAAGGATTTGTTGTCTTCAAAAAATGGATAATGTGCAGTTTGTTTTATAACTTCTATTCGTGCATTTTTTAGGTTTTCTTGCAGAGTCTGATTTGAAGCAAAAGGCACATTATCCATATCTCCTATAATGATTATAGTTGGACAAGTTACAACCTCTAACCCTTCTGTTATGTCATAGTTAAAGAAATTTCGCTCTAACAAACTATTTGTATGCAACATTTTACTTGAATTTTCTTCATTAAACTCTACTAAATCATACATTTTTTTTGCATTTTCTTGATTGAAAAAATTTACTTTATCTCCAAGTATAATTGCATTTTTAAAGGTTTTTGGTTCTCTTTTTTCAAAATCTTTCGACATCATCAACCTTACTAATTCTTTTGTATCTTCTTCTTTTCTTTTTTGTTGCATATTGGTTAATGTTTTCTCATAATATTCAGAATTAGAAGGCCCTGGTGCAATCAAAATCAGTTTATTTAAATTATCAGGGTATTTTTTTGCATAAAATAAGGCTAACAAGCCACCCCAAGAATGTCCTGCTAAAGTAATTTTATCTATTTTAAAATGTTTACGTATAGCTTCAATATCTTCAACAAAATTAGGAATAGCAATATTTGATGTGTCTTTAGGGAAATCTGTTTTTCCACTTCCTCGTTGGTCGTAAAAAATAAATTGATACTCCTCTGCCAAGCCTTCAAAAGAAGAAATTAAATAATCGCTAAAAAGACCTGGACCTCCGTGCAAAACAAGGATAGGTTCACCTGTTCCAATAATTTTGAAATAATGATTTACCCCATTAATTTCAATGTTTTTATCTTCTACTTTTTCAATTGAGGAACTAACATTATCTTTATTTGTATCAGTTGTACAGCCAATTATTAATAATGCTAATGCAATGTAAATAGTTTTTTTTTGAATTTTAAATATCATTTTTTTTATTTATTTAGCGTAATTACGTATCAAAATTATACATTTTTTAATTGTGCTATTGTTTCTGTAGGATGGGTTGAGTTAAAAACAAAACTTCCCGCTACAAGCACACTTGCTCCTGCATCTATTAATTTTCTTGCGTTTTCAGTAGTAACGCCTCCATCAATTTCAATTTGAGCATTAGAATTAGTTTCTAAAATTATTTTTTTTAATTTTTTAATTTTTATATATGTATTTTCTATAAACGACTGTCCTCCAAAACCTGGGTTTACTGACATAATAAGTACTAAATCTAGTTCATGAATGATATCTTCTAGCACATTCACGTTGGTATGTGGATTTAAAGAAACTCCTGCCTTCATTCCTTCAGCTTTTATTGCTTGAATTGTTCTATGTAAATGCGGACAGGCTTCGTAATGAACCGTAAGAATATCAGTTCCTGCAGCTTTGAAGTCTTTTATATACTTATCTGGTTCAACTATCATTAAATGCACATCAAACGGTTTTTTAGTAAATTTTCTGATGGCTTTTATTACGGGAATTCCAAAGCTAATATTAGGTACAAAAACTCCATCCATTACATCTATGTGAAACCAATCGGCACTGCTTTTATCAAGCATTTCAGCTTCTTTTTGAAGATTAGCAAAGTCTGCGGCTAAAATGGATGGCGAAATTAAATGAGACATAAATTAATTTTTCAACAAAAATATTAAAATTTAGAACTAATCAAAGCGTTATTTTTAGTTATTAGCATCTTTCCAAATTAAAAAAATAGCCACGAATGCACGAATAAAATCAAAACGCTTAATTATTCGTGCATTCGTGGCTATTTTCATAAAATCTGCATTAAATAGTAATCTTTATTTTATTTTGGAAAGAGCCTATTCTGAAAAAACATCTCTGTTATTCACATATACTTCCCATTTTCCAAGTACTTGCTGCATATCTTGTGGTAAATCCACCTCAAAATGAAGCCATTCTCCTGTTTTTGGATGTTCAAAACCTAATGATTTTGCGTGGAGTGCTTGTCGAGGAAGTATTTCAAAGCAGTTGGCAATAAATTGTTTGTATTTAGAAAAAGTTGTCCCCTTCAAAATTCGATCTCCACCATAGTCTTCATCATTAAACAAAGGGTGTTTAATATGTTTCATGTGTACTCTTATTTGGTGTGTACGCCCTGTTTCTAGTTTGCATTCTACTAAGGTTACATAACCATATCTTTTAAGAACTGTGAAATGTGTTACTGCATTTTTCCCATATTCTCCATCAGGAAAAACGGTCATTACTTTTCTGTTTTGTAGGCTTCTGCCAACATTGCCTTCAACTTTTCCTTTTTCTTCTTCAAAATCGCCCCAAACCAAAGCGTTGTATCTTCTTTCAATGGTTCTATCAAAAAATTGTTTTCCTAAATGCGTAAGTGCCTGGTCGTTTTTGGCAATCACCATAATTCCAGTAGTATTTTTATCTAACCGATGCACCAAACCTGGTCGATTAGGAACTGCTGTTTGGGGTAGGTTTTCAAAATGATAAATTAATCCATTAACTAATGTGCCTGTATGATTTCCATATCCTGGATGAACAACCAAACCTGCTTGTTTATTGAGCACTATTACATCATCATCTTCAAATAAAATATCTAATGGAATATTTTCAGGAATAAGTTCAATTTCTTGAGGTGGATAGGGCAATTCTACCGTTATTTCATCGAAAGGTTTTACCCGGTAATTGGCTTTTATAACTTTTTTGTTTACCAATACGTTTTTATCAACTAAAGCTCCTTGCAGTTTGCTTCTTGTTGCATTTGGAATTCTATCCATTAAAAACTTATCAATACGCAATAATTCTTGTCCTTTGTCAACAATGAATTTATAGTGTTCAAACAACTCATTATCTTGCTCTTCTTCTTCTTCAAATCTCATTTTTTGGCTTCCTTTTTTCTCGCTAAGACGCAAGTTTAAATTTTATAATTTTTACTGAATGATTACTTTTTTAACTATAAGTTGGCTGTTTATATTATTGATAAATCGAATGAAATAAATTCCTTTATTAATGTTGCTTACATCAATTCTATTGGCTTTAGTTGTTAGTGTTTCAACTACTGTTCTTCCAAACATATCTATTAATTCTACTTTAAATTCTAACGATTGTGTTTTTCCTATTTGCTCAAAATAAACGTAGTTTGTTGCAGGATTTGGGAAAATTTTAAAATCACTGATAATTTCATTTTCTTTAATTGAAGAAATTGGGTCTCCAGTAGTTCCAAAAACAGGACGTAACATCAAAGAACCATTAGGAATACCTGCAGAAGGATTTAGCCATGTTCCTTGAGAATTATACCAAATTTTATTTCTAGTATTGGTATTTACATCATAACCAACATTTAAAAACGGAGCGGTAATTTTTTCATAACCAAAATAATATGTTCCTGCGGGGAGAACTAATGGTGTAGCTAATTCATAATGAACAAACGCATCAGTAAATGAATAGATTGGATAAAAGAAATCATTTTGTTGATAAATTACTATTTCTGGATTTAGACTACTCCAAACAGTAAGTTTAAAAGATTCTGCTGATATATTATCTCTTATCGGATTAAAATAAATCTGCATAGCAGTTAATGTGTCTGTTTTTTTTATAGTAAATTGATTAGCTAGTTTCGCTCCAACACCCTGAATTCCATAACCTAATTCAGCACTTCCATCGTCATACGAATAATAAGAGCCAAAAACTTGAAATGATTTTACTGTATCGTTTTTCTGATTATCATCAACAAACGGGTTAATATCAAAATAATTTTTAATTTGAAATACTTTATTTGTTGAGTTATCCGTTGGAAAAGTAAAGTCGTTCAAGAATGATGGAGTTATTTGATAAACTGCTTGAGGTTCTGTTAAAGTAGAATATGCAAATGCGTTTTTTGATGCAACTCCTGTTGGATAAACTTCCACCACTGGTCCAGCACCATTGTTATCAGAAACCTCATATTTATAGAAAACATCATACGTGATATTAAAATTGTTTTTATACGAAACAGGCATTACTTCTCTCATTAAGCCAATTGTATCTGTTTTATAATGATCCCAAGGCATTGCTGTAAGTTGATTCAACAAACTAAAATGATTGGTAATGAGTGCAACATCATTAAGCAAGGTATCGGCACTTGTTCTGTTGTCGTTTAAATATACATAATCAATATGCCAATGATCTACATTTCCACTAAGGGTTGCAAAATTTTTAAATCGGAATTGGAATTCGTTATTATGAAAATCAGAACCAACATAAACCATTACTTTTTTAAATGGTTGGGTTGAAGTACCAGCTTTACCCCACACTCTAATCCATGTACTATCGGCTTGTCTAAAAAACTCTAATCGTAAGCTATCTTGTGTTTCGGGTTTGTTACCGTTACCTTGAGGTTGGTATTGAAAACTTAAAAAAACACTATCGGTAACAACCGACAAATCAATAGGTTGTGAAGTAAGTACATCTGCTTCTCCATAAGAAGTTGGCATAAAATTATAGGGGTAGCCTATTGAATCTAATCCATCAAAAGTTGCAACGCCATAAGATGGAGGATTTATAGGATAACTTGAATTTATATGAACATAAATGTCTTGCCATAAATTTTCGTTAGGAAAATGCCAATTTTGAGAAAAATCATCTAAAAAAGGAAGTGTGAGTAAAATTTTACTTTGTTTTTTTTGTTTTCTAAAGATTTCTGGGTTCTTTTCTTTAATGCTTTTGTTGTATTTCGCTATCAATGTTTTATTTACACCTAATTCAAACAAGGTGTCTTGAGCAAAAGAATTAATGGTGAAAAGTAGAAAGAAAAAAGTTGAAAGCTTGTAAAGTTGAAAGTTCATAAAGTTTATAAAGTTTGTAAGAAATGTTGAGTTTTAAATAATCTTGCAATAGACAGAGAGTTAAAAGTTTAGATGTTTAAATATTATTCACACATTTTTATATTTTTTTCCTACCACAGAACTTGTCCCAGCCTGCTCCGATTTCTCGGAGACTTTTCGGGAGGCAAAAAGAACACAGAGATTTTAATTCACACATCTACACATTTTCACATTGCCAAACTATCTAAACTCAAATTTTGAGTATTTATTTTAGTAGAATCTTTTGTTAAATAAATATCTACTGAACTTCCAATATTTAAGACACTATTTGCTCCATAACCAGGCGTTTGCTTATATACTTTTGCTACTGTTGAATCAGTTGATGTAACACACGTTTCATCATATATTTCTAATCCTAAACTTAACAACGAGGTTTGTAATAATTGATTAGCTCCTTCTTTATTAAGGTTTATTAAATAGGGAACCATCACTTTCCCATCTCCTTTTCCAGTACCAATAATTAATGTGATGAAAGCACCTAAATCTATTTTTTCGTTAGGAGAAATGCTTTTGCCTTTAAGTTCATAACCTATTGCAATACCTTGGTGTTCGGATGGTTTATACTCAACTTTTACTTTAAGTCCATAGCTTTCAAGTTTTGCTACAGCAAGGCGTTGCGACATATCAATTACATCTGGCAATAGTATTTTTGGTGCAGCAATTTTAGTTACGGTAATGTAAATTTTCCTATCTTTTTTTACTAATGATTCTGCCAATGGGTTTTGGTCAATAACCACTCCTTTGGGCTTTTTATCAACAAAAATGGAGTCTAAAATTTCATAACGCAATTCCTTTTCTGATAAAATTGCTTCCACTTCTGTTTCTGTGAGTCCTTCTAATGATGGAACAGAAATAGATTCTCCGTGATTGGTGTAACTATCCAAAGATTTATCTATTAAAAAGACAACTACAACAATAAGCACGATAAGAATTGCTATATTAACTAAAAAAGATTTACTGAAAATAAATTTTAACATGCTTTGGGGTTAATATAAAAATCAAAAATAGTTAAAAGATTATAAAGATAATCGCTCATTGTTACATTTTCAAACTTTTAAATTGTTACATTTAATTCTTCGGCTAAATCTTTTTCAACTTTCAGATTTTCTATAATAAATTGTTGCCTATCGGGCGTGTTTTTCCCCATATAAAACTCCAACATTTCTTGAATTGGCGTCTCTTTGCCAATGATTACTGGGTCTAAGCGAATGTCTTTACCTATAAAGTTTTTAAATTCTCCTGGCGAAATTTCTCCAAGTCCTTTAAAACGAGTTATTTCTGGTTTACCTTTAATTTCTTGCATGGCTTTCTGACGCTCATCTTCCGAGTAGCAATAAAATGTTTTTGATTTATCTCTTACTCTAAAAAGAGGTGTATCTAAAATATAAAGGTGTCCATTTTTAATAATATCGGGAAAAAACAATAAGAAAAAGGTAATTAACAACAATCGAATATGCATCCCATCCACATCGGCATCGGTTGCTATAACAATGTTGTTATACCTTAAATCATCTATGCTTTCCTCAATGTTTAATGCGGCTTGAAGTAGGTTAAACTCTTCATTTTCATATACAATTTTTTTGGTTAATCCATAGGTGTTTAGTGGTTTTCCTTTTAAGCTAAAAACTGCTTGGGTATTTACATCTCTTGATTTTGTAATAGAACCTGAAGCTGAATCACCTTCTGTAATAAAGAGTGTTGTATCTACTTTTCTGTCATTTTCTTTGGTGTCGTTATAATGTAAGCGACAATCACGCAATTTTTTATTGTGCAACGAAGCGTCTTTTGCTCTTTTTTTAGCCAGTTGTTTAATTCCAGCCATGTCTTTTCGTTCTCGTTCCGATTGCAAAATTTTTCGTTGCAATGCTTCTGCTGTTGCTGGATTTTTATGCAAATAATTATCCAACTCTCTTTTCAAAAAATCAGTGATAAACGCTCGCATTGAAATTCCATCTGGAGCGATTTCTGTTGAACCCAACTTTGTTTTTGTTTGTGATTCAAAAACAGGTTCCATCACTTTCACGCTTACGGCTGAAACTATTGACGAACGAATATCTGAAGCATCGTAATCTTTTCCATAAAATTCTCTGATGGTTTTCACATAAGCAGCTCTAAATTCACCTTGATGCGTCCCTCCTTGTGGTGTATATTGTCCATTTACAAACGAATAATATTCTTCCCCATAAGATTCTGTGTGTGTTATGGCAACTTCAATGTCCTCACCGTGCAGATGAATAATGGGATAAATGGGTTTGTGAGATAAATTTTGCTCTAATAAATCTTTCAATCCATTTTCTGATTGAATTTTTTCTCCATTAAAATAAATGGACAGTCCTGTATTTAAAAAAGCATAATTCCACAACAGTTTTTCTACGTGTTGATTTCTATAGGTATAGTTTTTAAAAATTTGCTCATCTGGAATAAAAGTGATTTTTGTGCCATTTCGTTGGGTAGAATCTTCAACATCATATTCCGTAGTTAAATTCCCTCTTTCAAACTCAACTTTTTTAACCTTTCCATCTCTAACAGATTCAACCTTGAAATAGGATGAAAGTGCATTAACTGCTTTTGTTCCTACACCATTTAATCCTACTGATTTTTTAAATGCTTTGGAGTCATATTTCCCTCCTGTGTTCATTTTTGAAACACAATCTATCACTTTTCCTAATGGAATTCCTCTACCATAATCACGCACCTTAACCTCTTTATCTTTAATGCTAACTTCAATAGTTCTTCCATTTCCCATCACATATTCATCAATGGAGTTATCAAAAACTTCTTTGAGAAGAATATAAATACCATCATCATAAGCAGCACCATCACCTAATTTCCCGATGTACATTCCTGGTCTAAGCCGAATGTGTTCTTTCCAATCTAAAGAGCGAATATTATCTTCGTTATAATTTGATTCTTCTGCCATAATTAAAAAAAGTGAATAAAAAACCGAAATTAGGTTTTTTTTAAAAATATAGATTCCACTTAAAAAATGGTTTTTAACTGATTTATTAACAATTTGAAAAGGGAATGGTAGATGAATAAATAATTTCTTAAACTAATTATCTATTCTATAAGTAACGTTTTTGTATAAAGAAAGTTGCGGTTTTGACAACGAGGAATTTCCGAAGGAAATTCAGAAGTTGGCAAAAATGCAACTGCCTTTGTTTAAGCTAAAAATAGCAATTTTTTTTATACGGTGTTAGCCTACGTTATTTTTTTATTAGTCCTTCACTTTTCATAATTTCAAGTGCTTTTTCGGTTTCGTCTGTTCCATTGTTCATTGAACCAGGAAGCATAATAAGTCGGCTTTTTATTTTTCCATCAATTTGTTCAAAGTCAACTTTAAAATAGCTTCTGGTCAAGAACTTTTTGGCTGGCTTAAATTCCACGTTTTTTATTTTATTCCGCTCAATAATTGGTGTCGCAGAATAGTTAGAACTTTTAATTACATTATAAATCAGATATATTCCAATTCCGCCAAACATTATTGTCCAAAACCATTCTTGATTTACAAAACTTTGATATGCATAATAAAGCATAAATATTGCAAAAACTCCGTAAATAGCTAAAGTCCGATATATGCTTTTCCCATTTGTCAATTCCGCCACATTTCCGACAATTCCGTCACGAGTCAGAACAATTTTGTCAGTTAGAATGTGACAAAATCCAGTTTTAGTTTTAAATGTTTGTTCGGTTTTCATAATGTAGGCTAACATCTCGGTTTACGCAATTGCGTGTATTTCCGCCTTACACGAAGGTTTAAAAATAGTATAAATACCTGTTTTATAGCGTTTTGTATTTTTATTAGCGTTTTTCACCACTTGCGTGTATTTTTTTGTTAAAAATTTAGTGTTGATTTTTTCACAACTAAATTTAAAATTTAATCAAACAAATGTATAGTTTTTTTATTCAAAATCCAATTTATACCGTAACCACATGAATTTCCGAAAAATAAAAATTATTTTGTTTGCGGTATAACTCATACTAAACATTTCCGCAGTATTGCGGAACTATTAAGTTTGAGTATATCTAACGGGCTTTTTAGTTGGTTGAAACCTTTGGTGGTTACTTATTTATTTTATGTAACTTCTTTTTAACAGTAGTGGTATTTGTTCTTATTTCAACGATGTAATTTCCTGTAGTTAGTTGAGAAATATCCAATTCATAATTATTTATCCCTACAAATAATGTAGTTTGAATTAGCTGCTTTCCTTCCATATTAAAAACAGTTATCTCTTTTAAAAATTCGTTTGTACTTACATTTAATGTTGAAAACGCTGGATTAGGATAAATAGTAACTTTAGGAGAAATTTGTTCTATTTTATCTATAGAAGTAATTAATGTATTACTTGAAATCAACCATAATTCTGGGTCAAAGAAAACAGAATCAATAGTAAAAGGAACGCTAGCTGTGAATTGTTGTCCTGAAAATTGGTGTTCAAATACAAAAGTAGTGTCTTGCCCCTGCCCTTTCACATAAATAGGAATTGGCATTTCAAAAAAAGAAACAGAAGGATGAGATTGGGTTTGATTAACATTGAAAGCAACAGAATTGCCTGTTTGATTCCAATTTATTTGATAAGAAGGATGTCCTTCACCATAATACCAATCATTAAAAAATTCAGTAAGATTTTGCCCGCTAACTGTTTCTAAATGTGTTTTTAAATCACTTGTTTTAGCATAGTTATATGCCAAATTAGGGTCGTCTAAATAATTTCTTACTCCTTGAAAAAAATTGTTCTCGCCTAATTTCCATTCCAACATTCTTAATAAATAAGCTCCTTTTCTATAAGTTAATCTTCCACTAAAAGTTCTATTAACATCAGAGGTGTCTGTATTAAATACGGAACCATCTGGCAGTGAAACAATGTTATCAAGCGTTTGTTGTCTCCATGCCCACCAATAAGAAGGGGCTACATATTTGTGAGCTAATCCAGTAAGGTAAGTTGCAAAACCTTCATTTAACCATATTTCTTCCCAACTTCCGCAGGTTACTTTATCTCCAAACCATTGATGAGCCAATTCATGAGCCATTAAGCTAAAACTCACATTATTCATAGAACTCATTGTTTGATGTTCCATCCCTCCTCCTCGTGCATATTGAGCATGTCCATATTTTTCATTCATAAAAGGATATGCTCCAAAAAGTGTGTCGAAAAGTTGAAATATTGGTTCTATTGAGGGAGTAGCTGAAGCCCATGATAATGAGTCTTCTGGAAAAACATAATTTACAACTGGTAGCAAACCTGTGCTTAAGGTTACTGTATCTACATAAACGGAAAAGTTAGTTACGGTTAATGAAACAAGGTAAGCAGCAATTGGATAATTATGTTTCCAATGATACGTTGTGTTAGAACCTACAACAGTTTCTGCCACCAATAAACCATGAGAAGCGGCTCTATATTGTGATGGGGTGGTTATTAAAACAGAAATTGAATCTATTTTATCTGTTAAATCTTGTTTACAAGGCCACCAATCTAATGCTCCATAAGGTTCGGATAATGTCCAGATTATGCTATCGTTATTGTGAGATCCTTGCTCAAATGAACCAAATCCATTGGGAGAAACAACTGGAGCCCCTTGATAAAAAATAGTAATAGAATCTAGCGTATTAACAGGTAGTGTTGCTGGTAATGCTATTTGTAGTACATTTCCTGATAATTGATTAAACGATAATGTGTTGGAGTTATAAACAACGGAATCTATGGTAAGTGCATTAGAACAATCAAAATAGATATCATTAAAATTAGCAACTAAAGGAATGAAATGAAAAGTTATTTCTCCTTTAATGAAATAAATTTCAGGATTTACTTCCCATTCTAATCTAGCAAATTTCAAATCATAGTTGCTCGCTTGAGGGACGCCTTTGTTTGTGTTTTTGAATTTAGAAAACCCTTTAGATTCATTTAAAATTAAATCATTAAAATCTTGATTTGAAAAAGTTTGAGAAAAAAATATACTTGGAAAAAAAAAGAATATAACAAGTAATAAAGCAGTATTTTTCATTTATATTTTTTTATTTCTGTTTAGGAGTTGCTCAATTAGTTTTCATCTTCAGCTTCTTTTTCAATTTCATCTAATTTTTTATCAGCTTCTTCAGCACCTTCAACCCTAACTTTGCCTTTTTTTATTTCTACATTGTCCTCATCATCTTCATCACTATAGAATTTTTTCATTACTTTATCTTTCTCTTTGGCCTTTTCTTTTCGCTCTTCCATTTTTTTCATATCCAATTCATCTGGATCATCCTTTTTGAAAACTTCTACTAATTTTTTTGCTTTTGCAGCATTTTCACTATCTCCATTTTGAGTGAAATATTCTTCTAAAATCAACATTCCGTGAGCTAAAACTCCTGCTGTTGCTGGGGAAGGTTTGTAATTTTCATCAATGTGTTTAAGAGCTTCTTTTACATTTTTATCTCCTTCAACAGCATTCAACGATTTTATTTCACATATCCCTTGCCATAACAAAAGAACATAATCATTCGGAATAGCTTTGAATGCATTTTTATACTCATTAGCTGCCTTTCTTGGTTGTTCCATTAAAAATAAATGCTGCCCTAATTTATTTGCTGTATCAGCTATTTGAATAAAAAATTCTTGATAATCTCCAATTGTTGATTCATAATCGGGAAAATACTTTTGGGCTTTTACCTCAGCTTTTAAATATTTATAAATATATTTTTGAGCATCTTTGAGTGGTTTTGGAAAATCAGTATCTTTTTCTCCAACACTAAATTTTTCTGGTTTTTTAGACATCTCATAAAGTCCTAATGCAGCATACATATAAGGCATTGGATGTCTTTTATAAGTATTGTTTAGTATAAGAGAAACTGATTTATCCACTAGTTTATCAAATTTTTCATCTACATACAAAAAATTAAGATCAGTTATTTTTTTATCTTGAGCATCAATTTTTAAAGCCATTAGCAAAAATGCTATTAAATAGAATGTTATTTTTTTCATGTTTTTCTATGGGGTTATTAAAAGTTTATAAAATTAATAATTTATAACTTTAATTACAAAGATAATGCCTTTTAGATATTCTATAATTATTTTTGTTAAAAATAAATTTACTATGCCGCATAAAATAAATATTTCAGAGGAAAACAATACACTTACGATTATAATTAATGCATTTTATGATGAAAAGAAGCAACAACTTTTATTCCTATGGATTGTATTGTTTTCTATTTGTGGAATTGCTATTTTTAGTCAGTTTTTTGTTGATTATCCAATGGAAACAAAATTGTTTTTTGGAGTTTATGTGGCTTTTTGGTTATTTTTTGAGTTTAAAGTCATTTATGCTTTTCGATGGAGAAAATATGGCTCAGAAATTTTTACTATTGAGGAAAACAATATTATTCTTTCTAAAAAAATTGGAAATAGAGGAATTACCGAAACTTACCCTATTGAAGATGTGAAAAATTTTCAACTTATCAAATATAAAGATAATTTTGTTCACGCTATCAATAGTAATTATTGGAGTATTAATAAATATACCATTTCGTTTGACTTCAACAACCAAACCATTCCATTTGGGATAGAACTGAATGAAAATCAAGCCAAAAACATCATTCATACAATTAACAATTTTGTTAAAAAAAGTGTTGAAAAGAACAACTAATTGATTTCTTTGGCTCTCTTTTGTTTGCTTAACATTACAATATAAAATATTTTTATTTATTTGTAATGAAACTCACTATGAAAAGCCAACTATTTTCAACTTTATTTTCTATCTTTTTATTATTTTCTTGTTCCAACTCTTCTGAAAATTCAAAAGATAATTTAAAAATTTTTAGGTATAATGAAGCCGCAGGAATAACTTCTTTAGACCCCGCATTTTCTAGAAATCCTGAAAACATTTGGGCTTGCAATCACCTTTATAATGGACTCATGCAGATGGATGATAATTTAGCAATAAAACCATCCATTGCAACTCGTTGGGAAATTTCGGAAGATGGCACTGTTTACACATTTCATCTGCGTAATGATGTTTATTTTCACGACCATAAACTTTTTAAAGATGGAAAAGGCAGAAAGGTTGTTGCATCAGATTTTGTTTATAGCTTCAATAGAATCTTAGATTCAAAAAATGCATCTCCTGGAGCATGGATATTCAATAACATTGACTATCGAGAAGAAAATAATTATCAACCTTTTGAAGCAATCAATGATTCCACGCTCAGCATATTTTTAACAGAAGCATTTCCTCCATTTTTAGGAATACTTACTATGCAGTATTGTGCTGTTGTTGCTCATGAAGTAGTTGACTATTATAAAAATGATTATAGAAGCAACCCTATTGGAACTGGTCCTTTTAAATTTAAGGTTTGGGATGAAAACAATAAATTAGTCTTACTAAAAAACAATAATTATTTTGAAAAAGATGAAGATGGAAGTGCTATGCCTTACATTGATGCTATTTCAATTTCTTTTGTTAAAGATAAAGAGATGGAGTTTTTAAAGTTTTTGAATGGAGAATTAGAATTTATATCAGGAAGAGATGGTGATAATAAAGAAAGTATATTCACTCCTGAAGGTACTTTGAAAAAAGAATACGAAAGTAAAATAACCATGCTTACAAATCCTTATCTTAACACAGAATATTTAGGGATTTTAATTGATGAAGATTTGGATATCGTAGCCAAAAGTCCGCTCCGCAAAAAATTTGTTCGACAAGCCATTAACTATGGTTTTGATAGAAAACAAATGATAGCTCATTTAAGAAAAAACATTGGTACTCCTGCATTTGCTGGATTTGTCCCAAAAGGACTTCCTTCCTATAATGAAGAAGTTGTTGTTGGATATAACTACAATCCAGAAAAAGCAAAAGAATTATTGTATTTAGCTGGTTATCCTGATGGAAAAGGACTCTCCGAAATCACTTTACATACCACAGCAAATTATGTTGATTTATGCGAATACATTCAGCATCAATT
>Ga0100378_1000504_pt1 | contig 42812 bp, 42 predicted proteins | sample CryGeymeta201502_FD_81535 | JGI IMG/M metagenome (GOLD analysis project Ga0100378, IMG submission 81535) | Groundwater microbial communities from Crystal Geyser aquifers in Utah, USA - Crystal Geyser metaG 2015-02 | ecosystem: Environmental > Aquatic > Deep subsurface > Groundwater | place: USA... | reverse complement strand
GCTCTAGGACAATTTGTAAATGATGCTGGTTATATCACAGAAACAAGTGCTCAAGACTTAGTTTCAATAGGAGTTCAATTAAGTGGTAATAGTCTAGGCAACTTTACCAACATTGATTTTAGAACAGCATTTAGTAATGTTAATGGAGAACAAACAACTGTTTCGGCAGAAAGTAATGTTGCAGTTGTTACTCATTATATTCCTAGATTATATAGATTTAGAATAAATGCAGGTGCTGATACTGCGGTCAATACACTCAATCCCGTATCCGGAGTACCAACGGGGTGGGTACTATTATCTGCACAGAATACCAGTGTAACATTGGAAAAACCCTTTCCTGAAATGCATAGACAAATAACGTTTTTTGGATTTACTGGCACTAATGGATATCGATCATTTGGTGGAAACTCGGTTGTTCATGGGTTATCACCAAATGGATTTCCTACTCAAGTTCGTATATTTATACAAACAGCAGTGGCAGGATTATCGCAAAATAGTGGACACTATATAATCGAACTATTATACTAAGGAAAAAAAAATGTCAATAAAACCACCAATAAGTATACCGTTTGAATTTACATCTACTTCGGCTGTTGGATTTATTTCATCGGGTCCTTGGGCAGGGTTTCCAAATCAATGGCAAATTGATTTAACTATTTTCCCTCAATCGCATAGTGATGACACCACTCCTTCTCCTTTTGAATATAATGGATTTGATGCAAAAGTTGGTGATTGGTTAGCAACTGGAGCCGGCACCGCAGTTCAAATTATTTCAATTACTACGGCTAATACCACAACTAATTTATTGGATTGTGTGGTTGAAGATATTGAATTATTTAATGTTAATAGTGATAGCACTATTAATGGAACCGGATTACCAGGTGCTGCTACTGGTGTAATTTTTAAAGCAGATGATGAAGGTAAACCCGTTATTGTTCCTGCACCAACCGCTTTAGTCACAACATTTGCTTTATTGGATATTATAAGTAGATTCCAATATACAACTTCTGCAGATAGTGGATTTAATTGGATAAATGCTAATAACAATTTAGATTTTGCTGTCCCGGCAGTGGCCACTAGTAGTAATGCAATTGCAATAGGTAATGCCGCTAAAGCATTGAATGAAAATGCAATTTCTATTGGTTCTTCCGCAGAAAATACAGGTGCTAATAGTATTCTAATAGGCAATGGATTAACTGTCACCGAAGATAACGCTATAGCATTTGGCAACTCAGGTGAAATTAAATTTTATATAAATGAATTTGGTGACACGGGTTTTGGGACAGATAATCCAGAAGCAAAAATAGATTTATATACTTCAGCAAGAGAGAACTATTTAAAGATAAGTAATAACGTAACAGGAACTTCTGCTGATAGCGGTGTATTAATTGGGTTGGGATCAAATAGCAACAACCTAAGATTTGTAAATCAGGAAAATGCAGATTTAACGCTTGAAACAGCGGGTTTTGAGCGAATTAAGATAGATACTAGTGGCTATATAAATTTTAGTCATGGTAACTTTAATACAACAGGGGATGCAAGTTATAAATTTGCAATCCTCAAAGCATCAACGGTAACAAGCGGAGTGGAAACTTGGCTTACATTACCAAACAGTGACGAACTGGATATGCCAGATAACAGTACTTGGCTTTTCGAAGCGGATGTATTGGGCAAACAACAGGGCGGAGTAATAGTCGGAGGCTATAGGCATAGGGGATTGATTACAAGATCGACGGGAGCAAATACAGTGATATTCGTTGAAGATCCTTATGCGGAATTAATAGGAGAAAGCGTGTCAGCTTATGGATGGGAAAGTGGTGTTTCGGCAGACCCTTCTACCGGCGGGTTAAGAATTTTCGGAAAAGTTTCCGCATTTTCTTTACCTGGCCAAATAAATTGGCTTGCTATGGTGAAAATTACTGAAATAAATTTCTAACAACAAAGGGAGAATAATAAATGGCTATTCAGCTAAATCATAGACAGAACCGTATAACTACAGGTTCTAATGCTGAAACCGCTGGTGTGGTATTAGAAGTCTTTAACACAGGCGCTTTAATATTACCAAAAGGGGTTGACGCAGACAGAGTAGCAGCAACGGAAGTTGCTGGTGCATTTAGATTTAATACTACATCATTAACTCTAGAATACTATAACGGCACTGTATGGGTTAAAATCGTTGGTGGTTTCACAGAAGACTTGCGTGGTGCAGACGGTGAATTCATCGTTGACGGTGTTACTGTTGGTTCAGCCGCAGCAAATTACGTTGCAATAACAAATGCTCTAACAGGTGTGGGCGTAACCGTCGAAGCTGCTGGTTCAGATGCTAATGTTGACTTAGGTCTAGCAGCAAAAGGCACAGGCGAAGTTACTGTTGGTACTGGATCAGGCGATGTTGCTACATTCGTAGGCGGCGGCGCAGCAGATCTAACCTTCACAGTTGACGCAACCGATGCTGACGTTACAACTGCTGGAAACTTAAATTTGGTTGGTAACATCGTAAACATTTACGACAACACTGACAAAGTTGCAGAATTCAGACACAACGGCGGCGATGACGCTCTATTAGTTGAAGCAGTTACTTCAGGTATTTTAATATCTGTTTCCGGAACTTCACCAAGTGAATTGTTCTTCGGTCAAGTTGTAAACTTGACTGGCAACAGAATTGTTGAAGTGGCAGACCCAATAGATCTACAAGATGCAGCAACCAAAGCTTACGTTGACGCAGCAATTAATGGGCTAGACTGGAAAAATTCAGTTCGTGCCGCAACAACAGCAGATATCACTTTAACAGATCTACAAACAGTAGATGGTGTTGTACTTGCTGCTGGTGATAGAGTATTGGTTAAAAACCAAACAAACTTAACACAAAACGGTATATACACCGTTGTTGATGGCGGTGTTTGGACACGCGCCACAGACGCTGATAATACACCAAGTAACGAAGTTTCGGGTGGTATGGCAACTTTTGTAACCGAAGGTACAACTTACAATGGCACAGGTTGGGTTCTAACTTCGCCTGTTGGTAATGCTGATCTAGGTACTGACAATTTAGTGTTCGCACAATTCGCAGGCCCTGGTTCTCTAAACATTGTTGGCGGCGCTGGCATATCTTCAACACAAAATGGTGTTGACTGGACAATCGACGCAGACGTTGACGGTGTAACCGTTTTCGCTTCAGGCGGAAATGGTAGCCAATTAGCAGTTAGATCATCCAATACTCTTGGCCAAGTTCTACGTTCAACAGGCAATAACATACAAGAAGCTGTATGGGGCGCATTGGATTTATCTAACCCAGAATCAGTAACCGGAACATTAGATGTATTTCAAGGCGGCACTGGTCTAAATACAGTTGCTGATCAAACAATTCTAGTTGGAACTGGCACATCTGCATTGGCAGCCCTAACACTAGGCGCTGATAATACTTTCCTAAAATCAGAAGGCGGAAACTTAGTTTATGCTTCAGCTGGGTTGGGTGATATTTCAGGTGTTGACGTTTCTGGTGCTGTAACTGGTAATGCTCTAGTATTCAACGGCACTGATTGGGTTGACGGACAAGTTGACTTGGGTAATGCAAATGCTGTAACTGGTGTTGTAAACGTTCAAAACGGTGGCACTGGTATTAACGCTCTACCACAAGGCCACATGGTTTATGGTAACGGTACTTCTGCAATGAGCACACTAACAATCGGCACTTCTTCAAACGCTGGTTTAGCTCAAGTTCTAAAAACAAACGCCGCCGGTGATGCACCAGAATGGGGTGCATTAACACTAAACGAATTAGCTGGTGTTGACGTTTCGGCCGCTACTGTTGCTGACGTTCTACAATTCAACGGAACTGATTGGGTAGCTGCTGAAATTAACCTAGTTGACGAATTAGTAAAAGCAAATGCTGCTGATACAGCCGCAGGCTACTTAGAAGACAAAGTTGGCGTTGATGACGCTGGCGCATTAACTGTTGCTACATCTGCAAACTCAAGAGTACAATTCAGCGTTAACGTTGATAGCGTAACTGTTGGCAAAGTTAGCAATAACCTATCCGTTGTTTCAACCGCAGTTTCAGGCCAAACCCTAGTTTCAACTGGCGTATCTGGTGATGCTGCTGTTTGGGGCGCTGTGGACTTAGAAAACTCAAACGCAGTTGAAGGTGTTCTAGCAGAAGTTAACGGTGGTACAGGCGAAAGCACATACGCACAAGGCGACGTTCTAGTTGGCGACGCTGGTAATGGCTTAACTAAACTAGCTCTAGGCGCAGACAAGACTTTCCTAAGATCAAATGGTACAACTGTAGTTTATGCTTCAGCACAACTAAATGATATTGATGGATTTAACGTAACTGGTCAAGTATCCGGACAAGCTCTAGTTTGGGATGGTACTAACTGGGTTAACTCAGCAATCAACCTTGCAAATCCAAACGCTGTAACTGGTATTTTAGACGTAGCACAAGGTGGTACTGGCTTAACTGCTGTTGCTGATCAAGGCCTAGTTGTTGGAACAGGCACTTCTGCTCTTGCGGTTCTACCAGTTGGCACAGCTTCAACCACAAGTGCTACAACTGTCCTAACAGTTGATACAAACGGCGATGTTGCTTGGGGTGGTGTATCACTAAACGGCTTAACTGACGTAGAAGTTACAAACCCAGTTGATGAAAATGTTCTACAATACAACTCAGCTCTAGGAACTTGGGTTAACGTATCAATAAGTGACTTGGACAGATTAGTTCGTGTAAGCCCAACTGATACAACTTCTGGTTACTTAACTGAAAAAGTTTCCGCTGCTGGTGGTCTATCAAAAGCTACCCTAAATGGCGGTGCTAATGAAGAACTAGCTCTTTCTGTTAACGTAGATGGCGCAACAACTTTCCTAGCTGGTGATAACGTTGCTGTATATGGCGGCGCAACTGCTGGTACTGTTCTACGTGCTATTGGTTCTGCAGGAACTGCTGAATGGGGCGCATTAGACTTGGCTAACCCAAATGCCGTAACTGGCATATTGGACGTAGCACAAGGTGGTACTGGATTGGCTGCTGTTGCTGATCAAGCAATCCTACTAGGAACTGGTACATCTGCATTGGCAACACTAGCTCTGGGTGCTGGAAACACATTCCTAAAATCAAATGGTACATCTGTAGTTTATGCTTCAGCTGCACTATCTGACTTATCGGGTGTTGATGTTTCTGGTGCTACAACAGGCAATGCTCTAGTATTCAACGGCACTGATTGGGTTGACGGGCAAGTTGACTTGGGTAATGCAAATGCTGTAACTGGCACACTAGGCCTAGTTAACGGTGGTACGGGATTGAATACTATAGCTGAACGTTCAGTTCTAGTTGCAAACACTGCTGATACTCTAGTTGCTCTACAAGCGCCAAATACAGGTAACCAAATACTACGTTGGAACACTGTTCTTGCTACATACGAATTCGTTGACCAAACTTCAGTTGGCGGATTTGCATTCGAAACAATTACCTTAGCCGGCAACGGTAATGGATTTATTGTTTCGGCAGATTCAACCGGTGACAACTTAGGCTTAGTTGGCGGACAAGGTATTGCTGTTACTGGAGCAGGTAATGATATTACTATAGCTACAACATTAAGTGGTTTGGCTGTAGGTACTGCTACTTCAACAAGCTTGGTAACATTCTTTAACGGCACAACAATGGTATATGCTTCTGCAGATACTTTCTTAGCTGATTTGAATGTTCCAGTTGTTCCAGCAGGCGCGGGATTTGTTGTTCAAACATCAGCTGGTGTTTTTGCTAATAGAGAAATCATAGCTAACGCTACAGGCGACCGAGCAGGTATTGAAGTATTAGATACTGCTGCTTCGGCAGGCAACGTAACTGTTGGACTAAACTTAAATGCTTTACCTGAAGTAACTGCTGTTATGGACGACTTTGTTGTATTCTATGACGCGTCAGGCGCTGTTAATGCTAAAACAAGTGTTTCAGCATTGTTGGCAAACGCAGACGTATCCAGAATCAATGACTCTGCAGATACAACATATGTTGACACAGACGAAGTTGCTGGTAGAGTAGTAATAGCGGCAAATGAAGGTAAGGTAGCAGAATTTGTTGGTGCTTCAGCAACTGACGATTTCTTCGTATTCAACACTGCAACATCTGCCGGAACACTACGTATTGAAGCATCAGGCACAAGCACTGATATTGATATTAGAATAGTTCCAAAGGGCGCTGGTGAAGTATTTATTGGTGATGCTGGCAACGGTGTTATCCAAGCTGATGATACTTTCGACTTAACTGTTGCTGGTGGTGATAACGGCGGCGACTTAATCCTAAAGGGTGGTACAACTGGCGGTGAAGTATTAATCCAAAATGATGCTGGTAATGCACTAGTAACATTTGGTGCAGACAATACCGTAACTCATTACGCTGCCACTGCTGAAAGCTACTCGCAGGACTACGTTCTACGATTTGTTACAACAGGAACAGGTACTGATGCAGAAAATATTGCGATCCCGGCTAATGGAACTGTATTATTAGAAGGTTACATTGTTGCTCGTGAAACTACACTAGCTACTACTGCTAACCATGCAGGATACAAGTTCCGTGCTGTTGTATATAACACAGGTGGAGCAGCTACCATACTAGACGCAGTGGTTGAAGAAATCGTTGCTGAAAGTCCAGCTGAACTACAAGTTGCTGTAACTGTTAACGCTGCTGATGCGGTAGTTACTGTTACTGGCGCTACTGGCGTTAATATGACATGGACCGGCTTTATTAAAGTTGTTACAGTAGTTTCATAATAAACATCAATGTTATGGGTGGGGATTAGTCCCCACCCACTACTATGTTAGGGGAGCGTAATGGCTATTAAGATCGACCATCCAAATAATACACTAAGTCCTCAAGAAGGATTACTTATAATAAAGGGTTCAGCCGGCCTTTCGTTACCTTTTGGTATATCGGCAGATCGACCTATTGCGCCATTGGAAGGCACAATTAGATTTAATGAAGTAAATTCAAGAATAGAATATTATGCAGATGGAGATTGGAGCACCGTTGTTCAATATGCTCCGAATAGCAGAGAATTAGAAAAATATGAATTAGAATTTAATGCCACTGGTGATTGGATTAATGAAACAACAGTCTATTCTATATCAGTATCTGCTACCACTCATATACGCGGATTTAATCCAACAATACAAATTTTTGAATTAGTATCTGGTACATATGATTTGGTTACAGTTGATAGGTTAAGTATTTCATCAACAGGCGATATTAAATTTACCGTACCCGCTACACCTGATTTGAGATTTGAAGGCAAAGTGGTTATTCTATAATTTTTTATAACTTTTTATTTGATATTAAATAATAATTCAATTATTATTGTATTAAGATCATAATAAAGGGTTATAAATGGCAAATCGTTTTCAACAAATAAATCAATTTATTAGTCAAATTAAACCAACTGTTTTTACTGAAGCAGGTATTGGTGATTTTTCTGTAACAGAAAAACTTATAGACCAATTGGTAATTGCTAATTCAAATGTAACATATTTTGGTATGGGGTCGGGTGACAGTATTTCTGAGTATTTGGATAAATTATCAAAATTACAATTAAAATACGAAAATTTAAGTTTCTTTGTAATTGATCTTTCAAAAGAAGTAGATGTTGCCGTTAACTATATGGTTAATGATAAACCAGTCAAACTTTCTGATGCAACAATAGTATTTTGTAATAATATTAATGAAACTAATGATTTTGCTGGTTGTATTCAAGCATTTCAGAATTCTCCCTGTATTATATTAAATAATGTGTTTCAAACAGATAACCCAGAGATTCTACGAAAATCAGTTAATCCCTTACTACCTCAAATTAAACATATTGTTTTACCAGTTGTTGATACTGTTATGGAGGGAATTGATTTAGTCAATGTTCAATTAGCAGTTACTGGAAGTATAGTTCAAAACATATCAGTTAATGGCGAAAATACTCCAGTTCAACAAGATAATGGAAGCAATAACCAAGTTAATATTAAAACAAAGAACGCGGTACCAAACGAACAAATTCAGAAACATGTTGAAGAAAATATTTTGTTTGCAAGAACTATGGGTATTAAAGAAGTCATGCCTTGCCAAATACACAATGGTGTTGCTTATATGATCGGCGGTGCGCCGTCATATAAAACACCAGATAAATTAAAATTAATTAAAAAAGCGTTAAAAGAACCAAATCATTATATTTTTAGTTCTAAAACAGCATTGCCTTTTTTACTTGAAAATCATATTAAACCATACGCTTGTATTTTATTGGATCCCAGAGAACACATACCAACTTTTGTTGATAAAATTAATAAAGATGTAATTTATTTTGTTGCCAGCCAATGCAACACCAATACCCTGCCCGCGTTAGTTGCACAAGGCGCTAAAGTCTTTTTGTATCACGCCGCTGTTAATGCAGGCGAAGCCGATGTTTTGAAAAAAATGAAATCGCCTAGCCCATTGGTTGGCGGCGGCAGCACATCAGTTACTAGAGGTATTGGGTTACTGCAATTAATGGGATTTCACTATTTTAAACTTTTTGGACTAGATAGTTCATATCCGTCTAAACCAGAAAAGGTGCATGGGTATAATCAGGAAAAACCATCTATTGAAGTTAATATGAGTGATAACGGCACTAATACCTCAATCGGCCAAAAATATTGGACTGATCCTGAATTAATTGCGCAATGTAATGATATAGAAATGATAATGAAAAACTGGTTGAATATTAAATTAGAAAATTATTCAGAAGGAATGATGGCGGATATGTTTAAACATTTAATGCAACATCGTAGACAATTCAAAGATTTTATTAGGAATTAATATGTCATATCAATGGCTTAATAACCCTACTATATATGAGACTACACATAGTATATCTAAACAAATGAGTAGATATATTCAAGCAGGATTTAATTATCCACTGCTGCCTATAGAATTATATGATGAGCAAAGCGATGCAATTATGTATGGTATATTACGGGGTTGTACTGAAGTAATGGGAAAATCTTTACAAAATAAACGAAATTACGTCAATATAGATCATGGGTATTTTACTAACAGAAATGTAAAGCCGTATTTTAGAATTACTAGAAATGCCAGGCATTATGGTTTAAAATTATTGGACTTACCTGATGATAGATTTTCAGTGCATGGTGTTGATATAAAAGACTATAATCAAACCGGCAATACAATAGTTATATTGCCGCCTAGCCCATTTTGGGGGCAATATGATAATATTGATTATAAATCTTGGGGAATTAATATCAAAATCTTATTAGAAACAATAACAGATAAGGAAATAATAATTAAAAATAAAAATGATGAAAAACCCTTAAGTGAGTATTTAAAAAATGCTTATGCGTTAGTGCATTATTCATCAATGGGCGCAATTGAAGCGTTATTGGCAGGTATTCCGGTATTAACTTTGGGGCCGTCTTTTTTATCAGGATATACCTCAACAGATTATAAAGAAATAAATAATTTGAAATTATTTGATAGAACGTTATTATTTAATAATCTTGCTTATCATCAATTTTCAATTAATGAAGTATTACATGGTACCGCAAAAACAATATTAAATGAAATTTATAAGGAATTAGATAATGAGTAAATTCATCACAACAATGGCAGACAAACAAATAGAATCTATGGGCGAACAACTTTTTAATTCTTGGGTTGAATTTGCACCAAACGACCAACTTATTGTTTTTGTAGATAATCCGGAATTATTGATTAGAACATGGGCTAAATCAAAAGTTTGGGCAAATTCTAAAAATATTGTTTTTAAGAAAATTGAAAATCCCAAATACTATGAATTTTTAGAAAAGTATAAAGGTAATCCAGAATATTGTGGCACATATAATAATGGGTATGAATATAGATTGGATGCAGTTAAATTTTCACATAAAGTGTATGCCATACAAGAAGGATTAAAATATGTTGATGATAATGACAAGTACTTTGTTTGGTGGGATGCAGATGCTTGGTTAACGGGTGAAATAACTGATGCAGTAATAGAAAAACATTTGGGTTTACAAAATGGATTTTGTGCTTATTTGGGTAGAAAAGATTGGGATCATTCCGAAACCGGGTTTATCGCATTTAATACATCAGATAATGATTATAAATTATTTGTAGAATCATTTGCCAAAATATATGATACAGGAAATGTATTTAAACTTGCTCAAGGAAGAACCGATAGTCATGTTTTTGATTTATTACGAGATGCATTTACTAAGCAAAAAGGCAAGAAGTTTATCAATTTGTCCGAAAACGTGGCCGGCAATCATGTGTGGCCAGAAACCACCCTGCATGTTTTTTCTGATCATGCAAAGGGCCCGGTAGCAAAAAATAAAATTTTAGAAAATCAAATTAAAGCCCCAATGGTCTCCAATATACAACAATCTGTTCAACAAAATTCTATGATGAATAGATATGATCAAATTTATAAATTAATTGAAGTTAGCAAACCAAAAATAATTTCAGAAATTGGTGTTGCCCAAGCCGAACGTGCTCAACAAATGATTAAGGAAGCATTTAAGCATTCTGATAGAGTGATTTATTTTGGCTTTGACGTATTTGAAGACGGGGATGCAGAATTAAATTCAAAGGAAATGAACGCCAAACGAGTAAGTAGTTTTGATGAAATAAACAACAAATTAACTGCTCTTCAACAAACTTTTCCAAATTTATTCTTTAAATTAATACAGGGCAATACAAACGATACGTTGCCCGAATATGTTGATAAAGCAATTGAACTGCAAAATGCAACTGGTTTAATAATAAATGTTAAACCCAATCAAAGTGATTTTGTGTTTATAGATGGTGGTCATTCTGTTGACACTATTAGAAATGACTACACCGCATTTAAAGATTGTGGTTTGGTTTTGATGGATGATTATTATGTTGCTGATCAAAATGGCAACAGACCTGATATATCCAAATTTGGTTGTAATTTCCTAGAAAAAGAAATTGAAAAATCTGTATTATTGCCCATCGCTGATAATATAGTGGGCGGCGGCCAAACAAAAATTTTAGTAGCAGGGACTAACTCGGACAAAGTTAAGATTAAACAAGGGCAATCAACAACTACTAACCAAAAAAATATCAAACCGCAGGCTAGTGAAACTTCGTTGCAAACAGGCAATGGCAAGGGTGTAAAGATAGAAACTAGAAACTCAATACCAAATGAAGTTTTACAGAGCCAAGTGGATTATGCTTGCCAAATGATGAAGAACCACAACATACCAGAAATAATTTCAGTTAAACTGCATGAACGTTGGGCATATTTGGTGGGCGGCGCAGCGTCATATAAAAAACCAGAATATTTAGAGCAAATACGTCTCGCCGCAGCAAATAAAACAGACGTTGTATTTACTAGTAAAACCGCACATGATTATTTGATAAGTCAAAATATTATTCCATGGGCATGTTTATTATTGGACCCAAGACCGCATGTTGCAGATTATTTTGAAATAAATCCAGACGTAACATATTTTGTGGCCAGCCAATGTCACCAAACAGTATTTGATAAATTGATAAATGCTAATGCAAAAATGTATGTTTATCATGCTGAGGTTGCTGCTGGAGAAAAAGATATTATTAAGAAACATTTCCCAGACGCAAAAATGTTACCAGGCGGAAGTACCAGTCAAAGCCGAGGTATAAGCATTCTTATGGCAATGGGGTTTTATAAGTTTAAGTTATTTGGGTTGGATAGTTCATATCCTACCAAGCCAGAAAAAGTGCATGGTATTAATCAACAGAAAAAACCCATAGAAATTACAGTCAATCATAATAAAACAAAAGAAGCAATAACTGATAGCAAATATTGGACAGATCCTGAATTGTTGGCACAAATTAATGATATGGAACATATCACAAAAATATTTGGTCATTTAATTTTAGATTGCCAAAGTGACGGTCTAATGAAAGACATGTTAAATTATTGGCATAAAGAAAAACAAACATTTGAGGATTTATATAAAATATGAAATATTGAAAAATAAAATGTTCTACCATATACTCATAAAAATAGGAGGTTAATATGGTAGAACATGATCTTTGGGTAGAAAAATACAGGCCAACAAAATTAGACGATTATGTTTGGCGTGATGCAAATCAACGATTGCAAATAGAGGAAATGTTGTCAAAAGGCAATTTACCTCAATTATTATTATCCGGCAGTCCGGGTATAGGTAAAACTACACTTGCTAAAATTTTACTCAATGAATTGCATGTTAGCCCTGCTGATATATTGGAACTCAATGGTAGTACAGAAAACAGAATTGAAGTTATCCGTGAAAAAATAACCAACTTTGTTTCTCTTATGGGGTTTGGCGGAATTAGATACGTATTATACGATGAAGCAGATTATTTAACAAAAGCTTCTCAGGCCGGATTACGTAATTTAATGGAAACATTTTCGGCCGGCGCTCGATTTATACTTACTGCTAATTATCCAAGTAGAATTTTAGAAGCATTAAAAAGTAGAACTCAACATTTTCATTTTCATGAACTTAATAAAGATGAATTTATTATTAGAGCAGCTACCATTTTAGCCAGTGAAGAAATAGAATTTGAAATAGAAGTATTAGAAAGTTTTGTTTCAGCTACTTATCCTGACTTGAGAAAATGCATCAATTTGCTACAACAATATTCAATGAAGGGCAAATTGCATAACTTTGAAAAAGATGATGCAGGACAACCGGATTGGTATGAACCGGTAATTGAAATGTTTAAGCAAGGTATGATAAACGAAGCTAGAAAAGTTATTGTCAAACATATACAGCCGGAAGAATATGAAGACATGTTTAGATTTTTATATGACAATTTGGATTTTTTCGGCAATAGTGAAGAAAAACAAATGGAAGTTATTTTAGTAATACGCGAAGGATTAGTTAACCATAGCATGGTCGCCGATCCTGAAATAAATTTAAGTGCTACATTGGCTAAATTGGCCTTATTGAGTAAGGAATAAAAAATGATAGAAGAAAAAGCACCGTATTTGGTGGTCATATTTGATGTTAAACCCATTGATGATACTGTTGAAATTTTTAATTGGCAGGAAAAAGAAAAATGGGCATTTACGGAAATGGTATATTTTGAAACTGAAATATCAAATGACTTGTACAATTCTGCTCATGTAATCTTGGATGTACTAAACGGGAAAATGCGAAAAAGCGAATTAAAAAATGTTAAAGATCAAGAGCTTATAGAGTATTATTTTAAAATTTACGATAAAAACATAGTTGACTTAGTAAAATTTTATTTTAAGCAATATCCCGAGGCTTGGCAAAGTCTTCTTACCACTGCTGCCAGCGCAGCCCGTCAGTTGGATAATGCTGAATAATATTGTAGATACTTATTTATACATAGATGAGTAATAATACTGCAAAACTATAACTCCTGACTTTTAGGATATAAATAATACTGTGAAGCAGTCTTATTGTTGTTCTAATAAAAAGGAGATAAACCTTGGCTAGACGCGCTCGTAAAGTGAACAAACAATTTCAATACAATACGCCCCATGTAAATAACGTGGAAAACGTAATAGAATTAAATACTCAACGAAGAGATAACAGACGAAAGAGAAAAATTAATATTATTCCTAGATCTGTTAATCAAGAAAGTTTTGTATTAGCTCTAGAAAATTCTAAAAATTCTATAGTAATAGCTACTGGTCCGGCAGGTACGGGTAAAACAATGCTTGCAACATTATGGGCTATAAAAGCTTTTCAAGAAGGAAAATTTGACAAAATCGTAATTACTAGGCCAAATGTTGCGGTTGATGACAAAGACATAGGATTTTTGCCAGGCGATATTATGAAAAAAATGACACCTTGGATGTTACCTATTTTGGATTATTTTAAAGAATACTATTCACCCCAAGACATAGAATATATGATTAAGGAAGAAGTAGTGGAAATTGTTCCAATAGCATATATCAGAGGACGTACATTTAAAAATGCGATTGTTATAGTCGATGAAGCACAGGGAACAACTCCTAATTCAATGTTATCAATTCTTACAAGAATTGGTGAAAACAGTAGAATTATCGTAACAGGCGATATTAAACAAACAGATAGAGGTGGCGCAAATGGATTACGCGATATTATGGAAAAAATTAACAAAGCCAGTAAATTATCATACGTTACTATGGTTGAATTCAACACAAAGGACATCGAAAGACACCCTGCCGTTGGAGAAGTCCTTGCGCTATATAAGGAAGACCAATTCTAAAGAAATAAAATTTAATCAATATAAGTAGAATAAATTATGGGCTTAGAATAATTCTAAGCCCATAATCATCTTATAAAAATATTATTTTAATGCCCATGCCCAAGCATATCCGCCGTCAATAAACTTGATTTCGTCGTTAAAAGTTACTTGAACAAATGACGAGAAGGAAGTTGGTGCCGAAACTCCTTGTTCGCCATACAAGTTAAAACCCAACCCCCACCAAGTGCCGTCTATTTTTTGTGCATATAGACATAAAAGACCGGGTCTTATATTAACCCAGTCATTGTCATTGCCCACTTGTGTAAATACTGCCTTATTGCCGCTGCCGCCCGACGCGCCCCCATTGTTGGAACCAAGTGCCCAAATTGTACCGTCATTTTTTAATATCCAAGCAGTATTGTCTTTTGCAGCTATTTTATTTGTATTAGAGCTATTGCTCGTCAATGTAAATGTAGTTTTGTTTGAAGTTGGGTTCGCGCCGCTTTGATTTAAATGATTTTGTCCAACAGCGTATACATCCCCGCTAACAGTAACGCCGTAGGTATTATTAGTACCAGATTCTATTGCTTTCCAATTGAACGAACTACCCATCTGTCGCCAAATTGATATTCCTGAAGTATTAGTGGGTGTATAATCTAACTGGTTATACGTATTTACGCCTCTACCCCACATGGTTCCGTTTGATTTAAGAGCAACCACATGAAATTGGCCATTTGCGCAACTTACCCAATCGGTATCACCGCTTAATTGGGTCCAATTGCCTCCGGACGCGCCCACCCCTAACATTGATCCAGCTGGATTACCTATGCCCCAAATAGTTCCATCGGATTTAATACCAAAATTTATTTCATAATTGGCGGTGATAAATTTAAAATCTGATTCAACTCCCACTCGTAATGGTATAGGTGTGGCCGAAGTATTGATTTGCGTCCCCAATTGGTTAAATGCTGTTTCGCCCAACCCCCAAACCTCACCAGAAACATTAAGCAATATTCCGTGGTTTCTACCGGTTGATATATCTATCCATTTGAATGATGGTGTTACTTCCACAAATGCAATATTTGTTTCTGTTGGGGTTATCCCTAATTGGGTTTTATTGTTTCGACCTATTCCTAATAACGTAAAATCCATAACGGGTGGTGGCGCCGCTTCTAGATTTTTTGCTTTTATATTTGTTATTTTTTTGAATGTTCCCGAAAATATCATATTTAGACCCCATTTATTGTTTTTTTTTTTTATGAACTTAATTCTTTTTATTTGTACAAATAATTAACCCAAATAATTTAAATGCTTTGGAAACATCAAGCGTGCTATTACGCCATCCATACACATTATAATATCTTGAAATTTTATGCATTAATTTTTTTAAAAATTGTTTTAGCAACCAATTTATGTTTTGGGGCTTTGCCTCCACTTTTTATATCGCAAACCGAAGTATCATCTGGATGAGATTTACAATCGGTGTTTGCTTGAACCATTGTTGGAATAAATACTTTAGTTACAGGATCAAAGAAATCTACCTTATCCCCCTCTGCTCCTTCTTCGCTACTCAACCATTCTCGATCACTTGGGCTAATTTTTTTATTTCCTATTTGTAATGCTCTAGTAATTTCATTTCCGGTTATACCACGTTCTCTAACTCTTTGGAAGAAATGCGCGTCCCCGCCGCCGGGTTTTTTAGTAGGCAATTCGATATCCAAAACATCACCTTCAGCATCAATTTCATCTTTGGGTGCAAATTCTGTTTTACGAAGAAGATCTTCTATTTTTTTAATTTCTGTCGAAAATGGAATTCGGTTAAATAATTCAAAAAGTTTCATAATGATCTCATTTGTTAATACTTTATATTTATACAATAAATACAATAATAAGGAATATGGACTATTATGGATAGTATAATTAAAAAGATAGCAAGTTCAAAAATATTGTTAGATGTATTGATAGCATTTGAAGATTTTCTTGATAGTAATGATTTATATGTTTACAAAAATTGGTTCGATGGCGAAGTGGTCGAAGGACCAATTATTTCAAGATATTGGGTTACGGTAACACTCAAATACCCATACAGAAAAATGCCAGATCCTGACGGCGCCGAACGATTAGTTAAAAATGGCGTTTCGGTTAAATACGTTAAATCAAAAGAAGAAATTTATTTTAAAGATATGAGTATGACGGATAGTAATAACATATCTGGATTAGGCTTTGCTACGCAAACTACATTAGATAAAACACCAAAGCCTAAATATATGCCCATCTGGTTGATAACGATCACAATGCCCAGACGATTTATTGAAAGTGTTATTGAGCAGGACTTGGTTGATTTTAATGGTAAAATAGATTTATCAACCATTGCCGATGCTAGAACTTCCAATATTGATGTAAAGAATAGTTTTTCAACAGATCAATCAGAATCTAATACTGATGAGGAAATTGAATTATGAAATTAAACGAAGGTCTTAGGTCAGGCGATTTAGATGATTTAATTTTGTCCGAAGTATCTGTTGATGAGTTTGAAAGTAAAATCATGGATGATGCGTTGGTTGTTGGGATAAAAACTCTAGATAAGGAACCTGCAGAAGATTTATCAAGATATATTGAACGTAGTGGCATAGATTTATTGGATGCCGATGTAAGTCCGGGACCTGATGAAGATGGCAATTATTATGTTTTTATTGAATTTATGCGAGATAAAACCTTTCCAAAAAAATTAGATAAAATTCTTTCTATTACTAAAAAAATAACTAATATATCTGAATGGAAAATAAAAGCGTATCATTTAGATGATGCGTTTCCTTATTCAGAAGAAATAGTACGAAAAAAGATAAGATTAAAAAGCCCGCAAGTTGACGAAGCTATCATTAATTATGTGGCCAATTCTGTAACAAATACTGTAAAATTGCAGGAAAATAAACTGTATTTGGACAACCTACAATATGAAATAGTTTCATTTGGAAACGATTTAAATTTATATTCGGCATTTAAATTTCCGTTTAAACCATTGCGATTAGACGAAACAGCTCAAAGATCTATCTCTATAATACAATCTAAATTGGGAGACCAATGGAGTATAAAACAGATTGACGAATATCTACTTTGCCAACAACATGATTCCACAAAATTACTTATTTTAAAAGGTTGATTTTTTTGATTTATGCCATAAAATGTAATTATAATATTTTATGGAGATCGAAAAATGGCTGGACGTACCACTGGTGTTGATTTTACTCAGATCATTGCTACCACACTTCATCAGACTGATAATGGATATAATGTTAGAGATGACCTAAAGCATCTTGACGTTGCCGCTCTTCAGGAAATTCAGAATAGAGCAACCTTTCCTTACCACGTTCTTTTCTTCAATCTTACCGGCGACCTTAATATTGGTAGCATGATTAGAACTGCTACTCTTTCGGGCGCCCGAAAGGTTTGGGTGTTTGGCCGCCGCAAGTTTGATCGCCGCGGGCTAGTGGGAGCAAATAACTATATTGAAATTGAGCAGGTTAATGGCTTTGTGGGTGATACTATTGAGTATTCTATGGAAGCACTCGATGACCTCATCACGGAAAATAATCTGTATCCCGTATATGCTGAATCGGGGGGAAACGTTCTTGGAACGTTTTCTTGGAATGATTACATTACTCCCGACAAGATTGGTGGTCGAACACCTGTTATCGTAATGGGTAACGAAGGTGCTGGCTTTCCTGATTTTGTAATGGATTATTTTTCTGTAATGGGAATGTGTGTGACTATTCCGCAGATGGGCGTAATGCGTTCGTTTAATGTTGGTCATGCTCTATCGGCTATTCTTTGGGATATGCGAAAGGATATGAAATGGGTGTAATTGCCGGACAACCTCTCGGCAAATTCCCCAACACATGGAATAGTATATTCCTCTATGATAATATTCAATGTTTGGGCGGTTCTATGATTACTGATCATGATCTATATATGAAATTTCAACAAATTATGGACACATATACTCGAGTAAAGATTAATAATGAATTTTATTATAAAATAACTAATCAGATGGGTGTTGAAAGTAAAAAAGAAATTGATAATTGGATTTTGTCAAATTTCACAAATAAAATTTATTATTATCAATTAGTTATGTGGTTTGAAGATAAAGAAGAAGCAATATTATTTAAAATGTTGTATGTAAAATAATGTATGACAATTTAGTTTCTTTATTTTTTGATGTTACTTTGGTTAAATTTAATTTAAACAAAGAAAAATCTGTTGATGAAATATTTATGGTAGAAAATAGTATATTTGTAGAAAATATAAAGCATGATGATAAAGAAATAGAATTATTTTTAAAATATAAAATTGAAAAATGTAAAATACCGTCAGCACTTTATATTAAAATGGTTTGTTCTAAGGAAAATAGATTTAATTTATATGGACAAATATTACAATTTGAAATTCCATTAGTTATATATAACAAATATTTCATATACCAACATCGCCATATGGATATATTCTTACAAATGATAATAGCATTATCATAATAATGACATGTGATTCTTCTTGTAGTATGGTCTAATAAAGTTAAAGGAGTAACAGATATGGATAAATGGAATTTGCGATTTTTAGATTTAGCTAAACATATTTCTAATTGGAGTAAGGATCCCTCAACCAAAGTTGGCGCAGTGATTGTTGATGAAGAACGAAAAATTATTAGCCTTGGGTATAATGGATTTCCTAGAGGTGTTGAAGATTTGGTAGAAAGATTAAATGATAGACCAACTAAGTATGCCATGGTAGCTCATGCAGAATTAAATGCTATTCTTTCGTCAAATGTTTCAGTTAAAGGTACTACGGTTTATGTTTGGCCGTTACCGCCATGTAATGAATGTGCCAAAGCCATAATTCAATCGGGAATTAAACGAGTTATTACACTAAAAGTTAACAATGAACGATGGGGTTCATCTAACAAAACAGCCAAAACCATGTTTGAAGAAAGTGGTGTGGCGTTTATTCAAATTGATATAGAAAACTGTTGACACAACCGCTCTATAATGCTAAATATACATATAAATAAATTTTAGGAGTATACATATTGTCAAAAGAAGATAAAATAGAACTTGAGGGCGAAGTAGTGGAAGTATTACCAAGTGCTCAGTTTAGAGTAGATGTGGGGCAAGGCAGAAGTGTTTTGGCTAGTTTATCAGGTAAAATGAGAACTAACAACATTAACGTTTTATTATATGATAAGGTCATTGTGGAAGTTAGCACATATGATATTAATCGCGGAAGAATTATTTTCCGTAGAAAGTAATAATGTATTTTTTATTTGATTGTGATGGTACCCTAACCCCCAGTAGAGGTATTATTGATACTAAATTTAAAATGTTTTTAATAAAATTTGTGGAAAAATTTCCATCAAGTTTGGTTTCTGGTAGTGATTATTCAAAAACAATAGAACAACTTGGTGAGGATTTGGTTGATCGTTTTATATACAGCTTTAATTGTTCAGGAAACGCCATATATCAAGATGGAAAACTAATTAAGAAAACTGATTGGGTGTTATCAGAAAAACCTAGAAATTATTTGATGAATGTTTTAGAAACATCTTCGTATCCCTTGCGAGTAGGCAACCATTTAGAAGAACGTCTGGGTGCTGTTAATTTTTCTGTAGTTGGTAGAAATGTAACGCAAGCCCAACGTGAAGAATATTTTGCTTGGGATAAGATATATAGAGAAAGAGCACAAATAGCTGATTATATTAATAAAAATTTTACAGGTGTAGAAGCTGTAGTTGGTGGTGAAATAAGTATAGACATATATTCTGCAGGCGCCGATAAAAGTCAAGTCCTCAGTTATTTGAAAAATAAAGATATTATATTTTTTGGTGATAAATGTATGCCTGGCGGTAATGATTATCCCTTAAGTTCAAAACTACCGCAAAATAAAGTTTACGCAGTTACTGATTGGCGGGAAACGTTTGATATACTCAAACGCCTATATTTTATTAATTGTAAACATTGAATTTTTATAATGTTTGGTAATATTCATAGATAAATTTTCTGAATATTATTCATCTTATTTAAAAATATCCAAATCATCTATGGCTATTTTTGGCATACCGGCTTGAGCAGAACTACGTTTTAAGCTGGTTTTTAATCTTTCTAAAAATACGGGATATTTATCTCTCATTACTTTTTTACTAATTTTCAATAGTTTTTCAAAGGTATTAATATCTGATAGTTTAACATTCTTACCTAATAATATTTTAACTGTTTCCTCGGGATTATTAATGTAACCTACTCTGGGTACACGTGGTGGATTGGCGTTATATTTATGCCATGGGAAACTCTCAAATTCATCTGCAGAAACTTTGGTCATACCTTGACCAAGTTTTTTCCTAACCTGTGGTCTAATGTATAAGCCTTTTTCAAGATCATATGCCCAACCTATTCTACCAACACGTTCGCCGTTTTCATCTAAATGTTCCCAAATCTTTTTCATCTTAGCAATAACACCCAGGGCTTGGCTTATGAATACCCCCTTAAAAGGGGAAACGTCTGCCCCAGGGCTGTGATGTGTAAATTTAAGCCATTCGGGATTACCAATAATAAAGTCAACTTGAATTAGTCCTTTTTCTTCATCACCTTCAATGGGTATAAGAGTGTTTAATTGCCCGGCGTTTAGACCGTCTGTTCTTGAATAATTTTGCGTAAACAGATTTTTAACTTTATCGGATATGCTAACTAACGTTTCTCGCGAAGCATGTTTTTCATCGACGGCAATATCCAAATCACCACTATCGGCCTGTTTTCCGGCACTACCCATCATATTATTTTTTAAGTATTCATAATCCATGGTTGTGTGATTGGTAATATTGTTGGCAATGTATCTAAGCGTTTTATCAATTTCTTCGCGTTTAATTCTCCTGATTTTTCCTTCAAACTCTGGATGCTTAAATGCGCCGCCACCCTCTTTTATATTTCTTTTTAATTCGTCAACAGGTATACCTTCTAAATACACGGCATATTCGTCACCAAATATTAATTTAATCTGTATTAACAAATTTTTAATTTCTTCTTGATAATTAAAGGAAATTTTTGACTGTATATTGTTTGTTGTAAAATTAATTTTTTCTTTGCTTTTATTGGGTAATATTTTTAATTTAATTGCCTTGCCATTATCATCAAGTGTTAGAGTAGAAATTAAAATATAATTTACACCAGGTTGAGCAATACATTGATTAATTAATCTATCAAGTTCTTTTATATATGTTTCATGTATTATAGATAAATCATCTTTTAGAAATATGTTAGCATCTTCTAAAAAATCTTTATTATAATCAGCATTATATTCCTTATACAATTCATTAAATCGTGTTATTATATTATTATCTTTTAATTTTTTATTATAATAATTTTTTATATTAAGTTCTGCTTCCTTTATACTTTCTTTATTATTGTCATAGAAATTAAATGATATGTCTTCCGCAATAGGCGGCACATGTGTTTTTAATTGTTTTATCATATTATTTAAATCTTCTGCGAATGTATTAACCGCATCTTTAACAGAATGTTCTATCAACCAAACATATTTTTCTGCTTGTTCTAAATTAGCACCAACATGACTACTATCAAATGACACTTCGGGGCTGTGGTAGATTTTAGCAGTTTTTTCATATGGCAAAATAATATCATCTTCTGTATCATATATTTTAACAGAAAATTCAGAATTTTGTAATATTTTTTCAAAGTTTTTTGCGCGCATTATGGAAAAAGTATAATCAGATAATAACGGTCGCAATCCTTGACTTAACGCGGTTTTTAAGAATACAGGAATTAAATTTTTACCTCTAAACTCCGGCTTAATAAAACTTCTTGTCCATTGTAAGTATTTTAGATTTGATTGTTTTTCAATTACTATAAATCCAATATCTTCAATACCTATTATGGAAGTGTTGTTATATTTAACAGTTTTAATATTATAGTCATTATGAGAATTAATCATTTTACCTGGTAATTTTTTTAATTTACGAAAATACATCCCAACTTCTAAATCATCCAATCCAAAATCACCAATATAAATTTCATTTATTTGATCAACATCATCGTAAATACCTTCAATTAAATCAATTGCTTCATCTATGCTATTATTAATAACTACCGAAGAAAGCTTTTTTCTAATGTAAGTTAAAATATCCAAAAAATATTTTTTAATAGTAGTAAGAGAACTAAAAAATGATAAAAAGCTTTGAATGGTAGCGTTGACCAATATAGAAGATAAATCTGTTACCTTTTCAACAATATTATCTAATAGTCCGGTTTTAACCATATCGTTTATATTTTGTAAATCCGTAAATTTATCTGAAATAAATTTTACAAATCCATAAATACCTAATCTAGAAATAAAGCCCTTCCAGCCAGATAATGTAACATATTTTGTTACATAGCCGATAACTGTTTTAACAATTTTAACAATTTTGATTTTTACATCTTCATTTAATATTTTATCAAGCACTTCATTAATATTTTTATTAATATACTTCACCAAAGTTCTAATTTGTTTACCTAATTGAGCGTTTACTTTTTCAAGCAAATCCGCATTATTAATTATTTCTTTAATTAATATTACTGCTGATTTTGCATCGGATATAGTAGTTGAAATATCATTTATTGTTTTATTATAGTTTTGCCCCAAATATTGTTTGATAGATGTTAAAAAGTTTTCGTATAATTCTTGTTCTTTTAATATTTCACTTTCAGTAAGCATTTGGTTGTTTGTCAAAATTTTAATATCAAAATTATTAACATATATTTCGTTTAATTTAGTTAGGGATTTTGGATGCTCATTATTTTCAAACATTAACACTAATTTTTTACCATCCTTGTAATTCGTACTTCTGTTAGTAAAATTTAATTCTTTATCAAAACTGTGTAAAAAGTTTTGTTCATCTGTATATGGTATTTTTTCTTTTGTGTCTTTGTTGTAAATTGAAACAGATAAATCTGTATTTTTTATTAATTTTAAATAATTTTTTGCAGAAGATATAGAAATGTTATCATCACTTATTATGGGCTTAATGCCTAACTCTTTAATAGCAAATTCTAAAAGCATATTTCTAATACTTTTGCCTCTGTATCCCGGCTTTACATACGAAAACCTAAATACCCTAGCTCCTTTGGGATTAATAGTCTGTTTTAATACTATAAATCCAACATTTTCTATTCCTATCATATCTCTTTTAAATGAAAAATCATATTTAATGGTATAGCCTTTATATTCCTTGGAATTTTTCAATGTGGGTATTTCTGAAATCATTTCTTCAAGAAAACTTGGGTTAAAATCAATAGAGGGCGAAACATTTATTTCAGAAATATTTTTCATTTAACGTTACCTGCCATTTTTACACTATCTGAAAAAGAATATATTGGTTTACCGTCTTTATCTACGATATTACCAAATTTTTTGGCTTGAATTTTTGTTTCATCAGTTCCTACATCAATTGTAGTATTTACGCCTTTGACTATTCTGCCATCTTCTATTAATTTTTCTTCTTTGCAGTTCATATTTAAAAACCAATTAGCTTGACTTTTATCATGGGGTGTGGCATTTTTTCTTGATTTTAATTTTTTAGCTTTATCGCAAGTTACATTTCCGCCGTATTTTTTTGTAATTTTGGCCTTAAGTGTTCCAACGCCACCTTTTTTGGTAGTTCTGGTCGTGTCTTCTTCCACTTTTTCTAATCTATCATAATAATCTAAAAATTCTTCAATATGATCTAGTGCAATATTACGAGCAATTTGCGCATTATCGGTGTGTTCAAATTCAGTCTTTTGACCTTTAGCTAATATGGGTTTTAATTCGGCAAAAGTTATATTATATTTTTTAAGAACTTTCTTTATTTTTTCTTTTATCATTTCATCAGTAACTGTCAATTCAGCGTCTTCGGAAACATTTTGATCTGCATAACCATTCGTCATGTAGGGCAAGCTGAACCACTTCTTGAAAAAATCTTTTTCATTACGCCAAGCCGCATCACCTTGATAACTTAATGGGCTTAAATTACCATCTGAATTACCAAAATTTTCTGTTAAATTATTTTTATGCATAAAGAATTTAGTATCAACTGAAGAAGACATAGTTCTTAAAGTATACCCTATTTGATCTGATAATCTTTTTAATCCTCGAGTATATAATTTTATTCTACTTTCTGAGGTTTTGGTGGCAGATACAATCCGTTTTTCGGCGGTAATTTCAATATTTTTTGGTTTTTCTTTACTAATAAAATTTTTCAAAATATCAGCGACGGTGGTAAATATTTTTAAAGCATCGCCCTCGCCTGTGGTTGAAGTATTACCATTGCGACGGAAAACTACCTCCCAATTACTGGTATAATTATCAAAAGTAGCATAAAATCTGACTACACTATTATCTTCGGTTTGAAAAGTAGCTTCATAAAAATCTCCCTCCCGTTTATCATACCACTGCCAAGGATATTTACTGTCAAATAATTCTAATAATTTCATGCTTTAACTCGCAGTTCTAAATGATACGTAAACTTCTTTAAAAATAAATTCCAAACTTGTTGATCTTTTCTATCATTCTTATTTTGACCAAAGTAAACATAATATGAATTATATGATGGGCTTTTCGATCTAATATAATCACGTATGTCTGAATTATTTTTTATTATATATTCTTTATATAAACGATGTATATCTATATTATTATGAATAAGTTCTTGAACAGCATTGAGGGCGTAGGCACTAATTTCTAATTTATCACTTAAGTAATGTTTGAAATTTTCCGGGGTATCAGTTTTAACACTGCCTCGTTCCGACTTGAGTTTACCTAACATGGTCTTTCTATTCGCCTGTTTGCCTTTACTGCGCAACCATTGTTCTAAATGCAACATTTCATGACTGATAAGTCTAGTTAGATCATACCAAAAAGTGGTAAATACCTCATCACGTTTTTCTGGTATTTGCATATCCTTTAGATATTGTTCAATCAATGGGTTACTTAAATATATTTGCAACAAACCAAATCCGTGTTCATTAAAGGCTACCGCTCCTTGGTGATTGCTATTTTGAGTTAATTTAAATTCAAAAATCCAACTACTATAATCTATATCCGAAATATGATTTTTGCTCATTTCCAACGCTTGTTTTCTGGATATTTGTTTAATAACACTTAATATTTTAGCAGGAGTATCTGCTTTGTTAATTCTTTCAGAATAACTCATTATTTTTGAATATAAACTAGTAGTTAATTCTTTGCTGTTAATTTCTTCTGTTAATGGTTGTTCCTTAGTTAAAACAAATTTATCCATATATGGTAATTGAATAATTTTAACTTTATACCCATGTTTATTGGAAATAATGTCCATAGCTTTTTTATAAATATTGGTTCTAGAAGTTTTTCTCTTACCACTAGAAATATCTCTTATTTTATCGGAACTAAAAGTAATTATTTTTGGATTTTTAGTTAAAATAAATAAATTCATTAATTTTAATATAGTTGATAATATTCTATATTGATCTCCGCCGCCAGTTATCCCAATACTGCCATTGGCACTAAATGCAGTATCCCATGTTGTTTCATCACTCATTAATTTGGAGAAAAATTCAACTTTAACATCTTGGTTTGTAAAAAATTCCGCACTAAATAATTCTAGTTCATTATAAGTTACTTTGAACGGATAACTAGTTTCTCCTAATTCGGTTAATTTGTCTTTTCTTTGCAATAAAAAGGAAGTGAAATCAAATCTATCCGACACCGTTAATGAATAATCAATTTTTGATGCAAGCTTTTTCACTAACACACGATACAGTTTACTTCTGCTGCCTTCTACCCGATGACCTCCCGATTTAATTTTTTCAGATTCTATCAATAATATTTTGGGTTTTTGTAAATGAACAAATTCTTCTATTAGTTTATTAACAGTGGAGAATATTTTAAAAGCATCCCCGTCTCCGGTAGCTTTGTATGACTGCCATTTTCTAAATTCTACTAACCAAGTATCGGATTTTTCATCATATATGCCTACATCAAATGTTATTAACCCGCCATCGGCAGATTTAAAATGAGCAACATACTGGCCTTTTTCTGAACTTTTGAGTTTCCATTTATATGGGTAAATACTATCACCAGTTTCAGTAATAACACCTTTTTTGTTTAGTATAAAATATTCTTGATAACCCACGTCTTTAGTAGTTAAAGTATACCCCATTTTTTTGGCTATTACCTCAAATACCTTTCTATAAATATCTGCTCTTTTTTTAGTTCTTTGTTTATTATCATCTTTAACATCGTTATCAGCGAGGCCAGAGAGTGGCGGTTTATACGCTGCTCCAAAAATTTTATTAGGGGTATTTACTTTCATATATTCATATATAATAGCTAAAACGGTAGAGAATATTTTAAAAGCATCACCCTCACCAGTTTCATCAGATCTACCATTGCGATCAAAAGCAACGCCAATACTATTGTCTATTTCCTTAGTACCGTTTTCGTCTTGTTCTATTGCACTAAATGAAACTTCTATTTCGTCCCCCGTCTCAGTTTTAAATTGAGCTATTTGTATTTCACTGTTGCCACCAAACCAATGCCAGGGATATTTGCTATTACCCAATTCCAATAAAATATCTTTACCCGTTTTGTTTTTATCTTCTTTAAGACGTTTTTTATACCTTTGAATATTATTATCATTCGCCATTCCGCTCTTTACAAATTGTTCTTCACCAGTAAAATCAATAATCAGTTTATCTATTTGTGTCCAATAATGTGGAATGTTTTTTAGTTCATTTATTAAATTATTCTGTTCTACAAACTTCCAAGCACTTTCTTGATCAGCCAAATAAAACCCTTGTTTTTTTGCTAATACACGTTCCTCATCTGTAAAATCAGAAACAGACAATGGGCGGGGATCATCAACAGTAAATGTACCTTTGATGATTTTGGCTTTGGGAAACCCTTTGCTCTTTAAATAATTGGTAAGTTTCATCGCCGGTAGAACACAAAAGTTTCTCTTACAGCCTTTTTTAATATCTTCAGAATAACTTCCTGCAAAAAGATGAACGAGTTTATTCACTTCTTTCAAGAGTATACCGGGATAAACTTCAGGATTTTTGATGGCAGGGTGTAAATTTTCTATCATATGTATATTTATTTATTAATGACATATAGTAAATTTTAATATTTTGATAAATAGTTATATTATATGTTAAAATAGGAATTTATTATGTTTGGTACAATACTGAGCTTTTTTACCGGTGGTAATAAAATATGGTTATATCTAATTGCTGGTATCGCAATTACCGCAATAGTTGCCGGATTTTGGTTTTATCAAAGAAGCATTATTTCTGGTTTGGAAGAGCAAATTAGAACCAAAGATCGTAAAATTGAAGCACTTAACATTGAAATTACTGGGCTAAGAATTGATAATGACAGACTTAAACTTTCTGTAGTAAGTTTAGAACAAGATATAGAGAGAAGAGTAAATGAAATGGCGGACATTAGGTTAGAAATTGCAGAAGTAAATAGATTGCGAGACGAAAGTTCGGCCAGATTAGCAGAGTTTGAAGCAAAACAACGTGATGCTGAGCGGCAGGCAAGAATAAAGCAATTAAGAGAAGGCGAACGTGCTAGTTTACTTTTGCGATTATATAATAATAATATTGATTGTTTTGTAGAAAATTTTAATAATACTAACGGCCGGTGTGTAGGTGGCAAATTTAGAGAGTAAAATATGAAAATTATAGGTACAATATTAGTTGTTTTATCATTGGCGGCCTGCGCCCAAACACCGGAGCCCAGCCGTGTGCCACAAACATCGGTTACTGTTGTAAATACTACTGCTTATCCTGAATTTCCCGATCTACCAATCCCCCCCGATGTAAAATTATTGCCATTCAAAGTAGACTTTCCTAGAAAATCCGGAGAGTTAGTAGTTAAAAATATTACTGCTTGTGTAAATGTCTCCGAGGAAGCACAAGATGTTAGATTTTGGGCACGGTGCGGCGAAAATCCAATAGATTCAAATTCAAATATCTTTATAGGATTTGACCAACCAAATTGGAATAATCTAAATTCAAATTTTGAAATTCTAAAAGAAAATAATTCAATCCTACGTGGGTTATTGCGACAGGCAAATAAACAAAGGTCTGGCTGGCGTAAGTTGGCAACTGAAGAAAGAAATAAAGCCAATAATCGCCGCGCAGAAATAGAAGCGCAAAATCAAACTCTAGCAGAGTAATTATATATACATTGACATTGCCTGCAATTTGCTATATACTAAATAAAGCGTATGGTGAATTAGAAATATAATGGAAAATGATGGATTATTATAAAATTCTTGGTGTTGAAAAAAATAGTTCTAATGATGAAATAAAAAAAGCTTATAGAAAGCTTGCTAAGCAATATCATCCAGATATAAATCCCAATGATAAAACAATAGAAAATAAATTTAAAGAAATAAATCAAGCTTATGAAACATTAAGTGATAAAAATAAACGTAGAATTTATGACCATGGCGGACAAGATCAAAAACAGTATCACCCATATGAAAACGGCTATTCAAAACATGCATTTAATGATGTATTCAACGATATATTTGGCCAACATGAATTCAATCAATTCTTTGGTGGTCGTCAACGGTTCCATCATAATGAAAATTACACTGCTGAAATTCCAATAACTTTGGAGGAAGTATATACTGGTGTTGAACGAGAAATAACATTAAAATTGCCATCGGGTGAAATTAGAAAAATAAATGTCAAAGTCCCGCAAGGCATCAGCGGCGGCCATAAAATAGTGTTCAAACAACAAGGTGGACATAGTAATACTCAATTACCAGCCGGTGATTTAATTATTATCTGCAGGATAATACCACACGCTGTATTTAATAGGCGCGGTGCTAATTTGATTATGGAATTACCTGTAAATATTTTTGGTTTAATGATTGGTACAGATCAGGAAATCACCACTATAGATGGCAGTAAACTAAATGTTAAAATTCCAGCAGGTATGGGTATTGATCAAACAATGCGAGTCAGCGGCAAGGGGTTATGTTCGTATAGTGGAAACAAACGCGGGGATTTGCTCATAATAATTAAAGCTAAAATTCCTGCCATAACTTCAAAAGATGATCTTGCAATTCTATCTGAGATGCGGGCAAAATACTCTTGACATTTATAAGATAACTGCTATCTTAATATAGTGCATGGGAGGATTTTATGTTTAAGATTATAATTCTAGTTGCAGGGCTGGTGTTGCCAAATATTGCAGTCGCTAATACCTGCGCAGATGATGATCAAGCAATTGGTAAAGAGATAAGTAAAATATTTTACATGATGCGCAATTTATATCTTGAAAATAAATTAAGTTATTTGGTCATGGATCAAATAATGACTGAAATGCATTTGAAATATAATGAAGAATATAGGTTGGCTTTTCAAATAGCCGTACGCCACGCTCCAAATGAATGTATTACGATACGTAATATGGGCATAGATTGGGCAAAATCATACGAGGAAATAATATTGAATGAAATTAATAGCAGAAACTGATGAACGATTAAAAACTGCGTGTGACCTATTTGATTATAACATCGGAGTTGATCTAAAGCAATTATCAACAGGTATGTTGGAATTGATGATGAAATTTGGTGGAATTGGGTTAGCAGCCAACCAAGTGGGATTGCCTTACAATTTATTTATGACTAATTTTGAGCCTTATTTATTTGTTAATCCAGATATAATAGATACAGGAAAAGACGAGACCAAATCCGTAGAAGGTTGCTTGAGTTTTCCTGATTTGTTTTTACCAGTATATAGAAAGACAGAAATACTGTTAACATATCAAGATATTAATGGCAAATTCCATACAGGCAAATTTGGTGGCATTGAGGCAAAAGTTATTCAGCACGAATGTGACCATTTGCATGGAATAACTTTTAAAGATAGAGTAAGCAAATTGGTTTTAGTTATGGCCGAAAAGAAAAGAAAAAAGTTTTTGAATAGGAGATAAGCATGAGTAATGCAGATCAATACGATGATGGGGCAATGCGTGATGTGGTCGTTAGATCGCACAAAATAGCAATAGACCATAATCACGAATATGTCACGATTGAACATATTCTATATGCTTGCTTGGAAGATGAATTTATACATAAAATGTTAGATGACTCTGGCATTCCATATAATGAAATAATTCATGAATTAGATGATTATTTTGAATCCGGGAATATACCTGTTCAAGTTGGAGCAAGGCCCAGGCAAACAAGTGTTAGTATTTCTATTTTACAGGGTGCAATAAAATATATTTTATCTTCGGGTAGAAATAAATTTGAATTATATGATATTATTTTATCTATATTAGAAAAAAGTGAAACTCATGCTGCTTACATATTAATGAAATATGGGGTAACACCGTTACTTGTAAAAGAATACGTTACCTATAATAAGCATGGAGATTTGACAATGCAAGATGGGTCTAAACCCAAAGTTACACTTAAGCCTAAGAAAAATCAGGGGAAAGTCAACGTATTACAAGCAAAAGAAATATTAGCACAATACACTACCAATCTAAATGAAATGGCTAGAACCGGGAAAATAGACAAGCTTATAGGTAGAAGTAAGGAAATATTTACTATAAGCAAAATATTATGTAGAAGAACAAAAAATAACATTTTGATTGTTGGAGAACCAGGCGTTGGAAAAACGGCCATTGCCGAAGGCTTGGCATACAAAATAATCAATAACGAAGTAAGCGATGCATTAAATAATGCCGTTGTTTATTCTTTAGAAGTTGGTACTATTATGGCGGGCACCAAATACCGAGGTGATTTAGAAGAAAGGTTGCAGGGAATAATTCAATCCGTAATCACAATAAGCGAAGAAGAGAATATAAAGGCGGTATTGTTTATTGATGAAATACATATGATGGTGGGAGCCGGGGGTGGTTCTGATGCAAAAGCAATGGATATCGCTAACTTAATCAAACCTGCGTTAGCAAAAGGATCACTTCGTGTAATAGGAAGTACCACCTATGCTGAATATAGAAAATACTTTGAAAAAGATGGCGCGTTATTACGAAGATTTCAACGGTTAGATGTTACAGAACCATCAATAGATGAAGCAATTGAAATCATAAAAGGGTTACGTCAGTATTATGAGGAATTTCATGGAGTTTCGTATACCGATGAAGCTGTGGAAAATGCGGTGAGATTATCTGCCAAATTTATAAACAAATCTCATTTACCGGATAAAGCTATTGACGTTATAGATAGTGCGGGCGCCAAGAATAAGGTAATTGATAAATTAGACCAAGTAACTGTGTTGGACATTAACCATATTATGGATGAAGTGGCAAGTATCGCAAATATACCCATAAATAAATTGCGCGATGACGATAATGCCATAATAGAAAATTTGGAACCACAATTAAAATCAATGATATTTGGGCAAGATTTAGCCATTGAAGATATCACTTCTTCAGTTTTTGTGGTACGTGCTGGGTTACGTGAGCCAGATAAACCGGAAGGTTGTTTCCTGTTTAATGGCCCGACCGGTGTTGGTAAAACTGAACTAGCTAAGCAATTGGCCAAATCTCTGAATATGAATTTTGCTAGACTTGATATGAGTGAGTTTATGGAAGAACATTCTGTCAGTAAACTTATTGGTTCTCCGCCCGGTTATGTGGGATATGAGGAAAATGGCGGAAGGCTGATTAATATTGTTGATGAACATCCAAATTCTATTATTCTATTTGATGAAATAGAAAAAGCACACCCAAAAGTGTTTAACATATTATTACAGATCTTGGATTATGGAAGATTATCAAATAGCCATGATAAAGAAGGTGATTTTAGAAACTGCATCATTATTCTAACTGGTAATATAGGGAGTGCCGCCGCCGAACGAATGGTGATAGGATTTGGCGATAGAGATAATTCTGAAACACAGAATGAGGAAGTGTCAAAAACTTTCCCGCCAGAATTTAGAAACAGGCTTGATGCAGTTATTACTTTTAATAAACTTGACAAAGAAACTAGCAAGTTGATATTAAATAAGTTTATTAACGAATTAAATATACAGCTTATTTCTAAAAATGTAGTTCTAACGCTAACCGAATCTGCTGAAAATGAATTGTTACGCGCCGGATTTGATGATAAAATGGGTGCTAGGCCACTAGCTAGAATTATTCAACAAAAAATTAAAAAACCACTAGCACCAAAAATATTGTTCGGGGACCTTAAGAACGGCGGTAAAGTTGAACTTGACTTCAAAGAAGATTTCGTTTTTAACTTAGTTCAAGACTTGATAACAGATGAACGAGAAATACAATGATAACAAAAAAAACTACGGGTAAAACCAAATTTATACCATTAAAAAAAATATATTATGGTAAGTATTGTTACAAAATAATAGTATTTCAACCGTATCATCCAACTTATAGTAAATCGTATTTTGGTAAAACAATATCAACTCAAGTTAATAAGCAGAGGGTTGCTTTATACAACGAATTTCAAAAATTAAAGAAAAAACTTGTGCCTAATATGGATAAAAATACAACAATGCCCTTGATAATGAATCAAAACTCTTGGGGTAGTGTTTATAGTCAGGAATATAATGAAAGGGTATTATTGTATTTTGATAATAAAGATATATTTGATAAGTTTTATCAAACTCTAAAGGATTGGGTTTTAGTCGTAGAACAACCAATTAACGACAGCCATCTATCAGTGTATAAAAATGATTTGGATATGCAAGTATTAATAAAACCCAATTTATTTAAATATAATTTTAGATATAGAGCCCCTATACCGTGTACTATATCAAACGATAAAAATTATGAGTTATATAATATTATACAGGAAGCATTTTCGGGAAGAGATCAAGAATCATTTTACTGTCGATTGAATTATTATTCCATAACTGTGTTGACAAATGATATTAATGACTTACTATTATTGCAATTAATAGTTAATAAAAAAATAAAATTTGAAAAAATAGTAAAACCTGAAGAAATTACGGAGTAAATCATGAATAAAAAATTATTAGAAGCATTGTGCAATAAAAAAGTTTTGAATACAGGAACAGTAATTGCAAGTTATTATCCGGCAAAAATGCTGGGTGGAATGGCAACAACTAAATTGATAGATGATTTTAATTTCGTTGATTACAAAAATGAAAAAATTAAATTAAAAAGAGTAAATACTAATGAGATATATGTGTTAACAATAGACAATATTGTTAACATAGATGGGATGGATCCTGCTAGATTAGCAGGTATATATGGCATTAAATCAGATGGAAGTAATAAAAAAGAAAAAATAGACCCCATAACTGGGCTTCCCGTTAGAAGAGGTAGAAAAACAAATAAAGTTAAGGAATTAATTAATGACAGACTTAACCAACTTAGAAAACACAATCCAGTTGAAGCAGGAATTAACCAGGATAAAACAAGAAAATCGAGCAATTAAGGAAAAATTAGAATTCTTCACTGATAAATATGGTATACCAAACGAATATAAATTAAAAGAGGAATCTGTTGACGAATCAATCAAATCTGATAATTTAATTGATATCGAAACTACTAAATTAAATTCAGAAAAATATAAAAAGTTAGTAAATGAATCTATACGTGATTTGCTGAAACTACAATTGTCTGAACTATTGGAAATATTTGCTAATCAAAATAAGCAAAGTATTATTGCTTATAATTCAATTGCCAAATTACGAGATCAGTTAAAAGATAAATAGGTATAAAGGATTACCTATGAAAACCAGTGAATTATTATTATCAAATACGTCAAATCAAGTTTCCGTAACAGGAGAAAAAATAAGAGCAGATGGCTGGTATGGCAGTAAAGATGGGTTACATACTATTCAAATAACCACCGCTAATTTTAGAGGTAGAATTGCCATTCAAGCATCTCTTGCGTCATCCCCGCAAGAAGATGATTGGTTTTTTATTAATTTAGCAGGTAGTAACCAATACCTAATTTATGATTGTGCAGAAAGTTCTACCAAAGCATATAATATAACCGGAAATTTTGTTTGGCTAAGAGCATTGGTAGACCGAGAAAATTTAGGGTATGAACCCTCTCCTACCCAACTAACTAATCTTGGAATAGTTACACGTATTATATTAAATAGATAAGCATAAATACTTTATAAAAATAAAGGAATATTATGCCGATTTATGCCAAACCAGCAGATATAATGAGTAATATTACATATATTTCGCAGCCGATAGAAAACGGTCAATCTTTGGTCTTTGATAGTTCTACTGGATTTTTTATTAACAAAAAAGTTACGGTTGATTTAACAGGATCAGTCACAAGCGCAAAATCAATAGGCGGTGAAAATGCTATTAGTGTTTTAAAGCAAAAAACAGACGATGGTGTATTAGAATTTTATAATCTATATGCCGGCACCGGTATTAACTTGACTTTAGACAATAATAATAACATAATTTTTTCTCTTAATAACCAAGAAGTTGCGGTTTCAGTTACTGATGATTATACTATTGTTATAGATAATGACGGAAATAATCCAGATGCATCATTTAACATAAAAACTGTGTCTAATTTATCTCATCAAGAAATACCAATAACAATAACATACCCTGTTTCGGCCAATAATTTATTAACTGGCAACGAGACCGGTAGAGGATATGTTAGATCAATAGATAATGTGGATTTTGTTGCCGGCGGATTGGCCACATCCATGATTATAAGTTTGGTTGGAACTCCGGATCAAGATGGCATTTTTATAATAGATGAAGTAGAAACCATTGTAGTTTCCGGAACACAAATATCAACCATTTATTTTGGTGAGGAATTTGATGACGAATTATTAATAAATTTGGATGAAATCAAAAATCCATCATTACTTACACAGGGCTCGGTTTGGGTTCCGGACAATGACGGTCAATACGGTGTTGGATATTCCAATGACAGATTATTTAGCCTTCAATTTTGGGGCGTAGATTTGGGGCCAATGGGGCATAATTTATTACCGGGAATGATAATCACTATCATTGGTTCAGAAGATGGGTTGATTGACGGCACGTATGAAATAAGTCAAGTGTTTACCAATGGACCGCAGCCAGCAGTTTTATGGAGTGGGGTAATTTTTACGTCAAACACACCATTGCCTGCCGGGTTAACACCTGGTATAATTTTTGATAATGACGTTTGCAATAACCAATTAAGGATTATAATTAATCAATTTGTTGGACCAACCGGATTTACCGTAAATACATTGGGCGAAGTATCGGCCACAAGATATTTTTCTGCAACTCAACCTACCCTGCCCAATGAATTAACAACCAAGCAATATGTTGATGAAACTATTTCATCGGCAGTATCTGTAATTCAATCCATCGCCCTTTCGGCCATAAATGCTAAATTGGTTGAACTTGAAAATCGAATTAAATTGTTGGAAAAGGGGCAAAGCAAACCACTAAGATATTATTTGAATAATGCAAAATATTAAGGATAAAATATGGCAGGAAAAAAATTCGCAAGCACCAATTTAACCGGCACGGTATGGAATCCCGTAATGACCGGACAAATGGGGTATGATACCACCGTCACAGTTCATTTTAGTAATCATACACAAGGCGATGTCCGTGTTTCTTTGGCATTAACCGCAAGTGTTTCTGCTAATATACCCAACCAAGATATATTTTATTTTAATCAAATAGTTTTTGCTGAAGATAGTAGATCATTTTTGGGAATAGTAGTAGAAGAAGGGCAATCATTGGCAGCACGTTCTAGTTCAGCGGGCGTAACTATTTTGGCTTATGGATTTGAGGAAAAACAACTGTAATACCACAACACGTAGCATAACTGGAGATCGAAGTGGAAACAAATATTAATATTAACCAACCTGATAATTTTAGTACTTCATCTGGTTCGAGAGATTATGCAGGAGATTATGCGGAAATGTGGTACCAAAGATCATGGCGACCAATGATGGCTGCTATTTATATGCTGTTGTGTGTTTTGGATTATGGTGTCAGACCAATAATAAATTTCATACAAAGTACAAATTTTAATTTAACGCAAGTAGTTCAAACTATAGAACCACTGGAACCAATTGTTCAAATTGAAATTATTAATTTAGCTAAAAAAGATTCAATAGCGCCAATTTTAACTGAATTCGTTCATTTGGCGTTTGGCGCAATTTTGGGGGTAGCCGCTTTTTCTAGGGGATCTGCTAAGGGATTTTTGGAAGGATCGCCGGTTCAATCACCCATGCGTACGCCGATAAGTAGTAGGAATACTTCGTCACTAGCCAGCCGCCGACAAATTATAGATGACCCAGACGAGGATACAGCCTATGGATAAACAGCAAATAGATGTAGAAAAATTTATATCATTATTAACCGAAACAGCTTTGTCAAAAGAAGATAGAAAATTATGGCTTGATTTGGTATCGGATTACGGCCCCCAAGATATAATTGCGCCAATACAGATTTATTCCGAAGAGGGACGAAAAAGTATCAAATTACTACTCAAACCAAATAAAGATAATTTTGAATATACTGTACCGTTGAAAAGAGATTTATTGACTGATGAAGCAGAAAAAATAGTTGAGGCTTGGGATATGTATTATTCTGGTGACTTTGAAATAGAAAGTAGTTCAACGAATTATAGTCCAGAAAATGTAGACTTTGACGATTATGAAGACCAATCAGAAATAGATTCTGACTATGAAATATTTGCTGAAGAATTATCAAAATTAAATCACTCAATAGCTATTAAAAAACTGCAGGATAATGGGTGGCGCTATGGAGATAAATACTCTATAACAGATAAAACCAACCCTGTTTTATTGCCATGGGAACAATTGTCTGAAAAAAATAAAGTAATTGACTACGATTATGCAGAACAGATAATTAGGTTATTAGAAAAATTAGGTTATGCAATAGAGGAAAAATAAAATATGAGTTTAACTGGCAAAAGAATTAAAAATACTTATTTGGGGTTATTGACATTAAATGACACCAACCAGCCAATTGGTGTTTCCGCACAACGAATACGGGATGGTGCCGGAAATTTATCAACTATTGCTCTAACTACCGAACGAGTAATAGTTAATGGCAATGCATTGCCAACCAGCGCCGGTACCAATGGACAATTTTTACGATCAGACGGTGCTGGGGGGTTAGTATGGGCTAGTGCCGCGACAGATGCTTTGACGGAAGCAAGTGCAAATGCTTTATATGTGCCGCTTGGTAGTTTAAGCGCACTAAGTCAATTTAATAATGACGCTGATTTAATTACCAGTGCAAGCGCAGACATTGCTTACATTAAAACTCCGGAAATTGTGGCCGATAGGGGGCAAGTATTATTCAATGTGACAAATAATACATATGAAGCAGATTCGTCAGTAATTATAGGTGATTTTGTTTTCAATTCATCTGAATTAAATGCAGCCCAGACGGGCGTAGTAGATCAAGAAGCAGTTTTTAATACTTGGTATAGATATACTCATAATAGTGCTGGTCCTGTATTTCCTTTCTCTAATGATTTGAATAATTTACAGGGCGAGCAAACGGCATGGACCTTTAATACTAGTGCGCAGTTAGTGGAAAACACTACCAATTCAGTAACCACAATAGGCGCTGTGAGTTTGGTTAAGTCAGATCAATATATAATTGACGCACAGATAAAATCATCTAGCGCCGATGATGATATAATTGGACTTACTATTGCTTTTGTTACAGAAGGTATACCTAATACGCCGGGATATCAAGAACACGCATTAACAGTGTATAGAGTTGCTGGGGGGTTTTCAACAGTAAGTGCAGGGGTACCGGGAAATAATTTATATAAATTGGCATATAACCTTGGTAAATCATCTACACTTGGCTCGTTTAATACGGATTTGACTCATTTATTGCCCGATAAAATACATTTTAAAAATGGTTCTGCTGCACCAAATAACCTGGGATGGGTTACTGCGGGCGTGGGTTGTAGACTTAAGGTAGAACGAACCGGTGACAGTATTACTGTTACTACTTCTGAATTGGGTACGACAGCGTTATTATCTGCTACTGCATATACATTTTCATTGACTGACAATCCCCTCTATGAAAAATTTAGAACTAAAACTAGATACGGATTTGTGTTGAATAGTCAAGCATTTTCTTCATGGGACGCTTCGATCATAACCGGAAATATATACTCGTTATTTGAAAATAAAACATATGAATTTAATGGTACTACTTGGGTAAATGCTAGTGCTACAGTTGATTCTGAAATAGGATTAGGCAGAATAGCGGCCAATCCCACAACAAATAGAACATTTTTTATTAGGGGACCAAATGATTATCCACAATTTGCTAATTCAAATGTTGATGATTTACAATTAAGTTTAAATAATAGTTATGCTCGGTTGAATGCAGAAAATACATTTACAAATAAAGCCATATTTAATAGTGGATCCTTAAATAATCATATTAGACTTGAACGGGGATCCGGAACTGCGGTGGAAATAACACCGTCCACGGCAAGTTTGCTTATTTCTGTTAGTGGTAGTGAATCAGCAAGAATAGCCGAAAAAGGTCCTCTTGTTTACGATAATGCTCAGCCCAGCCTAACCGTTATTACAAGAGAAAAGGGTGATGCAAGATATTTGCAGAATTCTGGAGGTACACTGGGAGGAGACCTGCATGTTAATGGAAACTTAGAGGGATGGTTGGTGAAAGCGCAGTTTGTTGGCTCAACTACGCAGCCTTCATTCCAATTTGATTATGACGGGGTTGGCGTAACTGGGTTTTACGGAAGCGGCGGGGGTGTAATTAATGTGGTGGTTGCTTCTGCTGATGTAGCAAGATTTGAAGTAGCAGGCGCAACTGTTAATAGTCCTCTTTCGGTTATTACCAGAGAAAAAGGCGATGCAAGATATTTGACCGCAAGTAGTGCATCTTCGGGATTTGTTACATTAGCAACAGACCAAACAATAACAGGTTTTAAAACATTTAGTAAAAATGTAGTAATTGCTTCTGCATTGACCATGAATGGTGAATCATTAGTGGGGATACGGTCAAATTTATCTGTCTCCGGCGCAGGATTTTTTGATTTTGACATTTTGGGAGCAACCACTAGTGCTATTTTTAGATTTAACCGAGCTACCTCAACTGGTAATTCATCAATTATATTTTATCGAGGTGACGGAACCGTAACTGAAGAAGCTAGAATTGATTCTGGAACTGGTACAGTTGCCGGAGCAACTACAACCGTTATTACAAGAGAAAAGGGTGATGCAAGATATATCCAACTCAATACAAACGTGTTGGCAACTAGAGTTTTTGCGGCATCTACTGATACAGCAGCCCTTCCTGGGTATACCTGGAACGGAGATGCTAATACTGGAGTGTATAGGCCTACCTCCGACGTTATCGGATTCACTACCGGTGGAACAGAAAATGCAAGAATGACGGGTACAACTACATTAATTGGTAGAACCGTCACTACCGCAAATACCGCTGGTTTACGATTAGACAATGTTGGACATGCCATTATTGAAAGAAATAGCAATATTGCACTAACACTTAATCGTTTTGGAACTACGCCCCTTGGTACTGTGGCAGATTTTAGAACGTCCAATAATGTGGTGGGATCTATTTCTGTAGCAGCAGCATCAACCGGATTTAATACAACTTCTGATCATAGAGTTAAAGCAAATTATGGGCCCATTTTAGATGCAGAAACTAGATTAAGATCTATACCTGTTTATCGTGGTGAATTTACACTTGAGCCCGGAGTGATGCGAGACTATTTCATAGCTCATGAATTATCAGAATTTATTCCCGAAGCTGTTACTGGTGTTAAAGACGCGGTTGATGAAGAAAATAATCCAATTTACCAAGGTGTTGATCAATCAAAGGTAGTACCCTTATTGGTAGCGGCATTACAAAAAGCATTTGATAGAATTGATGAATTGGAAAATAGATTAAATGGTTTGATTTAATAAGATAATCGTTGTTTATATTGATTTAAATATCTTAATATAATATAAATACTAGTATGCGCCGAAAGTAGTCGGGCATTAAATGTAATCGTAAGTAGACGAAAGGTAAAATATGACACATTTCAATCCGAACCCTTTTCCTGGGTTCGTACCAACAGGTATACCAGGAATTAGTAATAGAATTATTCAATCAACAGTATCAAACTTCACAAAAGGCGAAAAAGCCGGAACTAATGGTTCTCTAGTTGTAATGATAGTTGATGAAAGTGGCAGCATGGGTAGCTACAAATCCCAAACAATATCAGGCTATAACGAATTTTTACAAGGCCAAGAAAAAGATGGCGATCAAACATACATCAGTCTTGTGAAATTTGAAGGTAATAAAATTACCAAACCATATTCCAAAGTTCACGTCAAGGAAGCACCGAGACTAAATGATGAAACATACACCCCTTGCGGTGGTACTAATCTTTTGGATGCAATTGGTGTTACTATTCAAGACGTTGATACATTTCTAAAAGAATTGTCTGAAAATGAACGTCCTTCGGTTGTTATTGTTATTCAAACAGATGGCGCAGAAAACAGTTCAAGATCATTCAACAATGAAACGATCAAAGCTCTTATAAAAGACCGAGAAGAAAATCAATGGACATTTATGTTCTTGGGTGCAAATATAGATGCATTTGCCACCGGCGCGGCATTTGGTATGAATGCCGCAAATACTGCAAATTATGCGATGGGAGCAACAATGGACACATTTCAAGTAATGAGCACAACTGTTTCAAAAGTTAAATCTGCTAGATCAATGGGTATGAGCACAGAAGCGGTTTATTCTACCGCTATGTATACCGATGAAGATAGAGCTAAAATGACCGGAAAGAAGGAGTAAGTATTATGTGGGATTTTACAAAACAATATGGCCTTGAAGTAATAGTAAATGGTGTTTCGGTTGATGAATACCCGCATACAGATGGCAATACATATGTCGAGGGTAGACCGGGCAGTAATTATTTGTTAAGAATAAGCAACAACAGCTATGAAGAAATACTTGCTATCCCCGCTATTGATGGGTTAAGTGTATTTGATGGTAAAGAAGCAGGATTAAACAGTTCGGGCTATGTAATCAGAGCGCACGAATCTGTTGATGTACCTGGTTGGACATTAAACAATGCAGAAGTTGCTAAATTTGAATTTGGTGATATTAAAGCCAGCTATTCTGTTCAGTCAAATAAAGGAACTTCAAATTTGGGTGTGATTGGGTTAATGGTATTTAGACCAAAACCAATCGTTGCCGCTATGTCTTATCAAAAGTCCATCATGCGTGGGCAAATATTTGGAAGTTCTGCTGGCGGTAGTAGAGATTGGTTGGAAGCATCTTGTGATGCATCATTATCAACTCAGGAAATGGGAACAGGTTTTGGTGACGTTCAAAAGTTCAACACAACCAAAACAACTTTTGACAAACGAGACCCCCACAACCCAGATGCTATCATAGCTCTATATTATGATAGCGCTCGTGGCTTAGAAAAGCGTGGTATTAGAATAGGTGTAAGACACACCCCATCACCATTCCCAACCTATAATAATACGTCGGTAGGTTGCACACCCCCACCAAGTTGGGTTAAAAAATAAAATTATAGCTTGACAATTTACTAAAAGAGTATACCCTGTAACGAGTAGTTATGGGGTATATTTTTATGAAACTTGAAGATTATTGCCGGGTTGATATAGATAATTTTACAATTGATATTAGTCAGATGACTAGAAAAGATTGTACGGTAGTTTCTATCAAACAAGATAATTACCATAGTGCATTAGCTTTTATTATTGAAAATTTTGGTGAAAGTGGTGAGTATAGTTGGCATGTTTAACGGAAAAGCTATTTTTACTTTTCATTCTAATTCTTTAGAATTTTTAATGCATTTGTGGTTAATGGGTTTTTGATATGAAATATACAATTTTTGTCTATATGTGTTTGCCAATGAGTAAGGCCAATATTATAATTGATTGGTTAAACTATGCTACTAATACTAAAAATAAATTCCCCGTTTCGGAACATGAAGTTGACACAATGACAGAAAAAAATATTCCTTGGTTTTATACTGTTTATTATAATATGGATTACAATGAAACTGTTTATTATATAAGAGATAGCAATGTTGCTGTTTTATTTGGGCTTATGGGATTTAAGAATGAAAAGAATGGTTAAATCAAAAAACGAACGAACAACAGATTATTTACTATCCATTGAAAGATCTAATTATTATTATGATAAAATTAAGGAAAATTCTGTAGAAATTAATATGAATTTCACACAAACTAGAAACTTTCCTGAAGTACTTGATTGGTTAAGAGAAAATGTAAGAAATATTTCATTTGTAAAAAATAGAAGATATGGCACTGCTTGGTAGATTTTTAAATTAAAAGGTCAGGAATTTCATACAATAGGATTTAAAAATCCGCAACATGCAATGATGTTTAAATTAAGTGGGTTATACTCTAATACAGAATTTGGTACTGTGTATGAATAGTGATAGATATGAATAGTTTTGATAATTATGATACTTATAAAATTGCCGGCAAAGATCTCAAGGATGTCAACAAAAGAT